>ENA-UOOI01000305-UOOI01000305.1-fermentation-metagenome-genome-assembly--contig:-NODE-305-length-63919-cov-7.048368_pt1 | contig 63919 bp, 59 predicted proteins | sample MGYA00245779_ERZ724027 | MGnify/ENA primary metagenome ERZ724027 (study PRJEB28704, sample SAMN03018318) | fermentation metagenome | biome: anthropogenic terrestrial biome; feature: soil; material...
TTGAAGGTGTCAACGAAATCGAAAACCGTTGCCGCCACCGTTATGAATAAGCAAAGGAGATAGCCTTTTGGCTATCTCTTTTCTTGATACTAACCAAGCGTTAATTAAATATGCTTACATACTATAAACAAGCTAAATATAGCTTAAATAAGCGTAGAGATAAGTTATTTGCCTAAGCTAAATTTATCTAGATATGCCTAAGGTACTTAGATGTGATAGAATTAGATAGATATGCTAAGTAAAAGTATTAATACCAATTGGAGGCGGAAGGGAGAATAATTAAAGATGCGAAAAAAAGTACTTATTACCCGCAATTTACCAGGCCAAGGTATTGAAATAATCCATAATGAATGTGATTTGCTAATCCAACCGCCAAGCACCGACCTATCTCGCGAAGAACTGTTGCAGTTGATTCCCGAAGCCGATGCACTAATTTGTTTACTTAGTGAGAAGATAGATCGAGAAGTATTGGAGAAAGCACCCCAGCTGAAGGTTATTAGTAACTATGCAGTAGGGTATAACAATATTGATGTGGACTTAGCTACAAAAATGGGTATATATGTAACTAACACCCCTGATGTTTTAACAGAAGCAACTGCTGATTTAGCTTGGGCTTTGCTATTCGCTGCCGCTAGAAGAGTTGTCGAAGGCGATAAAATGGTACGAGAAGGACGCTTTACAGGTTGGGCTCCTGATCTATTATTAGGAGCAGAAGTTTATGGGAAAACATTAGGTGTAATCGGTCTCGGTCGCATTGGCGAAGCTGTAGCCAAAAGAGCCAGCGGCTTTGATATGAAGATTATCTATTGGTCAAGAGAAAGAAAGCCAGCTGCAGAAAAGCGTTGGGGGTTAGAGTATCGAACTTTAGAGGAACTTTTAAAGGAGAGCGATTTTATTTCTCTAAACGTAGCATTAACCCCAGAAACCAACCATCTGATAAGTAAAAGGGAATTTTCGTTGATGAAGAAAAATGCTATATTAATTAATACAGCACGTGGTCCCGTTATCGATGAAGAAGCACTAGTAGTTGCCTTAAAAGAAGGTCAAATTAAAGCTGCGGGATTAGATGTCTTTGAAAAAGAACCGGAAATTCATCCTGGACTCTTAACTCTTTCCAATGTAGTTATGGCACCACATGTAGGTAGTGGAACAGAAGAGACTAGGGCTAAGATGGCGCAAATGGTTGCGGAAAATGTTCTAATTGCCTTAAAAGGAAAGAAACCGCCACATGCAGTAAATATTCTTTAGGTGGTAATGTGGATTATGAAAATTGATGTAAATCTAGTACCCACTTCTACAGAAGTTTGGGGATATAAAAACAAGACTATTGTTGTAATCGATGTCCTAAGAGCTTCAAGTACAATTATTACAGCTTTAGAGTTTGGTGCTCGTAATATTGTTCCGGTACTCTCTCCAGATGAGGCTGTAGGACTTAAAACCAGATATGATTCTGAGGATGTTTTACTTGGTGGTGAAAGAGGAGGCCTCAAGATTCAAGGCTTTGATCTTGGCAATTCACCACTAGAGTACACCAATGATGTTGTGAACGGTAAAACAATTGTTTTTACGACAACGAATGGTACTAAAGCTATCAGATCAGCTAATGGTGCTGAAACACTACTAATAAGTGCCTATATTAACCTAGCAGCAACTGCTAAAAAAGTAGTTGAACTAGGTAATGATACACTAATTATCTGCGCAGGCAGACAAGGCAGTTTCTCCTTAGAAGATGCAGCATGTGCTGGTACACTTTGTGCAACCATAGGAAGATTAATAAGTATTGAAGAAACAGATAGTGCTAAAGCGACACGCATGATTGCAGCCAGTTATGCTTCACCTCTGGATGTTTTTACTGCTAGTGAGCATGGACAACATCTTTTAAGTCTAGGCTTTAAAGAAGATTTGGAATATGCCGCTAATGTTAACTCTTGTGATACAGTTCCTTTCTTTATAGGTGGTCATTTAGTTCTGGAACGTTAATAACCCATACTAAGGTAGAACATTATCTGTTAGCTAGTTATATGAAGCTAACCCCTTACAGATTAGCTTTTGTTGTAACAAGTTTAAGTGCAGCTATTCTTTACCAAACTGTATTGTAAGAAGCCTCGCTGAGGCTTCTTTCTCTAATAATGTAGATTGGGGTAGATCTTATGAAGAGATATCTTGTCATAATGATTGTATTAATATTTAAATTCTCTTCTTTAGCAGCTTTCCCTAGTTATAACATTAAAGGCTGGTTAGATCCTGATACACATAGCATTGCTGGCAATCTACACCTTGAGGTTATCAACGATTCTTCTCAAGCTCTTCACGAACTAAGTTTTTTCTTACCAGCAAACCTAGATACTGAACCTAATCCCTACATAAGCCAAGTTTGGAGAGCTAAAGGACATCTAAAAAACTTTGCCGGTAGCAATAGCTATGTTGTCGGAGTGAAGGTAAATGGCCAGGAAGTACCGGTACTGTACGAACCAATTGAACCGACAATTAGGAAGTATTCGCTCCACTCCGCTATATTGAAAGTTCCTGTAAACGAAGTAGAACCTAATCAAAGGGTAACAGTCGAGATGGAGTTTGTTACAGCTACACCTCAAAAAAGAGGCGACAAAGGCTGGAATGCAGATATTCATTATTGGACTAGTGGCTGGCACCCTGTCCTCTTAAATCCAGTTACTCAGTCAGTTTGGCGAGCGCTTTACACAGCTGAGTTATTGGTTCCTGCAAGTGTTGTTGTAGCTAGTGGTGCCGATAGCCAAAAAGAACTTTCCGAAGGTGGCATATATAAAAAAGTATACTTAAAAAACGATTACCCAGCTTATAGTCTACCTCTTGTGGCTGGGGCTGGATTATATGTTAAAGAAGAGAGCTACGGTCATAAATCTATATACACTTATTATCTGCCAGGTCATGAGCAGGAAGCGGTTTTTGCAGCTAAATCAGCAGCTAACATTTTAGAGCATTATGAACCAAAGTACGGCTCTTTTGAGAAAAAAAGATTAACAATTGTTGAAGGTTCTTCTCTTAGCGAACCTTATTCAGCCGAAGGTTTGATCTGCTTACCTATTAGTTTTTATCGCTACTATAATGCTGGCGGACCTGGTGCTTCAGATGGATTATTAAAGGGTTTAATTGCTAAAGAAGTAGCAAGATCTTGGTTTTCTTTGCCCCAACCTTTAACATCGACAGAATCTCTTTGGTTAGAGGAAGCTTTATGCAATTATATCGCTAATGAATATTTTTCTTATCATAATCTAGATCAAGTGCCTAGGTTGATTGATAGATTGAGTTTTAGTTATGCCCAAAAGAATAAAAGTCTAAATTACCAGGAAAATTTGGAGCAGGAGTTTTTAAGCCAGGTCTTTTTCAAAAACTTTGATGAACCTCTAGGTAGAGAATACAAGGCCCTAAAAAATCCACAGGTATATGATATTCGCATCAAAACCCGCGGTTTTCTAACGCTACAGACATTTGCGAGTTTCCTAGGTAGGGAGACTATGACTACTCTTTTAGAAGAGATTGTTAGAACGAGTAGAGCGGGAAAATTAATTGATAATACCAGCTTCCTAGCTCTAGCAGAAAACGTGGCAAAGAGAGAATTGGCTGATATTTGGCAGAGGTTGGTTTTTGAACAATTTTATGACGATCTTTCTATTACCAATGTCAAACAGCAAAAAACTACCCAAGGTTTCGAGCTAGAAGCTACAGTTAAGTCGCAAAAGAAGACGAACTGGCCTATCGAAGTTTTATGGGAGTTTACGGATGGTTCTCAAGAGACAACTCATTGGATTCTTGGCGAAGAAACTATAAAAATTAGTTCATCTATACCTTTAAAACGTGTTACAATTGATCCTTGGTGTATGCTTTTAGATGTTGAAAGAATTAATAATACCTACCCGAGAAAAACTGGTTTTTCTTATGAAACGAAACATATATTAGACAGTACCACTTATAGTTTAGCGCCAGAGATAAAATACGACCCTACGTGGGATGGTTTTGAAGTAAATACAGCGCTATATTTTAATAACCGTTTCTATAATGGATGGTCATATAGCTTGGATCTTTTGGCCGGCCTATTTAATACTTCTTTAGGTTATTGGCAGGAGTTTTCTCGAGGAAAATTGGATGCAGGAATACTATCACCAGGGCTAAACCCCGAAAAGTTCTGGATAACTTATCAGCATGAGGTTCTAGAATATCAAGATATTGGCTATACAGCTCTTCATTTGCTACCTAAATATCGCCATGCTATAAGCTGGGAGTATCTACCCAAGAAGAATGATTATAACTTGCAATACAATCTTCGCTATGATGATCTAATAAGGCATGGGAGCGAACTAACAGCTTCCTTGGACTTTTCTCAAGGTGGTAGTAAACTAACTTTTGGCGGTTTACTACTTAGTCCAAGTTTTGCCTATGGAGTTTGGCGAACTGCTTTTAATGTCCAAACTAGTTTTTTAGAACCGTATTATCCAGCTACTACTTTATTTAATGTGGCCACAGAACAAAGTGGTGACTATGCTGTTACAATTGCCATTGATGCACTTTTCCCGATTGCATTAGGCCGTGATTTGGCCAGAGTGGGACCGATCTTCTGGGAAGATGCAGAAGGTAAGTTGTTTCTTACTTCGGGGGCGGCCTGGTATAATGAGGAGAACCCATTAGCTCATTTAAGAACTTATATCGGTGGAGAACTCGATTTAGGATTTAATTTAGCTAACACACCTTTTTCGTTAGCGGTTATCTATGCTAAAGAGCTATATGGTAATGGTCCAGGTTATAGCTCAATTCGGATTTCAACACGTTTTTTCCGCGAAAAAATGGGTAAATGATATATCACCTCTTAAGTAGAAAGGAGGGTGTGGCGAGCTAATGCCACAAAACAATATGCAAGAAGAACAAGTCCTTATCGGCTTGGTAGCCGAATTGGCAAAATTATGTAATCGTCAGATAGAACCTCGCAATTTACTACCTAATCCCGATGCTGTAGTGGCAATCTTAAAAGAAGTGCAAGCTATTTTATATCCAAATTATTTTTCTACCACAGAAGATAATAAAGATCAGGTTTGCTATTTAGAGAGACTGGGAGTACTTTATTGGCGACTTACAAGGATTATACACAGTTCGATTACTAATAAGTGTAAACCAGAATGCAGTATCGATATGGAAAGTTGCGTAGAACTGGAAGTGTCGAGGAAAAAAGCTTTAGAAATTTTGCAAGAGTTACCTAATATAAAGAAACTTCTTGATGAAGACGTTAAAGCAGCTTATAAAGGAGACCCAGCTGCTAGAAGCGAAGATGAGGTTATTCTCTCTTATCCGGGTTTTTTTGCGGTCCTTACCCACCGCTTAGCACATGAGTTCCAAAAACGTGATCTCGATTTGTTGGCGAGAATTATGTCAGAATACGCTCATAGTAAAACTGGCATTGATATCCATCCTGGGGCAAAGATAGGTAAAGGGTTCTTTATTGATCATGGTACTGGTGTAGTTATTGGTGAGACAACTGAGATTGGTACTAATGTCAAGCTCTATCAAGGTGTTACCTTAGGTGCGTTAAGCTTTCCTAAAGATCATAATGGCAACATCATTAAAGGAGCCAAACGTCACCCGACAATTGAAGATAATGTAACTATCTACGCTGGAGCAACTATTTTAGGTGGTCAAACAGTTATTGGTGAAGGAGCCGTTATCGGTGGTAATGTCTGGATCACCGAGAGTGTACCACCTGGCTGCAAAGTTATTAATAAACCTATAATCGAGAAAAAGAAGTAAGAAAAGAAAAGGGAGGTTTGTTAAAAACCTTCCTTTTCATTAGTATCATTTGGGAGTTTATCTTAAGAAAAGAGTTAACAAAATAATTGCCTATAGATCGTACTATCTTAAGGCGATAGATTATGATAAACTCAATAAAATCATTAACTTTTAGCATTAACTGACTTTGTTTTAATAAACTACTTAAGGGAGATGGCTAGATTCATTTCGAGACCTTATATAACCAAAGCATTTTTAAAGGATAAATAACCTAATCTTGTCTTACTTTTACCGAGAAAAGACTCTCAATAAGTGATCTATACTACCTTAGATAGAGGGAATGGTAGTAATATGTAGAAATTTACAAGTTGAATATACATATATTTTTTATGTATGAAAGAAGGGATCTATGTTGAGTCCAAGCAAAAATACAGTAATGAAAGCAACGGGTATTATTGCTGTTACCGCTGCGATAAGTAAAGTTCTTGGCTTTGCAAGAGAGATGGCCATTGCTTATAAATTTGGTTCTTCCTGGCAAACAGATGCTTTTAACCTAGCCATGTCAATACCAGGTCTTTTGTTTGCGGCTATAGCTACAGCTATTCGTACTGTCTTTATTCCTGTCTTTACTGATGTAGCTACCCATAAAGGCAAACAAAGGGCTTTTGATTTAACTAATAATGTAATAAATACAGTTTTACTTATTAGTTTGCTCCTAATTTTATTAGGAGAAATTTTTACAGCTCCACTTGTACATCTTTTTGCTAGAGGGTTTGAGGGAGAAACCTTTGATCTGGCTGTCGAACTTACTAGAATTATGTTACCGGTAATAATAGTTTTTGGTCTTACAGGTGTTATTTCTGGTGTTTTGAATGCCTTGCAGGAGTTCACAGCTCCCGCTTTAGTAGGTTTTCCTTATAATATTTTAATCATTGCTGGCATATTTTCTTTAGGTAGTATCTATGGCATCTTTGGCCTCGCCATTGCCACAGTTATTGGTATAAGCTCACAACTATTAATCTTAATCCCTTCGCTAAGAAAGACTGGTTACCGTTATCACTTTTACCTAGATCTAAAAGCTCCTGAACTGGTTTTAATCCTAGAGCTTATGGTACCGACCTTGATTGGAACAGCTATGGGTGAGATTAATATCATGGTAGATAGAATGTTAGCCTCTGGTCTACCAGAGGGATCAATATCAGCTTTAAACTATGCTTCGAGACTAAATGGTTTCCCTTTGGGCATTGTGGTATCTTCTGTAGTTACAGCGATCTATCCTACGATGAGTCATGCTGCTGTTACGAAAGATAAAAAACGTTTTAAAGAAAGTATTGACAGTAGTTTAAGAACGATGTCTTTTTTAGTGATGCCTATGATGATTGGTCTTATGGTTCTAGCGACGCCAATCACCCAAGTTGTCTATGAAAGAGGTGCCTTTACCTCTGAAGCTACTGCTGCTACTTCGATAGCTTTATTCTACTATTCAGCAGGCCTTTTAGTAGCTAGCTGGCGCGATGTAATAAATCGTGGTTTCTGGTCTTTGAAAGATACTTTAACACCGATGTTTATCTCAGCAGGTGCTGTTATTATTAATATTATTGCTAACCTTTCTTTAGTCGGTCCCATGGGGCATGCTGGTCTAGCTTTAGGTACTACTATAGCAGCTATCTTTAGTTCAATTATATCTTTAATCTTTTTACGTAAGAAAACTGGTCCCTTAGGCATGAGAAGTATATTATCTTCACTATTGAAGATAACTATAGCTAGTGGTGTTATGGCTCTGGTGGCAATATTTGGTTGGCAGCTAGTTGCTCCTTATGCTATCTCGGGTATGAGACGTGTTCTTTTACTTTTTGCTGTGATTGGTATAGCAGCGATTAGCTATTTCCTTACAGCTTATATTTTGAAAGTTGAAGAAATGGATGTAGCTAGAAGCTTGGCTCGCAAGGTCTTGGGAAAGATTAGCAAGAGATAGCTATTAAAAGTGTCGTAAATTGGTATAAAGGGGAAAAAACAGGCTAAAGGCCTGTTTTTGCCTGAATATGAAGTTTGCTCAGAGACGTTATTTAGCATAAACTAATCATGAAATCATTAGCACTCACCTCTGACGAGTGCTAACAAATACGCATAACCAGCTAGGAGGGTTGATTCATGAATATAAGACCATTGGCAGACAGAGTTGTTGTCAAGCCACTTCAAGAAGAAGAAGTAGTGATTGGGGGTATTGTGCTTCCAGACACCGCCAAAGAGAAACCTCAGACTGGCGAAATTGTCGCTGTAGGTAAGGGTCGTACCACCGAGGACGGCAAGGTTATCGCTATGGATGTTAAAGTAGGCGATAAGGTTCTCTACGCCAAGTACGCTGGTTCCCAGTTCAAGGCCGATAACGTCGAGTACTTGGTACTCAAAGAGTCAGATATTCTCGCTATTGTAGACTAACTAACCCATAATTTATTCTGGGAGGGATAGTAAATGGCTAAACAGCTACTTTTTGCCGAAGAAGGCAGACGCAAATTAGAAAAAGGTGTAAACACCTTGGCAGATGCCGTTAAAGTTACACTCGGTCCTAAGGGCCGTAACGTTGTTTTAGATAAGAAGTTCGGTTCACCAACAATTACTAACGATGGTGTAACCATTGCTCGTGAGATCGAGCTCGAAGATCCTTTTGAGAATATGGGTGCTCAGCTTGTTAAAGAAGTTGCTACCAAAACCAATGATGTTGCTGGCGATGGTACCACTACCGCTACTGTTTTAGCTCAAGCTATGATTCGCGAAGGCCTCAAGAACGTAGCAGCTGGTGCAAACCCCATGATCATTAAAAAGGGTATCGAAAAAGCTGTTGTTACAGCTGTTGATACTATTAAAGAAATTGCTAAACCTATCGAAGATCAGGATAGCATTGCTCAAGTAGCCTCCATCTCAGCAGGTGATGAGGAGATTGGTAAGCTCATCGCTGAGGCAATGGACAAGGTTGGTAAAGAAGGCGTTATCACTGTCGAAGAGTCCCAAACTTTTGGTACAACACTAGAGACCGAAGAAGGTATGCAATTCGACCGTGGTTATGTCTCTCCTTACATGGTAACCGATACCGAGCGGATGGAAGCTGTTTTGGATGATCCTTATATTCTAATTACTGATAAGAAGATCACTTCTGTTCAAGATATGCTTCCTGTTTTGGAGAAGGTTCTCCAAGCTGGTAAGCCTTTGCTCATTATCGCTGAGGACCTCGAAGGCGAAGCTTTAGCAACCTTGGTTGTTAACAAACTTCGTGGCACTCTAAACGTAGTTGCTGTTAAGGCTCCTGGTTTTGGCGATCGCAGAAAGGCTATGCTTGGCGACATCGCAGTCTTAACTGGTGGTCAGGTAGTTTCTGAAGATGTTGGTATGAAGTTAGAAAATACCAATCTTAACATGCTCGGCCATGCAGATAAGGTTCGTGTTACCAAAGAAAACACCACTATTGTTGGTGGCAGAGGTTCTGCTGATGGTATCAAGGGCCGTATCAATCAAATTAGAGCTGAAATGGAAGACACCACTTCCGATTATGATAAAGAGAAGCTTCAGGAGCGTCTAGCTAAACTTGTTGGTGGCGTAGCTGTCATCAAGGTTGGTGCTGCAACTGAAACTGAACTCAAAGAAAAGAAACACCGCATCGAGGATGCTCTCTCTGCTACTAGAGCTGCAGTAGAAGAGGGTATCGTTCCTGGTGGAGGAACCACTTTAATTTATGCTGCTAAAAAGCTCGAAGCTCTTGAAGCTGAAGCAACTGGCGATTTGAAGACTGGTATCAGAATTGTACGCAAGTCTCTCTCTGAACCATTGAAGCAGATTGCTCAAAACGCTGGCTTAGAAGGTGCTGTCATTGTTGAGCATGTAGCAAATCTACCATTTGGCCAAGGCTTCAACGCTCTAAGTGGCGAGTATGTAGATATGATTAAGAGTGGTATCGTAGATCCTGCTATGGTTACTAGAAGTGCTATGCAAAATGCAGCTTCTATTGCTGCTATGCTGCTCACAACTGAGTGCCTCATCTGCGATATTCCTGAGCCAGAGAAAGAAGCCCCAGCTAACGTTCCACCAATGTATTAATAAGAATCTTGAAGCCTGCAGTTTCGGCTGCAGGCTTATTATTTTTGTAGCCAGAAATTATTAGTTATGAAGATTTTGGGGTATAAGATATTGAGGACTATTTAATGTAGTCCTCAAAAACTTTACCCCAGAGACGAGGGGCTAGTGTATAATAAAGGATGTCAAATTTAGGTGGTTCTTTAGATAAGGAAAATTTTAGCTGCGGATAATTTCATAGGATGTGGTTACCTCAGCTTTGAGAGAATGCATAACACCGCAATATTTAGTGGCTGATAATTGAATAGCACGAGCTACTTTAGCCTCATCTAGCTCGCCTTCGAGAACATATTTTATCTGGATTGAAGTAAAATAACGGGGTTCGGTGTTATTTCTCTCACCTGAAATTTCCATATGATAAGCCTTAACAGGTTGTTGCATCTTCTCTAAGATCATGATTACATCGATGCCGGTACAGCCACAAACAGCAGCTAATAAGGCTTCTGTAGGTCTAGGGCCAGAGTTTTCGCCGCCTATTTCTTCACTACCATCTAAAACTAGTTCATGGCCAGAAGGACACTCGCCAATGAAACGTCTTTTTCCATCCCATCTTACCTTTAATTCCATGTCTATTGCCTCCTTTATTTTTGTCTTGCTAATAATTTCTAGGATCTATGGTTAAATTCCTGTACCCTAGATTAACTCAGGTTCTTTAGGTAAAAAATAGCAAAAGGAAAAAATGTTAATTTAAAGAGGTGAAATACTTGCACAAAGATCGTGCTCGTGATTTTTCAGAGGGTAGCATTCTTAAGCATTTAATCGCTTTTTCTTGGCCAATGTTTTTTGGCAATTTCCTGCAAGCACTTTATAATACAGTAGATACTTTCTGGGTGGGGCGCTTTTTAGGAACAGAAGCTTTAGCGGCTGTTAGTGCTTCCTTTCCCATAGTCTTTTTTTTAGTATCGCTGATTATCGGTGTAGGTATAGCTACAACAATTTTAGTCAGTCAGTATTATGGTGCTAAAGATGAGCAAGGTTTAAAACGAGCAATTAATACATCACTTTTTTTAATGACGGTCTCAGCACTTGTTGTTACAGCAATAGGTATCTTGTTTTATAAACCTATCTTTAAGCTAGTACATTTACCCGAATCCCTATGGGCCGATGCAGGGACCTACTTAGTAATCTTTCTAAGTGGTCTGGTACTCACTTTCCTTTATAATGGTTTGTCAGCTATTATGAGGGGTTTTGGTGATTCTTTAACACCACTGTACTTTTTAGCTATTGCCACTGTCATTAATATAATTCTCGATCCCTTATTTATTTTAGGTGTTGGTCCTATTCCTAAGATGGGCGTAGCTGGTGTGGCTTGGGCCACAGTACTAGCTCAGGGTGTATCAGCGGTTTTAGGAATGGTCTACCTTTTCAGAAAAGCTAAATTGGCAACGTGGGACAGATCACTTCTGCGACCTGATCGCCGGATTATGAAACAACTTATCGCTATTGGTGCACCAGCAGGTGCCCAGCAGGCCTTAGTATCTATGGCGATGTTGTTCTTATCTGGTCTTGTGAATAAGCATGGTGAAATTGTAGTAGCTGCTTATGGTTTAGGTGGCAGAATCGACCAATTTGCTTTTATGCCTGCAATGAGTGTTTCTTTAGCTGTCTCTGCTTTGGTAGGTCAAAACTTAGGTGCAGAGAAACCAGAACGAGTCAAAGAGATCTTCCGTTATTCTAACATTTTGACGATATTAATCGCTTCCATAGCTACTATAGCAATTTTCTTCTTCCCCGATCTTTGGGTACGTATTTTTACCCCAGATTTGCAGGTAAGAGAGATGGGGAGTACCTACTTAAAGATTGTCTCTTTAAGTTATGTAGTCTTTTCTCTAATGTTTTCAACAGGTGGTATCTCCCGTGGTGCTGGGGATACTCTAATTACAATGGCCATTACTTTACTTTCTTTGTGGGGTATTAGACTGCCACTAGCTAAAGTACTATCGGAGACCTTAGGCTTGGGACCAACGGGCATCTTTTTAGCTATTGCTATTTCGCCAGTTTTTGGTTTGGCCCTCAATTTAATCTATTATTACTCTGGTAGATGGAAAACTCGCAATTTAGTTAAGAGGAATGTGCAATCTGATACGGGAAATTAATCCCTGGAGGGGAGCTTCGTGAACGTATTAGAAGTCGATAAGTTAGGTGTTCGTTATGGCTCAAAAGAAATTATAAAAGCACTCAGTTTCCAGCTGAGTGCTGGTGAGAGTTTAGGTGTATTAGGTCCTAATGGCGTGGGGAAGACTACCTTAATACGTGCTATTACTGGTATTTTACCTTACAGTGGAACTGTCCGGTTTTTTGGTAAGGACTTAAAGAAATACAATCGTAATGAAATAGCAAAAAAGGTCGCTGTGATGGGACAAAGACAAGAGATTCCCACTGGGTTTACAGTGAAAGAAGCAGTGGCTTTAGGTAGACTTCCTCATAGTTCAAGAAAGGTTAACCCTAGAGACTTCCAGGTAGTTAACGAGGCTTTAGAGATTACCGAGTTAACTAATTTAGCTGATAACACACTAGATAAGATCTCAGGTGGTGAATTAGCTCGCACAGCTCTAGCCCGAGCTTTAGCTCAAGAACCTGAGTTACTGATTCTCGATGAACCTACAGCGCATTTAGATATGCGGCATATTGCTGGTTTAAGTAAACTTCTTTTGCAAATAAAGAAGGAAAAACGACTTTCTTACCTATTAATATTACATGATATCTCCTTGGCAGCTACTCTTTGCGATCGCTTGCTATTATTGGGCGAAAAGGACAAACTTTTTCTCGGTTACCCGGAAGAAGTACTGTCTGCTGAGATTTTAGAGCAAACTTATGGTGTAAAGAGTTTAGTAACAGCGAATCCTCTAAACGGCCAACCTACTGTTTTTTGGAACTTTGAAGGTGATTAAATTGCCTAAAGGGCTCATTCAAGTTTATACAGGTGATGGCAAAGGGAAAACAACAGCAGCGATTGGTTTAATAATAAGAGCACATGGTAATCAACTAAAAACCGGTTTGGTACAGTTTTTAAAAGGTGTAGCAAGCGGTGAATTGGTAACTTTAGCGAAATTAGGGATACCCTTTTGGCAATTTGGTAGTGGCGAATTTATTATGGGGTCCCCGTCAAAAGAAGATCAAGAGTTAGCCCAAACTGGCGTGCAAAAAGTAGAGAGTATCTGGCAAGACTATGACCTTTTGGTCTTAGATGAGATCAGTTATCTAGTTACTTGTGGTTTGCTTAAAGAAGAGGAAATCTGTGATTTTCTCAAAGGAAAGCCACCACAATTAGAACTAGTACTTACTGGGCGCTCGATGCCTGAATCGATTCTAGCTCAAGCAGATCTAATTACCGAAATGAAAAAGATTCGTCATCCTTATGATTTAGGTATTAGAGCCAGAAAAGGTATCGAATACTGATCACCTTTTAATATACAAAGAGGGGATGGATAGGTAATTATGGATATCCGTTTTGGCACTGATGGTTGGAGAGCCATTCTCTGCGAAGATTTTACTTTGCCTAACGCAAGAAGAGTAGCTAAAGGTATTGCTCATTATGTTCTAGGGTTAAATAAGGATCCTCTTATTTTGGTAGCTTACGATGGCCGTTTTATGAACGAACGTTTTGCTAGAGAAGCAGCGCTAGTTATGCAAAATGAAGGTGTAAGAGTCTTATTAACCGAGCAAGACACTCCTACACCAGTTATTGCTTATGCTGTTAAAGAACATAAGGCAGATGGAGCACTAATGTTTACTGCTTCCCATAACCCACCAGAATATGATGGTATCAAATTTATACCTGATTATGCTGGACCAGCTGAACCAGAGATTACTCAAGCTATTGAAAAAGAGATTGCTAAAATTGAAATAGTACCTCCGGTTCAAGGCGAGGTTAAGACATTTAATCCTGATAGGGAATATGAGGAACATATAAAAAGTCTCGTTAATTTCGAGCAGATTCGTTCGCTTAAGATTGCTTATGATGCCATGCATGGAGCTGGGCGTTCATATGTAGGGCGTATTTTAAGAGAGAATGGAGTTATTGTGGAGGAATTGCATACTAATCGTGATCCTCTTTTTGGCGGGCGTCCACCAGAGCCTATAGCTACTCATATGCAAGAGTTAGTTAACTTGGTTAAAGAAGGCAAGGTTGATATTGGCTTGGCTACAGATGGTGATGCTGATCGTTTTGGCGTAATAGACACAAATGGTCGCTACATTACCGCTAACGAAGTTCTGGTTCTTATTTATGACTACCTACTAGAAACAAAAGGTCCTAGATCTGTAGCAAGAACTGTAGCTACAACTCACTTATTAGATGCTATTGCCAAGGCCCACAATGTTAATTGCATTGAGACACCAGTCGGTTTTAAACATATTGGTCAAATGATGAGAACAACAGATGTTATTTTGGGTGGCGAGGAGTCTGGTGGTTTAAGTATTGCAGGCCATATCCCCGAAAAAGATGGTATCTTAGCAGATCTTTTAATTGCTGAACTCAGAGCCTACCACAAAAAACCCCTAGCCCAAGTGCTAGATAGTATCTATGCTAAACATGGTAGATATGTTAATAAACGTCTTGATCTCAGGCTTAATAGCGAAAAGAAAGAAGCAGTTATGAAGAATCTACGGGAAAAGGACCACAAGCAAATTGGTTCTTGGCCAGTAGACTTTGTGAACAGAATCGACGGAGTAAAGATTGTCCTACGAAATGATCTTTGGATGCTAGCCAGAGCTTCCGGGACAGAACCTTTAGTGAGGGTTTATTTAGAAGCATCTTCGGAAGAGGAACTTGCTGCTTTAGAAAAAGAAGTAAAAGCATATATAGGTTTATAACTTCTTGGCCGGTTCTAACCGGCCTTTTTGAAAACTAGCCATAACTAGCTTAACGACTATGTTGGTACTTTTAACCAGTTTTAGAAAGTAAAATTTTTAGATTTCTAAAATAAACAGGAGAGGGAATTTTTCCCTCTCCTGTTTGGTACATTTTAGTTTAGATTGTAAACTATTCCAAAGTGATGCAGCTTACGGGGCAAGCATCTACACAAGCACCGCAATCAATGCACTCATCGGGATTGACTTCTGCAACATCATCAACAGTAATAGCGGATACTGGGCATGTGTCGGCGCAAGTACCGCAACCAGTACATTCTTCTTGGTTAACAAATGCAGGCATAATTACACCTCCTGAAAATTAACAGCTTCAGTATGATTCGCTAATAGTTGGCGATTTCCTTCGCGTTTGTGGTAAAATCTACTTTAGAGGATGTAAGGCAGCAGGAGGGGAAGAAAAATCGAGATATGTATTCTTGCTAGCGGCAGTAAAGGCAATGCGATCTATTTGAAAGCTGGTGGCCGCAATTTATTAATAGATGCAGGTATATCCCTGAAAGAAATGATTAAAAGAAGTGAATTTGCTGGGATTGACTTGAGTCAAGTGTCAGATTGCTTAATTACTCATGAACATGTAGACCACATTAAAGGGGTCAAAGGTTTAGCTAAACATAGTTCTTGTGAGGTTTGGGCAACAGAAGAAACACTAATCTCTTTAGATGAGGTAGAGAGAAAGCAAACATTAATACCTAACGAGCCTATTACTTTAGGAGAAGCTGTTGTTACTCCGATTAGGATTTCTCATGATGCTAAAAGTCCAGTTGGTTATTTAATTGAGGATGAAAAAAGCAGAGCTTTGGTATTAACAGATACAGGTAAACGACCAGTAAACCTCGATCAATATATTAATAACCTAGATCTGGTAGTATTAGAAGCTAACCACAATGTACGTATGTTGCAAACAGGACCTTACCCCTGGTCACTTAAAAAGAGAATCATGTCAGTGTATGGTCATCTTTCTAATCAAGATTCAGGGAAGATCCTCTCCGATATTGTGAGACAAGCACCTAAAACACCATATTGTTTTTTAGCTCACTTAAGTGAAGAAAATAATAAACCTCAAATTGCTGTGCTTGATGTAGCTACAACTTTGAAAGAAGAAGGGATTATACCTGGTAAGGATGTATCTTTGCAGGTAGCTAACCAGTATACACCTTCGAAAGTGATCTGTTTTTAAGGAGAGTGTGATGAGTTGTTAAAGATAAGAATTCTTTGCTTAGGTTCCATAAAAGAGAAATATCTAAAGCAAGGAATAGATGAGTATCTTAAGAGACTTAAGCCTTATGCTAATGTAAGTATAATTGAACTACCAGACTCTCCTATTCCCACTAGAGAAGAAGATTGCAAGATAATGCTTAAAGGTGAAGCTGATAAATTACGGTCCAAGCTAGAAGGTCTAACTGTGTTATTAGATCTAGATGGGAAAGAACTTTCTTCGGAGGCAATGGCTCAACAGATAGCCAATTGGGCTCTCTATGGAAATAGTACAATTACCTTTATAATTGGTAGTTCATTAGGTGTAGATGAGTCCATAAAAAAACAAGTAGATTTTCATTGGTCTTTTGGACCATTAACTTTTCCCCACCAACTAATGCGATTAGTTCTTTTAGAGCAGATTTACCGTTTCTTTAAGATCTTAAGTGGGGAACCATACCATAAGTGACTATAAAACTAATTCGATTAGATTTAAGTAGAATTGACAAAGAGAAGTGCCTCTTCATACCATGTTAAAGTTTACAAGAAACCTTAAATAAGCTGAAGAGGCACTTACTTTTGAACATACCTAAAATGACAAAATGGTGAATTAGCAAGTATCTATTAAATTGGACTAATTTGTCGAAGCACGCCATAGCTAAACCCACTTAATTACTAACCTTGTTTTATAATTAAACCTGTATCTTACATAAAGAGAAGGTTAGTTTTAGACTTAGTAGAGACAATTGGTAAGCAACTTACTGGTTAAGACACAAATTGGTAGTATGGACGCCTTCATCAATTACCTGTTGCTTAACTTCAGCAACTATTGTTGTGATATCAAGATATAAGGCTAGCCTTGTAACACCAAAATGTTTAAGTTGAGTTTGTATATCTTTAACGTGGTCCCAAGCAATATCAATCTTAAAAAGATAATTAGCAAAGTCTTCAAATTTATTTAAGGCAATGAGGTTGCGTACCAGTGGGAAAACAGTAAATGTGCCACGTTGAGCAACTATTCTAGTAGTGTTTAATGGTCCGATAGCAGCTGCTGGCTTAGGAGAACTCAAAATATCTGCATTGGGACCAAAGAAAATATTAAAGCTGGGTTCTTCTACGTTAGGAATGTAGCCAGGTTGTAAGAAACTATGAAAAGAAAAGTTGCGGTTTAGTATAACGGGGTTTAGTACCCAAACAGTAGCATCTATTCCTTCTACTAAAGAAGGGTCTGTAGGATCGGTTGCAAAGAAAAGACCTGTTAAAGCATCGCGAGACCAATCTAAGATGCGAGCAGGCAAGCCATAGTGTCTTAACATGAAAAGCCAGCTCCAATAAGGAGTGATTCCATTTGGTAGGGGAGGAGCTGGTAAATCACCTAAATAGGGGATTACTAACGACTTAAACTTCGAAAGGAAGACGGTTTCATAAAGAGGGTTTAACTGCAAATTATCGATTTTGCGGGTAATTGTAGGTAGCAGATCGAAACCTGTTTGTGCTTGACCTCTATACCATAATTCGCAATTAATTGGATCGCCATTACATATGGTTTGAAAGGCTAGATCAACTGCTATTAAATACTCCTGAACCGATTTAACTCTTACCTCAACCTGTTTAGTTACTACCTCAGGATTACTATCGTTAGAGGTAAGAGACTGTTCTTTTACAATCATTTCTAAACGCTTCCTAACTTAATATTTGGTCAGTAGAATTGACCAATATTAAATTACGAAGCTAAATGTAAAGTGTAATAAAGTAAATGTTTTGTTTTTTACTCGTAGCTGTTGTTGTTTTTAAATAATTACTTCTGTTGCTATAGGGTAGGAAAAGATATAGAAACAGCAATAGTTCCAGGCCAGATAGGCTTTGGATGGAATGTGAGCATGAACTAAGAATGCTGTAACAAAAAACCAATTTTTTGTTTGGAGTGAAGTTTGCAGCGTGTTTAAAAATATGAACATTGGGTTAAGACAATTTTGAAATATGCTAATCAAAAGGAGCTTTGCTAATATATCAGGAAAAGTTAGTTGGCACCTTTTTATTACGTAAAACTTAGGGGAACAGAGAACTGCAAAAAAAGATCAAAAAGGACGTCTCGAAGACGTCCTTTCCGTAAACTATTTCTTTTTATCCAATAATTTTTTGATGAATCTGTCGTATTCAACTTGCTTCTTCTTGATTTCGCTATTATGCTCCTCCGCTGCGTCACGGATAGCTTTTTCAGGGTTTTCACCATTTAAGATAGCCTTTTGAGCAGCCATTTGCAGGTAACGACGACGATGTCTAGGTGCAACTAGGCCATAAATAGAAGAAGTGGCGGTGTTTAAAGCAGTCTCATAGACTTGTGCAGATTTAGGATCGATAGGAATCTTAGTAACAGCACCACGAATAGATGGTAAATACATTGTGCCTTTAATCTGGTTCATAACTCGGTTAGAGATTTCTAACTGGGTTTTTTCTTCAGTTAACCATTTAATGAATTCCCAAGCTTGAGTTTTTTTCTTAGAAGAATCGAAGATACCAACAGCAGAGCCACCACCAGTTGAAGTGCGATTCAATTTACCGCCAACGTTATAGCCTGGAACCTGTACCATGCTCCATTTGCCAGTTAGTTGAGGAGCACTAACTACAAGGTTTTGAAAGAAATTAGGATATTGGATAGCCATAGCTAGATCGCCATTCATAAAAGCTTGCAGTACAGGTATTTCTTTAGGAATCTTGTGTTTTGTATATAACTCGACATAGTCTCTAAAAGCAGTTATACCTTCTGGAGTATCATAGCCTGATTTTGTTAGATCAGCATTATAATCATCAGCTCCTCGTTGCCACATAAGCATATTGACATCAGCATAGAGAGTGTCAGTCAAGAACCATTGCAACGAAAAGTTAGAATTTTTAGCTTGTAGCTTAGGTAGAACTTGTCTTAATTCGTCCCAAGTATTAATTGATTTTACACCTAAATCGTTTAAAATATCATCTCTCTGGAAAGCTGTAGAAACGGTAGCAGTATAAGGTATACCAAAGGTCATACCTTTATATTGCAAGGAGCGATAAAAACCTGGGTAAGAACGTTTGGAAATCTCGTCAAATCCAGGCATCAGTGAGAGGTCGATCATAGCTCCTCTAAGGCCTAGCTCTGGTAAGAACAGAGCACCTGCACCACCTACGTCAGGAGCATCACCTGAAGCCGCAGCCATGAGAAAGCGGTTTTCAAAGTCAGCCCAAGATAGGTTAGTGTATTCTACTTCTATTCCAGTTTTTGCAGTAAAGGCTGTTTCGGTAATTTCTTTGATAATGCTCATTTCTTCGTTGATGTGGCCGGTTAACCAGACGGAAATTTTTTCAGCTGCACCAGCAGATAAGGATAGAAACACCAAGATAGTAAGCAAAAACCAAAAGTTTTTTGATAACTTCATTTCTCCTACACCCCTTTACTTTAGATCTAAATCCCTACTTGATTATTTTATACTCTATAAATTTGGTTTTACCTTCTTAAACTTTAGTAGCTGTACGTATGTTATGATGTTTGGGAAATATTTAATGGTTAAGATAATTGCGACTACTAACAGGATTCTAGTTGTTTTGATAAGCGTGGTTAATGGAATGGAAACTATTGGCAAGACTAACTTTTGTTGGCAATCTTACAAGTTAAGATTATTGAACTAAATTAAAATTGGCTGCAAATTTTGATCTAGATCAAGGTTTCTTCTCTTTTAATAGGTTATTCTAAGGTCAAGAAGGAGGAGTCAGTATGACAACAAAGACTTTTCAATTAGAGACATTAACTTGCCCCAGTTGTGCTGCAAAAATTGAGGTGGCAATAAAAAGGTTAAAGGGCATAAATGAGATCCAGGTTCTTTTTTCCTCAAGTAGGGTTAAAGTGACATTCGATGAGGCTTTAACAGATGTTACAGAGATCGTAAAGACCATTGAAGCTTTAGGCTTTGATGTCCTGTCCATAAAATAATGAGGGTATAAAAGTATGTTGCGGATAACAAAAGGGCAAAGGGTTATGATAGCGGGTATCCTTATTGCTATATCCTTTGCCCTCAAACAACCTAATTTTAACCCTACAGTGTCAGATGTCTTCATGATTGCTGCAGCGGTTATCGCAGGTTATCCTATAGTCTTAAATGCTATTCGCGCCTTAAAATTCCGTTATTTGGGTATTGAAGCTTTGGTAACCTTAGCAGTTACTGGAGCGATAATTATCGGTGAATACTGGGAAGCTGCAGCAGTAACGTTTCTCTTCATGTTTGGCAGTTATTTAGAAGCTAAGACTTTGGAAAAGACTCGATCTTCGCTAAAAGCATTATTAGATTTAGCCCCGGAGACAGCTAAAGTTCTGAGAGATAATGGTGAGATTGAAGTTTCACCAGAAGAGGTAACTAGGGGCGAAATAGTTATTGTAAGGCCAGGCGAGAAGATTCCTGTTGATGGAACAATAAGCGAAGGCAGTGCTTATGTTAATCAGGCATCTATTACTGGTGAGTCACTACCAATAGCTAAGAATATCGGCGATGTTGTTTACTTGGGTACCATTATCGAATCTGGCTATCTCAAGATTACAGCTGAACAGATAAGCGAAGACACTACTTTTGCTAGGATCTTGCACCTAGTAGAAGAAGCACAGGATAAAAAGGCCAAAACTCAGAAATTCATGGAAGTCTTTGCCAAATATTACACCCCGGGGATCATGATTTTAGCGACTGTTATCTTCCTGGTTACAAAAGATATTGAATTGGCTTTGACTCTCCTAGTTATAGCCTGCCCAGGAGCTTTAGTTATCTCCACACCAGTATCCATAGTTGCAGGTATAGGTAATGGTGCAAAGCATGGTGTGATTATTAAAGGTGGCGAAGTTATTGAAAAACTAGCTGCGATTAAGAGTTTAGCTTTTGATAAGACTGGAACTCTTACTGTGGGCAGACCAACGGTAACTAAATTAAAAGGCTTTGCTATTACAGAAGAGGAGCTTCTCTATCTAGCAGCTAGCGCTGAAAGTTATTCTGAACACCCTTTAGCTAAAGCCATTTTAGAAGCTGGTAAAGGGTTAGAAGAACCTCTTATTACTCCACAAGATTCACAGTTTATAATTGGCCAAGGTTTACAGGTTAAGCTCAACGATAATATCTATTATCTTGGTAACAGGAAACTGATGACAGAAAATAAGATCGCAATTCCTACGGAGGTTGCCGATTATCTAAACTTAGAAGAAACTGCAGGCCAAACAACAGTTATAGTTGCGGATGCTCTTAATATTCTTGGTGTTGTCTCTATAGCTGACGAGATTAGAGGAGATGCCCTAAATCTAGTCCAGAAACTAAAAAGATTAGGAATCAAAAAAACTGTAATGCTAACAGGAGACAACAAGCTAGTAGCCAGTTCTATTGCTAAGAAGGTCGGTTTGGATGATTATTTCGCAGAATTACTTCCTCAAGACAAAGTAGCTATTCTGAAGAAGCTGCAAACAGAAGACAAAACAGCAATGGTGGGCGATGGAGTTAACGACGCACCAGCACTAGCAACCGCTGATTTAGGAGTAGCTCTTGGTGGGATAGGTTCTCATGTAGCTATGGAGACTGCTGATGTAGTCTTAATGTCAGCTGAATTAAAAAAGCTTACCTATGCTATAAACTTAAGCCAAGCGACTATAAAAAACATGAAACAAAATATCTACTTTGCAATCTTGGTAGTAGGAGTACTTTTGGTTGGTGTGATCACGAAGACTGTAGTCCTGTCATCGGGCATGCTAATCCATGAGCTAAGTGTTATTTTAGTTATCTTAAATGCCATTAGACTACTAAGGTTTAACGAAAAGTAAATAAACTATTAAAAGTGACCACGAAGTGCAAGTAAGGGACTAACCTTATTGGCTGCTTCAGGGTCCTTTTAAAATTTGCCAAAATTTGTTTGCGTGTAAATGTTTTAGAAACCATCGTTAGTTCTTAAGGATAAGAGTTTTATATTATCTATTACCTAAAAAACGCCCCCCGAAGAAAGGTTAAAATTTGGTAATGGTGAAGTTAGAGGAGCAAAGCAATTCTTTTTTAGAACTGAAGAAAGAAGGGTGAAGGATGTACCAGAAAACACAAGAATGGATTTATCGCCATGCTCGGCCACTTGATATTGCTAGATGGCAATATCATTTTGAAAATGGCAGCAAGGATAATGTGATAAAAGCCTTATCTTTCTACCAGAACAATGATGGTGGTTTTGGTCATGCTTTAGAACCAGATAGTTGGAACCCTAATTCTGCACCAATACAAACTTGGGTTGCGACAGAGATACTTCGAGAGATTGAAGTTACTGACCAGAGTTGTTCCGTGGTTCAGGGTATTTTAAAGTATCTAGCTAGTGGCGCTGATTTTAATGACCATTCTTGGTCCAATACTGTTTTAAGTAACAACGATTACCCTCATGCACCTTGGTGGCATGCAGAAAGTGAAAGTTCTTGTAAAACAGACTACAACCCAACCGCTTGTTTGGCAGGATTTGGCTTAATTTTTGCTAAGAAAAGTTCTCAGGTATATAAAATCTGTAAAAGAATAGCTCAAGAAGCAACCGAAGCTTATTTAAAGGGTGGCTTGCTTGATGATATGCATACAGTACTTTGCTATATACGTTTAATGGAATACTGCGAAAAAATTGATGAGCAGGTCATCGACCTAGAAGCATTAAAAACTAAACTTAGAGAGCAAGTTAGTTATTCCATAACTAAAGATACCTCTATCTGGGAAACAAGTTACATCTGTAGACCATCTCAGTTTTTCAATTCCCGGGACAGCATTTTCTATGAAGCGAATCAAAAAGTTGCGGAGTATGAGTGTGAGTATATTCTTAAAACACAACTTGATGATGGGTCTTGGGATATCGTTTGGAGTTGGAATAACTATCCTGAGGAATGGGCAATCAGTAAAAATTGGTGGAAAGCTAACAGTACAATTTTAAATTATCTTTATTTAAGAGGCTTCGAAAGAGTATAACTCTTTGAGGTGAACAGTTACTCACTTTCTATTATGACAAAGTAGAAGCTCCTGATCTAAAAATTTACAGACTCAATGAGAGTGGGAAGAATTTTGATGACGAATGGATACTTGTATAAAAAACTACTTAAATTAGACTTCTAATCTATATCTGTTACAGCTAAGTATTTAGAGTGATGTTAATAAGTCTAAGGAGAAGAGCCTATGAAATGTCATTGTTGTTTAGATAAGGGAAAAAGCCAGGATAAAAGTTGTATCGAGAAGGTTCCTATCTTTAGTAAGTTAAGTGCTGAAGAGATTTTAGAAGTGGCCCGTGTAACCACAGAACATCAATTTAATAAAGGAGAGATGATCTTTTTCCCTGGCGATGCTCTTGACAAACTTTATGTAATTCACCAGGGGAAGGTGAAGATTTCCCGGATCTCAGATGCTGGTAAGGAACAGATTATTCGAGTTTTAGGAGAGGGAGACTTTTTAGGTGAACTCTCTTTGTTTGCTAACTTACCCGCTAGTAGTAGTGCAGAAGCTATGGAAACAACTATAGTTTGCCAGATAGAAAGCGAAAAAATAAAAGAGCTGATGTTACATTCTGCTCAGATTGCGGTGAAAATATTAACAGAAATTAGTCGGAGGTTATACGAAGCTGAGAATCTAATTGAAACCATTGGCTTATATGACGTAGAAAAACGAGTAGTTAGCGCAATTTTGAAACTCGCGGGTAATTCAGATGAGGTTGTTCTAGCAATGAGCAAAAAAGATTTAGCTTTACATTTAGGTATCAGTCAAGAGACTTTGAGTAGAAAACTCTCTGCTTTTCAAGACCAAGGTTGGCTAAAACTATCGGGACATCGTCAGATAACAATTTTGGACCGTCAAAGCTTGGTTTTAATAGCTGGTAATTAAAGGTAGAAAAAACTCCTAACGAGAAGTAATACTCGTTAGGAGTTTTTTTGCCAACTAGATAAGGGTGAGGTATTGAAACATAGTCCTCACTTTATATTAACTATAGTTTGGTTAATATCTCAAAGGCTACTATTAAGACAGGGGGATTGGATATGAATTACTTTGACTTAATTAATAACCGTGAGAGCTGCCGCGATTATGCTACTAAGCCTGTGGAGAAAGATAAACTAGTAAAATGTATTGAGGCTGCTAGAGTCGCTCCATCGGCTTGTAACAGTCAGCCTTGGAGTTTTATAGTTGTGAACAATCCCCTGGTTTCACCTCAGGTGGCTAAATGTTTACAAGATGCAGGTATGAACAAGTTTACTGATCATTGTCCTGCCTTTATCGTCGTAATAGAAGAAAAAGCTACGCTAAGCGCTAGAATAAGTGGTGTGGTCAAAAGCCAGAATTATGCACCTATAGATATTGGCATTGCTACAGCACACATTTGTTTAGCAGCAACAGCACAAGGTCTTTCTACCTGTGTTATGGGATGGATTAACGAAGGTAAGCTCAAAGAATTATTAGAAATTCCCCAACCTAAACGCATCCGTTTAGTTATTGGTGTTGGTTATGCTGCTAGCGATGTCGTAAGGGAGAAGAAGCGAAAGAGCTTAGAAGAGATCACTAAGTTTGTTGACTAAAATGTTATTAATGCTAGATGAAGTAAAATTACTAGTTGGAAAATAAAAAGAGTAGGAACTTGGGTTTTCTTTTGCTATAAGGAAGATAGAACATGGTTTAAATAACATTGTAGTTAAATCCAGATAGGGGATTATGAAAATGAACATTCAAATATTCGGTAAAGCAAAATGTTTTGATACCAGAAAAGCTGAACGCTATTTTAAGGAACGCAAAATTCCTTACCAAATGATCGATGTTGCGAAATATGGTATGAGTAAGGGTGAGTTAAATAGTGTTAAAATAGCTATCGGCTCTTTTATGGCCTTAATTGATGAAAAAGCTGCCGATGCTATCTTACTTCGTTATCTAGCTAACGATAGTGACAAAGAAGAAAAGTTGTTAGCTAATCCCCGGTTTTTTAAGACCCCCATTGTACGAAATGGTAGACAAGCGACAGTTGGCTATTGCCCTGAAGTTTGGCAAAAGTGGGAGTAAAACTTGAGGTAAGAGAAAAATTGAGCTTATTAGATAAAGAAAAAGCACTGTTACAACGGTGCTTTTTGCTTATTTGGTAGTGGAAAGCGAGTATAAATAGGATTTGTATATTTAATGTAGAACTAAAGGAAAAGAGAATGGTTTTTCCGAGTTTTACTAACTAGTTAGTGAAAAAGAGCTAAAACTTTTAACTATAACCTTAAGTTGCCGGTATAGCTAGGAAAAGAATATAATAAGGATAAACAAATATTAATAAGGGGAGATAAAAGGAAAGTTAACTGTTGTTAACTTAATTGTTAAGAGACAAAGTTACGGATACCTAGAAGATAATGAGCGTTTTTAAATATTGCCCGTAAGGAATAAAGAGAGAACGAACTACTATCTATTTATAAGAAATTATTACATCGAGATAAGACTAAAAAATTACATCACTTTGTTTTGGGGGTATTGAAGTGAACAAACGTGTAAGAATTATAACTGATACAGGTGCAGATTTACCCAAAGAATTAATTCAAGAAAAAGGCATTGTAATGCTTGGCATGGGTGTTGAACTGGATGGCAAAGTTTATAATGGCTTGGAATTAGATACCAATAAATTTTATAAAGATATGAGAGCTGGGGCTGTAGCTAGAACCAGTCAAGTCCTATATAAGGATATGCAAGATACTGTTAATAAAGTTATCGAGCAAAATGAAATACCTTATTATATCGTGTTTTCAAGCCGTTTAAGTGGTACTTTCCAAACAGCAAATCTTTTATTGCAAGAACTTAATAATCCCGAAGTTTTCCTCATTGATAGCAAAGCAGCTAGTACAGGTCATGGACTTTTGGTATTAGAAGCAGCTGAGATGGCCGAAAAAGGAGCTTCCGCGGAAGAGATTACAGCTAGACTAGAGTTTCTCATCTCCAGACTAGAACATATTTTCGCTGTCGATGATTTAGTCTATTTGAAACGTGGAGGCAGAATTAGTTCGATGAAAGCAATTATTGGTGGTATGCTGAAGATTAAACCGATTCTGCACTTTGTCGATGGAGCAATTCATCAGTTTGACAAAGCCCGTTCTACCAAACAGGTGATTAACCGTATGTTAGAGATTATGGATGAGCGTGGTGTCGATATACCTTCACAGAGAATAGGCATCAGCCATGCTGATAATCCAGAGACCGCAGCTGAGCTTAAAGAGGCTATCCAAACGAAATATGGGGTAACCAATTTCATCGAAGCCGAAATTAGCCCTGTAATTGGCGCTCACTCTGGTCCTGGGACTATTGCCCTCTTTTTCTTATCTAACAAACAAGGTGGAGAAGAAGAAAAATGAACAATATGCTCGAGCGAGAACGTCTAAAACTCTTAGAAAGAGAAGAAAGACTAAAAAAGCTTGACGAGGAGAACTATTATCTTGATCTAGAGATTGAACAGATTAAAAGAGAGATTCAAGTACTAGAAGATCGTATTGAATATCTTGAACGCAGCTAATTGGATGTCTGCAAGCGAGGGGAGGGATAATGATGGATTTTCTCGAACGAAGAGGACTGCCTCTTACTAAGGAGAATCTCCAAGCCTGGCAAGCAGATCTGAAAGCTAGAGAAGAAGCCACTTGGGCCAAAAGACAAGAATTAAAAGCCAGCAAGGCAGAACTATTACGAGAATATGAGTCACTGAAACGAAAAGAAGAGCAGCTTTTTAGGCAACGAGCCAATCAAAGTAATAGACAGTGGTCCAAACCAATATGGATTCGCAAGAATCTCTATGAGCTCATTATTATAGCTAATATTATTATGTATGCACTTGCCCAAGTTTTCTCGGGGTTAACGGGATCGTTGGCTCTTTTTGGCCCTGCTATCTATCTATATAAGCAGTACTATCGCTTTTTTACCACTATGTTCATGCACGGAAGCTTAACCCATATTTTCTTTAACATGTACGCTCTTTATGTTTTAGGTAATATTTTAGAAAGCACAATGGGTAAAAAGCGCTTTGCTCTTGTTTATTTTGGGTCAGGAATATTGGGCGCAGCCTTCACTTATTTAGTCAACCCCTATATTCTTTCTGTCGGAGCATCAGGTGCTATTTTTGGCCTTTTTGGCTTTGTACTCTATGCCCGTATCTTTCGTTATCAGCATGTATCACCTGAGATTCAAGGCTCTCTTTTTAGAATTCTGGGCATTAACTTTCTCATAGCTTTGCTACCACATGCGAATATCGATGTTTGGTCACATACAGGAGGCCTTTTGGGTGGCTTTCTATTAGGAATGGTTATCGGCCCTGGCGCTGGTTATCTAAGAAGTAATAAAGAGCGCCAGACCCAGATGATAGTAGGCATTCTGGGTATAACGCTCATTTTAGCCAGAGCAATTGGTTTATTAAATTTCTTACTATAAAGAAGCACCAACTAGGCGGGTAAAGGTACGAACCTCAGTGATTAACCTTTCGGTGTCCGTTTCTCTATTAAAAGAGAGACCTAGGTAAGGAACCTTATGTAAAGCAGCCAGTTCTTGCAATGCGGGTTTAGCAATTATCTCAGGCATACAATTGAGAGGGTAGATATGTACTATTCCTTGCACACCATTTTTTAAGCCTCTTTTAGCTGCACCAACAGAAAGGACCCCATCACCACCAACTTCAAAATTTAAATAAGGGGCAGCATCATTGTCTCTAAGGCCTTGAGCGAATAGCTTGAGGCCTTTTCGATTTAGAGTTTTTACCAGACCCAGGTTAGCAAGGAACTTTTTTAAGACAGGTTTTACTGAAAAAGCTAAGTAGTGGCTAACATTGACTCCTTCAACTACCTGGACCCCATTTTCTCCTAACAATTTATCTACAGTATAGCGGTTAGCATAAGGTGTGATAGCTACATAGATTTCGCCAACTACGATTACTCTAGGGATCTGGCGTTGAGAGATTATGCTTTGAAATAATACTACTGCGGAAGCATAGTTTCGGTACATAGACGATATATTTTTAGCTTGATCTAGAGAAGTTAAACAAGTGCTGTATAGCTCTTCAGCGATTTTACCACCAATGGGAAGGGCTAAAAGATATAACCCTTTTATTTTTTCTGCTAGCTGAAGTTTCGTATAAGCATGACGAGCGATTGCTAAGACAGTGGGTAGGTTAGTTGGTCGTAAAAAAGATAGTGGTGATTTAATATTATTAAGTAGCTTTTGCTTTTCTTGGGAGCACAAAGCTGCGAGGTCTTGCCAAAAGTTTACTGGCTGATCCATACCAGTTGTGATCCAGTTAATTGAGATATCGGAAGAAACTTTGTGCAATTTAGCCGGGAGTTTATCTTTCATAGCAATACTATACCAACCAAAAGCACAAGGACCTTCACCATGAAGCATTAGAATATTTACATCGATAGGTGCCTTAATTTTTGTGTAGGCGCTTACAACGCTCTCCTCTAAACTACCTGAAGTTAAGGCATAAGGACAACAAGTTTCAGCAAAATCAGTACTTCCTTTTTTCATTGTTTCCGATGTAGGAGGCTCGGGAACCAAACATTTGTCTTCTAAACCTAGATCATAAGCTAATTGTTTGAGACTAAGATTCAAAGGTTCGCCCATGTAAGGCCAAGTGATAAAACTTTGTGCTTTAGGAGAAGGAGTCGCTGGTAGGAGGACTAAACTTGGTTCAGGACTTTTAGGTTTTGGTTGCTGGAGAAGAGTAGCGATAGTTTCAAATCTGGTGATAAAGCCACCCAAGTCAACATTGCTATCACAGACAAAGTGCCAGGCGAGTAACCCTACTTTATGAGCTTGTTCTTCTAGATAAGGACCTAAAAAAGCATCAGGATGACAAGCAAAGCTAGAAAGGATAATAATACCATCCAATTTATCCTTTCCCCAATGGAGAAACTGTTCGCTTTGAATGTGCGAATCGTAATAACTACCATAAGGTAGGCCATCTTTAGTTAAATACTTATCGGGTAGATCGTAAGGAGTCAGAACTTGAAAGCCTTTGCTAGTAAAAAACTTTTCTACATTCAAAGAGAGCAAAGGATCGTCTAAAAGGTAACGTCTGGCAATCAATCCCAGGCGCGGCTTATTTTCTAAAGTAGGTTCTGTTATTACAGGAAAATCAGGTACTCTAGCGAGGGCTTTTTTAAGATCTGCTTTAGTTATGCGTGGCAAAGAAGTGCCTTTTTCTTCGCTAATTCGATCCAGATCGTTAATTAAACTAACTAAAACAGGCCCCAAATCTTCTTTTTTAGGAGTGAGAAGATTTGGTTGTAATAAGAAAGGGAAATGACCTAGAGCATAGTCTAAGGTTGAGGAGAGTGCTCTTAAGGCGATACCACCCACATCCCTATACTTAGCACAAGCTGCAGATCCTTCGACTTCTCGCCAAATGTTGGGGGCGAGAAGTACATCTACTTTCTTTTTGTTAACTAACTTGTGGCAATGAGCAATATAGATTCTTACCGGAAGACAGGTTTCATTGCTACCTAAAGATAAAGCATTTTCCCAAAGATCAGGGGTTGTTTTGCTAGTTGTCTCAATATCTAGGCCTACATCAGTTAGAACCTGAGCCAGGCAACTAACTTGAGGTGCACGGCCAGAAAATACGAGCGGTATACCGATCTTCAAAAGCTGCCACCTACCTTAGAATAATGTAGAGTTGGGCTTAAGCTACCAAAAGGAATACTATTTTCGGAAGCATAAAGAGCTGCTCCTAAAGCTCCAGCCCCAACTAAAAGACGTTTATCTTGAGCAATATGATATTCGTTTTCCTTAAGGCCTAGTAAATCTATAAAAGCACGTAACAAAGCTGCATTTAAAAAAGCACCACCTTGGAACACAACAGGCGTTACGAGAGTGCGGCCATGTAAAGTATCGGAGATAAAGGTTCTAGCTAAAGAATAGCAAGCACCAAGTAGTAGATCTTCTGGCAAAGCACCAGAGCGCATTTTGTGGATGATATCTGTTTCAGCTAAGACAGCACAACGGGAAGCTATTCTAGCTGGTTTATTAGATTTTAGAGCTAACTCGGTAGCTGCCCCCAACGAGAGATCAAACCGACGAGCTAACTGTTCTAAAAAGGAGCCAGTTCCAGCTGCACAGCGGTCGTTCATAGCGAAGTCTAAACTAGAACTACTTTGAATGATCACTTTACTGTCATTACCACCTACATCAATAACACTACCTACCTGAGGGTAAATGTGGTTAGCTGCTTTTAAGTGACAGATAATTTCGGTTTCATATAAGCGCTCATCCTTTGCTAATAAGCGACTTAAATAACGACCACCACTACCTGTTGTCATTAGAGAAAAGGGAGTATGAGGTGGTAAATGCCTAATTAAAAGATTCAAGACCTTTTTTACTTGCTCGCTGAGATTAGCATCCGTGGTTTCAGTATGTAAAAAGATAAGTTCTCCTTGCTGAACTAAAGCTGCTTTCAACTGCCTAGATCCAGCATCTAAGCCTATAGCCCAGCCCTCTGTTTCGGAGCTTTTTAGCTTTTGTTTATTAGGTGCAGGCTTTTTATTAATGGTAGGTCTTTTTATTGCTAAAGTTGAACTTAACCCTCCTCTGCCAGCACTCTCACAACGACCCCCTAAGAAATATGTTTGAGTGGAATTAGTTAAAACTGTCAGTTCACAGTTATTAACGCATCCTTGGCAATAACCAGAATTAAGGGAAAAAGAAGTTGTTGCTAACTGGGAAGTAATCTGTTTAGCTTCTTTTTTAGCCAAAACAGCCATGCCTAGAGCTCCAATGCCTTGTGAATGCGGTGGTACGATAATAGTTTTGCCAGTTAGTTCTGCTAAAGTTAAAGCTATGGCAGAACATTTAGATAAGCCACCGAGAAAATAGATGGGGGTTGGTAAGGACCTGTTTTTAGCAACAGTACGTAAATAGTTTTTTAAAATAGCCTCTGTTAAACCTTTAAGGCGTAGTTCAAGAGGTACTCCATTTTGGCCAGCATGGCGAAAAGATCGTCTAGCGAAAACGGTGCAGGTATCTTCTAAGCTCTGAGTACCAGGACTATGAAGCACAGCCTGATTAAATTCAGGGAAAGGTAAAGAGAGTTCGGAAAGAGTGTGTCTTAAAAACTCGCCAGTACCAGCAGAGCAGATACTGTTCATGTTAAAAGCGATAGGCACTTCATCTTTTAAAAGGATCAATTTACTATCTTGTCCACCGATCTCTACAATTGCTTTGGGTGGAGGTAGTTGTAGCTTTTTAGCTAAGAAAGCGCAACCCTTGGCATGAGCAATGATCTCAGTAGCTGTACAAGTTGTACCGAGTATATAAGCACCTAACTTTTGCCCGGAACCAGTTAGACCTAGGTAGTCTGGCTGCCCATATTGTGAGGTATATTCTCTGAAGGTCTCAGTAAGGATCTGGGGTAGGGGCTGATCACTAATAAGTTCCTTAATAACTATAGGTGCTAGTGTGCCATCACTATAGAGACCAGCTAATTTAAGTGTTGTCGAACCGATATCAATTCCTAGACTAAGTTCCATTTTTATCTCCTCCTGCAATCCTCTATTTAGCATGTCAGAATGGAGTCAGGATATACAAAAAGTAAGTTCGAAATTAAGGGTTAGAATGCATCGATCCTTTGATAAAGTTAAATTATGAGGTAAAGAAAAAAGGCACCTCATTAGAGATACCTTAGGATTATTTCTTACGAAATAAATTTTTGCGGATCAAGAAGACCTTGATGGGCCATTATACTTTACCTCTTTTTTTTATTTCTTTGCTATATTTAGCAATTGACTTACCCCACTCAGTTTTTTTACGCAGATATTCTGCTTTGTCGTCACAAAAACGAGCTTCTTTTTTTAGTTTAAGGTAACTGTTCCATCGCTCCAAGGGTAAAGCGCCGTTTTCGATAGCTACTTTAATAGCACAACCTGGCTCACTTTGATGACTGCAATTCGAAAATTTACATTTGCCGAAAAAAACTTCCACATCAGAAAACGTTTCTCCAAGCCCCTCTGTAACGTCCCACAGCCCAAGTTCACGCATCCCTGGTGTATCAATTATCATTACACCATTATTAAGCTTAATTAATTGCCTATGAGTGGTCGTGTGACGACCTTTTGAATCGTCCTCACGAATTACGTTTACCTTCATAATTTCCTCTTCGGCAAGTGTGTTGACAAGACTTGACTTGCCGACACCACTTGAACCTAGAAATACAATAGTCTTACCTGGTTTTAAGTAGCTACTTAGCTTATCGATACCAAAACCAGTTTTAGCACTAACTGCAAATACCTCTACACCCAATGCTATTTTTTCTACCATACCAACTTGGGCTGTGAAATCATCAACCAAATCAGCTTTGGTTAGTACAACTACTGGAAAGGCACCACTTTGCCAGGCAAGAGTAAGATAACGTTCGATCCTGCTAATATTAAAATCCTTATTTAGAGATGCCATAATAAAAACATAATCAAAATTTGCTGCTACTACTTGTTCCAACACGGTTTTCACATAGCCTACTGCGTGACCAGAGAAATCATTACGAGAAAATTTTGATTTTCGCTCTAGGGTTTTAATTATTAAACTAACCCCGCTAGGGTTATATTGAATTAGCACAAAATCTCCTGTAGTAGGAAAGCTTTCTAACCCGTCATTATAATAAACGCCTGCTTTTAGACTTGCGAATGTTTCACTGTATTCGCAAACAATCTCATAGCGTTCTCTATGTACTGCCGTAATTCGGGCAGGAATACCATTTATATCTTTTGGTAGCGTTTCGGGAATAAGCCCATAATCTCTTAAATTAACCAATAAAAGTCCCCCTAAATATGTTCGGTTTTATTTTTGGAACCTTAAAGGCAGTAAACTCCAGGGAATTAACTTTAACTACGATCGTCTTTAGTTTACGAAATAATTATGGAGTTAACAAGGTAAACATAATTCATATAGGTTTATGCCAAAGAAGGGCTCTAAAAGATTCACGGTCCTTGTGTTAAGTAAAAAATGACCTATCTAGAAAGATAAACATCTTGGCAAATATATAAAAAACCACCTTATTTTAAGGTAAATGATATTAGAACAAGTTGCTTGCAAAACTAAAGAGGTCATATAGCATGCTAATAACTTATTATGGATTAAATCAGCAACGAGTTTTTTGGCTTAACTTAAAACTTAGTTCAAGCAAAGGCACCTCAATTCGAGGTGCCTTTGACATATTTTTTAGGAAACTACTTTATGTGGATTGAGAAGCCCTTTGGGATCAAAAGCTTCTTTAATAGATCGTTGGAGACGCATCTGTGTCTCACCTAAACTGTGCCAGAGATACTCTTTTTTGGCAAAACCAATACCATGCTCGCCAGAGACCTGGCCACCTAATTCCTGACCTTTATCATAAAGCTTTTGCATAATCTCGGGTAAAACCTGTTGCCATTTGTCTTGGGGTAAATTATCGCGCAGAATATAAATGTGTACATTACCATCACCAGCATGACCAAAGCTAAGGACACGCACACCATACTCTGCCCTTAACTTTTGGGTATAGTCTATTAGATGAGGAATTTCTGTCCTTGGAACCACAACATCGACCTCATCCATCTCACTCGAAGCTTTTAACGCCTCTAAAAAGGCACCTCTAGTTTCCCAGATTAATTGTTGCCTATCAGCTGTATCAGCAATATAGACATCGTTTGCGCCTTGCTGAAGGCAAATATTAGCAGCTATTTCATAGACCTTTTCAAGTTCGTCTTTGCTATTGCCATCAAACCGGAGGAGTAGATAGGCAGGAGCTGATTTATCAGGGAAAGGCTTACCTAAAAATTCTTCAGCAGCTTCGATAATTTCGCGTTCCATGAATTCAACTGCATTGGGGATAATTCTACCTTTTAATACCTCGGGGACAGCACGAATAGTATCGTTTAACGAAGGAAAAGGAACCAATAAAGTGGCAGTTTTTTTAGGTAATGGTAAAAGTTTTAAGGTAATCTCAGTAACAATGCCTAACGTTCCTTCCGAACCAATAAAAAGATCTAAAAGAGAATACCCTGAAGAGTTTTTACCAATTTTACCACCAAGATTAATTATCTCACCAGTTGGTAAGACGACTTCCATACCGAGGACATGGTCTCTAGTAACACCATATTTGATAGCCCGCATCCCACCTGCGTTAGTCATAACATTGCCACCTATAGTGGCACTTTTTTCGCCAGGATCAGGTGCGTAGAGGAGTCCTAGTTTCTCTACTTGATCTTGAAAGTTAAGTAGAATAACTCCAGGTTGAACACGAGCAATTAAGTTACCCTCATCAATTTCAATAACTTTATTTAATCTAGCTGTTGAGAGTAAAATCCCACCTGCTACAGCTACTGCACCACCGCAAAGTCCAGTACCAGAACCTCTTACGGTAACAGGTATTTCTTTATTATAAGCATATTGCATAATTTGCGCTATCTCGTGAGTGGAACCCGCTTCAACCAGGCAATCAGGGAGAGCCTTTATCTCGGAGAGTTCATCATGAGCATAATCTTCATTAATAGCCTCACCAACATAAACATTTAAAGGGCCCACTACATTTTGTAGAAAGTCCACATCACTCATGGTCATCTTTTTCATATAGACACCTCTTTTCCTAGATCAAAGATTGGCACTTGACTTAAGTTCGTTAACAAGAGCTGGCAAGATTTCATAAAAATCGCCAATAAGTCCATAATGAGCTACGCCAAAGATTGGAGCATCAGGATCTTTGTTGATAGCAAAGATCACATCAGAACTAGACATACCAGCAACAAATTGAATCGCTCCTGAGATACCACAAGCAATGATTAGCTTAGGTCTTACGGTGCGACCACTAAGGCCAATCTGTTTGGTATAGGAACACCAGCCAGCTTCTACAAGTGGTCTAGTCACAGCAACCATCCCACCTAGTTCTTTGGCTAGTGACTCGATCAGAATCAAATCATCGGCTTTTTTCAAACCCCTACCTACAGCAATAATAACTTCGGCTTCTGTAATAGCAGTCTCTTGTGGTTTAGGTTCGATGCTAAGAAAGCTAATCCCAGAAGAAAGCATTGTGGGCTTAACTTCTTGTAACACCACAGTAGTAGGGTAAGTGGTGTTTAAGGCAGAAGGGGCCATGACTTTTGGTCTAACTGTGGCCATTTGAGGCCGATGTTTAGGTGTAATAATTTGAGCCATGACATTACCACCGAAAGCGGGCCTGGTCTGAATGAGATCACCATTTGGTTTAACATCTAAAATAGTACAGTCAGCTGTAAGGCCAGTTTTTAATCTAGTTGCTAACCTAGGCGCTAAAGAACGGCCAACCTGGGTAGCACCTACAAGCAAAATACCTGGTTTGACTTCTTTAACAAGATCTTCTAAAACTGCGGTATAAGTTTCGGCACGATAATAAGCTAATTCAGGATGGTCGTAGACATAAATTGTATCAACAGGATATTGTTTGATTTTTTCTACTAAGCTTTCTGTGTTCGTTCCTGGTATAACTACAGCTAGTTTTTGATGGAGCTTATCAGCTAACTCACGACCTTTACCAATTAACTCCAAAACAACGCTACTTAATCTGCCACCACGTTGTTCAGCAAAAACAAGTATATCTTTATAACTATCAAAATCAACTGTTTTACTAAGGCCTCGTTCAATTACCAAAGCTGAGACTGGGCACACTTTAACACAGATACCACAAAGACGACAATTTTCGTTGACCACGACTTGATCCTTTAATTCTAAAGCGTCAAAGGGGCAAGCTTCTACACATTTACCGCATAAAATACAAAGCCCTTTGTCGATTGTTAAGCGACTCATATGAATCTCAGCTCCTTTAGCTTAGCGACAAGGCGATTCGCAAGCTCTTGAGGTTCTCCCTGCCAAAGCTCTTGTTGGCAGTTTCTTTGGGGTGGGAAAATTCTTTCTACTTGAGTTGGCGAACCATCTAAACCGAAAAATACTTCCTCTTCTCCAGCCAAGTCTTTATAGTTAAGAATTTTAACTTCTTTGTTTTGGGTAGCGCATTTAAGTTTATACGAAAGTAACCTAGGTCTATTGATATCTTTAGCAACTGTGATGAGAGCAGGAAGTTCAATTTTTTGCGTTTCTATTGTATCTAACATATCGGTGGTAACAGTGAGACTTGAATCAGAAGAATCAACTATTTTAGTTACATAAGAGATATGAGGCCAGCCTAAATACTCGGCAATACCGGGACCAACTTGAGCTGTATCGCCATCTGTTGTTTGCATACCAGTTATTATCAGATCAAGAGTTCCAAGTTTCTTGATCCCTTTGGCTAAAGTGTAAGCTGTCGCTAAGGTATCAGCTCCAGCAAATTTGCGATCAGACAACAAAAAACCAGTATCAGCTCCCATAGCATAAGCTTCTTTGATTACTGCTGCTGCTTGGGGAGGCCCCATACTAATTACGATTACTTCGCCACCAAACTTTTCTTTAAGCCTTAAAGCGGTCTCCAGACCATAAAGATCATATGGATTCATCCGACTGTCTACGCCTTCACGCTTAAGGATGCCTTTTTCTTCATCAATAGCAACTTCTGTCGTATCTGGAACTTGTTTAATGCAGACGGCAATTCGCAACTTAGGAACCCCTTTCCTTGATATACTTTACGCATTTAGACTTTTGTTAATTTTAGTAGGTAGTCTGTTATCGATCATTAATTTGTACAGATGAGAGAATTTTCCTTCCTCCTTTTCCACGAACAGGATTTAAGTGGATTTATAGATTTACATGTTTCATGTATAAAGTTAAAGGAAATAAATATTATTAGTAGTAACTATTACCAAAATGATCGGTCATAGTAGGCAGTAGAATAGCTTGCTTATCAACTCGAGTCCTTGAAAGAGAGGAGAAGATAGTTGGATAAAAGGGATCTATACCGAGAGGCGGTATTGCTGAGAGAACAATTGACATGTCTTATGAATAATGATGGTGTTGAACTAGAGCGAGATCCTAGAGTAAAAGAGCTCATGGATCAAATCGATGAATTGCAAGTTAGGATATGGCATAGCGAATTGTTGAAGTTAAAAGCCGATTAAGAAATAGTACTATGGAACTAAACCGCGCTAAATAAAAGAACTTTAATCAAGTGATTTTAGGTTTTAGATACTCCTTAGGAAATAGTGAGATGTTCTAGCAAGTGCAATAATAATAGATCCTACAATTTGATTTAACGTTTTAGCTGAATGAACCGGAAATATCAGCTTTATTAAGCTAAATAGCTAGATTATCAACGACTTTTTGCGTAATTTCTTTACTTTAGGCAATAATTTATGTATACTATCAGACAAAGGGACTAGCGGGGTTCTTTCCGGAACTTCCCTAGTCTTTTATTTGTAAATACAGGGCTACGGCCTGGGGTAAAGGTGATCAAATGGAATTCTGGTTTAAGGAGGCCCAGTCTAAAGATCTGGCCATTGGTCTTCGTATCAACAAAATTTTGCATATGGAAGAAACTCCTTATCAAAGTTTAGCTGTTGTCGACACTCTAGAATTTGGCAGAATGCTTGTCTTAGATCAAGCTATCCAATGTACAGAACGGGATGAGTTCCTCTACCATGAGATAATTGCTCATGTACCTTTACATGTTCATCCTAACCCTAAGCGAGTTTGTGTTATTGGCGGTGGAGATGGCGGAACTGTAAGAGAAATTTTGAGAAATCCAGAAGTTGAGGAAGTAAAGTTGGTAGAGATTGATGGTAAAGTTATCGAAGCTTCAAGGAAGTACTTGCCAACACTCAGCTCAGGGCTAGATGATCCTAGGGTAGAGATCTTAGTAACAGATGGCATAGCTTACATGCAAGATAAGAAAGATTATTTTGATGTGGTTATTAGTGATTCAACAGATCCTGTAGGTCCTGCAGTAGGTTTATTTTCAGCCGAGTTCTATGGTTATGTCCATAACGCATTAAGGGAAGATGGTGTTATTTGCGCTCAAACAGAATCACCATTTGCACCCCACAATTTAATGATAAAATGTGCACATAACATGAAGGTACATTTCCCTAATGTAGGTGTAGTATGTGGGTTTATGCCTACTTACCCAACCGGATTTTGGACTTACACAGTAGGTAGTAAAAAGATGCCTCTAAAAGCTAATCGTGAAGTTACTTTGCAAGGCAAGTATTTTAATAAAGCATTAATGGAGAGAGCCTTTGACGTTCCTCCTTTTGTCAAGGAAATGTTAAATAAAGCTTAATTGCTTACTTTTCAATCTTTCCTAAACAGGGTATATTAGATAGGGCTAGCTTTAGCTAGCCCTATTTTAAGTTTCTAGGAGGCAGCTTATGGCTACATTATTAGGTGCTAGGGGAAAAGGCGATATTGCTGTCTGGGGCGTGCCAATGGACTTTACAGCAAGCTGGAGACCGGGTTCACGTTTCGCTTATGACAGTATTAAACTCGTTTCTCACGGCTTGGAACTATATAGCCCATATTTTGACCGTTCCTTAGAGAATGTTGCTTTCGAAGATGCTGGCGATGCTGAACTAATTTGGGGTAATGTTTCTAGTTCTTTAGAGGCAATTCGGGAACAAGCTGAAGAGATATTAAATACTGGTAAAAAGTTGATCTCTATTGGTGGCGATCACTTGGTAACTTATCCTTTAATTCAAGCCACCAAGAAGAAATACCCCAACCTAGCTGTGGTTCATTTCGATGCTCACACCGATTTAAGAGAAACCTTTTTAGGGGACAAACTTTCACATGCTACAGTACTAAGACATGTAGCTAATGAAGTGGGTTCGAAATCACTTGCCCAGATTGGCATTAGATCAGGTGAAAGAGAAGAATTTATTTGGGGCCATGAAAATACTCATTTCTTCCCAGATAGAGAATGGGAGATCATCCCAGCTGCCAAGGAAGTAACTAAACTATTTGCGGGCCGACCAATCTATATCACTTTAGATATCGATGTATTGGATCCAGCCTATGCCCCTGGTACTGGAACTCCAGAGCCAGGCGGATGCACTAGTAAAGAACTATTTAGAGCCTTATATCTACTACTGGAAAATCTTAATGTTATTGGCGCAGATATCGTGGAGATCGCTCCTGATTATGATTCTACCGAGAGAACAGCTTTTATGGGAGCAAAGCTCTTAAGAGAGATGTTAATAGGAATGTCCAAATAATACGAAAAACGATTATATTCATAAGCTTATCAAAATTACCCTTCCTTATCTGTGAAGGGTAATTTTTTTGCTAGGTATAAAGTCATTACTATGTACGAAATAGTACTAATAGTAAGCATTATTAAGAAAAAGAAGGTAAAACCAGAAAAAGTGGGAAGGATTCTCTACAAGTTATGCAGAAACCGTATGTTACAAAATGACCACCAGTTAACTGTCAAAAAATTACAGCTATTCCAATGACGTGAGGTGATTGGTATGGAAGAGAGTTTGGAAAACAAAAAGTTTAGATCGTGGAGAAATATGCGTTTTGGCACAAAATTGTTTTTAGGTATAGGAATTTTAGTTGTTTTTATTGTGATAATGGCAGCGACAATTAACTACCAAGTAGTGGTATTGCGAAGAGAAGTTGATACAGCCATAGATATCAACGTAGAACAGGTTAAATTAGCTACCCTAGCTAAACAGGCCTTTATGGGCTGTTATGGTACTGCTAATAAGTACCTAGATACTGGCGATCGCAATGATAAGATGCAATATGAGCAAAGTGCTAAAGAATTAAATAATTATCTCCAAAGTCTTTTAGCGTTGACTACCGAGAAAGATTTATTGATTGTTACTACTAAAGAAGATGGTTCTAGAGATATTTCAACTAAGTATAACGATTTACTCTTAGCTCAAATTAAAATGGACCAAGAAGCAGGAAAGACTGAAACTAGCGTATATAATATTTCCGAAGAACTTACAGCAGCTATAGGGGCTCATGATCAGGCAGTGAATCTTGTTAAAGAGAGCTATACTAGTTATGATCAAGCCAAAGAAAGTAGCAGCTCTAGTAGCGATATGTATGGTACTGGTTCTATATACGGTGGCTATGGTGGTAGTGATTCATTTTCTATGGGTGGTATGGGTGATTATGGTGGTGGGGGAGGATTTAGTTTGACTGATTCGTTCCTAATGTCCCCTGCCTACTTTGAAGATAGTTCAGCCGTAGGTAATGCTATAAACAATGTTAAAGATTGGGCTGAATCCTCTTTAAAAGAAGCCCAAGGGAAAGTAAGGACTATTCAAGGTCAAGTCAGATCAACAATGCTTATCTTGATCTTAATTGGCGCACTAGTAGCGATTATAATAACATTTATACTAGGTAGAGCAATTACTAAACCAATTACTATGATCCGTGATCAATTAGAAGAAATTGCCGAAGGCGGAGGCGATCTATCCAAGCGCATTGAAATTAATAGCTTTGATGAAGCTGGCCAATTAGCTAACGCCTTTAATATCTTTGTAGCTTCCTTGCAAGAAATGATCAGAACTATCGCAGATACTGCTAATGATGTAGCCAAATATAGTTATGATCTATCATTGAACTCTAAAGATGCAGCTAGTGCCATTGAGCAGATTGTAATTACTTTAGATCAAGTTGCAGAAGGTGCTTCAAACCAAAGCAAGAACTCTGCCGATACTGTTAGCGCTATGAATCAATTACAAGGAGCTATCGATCAGATAGCTAAAGGTGCTCAAGAACAGGCACAAGCTGTTAGTAATACAGGTGACTCGGCAACTAAGATGTCGAATCTTAGCGAACAAGTTAAAAACAGTTCTGTCTTACTAGCAGAAGTAGCTGGTTCTACTGAGAAAGCTGCAGAAAATGGTAGAGACGCTGTTAAAGAAGTTGTTTCAGGCATGGATCGCATTAAAAATGCTACTAAGGATGTAGGGTTAAAAGTCGATGAACTAGGTAAATACTCAGGCGAGATTGGTAAAATTATTGCGGTTATCGACGAGATTGCTGATCAGACAAGCCTATTAGCATTAAATGCCGCCATCGAAGCTGCTAGAGCAGGGGAACATGGTAAAGGGTTTGCGGTTGTTGCTGATGAAGTGCGCAACCTATCGGATCGTTCTAGAAACGCAACCAAAGAGATTGGTACTTTAATCAAAGAGATTCAAAATAGTATTAGTGTAGCAGTTGAATCTATGGATGCTAGCACTGTAGAGGTCGCCCTAGGCTCAGATCTCGCAGGTAAAGCTCAAAGTTCGTTAATTGAGATTTTAACAGCGGTAGAACAGACAAACAGTGAGATACACAAAGTTATGTCTATCGCTCAAGATATGGCTTTAGGTTCCCAGGAAGTTGCTGAAGCTATTGACAGAGTAGCCGCAGTTGTTGAAGAAAATACAGCTTCTTCAGAAGAGATGGCTGCAGGTTCTGCTCAGGTAATGACTTCTATGGAGAGCATAGCTGCAATTTCTGAACAAAGTGCAGCTGGCGTTGAAGAAGTAACCGCATCAACTGAAGGAGTTAATCTGACAATCCAAGATATTGCTAAATCAGCAAAAGTTCTTAGCGAGGCATCCGATAATCTAAAAGGGTTAGTAGATAAATTTCAAGTCTAAAGTTTCCTTTCGGTAAAATAAAACTCAAAAGGGAGAGAGCGATTGTGCTCTCTCCCTTTTGAAATTTTAAACAGGTTGTTTTAGGCCAGCTCGTAAGTGGTATAAAAAATAATTAACAAAGTAGTCCACATTAAATAACAGCTTATACACAGGGTTATCCACAGAATGTGGATAACTTTACTTGGCGACTCTACGAGGTGGGCCAGGAAGATTAGGCCATCTACCAGCGGGATCGAATTTGAGTAGTTCGCTAACAAGAACAAAACGATAACCTTTTTGGCGTAGTTGATCAATAATATGTGGAAGAGCTTCAGGTGTTTCACTAGCACTATCAGAAGCATGTAACAAAATAATATCTCCAGGGTGAGCTTTTTTTACTACTCTACTAACAATTTGAGCAGCTCCCGGTTTTGTCCAGTCTAAAGAATCTGTATCCCATTGAATTACTGTGTAACCCAAACTTTCTGCAGTTTGAATAACTCTGTTGTTATAATCACCATTAGGGGTTCTTAATAGCCAAGGCTTAACACCTAGTACATCTTCTATAGCACGAGCTGCTTTTAATAGTTCAGTTTGGATATCCGTCACAGAAAGAGAACTGTGATTCACATGCCTGTTGCTATGACTACCAATTTCGTGTCCTTTTTCTTTAATATTTTTCGCAATATCTTGGTTACGTAAGACCCAAGGACCAGATAGAAAAAAGGTGCAGGTAACTTGCTTTTCTTCTAGAATTTTAAGGACAGGTTCTGGAACTTGAGTACCCCAGCTAATGTCAAAAGTTAACGCTACCACCTTTTCGTTAGTTTCGATAGAATAAACAGGTAGGAGCTTATTACTACTCGATGCTGTTTGGGTATAAGGAATACCAGAGATGATACCAGCAATACAGACAAGTACTAAAAGGCTAATGGCCAGAAGACGTGTTCGTGAGACTCGGATTATAAAAAACATCCGAATTCACCTCCCTTATGTCTTTATCTATAATGTATATGTTGCGAGAACAAGTCCAAAGCGTAACTTTGAGCTTTTTAGTAAATTTGCTGTAAAAAAGATAGGAGTGCAAGAAATGACTTGGGATGCAATTCTTTTTGATATGGATGGTACTTTAATTGATGTTGATATGAAAAAATTTCTTCATGATTACTTCGGACTTTGGCAACGTGTTGCAGCCAAACATACGAGCGAACCTGCAGAATTTGTTAAAAGGTTAATCTGGGCTACCGATAAAATGACTGAGAGCACTGACGAAAAACTTACCAACGAAGAGGTATTCTGGCAAGCATTTGCCAATGAAGATTGGCCGCTTAATATATATAAACCAGTTGCCGATGAATTTTATGATAACGAATTTTTACAGCTCGGACATTTAATTAACCAAAGGCCTGAGATGTTAGAATTGGTCAAATTAGTTAAGGGTAAAACCAAGTTAGCTTTAGCTACAAATGCCGTTTTCCCTCGTAAAGCAATTTTATCTAGATTAAAATGGGGTGGCTATAACTCTGAAGATTTCGATTTTATTGCTTGCTACGAAGAGATGCATTATTGTAAACCTCGACCACAATATTTTTTGGAGATTGCCAATCTTTTAGGTGTGGAACCTACGAAGTGTTTAGTTGTAGGTGATGATCCTCAATTAGATTTAGTGGCTAGGAAACTAGGGATGACGACCTTTTTCCTCGATGTAGCTGAAGGGCAGAATGCTGAATGGGACGGAGAAGCAATTCATGTAGTTACTGAAGAGGATCGACAAAAAGGTCGAGAAGTTGCTGATCACCACGGAGATCTAAACGATTTACGCGAATATCTTTTAGCAGGAATATAATTAACTAAAGAGAAGAAATAAAGATGTAAATTAGCTTATGAAATGTAATTTAAAGGGAGGTGTAGGTGCATTCACTCATATTTAGTGAGTTGTGGCACTGATCTTTTATGAAAAAAGCCTTCTGGTTTTTAGGGCTCCTTATAATTTTAAGTAGTGCTATCTTTGCCAAAGGGAATTTAGTTAGTACCACAGGTTGGCCAGCAATTATAGATCTAGATGTGCGAAATTTTGAATTCAGTGTAACTGCTTTAAAACTAGATGAGATGAACGCTTCGTTAGCAGCCAATAACTTTCAGCCTTTTTCTCGTTTCACCTGGGGTTTTAATTATAGTAATTATATGAAAACCGCCCCACATACAAATTTTAATATAGGTGCTTATTCGAATCAACTGTTTACATCTTCACAAAAAGGTGTTAAGAAAGCTGCTTTTAATTTACAGTCGTTTGGTTTACAAGCTAATCGAGATATTGCTCTAGGTAATATATCAATCTCGCCAGTACTTGGGGGAGGATTTAGTATTGCTAATCTTTCTTTGAAGCATATTGAATCAGATGACATTTATGTTGAACCTAGAGAAGTCGCAGCTCAAGGTTTTTATGTAAGTGGTATTGCTGGACTAAATCTAAACTATAATATCAACGAAATAATTGCTCTTACAGCAGCCGGGAGATTTATCGGCGGTTATAAATTGTTCGCACCAATTAAATCTTTAGACTCTTATACTGGCCTGCAACTAGGTCTGGGAATTGTGATCACTCTTCCCTTAAGTAAGTAGCATATGCACTAAAAGGAGTGTCTTAAATGAATTGGTTACCTGTATTAATAATTGCTATAGTGGTGATTGGGCTTTTTCTTATAATTAAGAAGAAAAATAGTGGTGGGGAAACAGAGGATGTAGAGGGCAAGATTAATAGAGCCCTAATTCAAGAAGATGGCAACAAAGTTTTTATCCAACTTTTTGTGGCCACAACATATAACGAAGATCTTAAGTGCTTTTTCAACACAGCAAAAGATAAAGCACCAACCAAAGAAGATTTGAAAAATAGGGATCAAGTGATATTAAAAGGTAGATGGGACCAATCTTCTACCCCTTATACATTTAAAATTCGCGAAATTGAGAACAAAACCCAAAACAAGTCATTTAAAGCTTAATAAAGAGCCCTTAAGGGCTCTTTGTCTTTAAAATCTTGGGCTAGGAGTATAGCTTCTGGAAAGACTACATAGAAAGAATGTAGTTTAGGGGGCTATTTATGAAGTACCTAGCAATTATTGCAGCTGGATTAAGTGGTGTCTTTATGGCCTTGCAAGGTGTTTTTAATAGCGAACTATCAGAAAAAGTTGGCTTGTTTAAAGGAAACTTTTATATTCATTTAATTGCTTTGACTCTAGCCTTAGTACTTTTGTTAGTTTTCCCACATCCAGTAAGCAGAGAAAAACCAAAGTTATTGGATTTTTTAGGTGGAGTCTTGGCACCTGCTATAATAGTATTAGTAGCTTATGGTATCGCTCAAAGTGGTGCTTTCAAAGCTACGATTGCCATCGTTTCAGCCCAAACTCTTACGGCAGCTGTTGTTGATATTTTGGGACTTTTTGGTGTTGAGAGGAAAACTTTAGGTTACCCAGAAATAATCGGCGCGATATTAATGGTTATAGGAGTCTATCTAGTACTGCGTTCTCGATAGTTTAAGCAACAAAAAATCACTATATCCTCCTAGACAAGCGTAAAAAATTCTAGGGATGCCTATATCTACCTTGAGGTTTTTCTGGCAAAATGCTAATATATCTATGTTTGACTTGTACAGTCTACCAATAGCTAAGGGGGAGCTGCATTGAAAGAAAAGATCATGCTACAACTTGAGGCTTTTCAGATTCATAATGGGGAAAAGGAACATGTAGTAACCCTCGATACAGTGGGTGAGGTCTATACGAGCCAAGGCTATTTATGTCTAGAATACGAAGAAACAGAACTTGTAGGAGTAAAAGGAACTACAGCCCAAATTTGTATCCCTGAGAAAGCTTCGCAAAAAGTTGTTGTTAGACGCACAGGTTCCTCTAATATGCAACAAGTTTTTGAAGAAGGCAAGAAACACAAATCCATTTACAAAACTCCATATGGAGAAATGGCAATAGAAGTTATGCCCAGGACTGTTAGAGTTAATCTCCAGGAAAAAGAAGTCAATATAATACTTAGCTATGACCTAATGGTTAGTGAGCAGTATGTTGGCCAACACCAAATGATAATTAAAGCCAATTGGGCGTAGACCCTTAAGGGAGGTGCATATTTTTGAAACGAGAACTCTATCAACCGCAACTCCATAAACTCATACCTGAATGGATTTCTCTATTGTGGCAACAGCTAGGAACAGTAGTGATTTTAAGTGCACTTGGATTTTTTGGCTCAATACCAATTGTTACGGCTGGTGCACTGTTAATCGGCATTTTTAATATGATGAAACTAGTTGTTAATGGAGAGCTGGCACTTAAAGAAGATTTCACTTTAGCTGTTAAAGCGAAATGGAAGACTGCCACAGCTCTCTTTTTAATGAATTTGGTTATTGCTGGTATTATTGGTTTTGACCTATATTTCTTTTGGCAAAATCCGCAGTTAAAGTTGTTTTTCTGGGTAGGAATTTACTTTGCCATTATCTACCTTATGTCCCTTACTTATATGTTTCCAATGCTGGCAGATGAGAATGTAGGTTTAAAAAAGATCTTCGTTCGCTCATTTAAAATGGCAATGGTAGATCCTGGTTTCAGTTTTGTAGTTATGTTGATTAGTGTATTATGGATTGCGTTATGTTTTATTCTTATTCCAATGTTAGCTACTTTAGCTATAGGTGGCTTGGCTTTGTGGGGAAGTTTGGCTTATCGAGAGATGAGTCTCAAAGTGGACAGCCTTCTTGCTCTCAAAGAGACCAATGAATCAGAAAAAAACCGCGAATAGATTGAAATAGCGGTTTTATTTTAAAAAGGAACAGGCGATACTCAAGACAAGAAAGGAGTAGCAACGGCAGTTCCTTTACCAGCAAGAATAGAGATGGTTTTTCTGCCGTATGCATGTGGCAAGACGTGGCAAAGTATATTTTCGTTACAGGTGGCGTAGTTTCCTCATTAGGTAAAGGTATTACAGCAGCATCTTTGGGACGACTATTAAAAAGTCGTGGTATCTCGGTAAGCATTGCTAAACTAGATCCTTATATCAACATCGACCCTGGTACAATGAGCCCATTTCAACATGGTGAAGTTTTTGTGACTAATGATGGCGCAGAAACCGATCTTGATCTAGGTCACTATGAACGTTTTATCGATGAAGAACTTACTTATTTAAACAGTGTTACTACTGGGAAAATCTATTGGTCTGTTCTTAACAAAGAACGTCGTGGCGATTACTTAGGTGGAACTGTGCAAGTTATTCCACATGTGACCAACGAAATTAAGTCATGCATTACGAGAGTGGCTAAAGAGAGTAATGCTGAAGTTGTTATTGTCGAAATTGGTGGTACCGTAGGTGATATTGAAAGTCTCCCCTATCTTGAAGCGATTAGACAAATGAAGAGCGATGTAGGTAAAGATCGAGTTCTCTATCTACATGTAACTTTGGTTCCTTATATTAAATCAGCTGAAGAACTTAAGACTAAACCTACCCAACACAGTGTTAAAGAATTAAGAAGTATTGGTATTCAGCCAGATATTATAGTCTGCCGTTCAGATAGACCTCTTTCCACTAAGATTCGTGAAAAAATAGCTCTCTTCTGCGATATCGATAAAGATGCTGTCATTCCTAACGTGGATGCAGAATCTATTTACGAAGTACCTCTTATTTTTGAAGAGGAAGGTTTAGATGAAATTGTTATTAAGAAATTGCAACTAGAATGCACTGAACACGATCTTAAAGAATGGCGTTCAATGGTAGATAAAATTAAGCATCCTGCTCATAAGGTTAAAATTGCTATAGTCGGCAAATATGTCGCTCTACCAGATGCTTATCTTTCGGTAGTAGAAGCTTTGAAACATGGTGGAGTAGCTAACGATAGTAAAGTTGAGATCAAATGGATCAATGCAGAAGAAATTGAGCAAGCAGATGTTAATTTTGATGAACTTTTTGGCGATGTCGGTGGTATTTTAGTGCCTGGTGGTTTTGGTTATCGTGGTGTTGAAGGCAAGATCAAAACCATTCAGTATGCGAGAGAAAAGAAGATTCCTTTCTTTGGAATTTGTTTAGGTATGCAATGTGCAGTTATCGAGTATAGCCGCAATGTATTAGGCCTTAAAGGTGCCAACAGTTCTGAATTTGATCCACATACTGCTTATCCAGTTATCGACATTATTCCTGAGCAAAGAAGTGTGGAGGAACTAGGTGGAACCATGCGTTTAGGTTTATATGATTGTAAACTTACAGAAGGAACCTTAGTCCAGAATATGTATGGTTCTAACTTTACCAAAGAACGTCATCGTCATAGATATGAAGTTAATCCAGATTTTGTGGACAGGCTTAAAGACGGGGGCATGGTGGTTAGTGGTGTCTGGGAAGGTAGAAACCTTACAGAAATCGTTGAACTCAGAGATCATCCTTGGTTTGTAGCTACTCAATTCCATCCAGAGTTCCGTTCAAGACCAATCAATGCTCATCCACTATTTAAAGGGTTTATTGCAGCTTCGCTGAAAGCTAAACCATAAAAATATTTTAAGTACCAGGTATAATTAAGAGCTTCTCTGCCGAGAATGGTAGCAAAGATTCTGGCAGGGAGGCTCTCAAATGTTAAAAAAATTTTTGTTTGTTATTCTTATATTAAGTAGTGTTATAATTATAGGGCAGGCAACAGATATTGTTTCTAAAGCTTTGCCAATAGGGGCTATCATTATTAATGATCGAGTCTTTTTGCAATGGCAAGATACTGATGGTTTCTTACAAAGCCAAGAGATTGCTCCGTTTGCAGAGATTAGCCAGGATGACAACGTGGTTTCTTTAAGCAAACTACCTACTTTATTGGTAAAAGATGAATATACAGCTTGGATTTGGCAAAGAGACGACCAAATAGTAAAAGTTATGCTTGCGCCCAGAACTTATTTAATTAAACTAAAAGCTATTGACCCGGCCCTTAGGCGTTTACTAGCGACTGATGGACGCTGGTTCGATGTCTCAGATAATGTTGCTCTAAATCGTCTAGTAGTAGGAGAATCTGTTCATGTATACCTTTCGTTTGATGGTAAATTGGAGAGGATATTACCTGATGAAAGGGAATCGAAAACTATGTGACGAATTTAACTAAAACAAGTCAAGATGAAAGGTGGGTGAACTGAACCATAATAAGGTTCAGGAATATATGCCTCTAGTATCTGGAAAAGAAATCCTGCAAGCTGCCCAAAAAGGTGGTTATGCGGTTGGTGCTTTTAATGTTAACAACATGGAGATCATTCAAGCTATAGTCGAAGCTGCTGAAGAAGTAAAATCACCTGTGCTTTTACAAGCTAGCCAAGGAGCAATTAAATATGCTGGTCTACCTTATATTGTTGCTCTAGTTAAAACGGCTGCTGAAAGAGCAAGTGTCCCTGTAGCTTTAAATCTTGACCATGGTACTAGCTTTGATCAAGCTATGAAATGTATCCGTGGTGGCTTTACAGCTGTTATGATTGATGGCTCTCATTATCCTTTTGACGAAAATGTGGCTATTGTTAAAAAAGTAGTCGAAGTTGCTCATGCAGTAGGCGTCTCTGTTGAAGGTGAGCTAGGACGTATTGGTGGTACCGAAGATGATATCTCGGTAGATGCTAAAGATGCTTATATGACTACACCTGAAGAAGCTAAGAAATTTGCAGATGAAACTGGTGTTGATGCTTTAGCGGTAGCTATTGGTACAGCACACGGTTTATACCATGGCGAACCAAAACTTGACTTTGAGCGTTTAGCTGCAATTCGCGAACTAGTAGATTGTGCTTTAGTATTACACGGTGCATCAGGTGTACCTGATGAGGCTATTAAGAAAGCAGTCAAGATTGGTGTACAAAAGATCAACATTGATACAGAGATCCGTTTAGCCTTCACCCAAGGTGTAAGAAAAGTGATCACTGAGCAACCAAAAGAATTTGATCCTCGCAAACTGTTAGGACCAAGCAAAGAAGCCATGAAAGAAGTTGTAAAAACAAAAATGCGCCTCTTTGGTTCAACTGGCAAAGCTTAAGAAAAAAATTATAACCCTGTGGAACTTAGGTTCTACAGGGTTATTTTTATCCAAAGATTACCAATTGTGTAGAGATAAGGTTTACATATAATTGATTAGCAAGAGTGATTTTAGGTTATACTTTTTTTACGAGGTTATGCAGGTAAATTAGCCTCGTAGGAGAAGAATTAATAATAGTGTGGGACAATAGGACATTAGGTGGGATGTAAAGCATGCCTGAAAGGCGAAGGCTTAAGAGCCTACTCATCTATGGCATTGCCCTTTCTATTCTCTTAGGTTCGGGGACTTTTTTTATTTGGCGTTCATTAACTATAGGTTTTGCACTACCATGGGAAGAGAATATCGGCGGTGGTAGTGATGAAGACCTTGAATTTTTAGAAGAAGTGGAAACAGAGGATCACGTAGATACCTATGTATTGGAACCGAACATAATTATCGACGTACCGATATCAGCTTGGGATCAGGTTCGTACACATGAGGTAAAAAAAGGTGAAAGCCTTTGGAGTATTGCACGTAATTACAACGTGGATGTAGACACGATTATTGGAGCTAATGAACTTAAAAGTCTTGAGAGAATAGATATTGGACAAAAACTGATGATTTTGCCTTTTAAAGGTGTAACACATCGTGTGGAAAAAGGTGAAAGTCTTTGGACTATTTCCAAACGATATGATGTACCAGTAGACGAAATCATGCAGACGAATGCTCTCTCCAACAATAATATTAAAGTTGGCGAACGGTTAATTATTCCGGGAGCTAAACTTACTGATGCCGAAAAAGAAAGAAGACTTCTGGTTGCTAGAGGTGGAGTACCCCTACTTATTAAACCAGCAAGTGGACGCATCTCTTCTCGTTTTGGTAAGAGATGGGGTAAAATGCATCAGGGTTTGGATCTTGCTATCTCGGTAGGTACACCAGTAAGAGCAGCAGCTGCTGGTAAAGTGACAAAAGCAGGTAGTGCAGGTTCTTATGGTTTACTGGTTGTAATTAAACATGCTGATGGCATGGAAACCCGTTATGCCCATAATAACAAAATTGCTGTTAAAGTCGGGCAATATGTTAAGCAAGGGGAAGTTATTTGCTACTCAGGCAACACTGGTCGCTCGACAGGCCCACACCTTCATTTTGAAGTTCGCGTTAACGGCCGGCCCCAAGATCCGCTTAAATGGCTCGATTAGTATTAAAGAGGAAGCTTGTGCTTCCTCTTTTTTTAGGACTTTGCTAATAAGCTGAGTATTAAACCAGCAATAAGAAGGATACAGCTTTTTCAGAGTTAAAATAATGGCAAATTATCCATAAAATACCCCCAAGAAGATAAGGTGTTTTTATTTAATTAATGAGTAACATACGGTAGAATTTCAATAGACCTTTAAGTTCGCAGATTAGAGGTGATACCTTGAAAAGAACACTTTTGTTTTTATTAGTTGGATTTTTGTTTGTCTTTGGTATTTCAGGCTGTAGTATTAGTGATTTAATCTCAGATACAAACGAGCAAGCACAAGAATATGTTGAAAAAGGACCCGAAATGTCCGAAGTTAAAGACGAATACAAGTTAACTGAGGATGGGCGTATAATCCCCGAAGACGCTAAGCTTATTATCAAAGAAACTGGCGATAAAGTAATTCGAGCTATAGCAAATAAAGATTTTAAAGCACTCGCCTACTTTGTGCATCCAACCAAAGGGGTAAGATTTACTCCATATACCTATGTTTCAATAGATACTGATGTAGTATTAAATAAGGATGTAGTAGAAAACTTCTCTCAGGATCAAACAATCTACCTCTGGGGTTATTACGATGGTACAGGGGAGGAAATTCGGTTAACACCTAGCCAATACTATGAGAAGTTTGTCTATTCTGAGGACTTTAAAAATGCAGACTGTATTGGTTATAACGAGGTCTTAAGTAGTGGTAACATGCTTGAAAATCAGTTTTTAATTTACGAGAGACCTATTATAGTTGAATATTACTTTCCTGGATTTAATCCTGAATATGGAGGTATGGACTGGCAAAGTCTTCGCCTGGTCTTCGAAGAATCAGGAGATGCATGGAAATTAGTTGGGATTATCCATAATCAATGGACAATTTAAGTTTTATGGCCATAAAAGTAAAAAAGCAGCCTAGAACCCTTTAATTTGTTGGGTTTTAGGCTGCTTTTAGATTAATCTACAAATACCTTATATTTGCTTGCCATTATCACAAGAGTTTCCATTGCAAGGTAGGCGTTTCCACCTTCGCCGCCAGCTTCTATCATAATTTCTTTAGCAAGCTTATAATCATCTATTAATAATGCTTTGGCCACGCTTTTAATAGTTTCTTTTTCTTCATCACTTAGACCTACAGTTAGTCGAATGTAGGTATCAAAAGCTGGCTCTTTTATAGAAATCTGGGTAAAGCTATTTTTACGAGTAATGATTTCTAGTAAAGATTTCTCCAGTAAAGCTTTCGGTACAACTTGATAATTGGTAAATTCGTACAGATTTATTGCTTCATGGAACTTTCCTTCTTTAACAAGGTCTTTAGCTTGGTTGCGCAACTGGAGAAGCTTAGAATCATTTAGAGAGTATCTTTCCCTTTCTTCTTCTTCGTAAGAAACCGACTTTTTTAGGGCTGTATAAATATCGGTTAGCCTAGGACTTTGTTCTATTTCTGAAGTTGAGAATGTCTCAAGAAAGTACTCTAATGCTCCAGATAATGAAAGCGTGACAATTATTTTTTCCCAACTTTCAAGAGAACCACGGTTTAACGAAAGTTTAATGGTAGGTAGATCTTTCCAGATGGATTTAGAGTAATACTTTGGAAAATTAATCTTGTAAAGGAGGGTTTTCTTATTTTCTCCCTCTTTAGAAAAGATGCCGACATTGTTTATGTCTTCGGGAGTAAAATCGGGTGTGAACGCTTCAACAAGTAGTGTTAAATTTGAAGATCCTCGCCACAACCCTAATAATGCATCAAAATCGACTTTGCCATCTTTAGTTGTAAAGAAAAACTCAGGTCGAATGCCGTGTTCTCTAAAAAACTCGTCATTTAGGATGACACTATTTTCTGTAAGAATGAAAGGATAATCTATTAAAACAATGTGTTCTTTGTGTTTCCTATGAGTAGTAACTGTAAGTCTATAAAAATCTGCTTGAGGAAGGCTAGCCCAGCTAAGTTCTACGCTATCATTAGCGTTATATCTCTTTTTACTTGCTGTTATAACTAAGGGTTTTAGGATATGAAATTCTACAGAGATTTTTTCGTTAGGAGCAAGCTGTAAAGAAAATTGTGTATGAATGATTGTTTTGCTTTCAGAGTCTAATTTGGGGTTAACTAATTTAGATTTTATTTCTGTCCCTGTTTGGCTTTTGACAATAACCTTCAATGTTCCTTGTTCAATAGCAGCAGCTTCCTCTGGTCTAAAAGATACCGAAACATGATAAAGGTCTGCTTCTCTTAAAAAGGTTGAAGTGTAGCCCGTTTCCCCTGTAGGACGGGATTCTTGCAAGTTCGTTTGGTTCAGAGGAAAGTTAGTGTCGTTATATTTTAAGGTAGCTAATACATCTTTCGCGGGGATACCATTAATAAAGACACCTATTTTAATCTCGGAGGTATCGCTTTCTGGTAAAAACCATTTCAGCTTATCTACTTTTTTAGCACCTATATGAATAAATAATTCTGGGTGATCAGATGATTTGGGTGGGGCTGAAGACTTCTGATAAAGTTCGTAAGCCTTATTGGCAGCATCTCTTGCTAAATCTATTTCATCTTTATAAAGATGAAGCTCGGCTTTTAACAAGTAGATATCGGCATAGTAATATTCATTGCCAGCTGAAACAAAATTATTAACTACATCAAGTGCTGAATCAATATCCCCTTTACCTATAAAATAGCTTACGACACATTCCAGGACATTATAATTGTTTACTTTTTTTAGGTACTCGTTAAGATAGGGAAATGCCTTATCCTCTAACCCAGCGTTAAAAATGGCGCACCACGAACGAGGGGAGTTTTCTTCTAGGTAACCTAAATGATATCTGTACAGTTTTTCAGCTTTTTTCTTATTTAGTATTATGGGTTTATTACTTAGCTTTCCGCCAGTTGCTGATGCGTTTTGCAAGTTAAGTGAATATGGCCTAGAACGATCTAAAGTTAAACCACTAGAAAAGATTGGATAATCCCTTCTTATCTGTCTTTTAGGAGCACTATATATTGTATCGAGCATCGCTTTCGCTGCATAAGGACTTCTTGGATAAAATTTAGCCAGTTTATCGTAAAGAGCAAAAGCTCTTGCATAATCTCTTTTTTCTAAGTAAGCTGCTGCTTTTTCCGCTAAGACTTTGTCACCAGCAAATTTTCTAAAGCCTATGGCGAAAATCACTGCCGCAATAAATACTAGAATCCACTTAAGGGGGACTCGTACTTTTCTCACTTTTTTATCCCTCTTTTCTTAAAATAGACCTATAAGCCAATCCAGCTGTTCCGGATCTTTTAAGACCTCAGCAGCCTTTTTTAGATAAGAAGGTGAGACCCATGAAATGCCAACCGCAGAGAGAATTAAAGCTAATCCTGTTGCACCAGCGCCTATTGCTATATTAAGAGAGATTTCTATTTCTTTATATTTGAGGATGTTTAAGAGGTTAAAGAACACCTGGAGAAAGCGGGCCTTGGGTTTTGGTTTCTTTAACACTGAAAAAGCTTCAAAGTCCACGATCTTGATTAGAGATAGTTCATCATCTAACTTCTCTTTCAAAGTATTAAGATCAAAATCTTTATTCATAAAACGAAAGTCCCCCTTTCTCTATTTGTTTTTTTAATTGTGTCCTAGCCCGATGTAGTTTGCTCTTTACAGTTCCCTCTGGCCAACTTAGAATTTCACTAATCTCGATAATGCTCATTTCCTGGTAATAGTGGAGAACTATTACAGTCTTATAATCGACAGGAAGATTTAGGACATGAGCAGTTACAGACTTGTAGCGAAAGTTTTTCAGGGCTAACTCCTCTGCTGAAGAAGAGATTGCTTTACTATGCTTCAATTGATCATCTAGTTTAATTCTTTTTCGCCAAAAGCTACGGAGCCGATCTCTAGCAAGGTTGAGGGCAATGGTGAAAAGATAAGATTTGAAGTTTCTATTTTCTCTATAGGACTCTGGTTTATGAATTACTAGCCATAGAGTTTCTTGGATAATGTCTTCTGCTTCTTGAAAGTCTCCTAGCATTAAATAAACCGTTCTAAGAAGTTCGTTGCCATATGTTTTTATGATCTCGAGAGCTAAATCATGGTTACTACGATGATTTTTGCCCCAGAGGTCATTTGCTCCATTTTCCAACCGCCACCCTCCCCTCATATAGATAACGAAACAACAAGCATTAAGGTTGCATAAAAACTAAGAATATTTTTTTCTCAATCAAGGAGGCTTAACACCAGATACAATTGCTAGGCTACTACTTCAAACTATTGGTTTTTTATCCTTTATTTTACTAGATTCACCTGATGTTAATGTTGTTATATAAACTTGTATAGAAATCGCTTTTTAGTGGTGAGTCTCAGGTTAGTTCTCTACTCAAAATAATAACCCGCTATAACCAAATCAATGGTTATAACGGGTTATTTGCTCATCTCGATTATAAACTTAGGGAAATAAGGTTAAAAAATGACGCAGTATAGGGAAATGAACTTAACAGAGTTCTTTTAGAAATCGGGGTAAACATCTAGATGCAGGAGCCATAGATAATCATCTCTCTCCTAAAAAAATTATTTACTATAGTGAGAGAAGTTGCCAACTGGGGCATATTTACCTAGGACTTCAATGAGGTGTTCAATTCCTAACCCCTCTTCTTCTACAGGAATTACATTAAAAAACCAATCAGGATCGATATTTAAATTACGTATTTGGATTAGATCGATCCAACCTTCTTTGAGAAGGTTTTCCCAAGCCTTAAGTTCGCTAGGAGTATCATTTAAACCAGGAATTGTTAAGAGATTAATAGAGATTGAGAGTCCTTCTTTTTTTAAAGCACGTCCAGCTTCTAAGACATCGTTAAGGGAATAACCATGAGGCCGGTGGTAACTTTCATAAGTACTTGGCACAGCTGAGATCATGCTAACTCGTATGGAATCAAGACCAGCAGCTCTTAGTTTTAAGAGCTTGTCTTTACTATGAGCATTAGTGTTCATGTTGATAATACCTTTAGTAGTAGTTTTTCTAATTATTTGTAGTGCTTTTTCAATCTGCAAAGAAGCTAATAATGGCTCACCCTCACAACCTTGACCAAAAGAGATAATAGGTTCTTCTTTGGATTCGAGATGGTAAATAGCTAGTTCGGCAATCTCTTCGGGAGTTGGTGAAAACTCAATACGCGCTTGTGGTGAGGGACAGCATTCAGATTCCTGTAAGGAAATACATCCTAAGCAGTTAGCATTACACCTTGGAGAGGTAGGTAACCCTCCTTCCCAGCGATGGAAAAAGATATTAGCAGCTGTGAGGCAATGGTATTCCAAAGCACAATGGGCTAAATGCTCTACTAATCTATTGTTAGGTAGCATTTTTCTAACTTGAGCCACAGCGGCGGGAAGTTTTTCGTTTGGATAATTTAAAGGATTCCATTTTTCAGGATCATCGGTCTTTTTAGCAGCAACATAGAGTTCTCTTTGTAAGCTGACTACAGCTGTATAACCAAAAAGTGGTAGCAGGGGAGCATCTTCTTGTTTTTCATAGGCAGGTAAGGCTAATCTACTATAACCTGCAGGTAAAATAGCAGCTAAAGGATAAATTGGATCTTCATCAGCACTTTCTACTACTTGAGCTTCGTTAGCTACCCAAACTAGAGGAGCACGTCCTGGTAAATACATAAGGTCCGAACCAGGAGGTAGTGGAATAAAGTTTTTAGCTGGTAAAAATTTATTACCAGAACGTACCACTGCTTCTAGATCGGTATCAACTAATTCTCCTGCAGCATCCATGTAGACGAGAGTGAATTTAGATTTCTTTTTATGGGCGGTCAAAACAATCGCCTCCAGCGTTAAATTAGGTCAAATAACTAAGATAAATCTGTATCTACTAACAAAGGTTAATTTTTATTCTTTGTTTATTTGGTCTTTCTTGATTATATACCTTTACTGTGCTAAAATAAAAGTCGCTAGTCCGAGATTGGAAGACGAGGTGAATTCCATGAAAGAGAATATACATCCAAAGTATTTCCAGGCTAAAGTTGTTTGTGCTTGTGGAAATACCTTTGAAACCGGTTCTACCAAGCCAGAGCTTCGTGTTGATATTTGTTCTAAATGCCATCCTTTCTATACTGGTAAGCAAAAGATTATTGACACAGGCGGTCGTGTTGAGCGTTTCAAGAAAAAGTACAATCTATAAGAATTTGGCAGGCAAGCAATTAAAGCCTGCCTTATTTTTTGGAGGTGAACTTTCTGAGAATTGGCACAGTTGACCTAGAGAACACCTATGCTTTAGCTCCTATGGCTGGGGTAACAGGGAGAGCTTTTCGCATACTTTGTAAAGAACAAGGAGCAGGCCTTGTTGTCACAGAGATGGTAAGTGCTAAAGCTCTTACGTACCAAAGCCAGGAAACTCGCCGGCTTTTAATTATAGATCCTAAAGAAAGACCTATTGCTGCCCAATTATTTGGTTCAGAACCTAAGGTTATGGCTGAAGGAGCCAAAATTTGTGCCGAAGAGTTTGGCCCAGATATTATTGATATAAATATGGGCTGCCCAGCACCAAAGATTGTTAAAAACAATGAAGGTTCAGCCCTACTAAAAAATCTGCCTCTAGCAGTAGAGATTGCTGATGCCGTAGTGAAAACAGTAAAAATTCCTGTTACTTGCAAGATCAGATTGGGTTGGGATCGAAATTCCCTTGTCCATGTAGAACTGGCCCAAAAGTTAGAGGAAGTTGGGGTTAGTGCTATTGCGGTACATGGAAGGGTAAGAGACGAATTTTATAGTGGAAAAGCTGACTGGCAGGCTATTAACGAGGTAGTTCAGGCTGTAAAGATTCCGGTTATCGGTAATGGTGACATCTGGCAAGCCGAAGATGCCCTAAGAATGAAAAAAGAAACAGGCTGCGCCATAGTTATGGTCGGTAGAGGAGCTATGGGAAATCCCTGGATATTTAAGGAGATCTTAGCACTAGAAGACGGGCGAAAGATTGAGCCAGTTTCTTTTAGGGAGAAGCTACAGACAGCTTATCGTCATGCTCTTTTAATGCTTACCTATAGAGATGAGAGAACTACCATGATGGAGATGCGGAAACATATGGCTTGGTATTTAAAAGGACAACCCCAAGCTAGGACTCTAAGACACAGACTTAATAATATTTCTACACTAGCTGACTTAAAAGAGATTATTTTTTTAATGAACCCCTAGGACTAGGGGTTCATTGACTTTTAAAAGTAGCCTTGGTAAAATATATCTGTTCACAGAAGTGTGCACAAAATATGGAGGGAAAAATAAAGGGGAGCACGGTATGCGATTGATTCGTATCGGCGAAAAACTTATAGATCGTGATAAAGTGGTTCGTCGTATTGATGACATTCTGAAGATGCGTGCGAGCGGGTTATCCCAAACCGATGTAGCTAAATATCTCGATGTAGATCGCACCTTTATTTCCAGGCTAGAAACCCTTGGTGAGGTGCATAAAGGTGGGAAAATTGCCCTAGTGGGGTTTCCAGTTGCTAACAAAGAGGAATTAGAAAAGGTCGCTTATGAAGAAGGCGTAGAATTTATTTATCTTCTCACTGATAAAGAACGTTGGGATCTTGTTTCCGATACAGATGGAGCAACTTTAGTAAACAATCTACTCGAACTAATTCAAACCATAAAAAACTTCGACACAATTATTTTCCTTGCTTCGAATTTCCGGGGTCAATTTGCAGAATCAATTATTGGTAAACAGGTACTAACAATTGAAATTGGTAAATCTCCGATTAAAGAGGATGTTATGGTAGACGCCAATGAGATAAGATCACTTATCCGCGAGATACGTCGGAAGGGGGAGGCTAAATGAAGCAGGTAGTTAGTGTTAGTATTGGATCATCAAAACGAAACCATGAAGCAACGGTCGAAGTAATGGGTGAGGAGTTTTTACTTAAACGCATAGGTACAGACGGTGATATCAACAAAGCAATTGAGACTATTAAAAACCTTGATGGAAAAGTAGATGCTATTGGTCTTGGCGGTATTGACTTTTATTTGTTTTCTAAAAGTAAACGCTACATTATTGGTGATTCTAGGAAATTTCTTAATGCGACTAAAGAAACACCAATTCTTGATGGTAGTGGATTAAAAAATACTCTTGAGCGCCGGGTCATCAGACAGCTACAGAATCAAGGTATTGTTAATTTTAAAGATCAAAATGTTTTATTAGTATGTGGTATGGACCGTTTTGGTATGGCTGATGAGATCGAAAAGTTAACTAATAACATAGTTATTGGCGATATTATGTTTGCTCTAGGACTTAGTATACCGCTTCATAGTTTAAATAGCTTAGACAAAGTGGCCAGGGCAATTGCTCCTATTGCTATCAGACTACCTTTTTCTGTACTATACCCCACTGGCAAAAGCCAGGATAATATTGTAGAGAAATATGGCAAATATTATGCCTGGGCTGACATTATTGCTGGCGATTACTTAATGATTAAAAAGCATATGCCTAAAAGCCTCTTAGGGAAAGTTATCATTACTAATACAACTACAAAAGAAGATCTCGAAGATCTTCGTAATCGAGGAGTAAAACTATTAGTAACTACTACTCCTGAGTTAAACGGACGTTCTTTTGGAACTAATGTTATGGAATCAATGTTAGTAGCATTAGCAGGCAAGAAGAGTGAACTAACAGAAGAAGAGTATTTTGATTTACTTGAAAAACTAAATTTCCAACCACGGTTGTTGTGGTTGCAGAAATAGAGGTGCTATTTTATGGAAAAGTTCGGGTTTGTTATTCACCCGATAACCTTTAGTGATATTAGCAGAAAGTTTGGTCCCTTAGCTAACTTTTTGCCCGAAAAGCTTGTACTTTCCACAATGAAAAAAATCGGACCTCAAGAGGTATCTCATATTACAGGTATCAAATCAGCCACAGGAAAAGAAGCAGAGGGCTGGTTTACAGCCTGCACCTTGACCACAGAACAGATGGTTAAATTGCCAGAAAAATTTGTTGTTAAAAAGATTATTGATGCAGTTAATCTGGCAGCTCAACAAGGAGCTAAAATAGTCGGGTTAGGTGCTTACACTGCTGTTGTTGGCGATGCAGGTATTACAATTGCCAAAAATGTTGATGTACCAGTAACAACAGGTAATACCTATACGGTCGCTACAGCATTATTAGGTTTAAGATGGGCTGCTGATAAGTTAGGTACCGATCTTAGCCAATGCCGGGTTGGTGTAATGGGAGCTTATGGCTCAATTGGCAAAGCCTGTTCGAAAGTATTAGCCGGTTCAGTAGGTGAACTAGCACTTATCGGTAGGAAGCAACACGAATTAGAACAATTAAAAGAAGCAATATCTTCTAAAGGTCAAGTTTCGCTTCACACCGATGCTCACGAGGTATTACCTACACTAGATGCTTTAGTTACTGTTACTAGTGCCGTTGATTCGGTTATTGAGCCAGAGGATCTAAAAACAGGTGCTATCGTTTGCGATGTAGCTAGACCAAGAGATGTCTCTAAAAGGGTAGCTGAGGTTAGAGATGATGTATTAGTATTCGAAGGTGGAGCAGTACTTGTGCCAGGAGATGTTGATTTTAATTTTAATTTCGGCTTCCCACCGAAAACATCTTATGCCTGCATGGCAGAGACCATGATCCTAGCTTTAGAAGGTCGCTACGAGAATTATAGTTTAGGCCGAGATTTAGAGGTAGCTAAGGTAGAAGAAATGATAAAGCTAGCCGAAAAACACGGTTTTGAACTAGCTGGATTAAGAAGTTTTGAAAGAGCAGTTAAAGAAGAGGAAATAAATCAACTCAAAGAAAGAATAGCTAAAAAAAGAACCTCTGCTTGACGAACTATTAACACTTGTAGTGTTATGCGAAATCATGGCAGTGACCTAATTATGGTCACTGCTTTTTTTCTTAGAAAAATGGGCATGATTAAATTGTGTTTTTGAAGAAGGAACTTTTTATAGAAAGCTGTATAGATTGATAAGAAAAGTCTTATGAGAAAAGGAAGTTTGGCAAGTGAGAGCTGGTTTTTATTTAATAGTTCTGTAGCAATAAGTTACTAAAGTTTGGGAGTGTTGACAATATGCATATAACTATATATAATTGAAGCCATCAAAGGGCAGATTATCCAGTGATCTGCCCGCTTTATATGCACTTGACAGTGCTAATGATATTTAGTTAATGAATAAAAGGTTGCATTGGGCCATAATATACTGAGTAGCAGAAGAGCATTGTAGTGGTTGTATGATAATTCTACTAGATTTTAACTGTCTAGTGGATTTTTATCATTCCATGATTAAACGAGAAAGTAGATATTCCTTTAGGAAAGAAGGGAATCCAATGACTGAAAAACCAGTTCTTTTGACACAAGAAGGACTGCGTCAGCTTGAAGAAGAACTCGATTATTTAAAACGTACCAAAAGGCGCGAGGTAGCAGAGCGTATTAAAGAAGCTCTTGCTTTTGGAGATATCAGTGAAAACTCAGAGTACGATGATGCTAAAAATGAACAAGCTTTTGTCGAAGGTAGAATTGCTGAATTAGAAGCAAGACTCCGTAATGCCGAGATTATCGACACCGAAATAGTAACCGAAAGTGTAACCCTTGGTTCGACAGTAAAACTCAAGGACATCGAAACAGACGATCTCTTTGAGTTTACTTTGGTAGGTTCAACCGAAGCAGATCCTGCAAAGTCAAAAATTTCCAATGAATCACCAGTAGGGAAAGCTATTATAGGTCGTCGTAAAGGCGAAGTAGTGCATGTTGCAGCACCTGCTGGCAACATTGCTTATCGGATAGAAGCTGTAAATTAATGAGTTAGGATGTTTGGAGGTTTTAGGCCAATGAGCGACGAACGCCAATTGATCAATGAAACTAGTGAAGAACAGATATCCGAGCATATGCAGGTTCGGAAGGACAAATTAAAGGCCATGCTAGATGAAGGAAAAAACCCTTGGGGTGGCCGTTATGAAAAAACCCACGACAACCTTGATGTAGTTGAGCAATTTGAAAAACTTGAAGGCCAAACTGTTTCATTGGCAGGAAGGATTATGGCTGTTCGTGGTCATGGCAAAGCTTCTTTTGTCGATATAATGGATCGGTCTGGTAAGGTTCAACTTCATGTTAAAGCCGATCTATTAGGTGAAGATAATTATAAAGAATTTCAATCTCTTGATTTGGGAGATATAATTGGTATAAAAGGGAAAGTGTTTAAGACTAAACGCGGCGAGGTTACAGTTGAAGTCTTAGAAGCTACTCTTTTAGCTAAGGCTCTTAGACCACTACCTGATAAGTTTCATGGTCTAAAAGATGTTGATACTAGATATAGACAACGTTATATTGATTTAATAGTCAATCCTGAAGTAAGAGATACTTTTATTAAAAGAACAAAAATAATTAAAGCTATACGGGAATATCTAGATGAACGTGGTTATTTGGAAGTAGAAACACCTGTAATGCATACCCTAGCCGGTGGTGCTGCAGCTCGTCCTTTTATTACTCATCACAATGCCCTAGATATGACTCTTTATTTAAGAATAGCTCTCGAACTTCACCTTAAAAGACTTGTAGTCGGTGGTTTTGAAAGGGTTTATGAGATGAGTAGAGTCTTTCGTAATGAAGGAATATCCACTAGACATAACCCTGAGTTTACCATGATTGAACTCTATGAAGCCTATTCTGATATGAAGGGTATGATGGAGCTTACTGAGAACATGGTTAGCTATGTTGCAGAGAAAGTTCTTGGTACCCAAAAAATAAATTATCAAGGTCAAGAGATCGATCTTACGCCACCTTGGAGACGAATCTCTATGATTGATGCTATTAAGGAATATGCAGGGATTGACCTTTCTGGACAAATGTCAGATTCGGAAGCTTTGGAACTAGCCAAAGCTCATAATTTAGAGATTGAACCAAGTTGGGGTTATGGCCATGTAGTTAATGCTTTCTTTGAAAAATACTGCGAAGAGAAGTTAATTCAACCGACCTTCGTTTTCGGACATCCTTTAGCCATCTCACCTTTAGCTAAAAAGGATGAAAAAGATCCTAGATTTACCCAACGTTTTGAGCTCTTTATTGTTGGTAGAGAGCATGCTAATGCATTCTCTGAACTTAATGATCCGATCGATCAAAAAGAGAGATTCTTAGACCAACTTAAAGAACGTGAAGCAGGGAACGAAGAAGCTCATGTCATGGATGATGACTTTATTACAGCCTTAGAATACGGTATGCCACCAACTGGTGGTTTAGGAATAGGTATAGATCGTTTAGTTATGCTTCTTACCGATTCTCCATCAATCCGTGATGTTATACTTTTCCCTCATATGAGACCAAGAGAATAATGCGTATTTAATTAGAAGGCGGTACCTTTACGGTACCAGCCTTCTTTTTGCTGAAAATAACTCGATTAACTCTAGTAAAGCGGATGCTTCTGTGTTGATGTTATCTAAGCGCTCTAGAGTAGATTCTAAGTTAGATCTAACTGTATATAACTGATTAGACATGTTTTGCAACATGGGGACTTTAGAACTTGTTTGCGCTGTAACTGTTTCACCAAAAAAGGCTCTAGCGATTGGGAGAAGCTCACTTGGTGGAGGTAATTCTCCCTTTTGGACCTTTTGCATCAGATCAAGAAGCTTAAGGTATTTATCGTTTGAAAAAAGAGGGATTAGTTTCAGCAAAGGACTTGATAAAAGATTTTCCGAGTTTCCTAACAGGGGAAGGAGATTTGTCAGATCTAAATCTTTTTTTAGGTCTGGATTACTTGGTTCTATATTAGGTACTGAGATTTCGCTTAAAGGGTTTTGTAAGCGTGATTGTATCTCTTTTATTGCTTTTTCCGTTTCATCCCTATCCTGTACCATGTTTTTTTCCAGGCGATTAAGTTGCTCTTTAATTTCTTCTAATAGCCTGAGGGTGGGATCTTTGGTAGCAGATTGTTCTGAAGGGCCTCCTAGCCATTGCATATTTTAAACCTCCCATCAAAATTGCCAGTCTGGAAGAAATAAGACTTTCATCTCTTAGTTATGATATGAAAGAAGGAGCCAAAATGGTCAGGTTTTCCTTTAATGACTTATAACGAACATGCTTCAGGATTTATCAAGTTGCAGTAGTAGGTAAATCCTTGTATAGTATAAATATCGCGCTACTGCGAACCATAAATAAAAACAATGTGCATAAAAAATTGTTGACAAGGATAAGATAGCGTGATAAGATAATAATGTTGCGGCACAAACGTGCCACGAACCTTGAAAACTGAACAAAGCAAGAATGCAAATCCAAATAGCGATTTTGGAT
>ENA-UOOI01000307-UOOI01000307.1-fermentation-metagenome-genome-assembly--contig:-NODE-307-length-63873-cov-20.011658_pt1 | contig 63873 bp, 64 predicted proteins | sample MGYA00245779_ERZ724027 | MGnify/ENA primary metagenome ERZ724027 (study PRJEB28704, sample SAMN03018318) | fermentation metagenome | biome: anthropogenic terrestrial biome; feature: soil; material...
TTACTTTGAACTTGGTCTTGGATGTTTTACCTGAGCCTGTGCTGCTGCTAATCTTGCTACAGGAACCCTAAAAGGGGAACAAGATACATAATCCAGTCCTACATTATGAAAAAACTCTACAGAAGAAGGATCTCCTCCATGTTCTCCACATATTCCAAGATGTATATCCGGCCTTGTTTTCTTACCTAACTCCACAGACATTTCAACCAGTTTTCCCACTCCAATTTGATCTAACTTCTCAAAAGGATCAAATTCATACACTTTCTTTTCATAATAATCATTTAAGAATTTACCTGCATCATCTCTGGAAAATCCAAAAGTCATTTGGGTTAAATCATTGGTTCCAAAAGAGAAGAATTCTGCTTCTTTTGCTATTTCATCTGCTGTAAGGGCGGCTCTTGGAATTTCTATCATAGTTCCCACCTTATACTTTAAATCTATTTTCTCCTTTTGTATTATTTCATCTGCTACTTTTACAACTATGTCTTTTACATATTTTAATTCTTTTATCTCTCCTACAAGAGGTATCATTATCTCCGGTACTATATTATGGCCTTTTCTTTTCTTAACATCTATAGCAGCTTCAATAATAGCCCTAGTTTGCATCTCCGCTATTTCAGGATAGGAAACAGTTAATCTACAACCTCTATGACCCATCATAGGATTAAATTCATGTAATGAATCTATAGTGTCTTTTAATTCCTGAAAACTTATCCCCATATCCTTTGCTAAATTTTTTATATCATCAGTTTCAGTAGGCAAAAATTCATGTAATGGAGGATCTAAAAATCTAATTGTCACAGGTTTATCTTCCATGACTTCATATATTCCGATAAAATCTCCTTTTTGTCTTGGAAGCAGTTTACTTAATGCCTTTCTTCTCTGTTCTTCTGTTTTTGACACTATCATTTCTCTTACTTCTGCTATTCTATCTTCATCAAAAAACATATGCTCTGTCCTGCAAAGCCCTATTCCTTCAGCTCCAAATTCGATGGCCTGTTTTGCATCCCTTGGTGTATCTGCATTTGTCCTAACCTTTAAATATCTTATGTTATCTGCCCATTCCATAAAAATTTCAAAATGTCCAGATATCTCTGGTGATACTGTTTTTATTGATTCTCCATATACATTTCCGGTACTCCCATCTAATGATATGTAGTCTCCTTCTTTATAAACTTTATTGGAACTTCGGAGACTTTTGGTATTTTCATCTATGATTAAGCCACCGCATCCAGCTACACAACAGATTCCCATACCTCTGGCTACAACAGCAGCATGAGATGTCATTCCTCCTCTTATGGTAAGTATTCCTTCTGAAGCTGCCATTCCTTCTATATCCTCTGGAGATGTTTCAAGTCTTACAAGTATTACCTTCTCACCTTCATCGTGGTGTCTTTTGGCATCTTCTGCAGTAAAATATATTTTGCCGCAAGCAGCTCCTGGAGATGCCGGAAGCCCTTTAGCTATCACAGTTGCTTTTTTCAACTCTTCACTGTTAAAATTAGGGTGAAGCAAAGTATCCAATTGTCTAGGCTCCACTTTAAGTATTGCTTCCTCTTTGGTAATAAGCCCTTCTTCCACCATATCCACTGCTATCTTAAGAGCAGATTGAGCCGTTCTTTTTCCGTTTCTAGTCTGGAGGAAATACAAAGTACCCTGTTCTATGGTAAACTCCATATCTTGCATATCTTTATAGTGATTTTCTAATTTTTGGGCTATATCCATAAACTGAGAATAACACTCTGGAAGATCCTCTTTAAGCTTAGTTATAGGCTCTGGTGTCCTTATACCTGCAACTACATCTTCTCCCTGTGCATTTATAAGGTATTCTCCAAATATAGACTTTTCTCCTGTAGCAGGATTTCTGGTAAAAGCAACTCCTGTACCTGAAGTTTCCCCCATATTTCCAAACACCATGGATTGAACATTCACTGCTGTTCCCCATTTACCTGAAATATCATTAAGCCTTCTATAAACTACAGCTCTTGGATTTTCCCAAGAATCAAAAACAGCTGTAACAGATTGAATTAACTGCTGCTTGGGTTCTTGAGGGAAATCCTTTCCTATTTCACTTCTGTAGACTTCTTTAAACTTTTTAATTATGTTAATTAAATCAGATGAATTTAAATCCTTATCAAATTCAACTCCTTTTGCATCTTTGGCACTTTCTAGTATATCCTCAAATTTCCTCTTTTCAATGCCTTTAACTACATCGGAAAACATTTGAATAAACCTTCTATAAGAATCATAGGCAAATCTTTCATTACCAGTTAATTTAGCCAGTCCTTTTACAGTATCATCATTTAACCCCAGATTTAATATAGTATCCATCATTCCAGGCATAGAAACTCTGGCTCCTGATCTTACTGAAACTAGAAGTGGATTTTCCACACTTCCAAATTTTTTGCCTGTAGTTTCTTCTATGCCTTTCAATGAAGAATAAATTTGTTCTATAATACCAGGTGATATTTCCTTTCCATCTTCATAATATTTAATACATGCTTCTGTAGATATAGTAAATCCAGCGGGAACAGGTATTCCTAAATTTGTCATTTCAGCCAGATTGGCTCCTTTTCCTCCCAACAAATTTTTCATACTAGCATTTCCTTCATTAAAGAGATACACATACTTTTTATTTTGCATAGGACACATTCTCCTTTACTTACAAGATTTTACACATATTTTTTATAAATATGAGCAGATAATTAAACTGCTCATTAACTCTATTTATTTTCCCCTATTTTTACAAAAAGTCTTGTTATATTGGTCTTTGAAACTTTTCCTATAATTTTAAGAATTTCATTATTTGATTCATCATAGGCTCTCTCTACCACTGGAAGGCTATCAACTTCATGTTCCATTATCTTCTGAGCTGCTAGGTATGCAGCATCTTCTTTTTCTACGAACACAATATTAGGCATTCTAGTCATTATTATGCCCACTGGTATTTTATGCATATCATTGCTTCCTATGGCTATCTTTAAGAAATCCTTTCTTGAAACAGCTCCTATAAGAATTCCATTGTTCTCTATGAACAAAGTTCCTACATCATTTAAAAACAAATATACTATGGCATCATATACAGTAGTATTTTCATCTAACATTACAGGTTTTGACATTATATCCTTCACCTTTACATTCATAATATAGTCAGATATCAAACTATATGAAGGTTTTTTAGAATATATATATCCTACCTTAGGTTTCGCCTCTAATATTCCCGTCATAGTAAGTATAGCTAAATCCGGTCTAAGTGCCGCTCTTGTAACATTTAATTTATTTGCAAGCTGTTCACTAGTTATAGGTGCATGTTCTTTTACTAACTCTATTATTTTCTCTTGCCTTGATGATAGTTTAATGATGTCCACCCTCTCTCTCTATAGTAAATTAAGTAATTGTGCAAACATTTACTAAGAGGAATTTAGTATAAGTTCCCAAGCTTATTATACCATATATATGTGGGTGAATAGTATATGATTTCATTCTTTACTGAAAATTGTCATTACGATTAAAATTATTACTATCCATATTTACACAAACAATAGCCTTTAATACAGTTGTTTTTCATTATATATCATAATGATATTTACTCTTTGTGTTCTTCATTATTCCCGCCATACTCTTTTTCTTCCTCATCTATATCATCATCTATATCATCGAATTTTACGGTATATTTATACGTGTTCTTATCCTCTTCTTTTTCTTTATTTGAAAATTTATCCTTAACTGAAGAGGCCGCATCATATACCTTGTCTTTCATATCATTTACTGTATTTTTAACTCCAGTTTTTATTATCTTGTTTACTATCTCTACTGTTCCATCATCTCTGGTTATTTCTATAGTTACTTTAGTAATTACTGCAGTTAATATACCTATAGCTATAAGAGGCGGCCATATAAGAGCCGTCAAAGTTGCAGCAATACCTGCATTTACAGGAATATCCACCACCACTCTGTCATCTTTTTTTATTTTTATCCTGTTTACATTTCCTTTATTCACTAAATCTTTTATCCACTGCAAAAATTCATCTTTTGTTGTGTATAAATTGTCCTTATAGGATTTTTTATTCTGTTCTATATATATAAGTGCATCAACTACATTGGCATCACAAAATTCTAATGCCTCCTTTGCCTCGGAGTAGGTTACTCCAGTTCTTTCTCTTATAATATCAATTTTTTCTAATGTTACTTCACTCATATTTTTCTCTCCTTTTTTACACTTTATTCTTTTCAAAATTTGTAAGATTCCTTAAAATGTCTAAACTTTTTGGTTTTCTGAAATAATTTTGAGAAATAATAAGCGTCAAGACTTTATATAATTCTTCTTTTACCTCTTTAGTCAAAACAACCTTATACACGTTTTCCATGGAAATACCAGACAGATACTTTAATGCACTACAGGTAGAATAACTTATATGCATACTATTTTTTTTATCACATTCTCTGCAAATTCCTCCTAAATACTGAAGATGCAAATATTCAAAAGATGTTATTTTTTTTCTGCATAGAGCACAATAATCAAAATTAAGTCCATATCCCGTAGCCTTTAAAATTTTCAATTCAAAAGTTCTCGCTAAAGTTTCAATATCCATTGCGTGGCTTCTTATAAGATAAAAAGAAGTAGCCAAATACCTAAAAAGTTCTCTGCTACTCTCCCCATCATCCATCGCTATATCTATAAGTTCACAAAAATACGAAGCATACGTTAAATCATTTAAGTCATTTAATAAATCTTGAAATGAATCTATCAAACTACTTTCATTTATAACATACAAACTTTTTCCTTTATAAACCACATAATCTCCATAACAAAACTGAAGAGTAGTAGAAAATAGCGGACTTCTGCTTTTTTTAGAACCTTTAGCTATAGTAGATATTTTACCAAGTTTTTCAGTAAAAAGCCATACTAACTTATCTGATTCTTTTATATCCTGCGTCTTTATAGTTATAGCTCTAGTTTTAAATATAGCCAGAAAATCATCCCCCACTTTAATTTAGTATATCCCTTATTTAAAAATAAATTTCTATATTAATTTATTTATATCCTAACTCTCTCAGCATTCTGTCACTGTCTCTCCATTCTTTCTTCACCTTAACCCAAACTTCCAGATAAACCTTTGAATCTAAAAATTTTTCAATATCTTCCCTAGCATAAGTGGATATCTTTTTTAACATAGTCCCTTTTTTACCTATTATTATTCCCTTATGAGACTCTTTTTCACAAAGTATAGTTGCTTCTATATTATACAATCCTTTGGAATTTTTTTTCATAGACAGTATATCCACTGCTATGCCGTGAGGTACTTCTTTTGAAAGCAGTCTCAGTGCTTTTTCTCTTATAATTTCACTGACTACAAATTTTTCCTGCCTATCCGTTATCATATCCTCTGGATAATATTGTGGTCCTTCTGGCATATACTTTACCATAAGTTCTATAAGCTCTTCTACATTTTTTTGTTTTAATGCAGATATAGGTATAAGCTCTGCAAAATCAAAAATCTCTGAGTAATTTTTTAAAGTTTGGGCAACTTTTTCCCTGGGATTTTCATCTATTTTATTTACTACAAGAAATACAGGTATATTTTCTTTTTTAAGCTGTTCCAGAATATATGCATCTCCCTTTCCCATTTCCACATCAGGAGTTATTAAAAAAAGTATCAAATCCACATCCTTTAAAGAACTTTCTGCAGTTTTTACCATATAATCTCCAAGCTTGTGTTTAGGTTTATGTATACCTGGTGTATCTACAAAAATCAATTGAAAATCATCCCTGGTTAAAATAGTCTGTATACTATTTCTGGTAGTCTGTGGCTTACAAGACACAATAGATAGTTTTTCTCCCATAATACTGTTTAATAATGTAGATTTTCCTACATTAGGTCTTCCTATGATTGTAATAAATCCCGATTTAATCATACACTTTCTCCCTATTTTCCAAATGTTTTTTTATAAATGCATAGGGTAAAATTTCTTCCAGCTTTTTTACCATATACTCATTTTCATTTTTTACTATTATAATTTTCATATCTTCTCCTGCAAACTCAGAAATAACCTGTCTGCATATACCACAGGGATAGGTATATTCTTTATCTGATCCTGCTATTGCAATAGCTTTTAAGTTCCTATGTCCTTCTGAAACAGCCTTAAATATGGCGGTTCTCTCTGCACAGTTAGTGGCACCATAGGAGACATTTTCTATATTGCAGCCTGTATATATATTTCCATCCTCTGTCATCACAGCCGCTCCTACTCTAAATTTTGAATAAGGAGCATAGGCAAGTTTTTTCGCATTCACAGCTTTAGAAATCAACTTCTTATAATCCATATTATCCCCCCTGAAAGTATAAGCTTTCCCATTAAATAAATTTTTCTATCCAAATATTCTAAAAAGAAAAGCTGTTATCAAAGTCCCGAATATTCCTCCATAAACCACCTCCACTACAGAGTGTGCTTCCGAATCTACCCTGCTCTGTGCCACTATAAAAGCTAAAAGATAACTTAAGACAACTACCGCTAACTGTCCCGTAATTAAAGCTATAGTAGTAGCTATGGAAAAAGCTAGAGCACTATGCCCACTTGGCATACCTCCTTTAAGTGGAGTTCCTTCTCCAAAGAGAGCCTTTACCCCTATAGTGGCTATACATACAACCATTAATATTATAAATATGGTATAGGGACTTGTACTTCTAACTTTCTTGATAACTATAAAATTTATATATTCTAATTTATCTCCAAATACTATAAATCCTACAGCTATAGCATTTATAGCAGTAATAAGTACCGCTCCTGCCGCTACATTCTTTGAAATTTTAGCTAATGGATGATAATAGTTAGTGGTTGTATCTATTGCAAATTCTACTGCGGTATTAAAGAGTTCAGCCATAATAACCATGCTTATAGTTATTATTACAGCTAGTATTTCTGCCCTGCTTAGGTCATAAAAAAAACATATAATCAACACTAAAAGAGCTACTGTCATGTGGATTCTCATATTCCTCTGAGTTCTAACAGAATATATTATCCCCTCGATAGCATAGTTAAAACTGTCCAATAACTTTTTTACCTTCATGACTCTCCTCATTTTATTAAATTAGAATTTACATGGTACCATATAATCACAATTTAAATTTCTCTAAAATATATTTTTCTCTTTGTCTCATGATTTTCTTGTCACCTGTATCTATATGATCATACCCTAAAAGGTGGAGAACGGAATGTACTATTAAATAGCAAGTTTCCCTGAAAAATGAATGCTCAAATTCCCTGCTTTGCTCTTCACATTTTTCAAGAGATATAACAATATCTCCAAGAACTAAATTTCCATCATCCATATCATATTCAGCAAATTTATGCTCCAAATAAACTTCCTTAAATACCTGGTGTTCTGGATAATCCAGCATGGGAAAAGATAAGACATCAGTTATTTTATCTATATTTCTATTTTCTCTATTTATGTTTTTAATATTCTCATTATCTACAAATACAACACTTATTTCACAGGGAACATTTACCTTTTCATCCTTTAAAACACATTCTATGCTGCTTGTAACAATATTTTGAAGTTCATCTGTGACTTCTATTTTATCCTGTCTATTATCTAAAAAAATCATTCTTTTCCTCCCTGTTTCAGTACATTAAGTTCTTGTAATTGTGCTACATGTTTTTTTGAGAACTTATCTTCTGGATATTCTATTCTGTGGTGATATATGCCAATTAAAACTGTTAAAAATGCTTTCTTTATTTTGCTCATATCCCTTAATGTAAGATCACAGTCATCAAGCTGTCCTTCGTTCAATCTATCTCTAAATATATTATCTATCATCTGCGTAATTTTAAATTCATCAGGTTCGTTTATGGATCTTACTGCTGCCTCAACGCCGTCGGCTAACATTATTATACCTGATTCCTTTGTTCTAGGAATAGGCCCTGAATACTTAAAATCATCTTCATTTATGCTCTCATATTCTTCACTTGAATTTTTCATAGTTAAATAAAAATACTTAACAATGGATGTACCATGATGTTCTTCTATAATATCCTTTATTATCTTAGGTAATTTATACTCTTTTGCCATCTCAGAACCATCTTTTACGTGAGATATTATTATTAAGGTACTCAAATTAGGTGTTAACTTATCATGGGGGTTGTCCTTGCCCAATTGATTTTCTTTGAAAAAATATGGTCTCTTTATTTTTCCTATATCATGATAATAGGCTGCTACTCTGGCCAAAAGTGAGTTACCCCCTACTTCTTCTGCAGCTACTTCTGCCAAATTTCCCACCATTATACTGTGATGATAAGTTCCCGGCGCCTCCATAAGCAACCTTTTTAAAAGTGGTGCATTAGGGTTTGAAAGTTCTAGAAGTTTTATGGTAGTTACTATATCAAACGCACTTTCAAATAATGGTAAAAATCCTATAACTAAAATTCCAGAGACTATACTCGCACTTCCAGTATATATACTTCTCTGTACTACATCTAATATGTTGCTGCTGACTAAAAATCCCATAGAAAAAGTAAGTGTGACATTTATAATAAACACGTACAAGGAAGCTATTAATATATCATTTCTCTGCTGCATTTTCTTAAGTATAATGGATCCTACCACTGAATTTACAATAGCTAATATGGTTATATCCAAATTAAAACCCGATGCCACATTTATCAATACACAATTTAGCACACCTAATGTTAATGATATTCTATGGTTAACCAAAAGTGCCATTATCATAGGTATAAAAGTAATAGGCACTAAAAATGGAGAAATCATTCCTACAATTCTGGACAATAGTATAGCTGTACAATTTAATATATTTATCATCACAATCAGTTTTACATCCTGAAAAACTTTTTCATGATATTTATAGATATACATCCACTGTAATAATAATATCAATATTATAAGTATCGCTAGTGATAAATATATATGCCATTGAAAATAAGGGCTATTATTTAAAAGACCCAAATCCTTCAATATCTGTATTTGATGTTCTGTTACCGGCTCCCCTTCTTTTACTACGGTCTGATCCTTCTTTATCATAACAGGAGAAACTTTTTTTTCAGCTTCTTTTCTTAATTCTTCGGTTTTTTCTTTATCATAAAAAAAATTAGGTGAAATTTGAGAATATGCTATATTAGTTGCAAGAGTTCTCAGATCCTTAGATAGGTCAGAAGTAGTTACCTTTAACAATATATTTTCCTGAGCTTTTTTAATGTCATCTTGATTATCATTCTGAGTATTATCGCTTATGTTACTATTATCATATATATCACCTAATATTCTCTGGAGGAAATCCTGAAGTTTTTTCATGTCATCTTTTTCAAGCGTTATTACATCCCTATAAGTATCCTCTGTTATATTCATATTATATTCACTTTTTAATTTTTCTAACTTATCCTTCTCTGCAATTTGCGAATCTTTCAATTGACTTGCTTTAGTAAAAAAACCATTTAGATTATTTAATATATTTGTTTTCACTTCAGGATTCTTGTTATATTGAATAGGTACAGAATCAATAGCTTGCTGCAGCTTGGCATTTGTGGATACTTCATCTTTTACTTCCCTTGGAGCTTTTATATCAACCTTTGGAATATCCCCTACCTTCAGGCTATATCTTTTTGCGGTAAGTCCCGTGGCAAGTAAAAGATAAATAAATATAAAGCTTATTACAAAAACAATTATTTTATTAATATTTTTACCTAAAAAAAATCTTTTCAATGATAATTTCTTCAATGAAAATCACCCTTTGTTTTCTATTTTATATCTTCATACTGGTTTTCTTTATCTATGTTCTCAATTTTATCCTGAACTGCTATATTTTCCTCTGCTATAACCTGAACCTTAACTTTACAGGAATCTCCTTGTTCATAAGTAACTACTTTATCTAAAATATTTATAGATTTATTTAAATCAGAACATATATTCTTATATAACTTATTGCCCGTATCTTTTACTATTTTTTCTATATCCTTTTTTATGGGAACTTCTTTAACCTCAAAATAAGTCTCCTCTGTGAATATAAATTTACTTTCCTCTATTTTATCATACTTATTAAATTTGTTATCATTTTTTTTAAAATATAGTTTTTTTCCTCCCAAACTGATATAATAATTTTTTATCTTTTTCCCTGTTCTTTTTTTTTCTACACTATTTACACTTACCGTTTCCGTATCTTCATATAGAGTTCTACATATAACATACCCTCCTGCAGCAACACTATATGCGGAAGCTTCCTGACCCTGTTCTCCTTTTACAAGTATCTGTCCTTTTTTCACATCATCTCCTACTTTTACAACTGGAGTACCAAGTGTAGTATATATTCTTAATACCTTGCCATCCTTATTGGCTATTAAATTACAGAAACCCTCTTCTTTAATTATGTTAGGAGGGGACTTTCTTTCTATAGCTCTCACAGCTAATTTGGAACCTTCTATTCTTACCTTTGCCCACATTATATTATCATTGTTTTTCATAAGTTCTTTCTCTATTTTATACATATTTATTTTGCTTTTATTCACTCCAGGTTTTATACCATAATTTTTTAATTGCTGTCTTATTATATAAGGCGGAAGGCCCTTATCAGAAGTAATTTCTATACTCCATATAAATGTAGATAAATAATATATTATTCCTATAAATAAAATCATTCCTACTGCTAATGTTACTCTCTTTTTAAGTTTAATAATTAAAAATAAGATTCCTCTCCTTTTAATTATTTTTATTTTAGTTCCCGTTTTCTGAGCTATATCTTTTATATTATAATAATCCTTTAAGTCTATTTCCATAGTCATAGTGGTAATACTTTTCTTTTTTATATTTTTTATATAAATATTATTTTTCCACATAAGGTTAATAAATTTTTCAGGTATTAGAGACTGTATCTCGATTAAAATAATTCCTTTTCTATAGTGTGCTATATTAAATTTATTAATTTCCCTCATAAACTATAGAATTAAACCTCCCTCCTATAGTTATAGTGCTTCCTCCCATAAAAAGCACTTCAAATTTACTACCATATATAGATATTAAGCCTACACCAGAGTTAATTTTTATTTGATTTTCATCAAATAACACAATACCCCTATGATTTTCTATTACTATTTCATTTTTTCCCGTAATTTTAATCTGAGGCATGTTTAAAATTATATCTCTTGGCAAATCCAATTTATCTGCAATATTTCGTTTTGTATTATACATTTTGTCTCCCATAGTATCACCTCTAAAAATTTATCTATGTTAAATACATAGCCTTTACTAATTTATGAAACATATTTATAATAAATTCCTTAAAGGTTAAACTACATTTTAGGAGCACATAAATAAAAAAGCTGAGATAACTCCCAGCTTCTTATATTTATTTAAATATTTTTTACTATTTGACTCCTAAGCCTACCACTTTATATTATAGCTATAGTTCTTAAGTACAACAATTGTCATAATATTTTTATCTTTTATGCTTTCTGCACCCACCCTGTCAACTGCTTTCCCAAAACACGGAAAGTTTTTCCCTACTTAACTGCTGAGGAAGGTAATTCAACAAAATCCCTATTTCAGATCTCATCTTACGGATTAAATCCCATTTTTTGCCTTTTCGGAACTCAAATATAGATTGGAATTTTTGATTTAACAAAATAACCCATTTAGCTATACTTGCAACATTTAATTTAAACTTACCTATTAATTTAAAATTATATTTCCGGCACTTTTGCTTAAGGGACATATTGTTTAATACCCTCTTTCAAAAAACTCTACTTAAACTTTCTCTTTCTTGCAGCTTCTGATTTTTTCTTTCTTTTTACACTTGGTTTTTCATAATGCTCTCTTTTTCTAACTTCTGAAAGAACACCAGCTCTAGCGCATTTTCTCTTAAATCTTCTCAATGCACTCTCTATAGTTTCATTTTCTCCAACTTTTATTTCTGACATATTATATCCCTCCCTCCGCTAGCTCAATTTAATTTTAAAAATTAAATACAGTTAACACGGGTCAAATAGCACATAGCCATTATACAATAAATCTTTAGACACTGTCAACAATTTCATGGCGGATTATACTAAACATGATTGTACTCCATTAGCCTGGAGGCCATTTTAGAGTTCTTCCTCCTAACATGTGAAAATGAACATGTGACACTGTCTGTCCTCCTTCTTTTCCACAGTTTGTTACAATTCTATATCCTTTATCTGCTATACCTAATTTAAATGCAATTTGTTTTGCAATTAAGTATATGTAAGCGATAAGCTTAGTATCCTCTTCATTGATGTCATTTATACTATCTATATGCTTCTTAGGTATTATAAGTACATGTACTGGTGCACCTGGCTCTATATCTTTAAAACATAACACCTTATCATCTTCATACACTTTTTCAGAAGGTATTTCTCCTTTTATTATCTTACAAAAAATACAATCTTCCATAAATTTCACCTCCTTTAACTGTATAATTTCAATAATTTATAATGAATATCCTTCTAAAATCACATCAAATTTTTAATCTCTCCTAAAATATATCCTTCTTTTACACTTTTAAGGTTTGTATTTAAAATTCTACCTTCTAAATTTCCCCCATCTGTAGATTCTGCAATTACCTTTATATAATTTGGCGTATAACCTTCATAATATACCTTATCTCCTGAAACTTTCTGCTCATATAACACATCCATATTATAGCCTAAAAATCTGTTCATAAACTGATTTTCCAGTACCTCATTTAACTTCATAATCTTATTACTTCTCTCATCTTTTATTTTCCCCTCTATTTGCCCCTCCATATTTGCAGCTTTAGTACCTTCTCTCCTGCTGTATTTAAACACATGAATTTTAGAAAGCTTTATTTTATGTAAAAAATTACAGGTTTTTAAAAATTCTTCTTCTGTTTCACCAGGAAAACCAACTATAATATCGGTAGTTATAGATACATTTTTTATACTATTCCTCAGTTTACAAACTATTTTTTCATACTCTGCAGTAGTATATTTTCTATTCATCCTCTTTAAAGTAGAATCACATCCACTTTGAAGGGAAAGATGAAAATGAGGACATAATTTTGTCAGCTTTGCCACTCTATTTATAATATCTTCTGTGAAAAATTTAGGATCTATGGACCCTATTCTAACCCTATCAATACCTTTTATCTCATCTATTTCTTCCAGTATATTAATAAGGTTCCAATTTCCACTCATATCCGTACCATAAGAAGCAATATGTATCCCCGAAAGTATTATTTCCTTAAAATTATTAGCTTGAAGTTTTTTTACTTCTTCTATAATTTTATCAGGTTCTTTACTGCACACAGGTCCTCTTACAAAAGGTATAAGACAATAGGAACAAAATCTGTTACACCCATCTTGGATTTTTAAAAACGCCCTTGTTCTATGTTGATATTCTCTTATATTTAAATCCTCAAACACTTTATTTTTTAATACATTATTTACTTTTATTATCTTTTTTTCATCCTTAAAGGCCTTATTTACAAAATAAAGTATGTCTCCCTTATTTTTAGTTCCTAAAACCACATCTACTCCCTCTATTTTAGATACTTCCTCTGGTGCAATTTGTGAATAACAACCCACTACAGCAATTACAGCACTGGAATTTTTCCTTTTAGCACGGTGTATCATCTGCCTTGATTTTTTATCTCCCATATTTGTTACTGTACATGTATTTATCACATAAACATCTGCATATTCTTCAAAATTTACAAGTTCATACTCTTTTTCAATAAATTTTTCAGCCATAGCTTCAGTTTCATATTGATTTACTCTGCAGCCAAGAGTGGCTATAGCTACTCTTTTTTTTCTGCCATATAGATAAAAAAATTCACCGCCTGAAAGTGTTAAATCTACTCTATTTGTGTTAATTGGTTCCACTTAACAAAAACCTCCTAAATCTCCCAATTCATACATAAGAAGTGTCAGACATACAAATCCCGCAGTTTCTGTTCTAAGTATTCTAGGGCCAAGAGTTACTATTTTAGAATTAATACTTTTAAGTTCTTCTATTTCTTCTTCTTCAAATCCTCCCTCTGGACCAATTACAATGGCTATTTCCCCTATAGAATCTGTATATTCTATAGAATCTATTGCTTTTTTTATCCCAACAGACTTTTCCATTTCATAAGGGACTATAATTAAATCCATATGGGACAAATATTTTAAAAGTTCTTCAAAATAAATAGGAGACTTTACAGTAGGTATTATACTTCTTTTACATTGTTTGCAAGCCTCCAGTGCAATTTTGTTCCATCTGTCTACTCTTTTAAATTCTTTAAAATCGCCTTTTACCACTACTCTATTGGTAATTATAGGGGTCACTTCCCATATTCCAAGTTCAGTAGCTTTTTGTACAATCAGATCCATTTTAGTAGATTTTGGCATACCTTGAAACAAATATACTTTAACAGGACTCTCATTATATAATTTAAGTTCTTCTACAATATTTACCGTAACCTTATCTTTTTCTATGCTATCTATTATTCCTAAAAATTCTTTCCCATGGCAGTTATTTATGTTTACCTTATCTCCTTCTTTCAGCCTAAGTACCTTATGTATATGTTTTAAGTCATCCCCCTTAATGTATGCTGTATTAAAACTTATATTCTCTTTTGGCACAAAAAATTTATTCATGGTAAATCACCTTTTTTATCCATAAAAATCACTTCATGGTTGACACTATACATACCCATTCACCATCTTTATTTATTTCCTTTATAAAAAATCCATTATTCCTAAGATTTTCAGCCACTTCTTCTTTTCTGTCTATTATTATACCTGAACATATAAAAACTCCTTGTAGAGCCAAAAACTTTTTAACTTCTTCTGTAAGAGAAAGGATAACATCTGCAATTATATTTATAACTATAATATCCGCCTTTCCATGAACATCTTCCATAAGATTTCCCTGAAATACCTCTATATTTTTTATGTTATTATAACTTATATTTTTTAAGGCAGATTCCACAGCTACAGGATCTAAGTCCACTGCGGTAACTTTCTTTGCTCCGAGTTTGGAGGCAGTTATAGCTAATATTCCAGAACCCGTTCCTATATCAAGCACATTTGAGTGAGGTTTAACATACTTTTCCAAGGCCTTTATACACATTCTCGTAGTCTCATGAGTACCGGTACCAAAGGCCATCCCCGGATCAATTTCCACCACTATATCCTGAGCTTTATTTTCATACTCTTCCCAAATAGGCTTTATTACTATTTTTTCTCCAGCTCTATAGGGCTTATAGTACTTTTTCCATCCATTTTCCCAGTCCTCTTCATTTACTTTACTCGCTACAACCAAGCCTTTTCCTTTATCTATTCCCAAATCTTCTAAATTATTTACACTCTCTTTTATATATTCTAAATAACTAGAAAAACTTTCACTTTCTCTGTAATAGGCTTTAATCACTGCTCCTTCTTCAACTTTCAACAGACTCTCATCAAAATAATCCCAGTCTCCAGGATGTTTTTTCTTAAATTCTATATCTTTTGTATCTTCTATGGATATACCTTCAACTTCTGTATTGTATAATATTCCAGAAACGGCCTCTACTGCTTCGCTGCTTACAACTATGGAAACTTCTATCCATTCCTTATTCATATATTGCTCCCTTCTACACAAGTAAGTATACTAGCAGCATCAACACCGAAAACTGTCAGTATACTTACTTATTATAACTTTAAAATCCTATTTGGAATCATTTTTAAATAATTTATCAATAAATGATTTTCTTTCTCCATCTCTTGGCTGAATTTCTCCACTAGCTTCCATAAACATCATAAGGGCTTCTTTTTGTTTTTCATTTAAATTTTTAGGTACATCTACAATTACATTGACGTATTGATCTCCCCTACCTCTTCCATCAACTTTAGGAACTCCTTTTCCCTTCAATCTAAATACAGTTCCTGGCTGAGTTCCAGGAGGAATGTCATATTTAACATCTCCATCTATGGATGGAACCTTTAAACTAGTTCCAAGTGCCGCTTTTCCAAAGCTAATATGTGTATCTAAGTAAATATCGAATCCCTTTCTTTTAAATTTACTATGGGGAGAAACTCGTAAATTTATATAAAGATCTCCTGAAGGACCTCCATTTTTACCATGTTCCCCTTGTCCTCTTAAAGGTATTATATTACCTGTATCCACTCCTGCAGGAACTTTTACTTTTATCTTTCTATGCTTTCTTACTGTACCCTTGCCACTGCATTCTTCACATGGATTTTTTATTATGGTACCCTTGCCCCCGCATTTATCACAGGTAGTCATAGTAACAAAATTTCCAAGAGGGGTACTTCTTTGATTTCTAACCTGTCCTGTACCATTACACTTGTTACAGGTATGAGGATGGCTTCCTTTTTTTGCCCCTGTACCACCACAAGCCTCACATCTTTCATTTCTGGTCACAGGTACCTCTTTTTCCACACCAAAAACTGCTTCCTCAAAGGTTAAACTTAATGTATATTCAAGATCAGAACCTCTTTCTGGTCCATTTTTTCTTCTTCCAGAAGAAAATCCACCTCCAAAGAAAGAGTCAAATATATCTCCAAATCCCCCCAGATCTGAAAAATCAAATCCTCCAAATCCTCCTTGAAATCCTCCACCATTATTGAAATCAGTGGTACCAAACTGATCATATTGAGCTTTTTTCTGTGGATCTGTAAGTACTTGATATGCCTCATTTATTTCTTTAAATCTCTCTTCTGCTTTCTTATCATTTGGATTTCTATCTGGGTGGTATTTTAATGCTAATTTTCTAAAAGCCTTTTTTATATCCTGATCACTGGCTCCCTTATCCAGTCCCAGAATTTCATAATAATCTTTTTTTGCCATTTTTGTGTTTTTCACCACCTAAAACAAAAGTATAAATTACAATCTCTACTTAAATTAAGGGAAGAGCTAAAAACTCATCCCTTAACTATTACTATTATACACATCTATTATATAATCGTGAAGAGAAATATTATTTATCATCGTCTACTTTGTAGTCTGCATCAACTACATTATCATCTTTGGTATCTGTATTCCCTGTGGTTCCTCCTTCTGGATTCGCCCCTCCATCTGCTCCCTGCTGGGCATTTTGACTATATATTTTTGAGGAGATTCCATAGAAAGTTTGTGTTAGATCTTCCGTAGCTTTTTTAATCGCTTCAAGATCATCTCCATCTTTGACTTTCTTAACAGCTTCAGCCTTTTCTTCTATAGTTTTTTTATCTTCACTTGAAACTTTATCTCCTAAGTCTTTTAAAGTCTTTTCTGTCTGATATACTACCTGATCTGCATTATTTTTTATCTCTATAGATTCTTTTCTCTTCTTGTCTTGCTCTTCAAATTTTTCAGCTTCCTTTACAGCCTTATCTATTTCATCATTACTTAAATTAGTAGAAGCCGTAATTGTAATATTAGCTTCCTTTCCAGTTCCTTTATCTTTTGCAGATACATTTACTATACCATTTGCATCTATATCAAAAGTAACTTCAATTTGAGGTACTCCTCTTGGAGCTGGAGCTATACCTGAGAGAGTGAATCTTCCAAGGGTCTTATTATCTGCAGCCATTTGTCTTTCTCCTTGAACTACATGAATTTCCACTGAAGTCTGGCCATCTGCCGCAGTTGAAAATACCTGACTCTTTTTAGTAGGTATTGTAGTATTTCTTTCAATTAAAGGAGTAGCAACTCCTCCTAAAGTTTCAATTCCAAGAGTAAGCGGAGTTACATCAAGAAGTAATACATCTTTTACATCTCCAGTTAAAACTCCCGCCTGGATAGCTGCTCCCATAGCTACACACTCATCAGGATTAACCCCTTTAGATGGTTCTTTACCTGTAAAACTTTTAACCGCCTCTTGAACAGCCGGTATTCTTGTAGACCCACCTACCAATATAATTTTATTTATGTCATTTATTGTAAGTCCTGCATCATTTAATGCCTTTTTCATAGGTTCTATTGTTCTGTCAACCAGATCCTGTGTAAGCTCATTGAACTTTGCCCTTGTTAAACTCATATCTATATGCTTTGGTCCTGTGGCATCTGCTGTAATAAATGGCAAGTTTATGTTGGTCTGAGTTGAAGATGATAATTCAATTTTAGCTTTTTCTGCAGCTTCCTTCAATCTCTGAAGTGCCATTTTATCATTCTTTAAATCTATTCCATTGTCAGCTTTAAAAGTATCTGCTATATAGTCTATTATCTTCTTATCGAAATCATCTCCCCCCAAATGAGTATCTCCATTTGTGGCTTTAACTTCAAATACACCATCTCCAAGTTCTAATATGGATACATCAAAGGTACCTCCTCCTAAGTCATATACAAATATTTTCTGGTTGGTATCCATTTTATCCATTCCATAGGCAAGAGCTGCAGCTGTAGGTTCATTTATTATTCTAAGCACTTCAAGTCCTGCAATTTTTCCTGCATCTTTAGTTGCCTGTCTCTGACTATCATTAAAATATGCAGGTACTGTTATAACCGCCTGGGTAACAGTTTCTCCTAAATAAGCCTCTGCATCTGCTTTTATTTTCTGAAGTACCATGGCTGATATTTCCTGTGGTGTATATTGTTTTCCATCTATATCAACTTTATGATTTGTTCCCATTTCCCTCTTTATTGAGATTATGGTTTTATCAGGATTTGTTATGGATTGTCTTTTAGCAACCTGCCCTACCAATCTCTCTCCATTTGCCTGAAAAGACACTACAGAGGGAGTCGTTCTTGCACCTTCTGAATTTGCTATTACTACCGGATCCCCACCTTCCATAACCGCAACGCAAGAATTTGTTGTTCCTAAATCAATACCTATTACTTTTGACATGTTAATCTACCTCCTAATTTTATCAGTTGAAATTTGTCCTGTATACATCTTATTTATATAATTTAGCTTTACATGTTAAAAATTCAATTTGCCACTTTAACCATACTATACCTTATTACTTTATCTTCCCTTTTATATCCTTTTTGAAACACCTCTACAATAGAATTTTTGCCATATTTATCATCTTCTATATGCATAACTGCATTATGAATATTAGGATCAAACTCTCCTTCCGTAGAAATCTCCTCTACATTTAATTTCTCAAATGCAGTCTTAAATTGCCTTATTGTCATCTCTACACCTTTCTTCAAGTCATCTATATCCCCTTCTACTTCTACAGCTCTTTCAAGATTATCCAGAACGGGCAATAGTTCTTTTAATATGTCTTTACAGGCACCAGAATAAATAGCCTCTTTCTCCTTAGCTGTCCTTTTTCTGAAATTATCATATTCCGCTGCAGTTCTTGACAGCCTATCTTGCAGAGCTTCAAATTGAATATGGATTTTTTCATTTTCAGATTTTAATTTAATATTCTCATTCTTTAATTCCTCTTCTGAATTTTCCTTTGAAACTTCATCTTCTTCTAAATTTTCTGCCTTATCTTCTTCCATTTCTAAATCCACATCTTTATCATTTTCCAAGTTCTCATTATCCTGAAAATCCATATTTTCTTTATCTTTCTCCACATCATTTTGAAAATCTGGTGTATTTTTATCTTCTTCCTTTAACATTTTAAAAACTTCCTCCAATCTAATATTTTATCACTACTTAAACAACTAGTTTACATCACTATGCTAGGCAGTTTAAAACCATATTGGAAATCAAAAAATCAACTACTTTTCCTCTGAATAAGTATGGTTTAATATATAATTCATTTCCTTAACTACATTTTCTAATATTGATATAACTTTTGAATAAGGCATTCTCGTAGGTCCTATTACACCAATTTCCCCTATAGGTCTTCCATTCAAACTATAAACTGAACAGATTACACTGCAATTTTCTGCACCTTCTATATAATTCTCTTCACCTATCTTTACTGAAATATTTGAAGCACTGTTTAATAATCCACTCACCTTGTCTTTATTATCCAGCATAGACAAAAATCCTCTTGCCTTTTCTATGTCCTTATATTCCGGATAGTTAAATATATTAGTAGTACCCTGCATATATATTTGAGAATTATCTACGCTATTTAAACTTTCATATAGGGCAGATATTATATTATTGAATATGTCTTCATAGCCCTTTAAATCTATTCTCAGATCATTTATAACTTTTAAGTTTATCTGTTCTGCAGTTAAATTTTTAAGTCTGGCATTCAATATATTACTCAGTTTGGCAAGAACACTTTCTGAAATAGCCTTACCAACCTTTATCAAATTATTTTTTATAACCCCACTGTCTACTATAATTACTAATAGTATATTTTTACTGGATTCTATATTTATCAGTTGTATATGCCTTATACGTCCCTTTTTAATAGAGGGTGCCTTTACTATGGAAGTAAGCTTTGTCAATTCTGACAAAAGATTAACAGCCTGCTTTATTATCTTATCCACTTCAAATAAAGTTGCATCTATTATCTGGCTCTTTATTATATAAAGTTCCTCAGGAGTTAAATTGGGTATTTGCATTAGTTCATCTACATATAGTCTATAACCCTTATTGGAAGGTATTCTTCCTGAAGAACTATGAAGCTGCTCCAAATACCCCATTTCCTCAAGATCAGACATTTCATTTCGTATAGTAGCCGAACTTACACCTAAATTGTATTTTTTAGCTATGGTTCTAGATCCTACGGGTTCTGCTGTATTTATATAATCATTTACTATGGCTTGAAGTATTCTTATTTTTCTCTCATCTATTTCCATAACATCACCTCTTTATTAGCACTCGTTAGCATTGAGTGCTAATTACCATGATTAAAAAATATCACTCATAATTTTTTTTGTCAACATCATATAAATTATATTATTTAAGTAAATAGTTTAGTTTACCAGGTTTAAAACTGAATTCATGATTTTTTCTCATGTTTTCTCAAAATATCTAATATAATTAAATTAACTCAATATAAATTCACACATTATACTGTTAGATATCTCTATTCCTCTCCCGCTTAAATATAGTCTATCATCTTTTAATATTAACATTTTATTGTTTATATATTTAGATATTACATTTCCATATACTGAATAAATGTTTTTACTAAATCTATTGTTAAAGTCATTTATAGATATTCCCTTTGCTTTTCTAAGACCCATAAACATAAACTCTTCCATATCATTATAAATAGAATTCTTATATTTATCCAATCTTAAAAATCTTCCCCTTGTACCTTCCAAAATATATTGTTCTATATTTTCTGTGTTTCTATACCTATACCCTTTTACATAGGAATGTGCACCTGAACCACAACCTATATACTGATTTAAATCCCAGTATACCAGATTATGTCTGCATACATTATCCTCCCTGCAAAAATTAGATATTTCATACTGTTTATACCCTTTTTTAAAAAGAAACTCCAAAGCAAAATTATACATTTCCCTTTCTTCTTCTTCAGAAGGAAGATCTAACCTGTTTTCTTCATATAAATTATAAAAAGGTGTACCTTTTTCTATAATAAGACTATAGCAGGATATATGCTCCGGTAAAATTCCAACTACATTTTTAAGACAACTTTTCCATATATCCAAAGTTTGCCCTGGAAGTCCAAATATAAGATCTACATTTATATTTGAAAAGCCTAAACTCCTTGCCATTTTATATCCTTCTAAGAAATCCTCCAAGGTATGAATTCTTCCCAAGTTTCTAAGGATATTATTTTGCCAGGCCTGAAGACCTATACTTAACCTGTTTGCTCCCATATTCCTTAAGAATATGAGTTTTTCTTTGGTAAAAGTGCCTGGATTTGCTTCTACTGTAAATTCCAAGTCTTTGGTAATATTCAGCTTTTCTACGGCTCTATATATATTATACCATGCATCCAAAGATAAATAGGTGGGAGTTCCCCCACCTATAAATATAGTGTTTATTTCCCTGCTTCCTATAGTTTCTATATCTTTGGCCAATGCCTTTGAATAATCAATCATAAGATTTTCTTTTCCACTGTAGGAGGGGAAATCACAATACAGACACTTTTTCTTACAAAATGGAATATGTATATATAAAGATATAGGCTTATTATAATTTACTTCCTCTTTATTACCATACATATCATAACCTCTTATTCTTCAGTTTTCAGTATAGCCATAAATGCTTCCTGCGGAATTTCCACCGTTCCTACCTGTCTCATTCTCTTTTTTCCTTCTTTTTGTTTTTCAAGTAATTTTCTCTTTCTTGATATATCTCCTCCATAACATTTTGCAAGTACATCTTTTCTCATAGCTTTAACTGTTTCTCTTGCTATAATTTTTCCACCCACAGCAGCTTGTATAGGTATTTCAAAAAGTTGCCTTGGAATTATGCCTTTCAACTTCTCAGCTACGTCTCTTCCTCTTTCATAGGCTCTTTCCTCTGGAACAATCATAGACAATGCATCTACTATATCTCCGTTTAAAAGTATATCAAGCCTCACCAGTTTAGCCGACTTATAGCCCTTTAGCTCATAGTCTAAAGATGCATATCCTCTGGTTCTTGATTTTAAAACATCAAAAAAGTTATATATTATTTCATTTAAGGGTATATCATAATTTAAGGATACTCTTGTAGTTTCAATATACTGCATATCCCTAAATACCCCTCTGCGATTTTGTGAAAGTTCCATAACCGCTCCTACATACTCAGAAGGAGTTATTATAGAAGCTTTTACTATAGGTTCCTCCATATGCTCTATTTCTGGAACAAGAGGCATATTGGTAGGATTTGTGAGTTCCACTACTGTACCATCTGTTTTTCCTATTTTATATATAACAGAGGGAGCTGTGGTTATTATGTCCAAATTAAATTCCCTCTCTATCCTTTCCTGTATGACATCCATATGTAATAATCCCAAAAATCCACATCTAAATCCAAAGCCTAATGCTACAGAGGTTTCCGGCTCAAAATTTAAAGCTGCATCATTTACCTGAAGTTTTTCCAGTGCTTCCTTTAACTCTCCATATTTTGCCCCATCTACAGGATATATACCACTGTATACCATGGAAATTACAGGTCTATATCCCTTTAAAGGTTCTTTTGCCTGATTCTTAGCTCCAGTTACAGTATCACCTACCCTAGCATCTCTCACATTTTTAATGGAGGCAGTAAAATATCCCACATCTCCCGCTTTTAATTCACCTCTTGGCATAAAACTTGGAACAAATATACCTGTTTCTGTAACTTCGTATATCTTTCCAGCAGCCATAAGCTTTATTTCATCTCCAGGTTTTATGCTGCCTTCCTTTACCCTTATATGGCAAACTACTCCCTTATAACTATCATAATTTGAATCAAATATAAGTGCTTTTAAGGGTGCATTCTCATCCCCCTGTGGAGGTGGTATTTTATTCACTATTGCTTCCAGCACCTGCTCTATATTATGGCCTGTCTTTGCAGAGACAAGAGGAGCTTCAGAAGCTTCTATGCCTATGACATCTTCTATTTCTTCTTTTACTTCCTCAGCCCTGGCACTTGGAAGATCTATTTTATTTATTACAGGCAGTACCTCAAGATCATGTTCCATTGCCAAGTAGCAATTTGCCAGAGTTTGAGCCTGAATCCCCTGAGTAGCATCTACCACTAGGATTGCTCCCTCACAAGCTGCAAGACTCCTTGAAACTTCATAATTAAAATCCACATGTCCCGGCGTATCTATGAGGTTTAATACATATTCTTCTCCATTTTCCCTTTTATATATAAGCCTTATAGCTTGAGATTTTATAGTTATACCTCTCTCTTTTTCCAATTCCATATTATCAAGTACTTGGGAATCCATTTCTCTTTCAGTAAGCGTTCCTGTCTTTTCAATTAGCCTATCTGCCAAAGTAGACTTACCGTGATCTATATGAGCTACTATAGAAAAATTTCTTATATATTTTTGTCTCTCGGTGTGCATACTATTTTCCTCCAATATTACTAACTACATGGATAGCTACAGTAAATTATATCATAACGTATATATAGTGAAAAGCCTATTATTTAGTAAATTTATCTTCTATGTTTTCAAGTATATGTTCCGTTCCGTCTGAAACCTTGGAAATTCCAGAATGAATCTCCTCTCCTATGAAATTTACAAGTTTTTTTGTACCGTTTTTAAAATTATATCCTATTTTATTATCTATACATAAAGAATATTCTCCCATATCCACCTTGAAATAAAAAGGCGAAAGGGAACAATTTATTTTAAAACTTGAATTATCTTTTATAAATTCAGGCAGCCTTGCACTGACAATTGTAAATCCTGAAAAAATTATTATTATAAAAATTGTAATTATCATCATAAACCTTTTTTTACTCACAAAAATCACCCCCATAACAAACAATGTTTACATTATAAGGATGATCCTTTTTATGAATTTTATACAAATTTTACTTATTAAGTATTTCTGCTATTATCCTGGCCACGTATTTGCCTGTAGCTTTAGATTCATCAGATGTATTTATATCGGCTCCTATTTCCATAAGTACTGCATTATTACTTCTGTCCTGATTAAAATACCTAGTCCCATAATTATAATAACAGATGCCTTTTGCAAGTCCAGGAAATAAATTATTAGAAGTTTCTATTATTTTATTTGCCATAATCATATTTTTGTCAAAGTGAGGGTTCTTTCTAGCCATTACCAACATAAATTTAGATACATTTTCTCCATTTAATCTGGCAGTAACTGCCTTTTTATCCTCCACAGAATCTCTATGAAGGTCTATTATAAGTTTAAAATCTCCATATTTTTTTAAATAATTATCTAAAGTTACAGAAGATCTTGCATAACTTTGAGTATAAGCCTCCGCATCATGAACCGTTTTGTCATTTATGGCACATATGCCATAATTATTTTGGAGTTCATTAACTATTACATCTCCCACAGCACAAACATTTTGTGTATTATCAAAACTGTTTGCTTCTCCTGGTTTATAGCTTTCCGTGGTGTGGGTATGATATATAAGCACCTCGGGTTTGCTGGTATCTAAAGTCTTTTTAAGACTTGAATTATATAAAGTTGCAGTTTTGTTTTCCAAATTCAAATCATTCTGGCTGTCAGCATTTGATGCATCACTGCTTTTCTTAATCTCTTTATCTTCTAATTTGAATTCATTAAAACTCACATCCCTTGAGTCATTTAAATCCAAAAAAGCCATTTCCTTTCCTAAAAGCGACAGTACATTACCAGTATTTAATCCTATCATTTTCAAAGCTGTATTTCTTATGGAAAAACTATTTTCTGCCATATCATCTTCTGAAAAAGAGGTGACTTTTACAGTGGACAAGGTGTAATTTAAAACTTGAACATAAAACATATTCCTCTTTTTATCACTGCTGTATGAATTAGCTTTTACCATGCAAGGCAAAATGATAACTAGTATTATGGTTACTGCCAGCATACATATTTCCAACTTGGATTTACCTTTGAAACTCTTTCTTCTGTAATTCAATTCCTTCTGCTTTAAACTCTTCAAAGCAGCTTTCCCCCCTCTCGTAAACTTATTACTGTTAATTTATATGAGAGGTGGATTAGATTTATTACTTAATCTAATGCCAACAAATGTATTTACTTCTTGACACAAATTAAAGTTTAATTTAAGAATGTATTTATATCATCTAAATCCAGAGCAGGCTGCAGCGCTATATTTATTCCATTTGCAATAATTTTTGAAATTGAATCTATAACTAAATCCACATCTTTAGGTGTTACCATTATATTTTCTCCATAGGGTTCCAATATTTCTTTTATCATTTTTTGTTTTTCCTCCTTATCTATGGATTTCAACACCTTATAAAATTCCTTTCCCTTTTCACTCTGATCTATCATTTCATCTAAAACTAAATCAATGGTATCATTTGCCATAGTAGCTGCATCCACTACTGTAGGTACTCCTATGGCTATTACAGGAACCCCTAAAGTTTTTTCACTTAATTCCATTCTTTTATTTCCTATGCCAGAACCTGGAGATATTCCTGTATTGCCTATTTGTATTGTAGTATTTACTCTATCCATCTTTCTGGAGGCCAATGCATCTATACACACTATAATATTAGGCTTTATTTTATCTACAACCCCCTTTATGATTTCCCCCGTTTCAATACCGGTAATTCCTAAAACCCCCGGTGAGATGACACATACCGGTCTTATTCCCTCATCTATTTTATCAGGTACCAGCTCCTTCAAATGTCTGGTGACCATTAATTTAGAGGCTGTTTTAGGTCCTAGAGCATCCGGCGTTATATTCCAATTGCCAAGTCCTACCACCATAGCTGTCATACTTCCATCTACATTTATTACTCCAGATAATACCTTACCCATTACCATACTTACTTTATCTCTCATATCTCCGTCATAATGGGTAAATTCGGGCATATCTATGGTTATGTAAGACCCCTTGGGTTTTCCCATAAACTTTTCCCCTACATCTTCCACTATATTTACATAAGTTACCTTTATATTTTCCTCCATTTTTTCTTCTATTTCCACTCCTGGAATGTTACTCCCAATCTTTTTTTCACATATTTCTTTAGCTTCTACTGCTAAATCCGTTCTTATACTAAACATTTATGTACCACTCTCCATTTATAGATTAACATTAGAATTTAATTTCATTCCTTTTCTACATATACAATTATTATTGCTTATTTTCTCCTTCAGTATACTCCCATACAAAGTTCAGAATATATTAAGTAATATCTTGAATTAGTATTAGAAATGGTACCTTCTGAATAAATCAAAGCTATCAAATTTACCCTTGAAGTGGTTAAAATTTAATGTTATAATAGCATTTGTTAAATATAATGAACTCATTGGTAAATTTCCCCAAGGCTGTTGAGATCTAATAATTAATAAGGGGGTGAAAGCATGGCAAACATAAAGTCTGCAAAGAAGAGAATAAAGGTTATAAAAACTAAGACACTTAGAAATAAGATTATAAAATCTTCATTAAAAACTACTATAAAGAAATTTTTAGCTGCAGTTGAAAGTGGAAATGTAGAAGAAGCTAAAGCTAGCTTTACTGCAACTGTAAAAGCTTTGGATATGGCAGCATCAAAAGGTGTAATTCACAAAAATAAAGCATCTAGAAATAAATCTAAGTTGGCTTTGAAATTAAATAAATTAACAGCATAATAAATAAACCGGTATTTGCCGGTTATTTATTATGCTGCTGTATTTATTATTAGAAGCTCTATTTCAATTTTTCCATCTGTAGACAGACTTTTTAATTTTTCTTCTGTATTTAAACATGCTTCTACGGCTCTTTTTAACTGGTTCAAGGTAAACTTCTTACTCTGATTCAACATAATACTGTATCCGTATTCCGATCTAATATTTAATCTTTCCATAATTTCTTTTTTGGTACTTCCACATTCCAGGTGTAATTTTATCTTCAATAAAATATTAAACTGTCTTTCTATCATAGACAGAATATAGTTTATCTTGACACCTTCATAAATAAGTTCATTTAATATGTTAAGTGCATCTTTTACTTTCTTATTGGATATGGCATTTACAAGATCAAATATATCTTCTTCGCTACTTTTTAAGAATACCTTTTTAATATCTTCTCTTTCTATATTTCTTCCATAGGTATAACAGCATAACTTTTCAACCTCATTTTCTATCATACTCAAATTGTTCTCATTCATAAGACTACAAAATATTCTAAGATCCACCTTTTTTATATCTTTACCTCTTTCATGGAAAAAATTTTGAACTTTATCTTCTAGCTGGTACCCTTTCATTTTATCAGTTCTTACTATACACAAGTGCTTATCAAACCCATATATCTTCTTACTTATTTTATCCCTTTTATTTTTAAATAAATAATACAATATCAAAACGCAATGCTTAGGTACATTCTTTAAATAATTTTGTATGCTGTCAAATTCATAAAGAAGTTTACTTTTATTGTTCTGCTCACCACTTATAAAAGCAGCCCTATATACAAGTACCACCTTTCTTTCACTCATAAAGGGCAGTGTTTCACAGGCATTTATTACAGGATCAAAACTTTCAAGAGAACTTCCATCAAATTTTATATAATTAAATTCGATAAAATCAGGTTTTATAATTTTCCCAACTAATTTTCTTATATTCTCTTTTATAACAAATTCATCTATTCCACAAAATAGATAACAATTTTCTATATTGCCTTTTTTTAAATTTTTCTCAAAAGTAAATACATCTATCATTTATAATCACTTCCATTTTATTTAAATAGAATGAACTATTATTTCACTTTAAAAAGCCTATTTAGTATTATACCATATTTCACATTTTCTTCATCCTTTAATGACAACTTTTTATGCTTGCTATCATCATATTTATTATGTAATTTTGCCTTAGGTATGTATACATAATTATCTTTCTTGAAAATCTCTACAGATTCTTTGTAATACTTGGTCAACAAAAAGTTAAATTCCTTATGTCCATTATAAAATTTAATCTTTATATTATCATCCGTGTTATGACACACTTTCAAATACATATCTTTACCTACTTTATATATAAAATTTTCTTCGGGATTGGTTATTATATTTTCTACATCTTCCCTATCCTTTATATCCCTTATCCACTGAGTATTAACATAGTCATAATTGCATATAAAAGCCCTGTTAAAACCCTTTTTTATAATTATACCCTCCCCATTTATGTTATTCATAAAAGCTATGGTAGGAATAAAAACATAACTTTGAAACAAAATCAGAACTGTGCAAACTATAGGTACATACTTAAACCTTTTATATCCTTTCCTGAACATAATAAAACTTATATAGATTACAATTATAAATATTCCATCTACATATCTTAAATAAATTATATCAGGACAGAACTTTAAAATAATTGTGTTGAGTATCTCTTCCAAGACAAAAATAAAATTTATAATCCATGAAACAAGCTTAAATACAGGTTTAATAAGATACACACACAGTGCTGCATTTCCTAAAATTACTACAAGCGAAAATAAAGGAATCAGAAATAAATTTCCCGCTATAAACCCAAAACTAAAGTTTTCAATGGTAAAAGCTATATATGGCATGGAAAATATTTGTGAACTTAAACTAAGACTTATATTGCTGGCAATTTTAGTAGGCAACTTAAATAACTTTCTATAAATTTTTTTATTGTATAATATCATTCCGAGAGTTGCCAGAAAAGAAAGTCCAAATCCAATATTTACTATATAATAAGGTTTTACAGCCATTAAGATCAAAGCTGATAAACTTAAAGAAGATATGCTGTCATATTCTTTAAAAAATATTTTAGATAACTTAAATATTAATATCATTATAAAAGATCTCATTGTAGCAGCACCCATACCTGTGAAAATCACATATAAGCTTGATATGCCTACAGCAACTTTAAGGCCAAATATAAACTCCAATACCTTATATATTATAGCCATATGAAAACCGGATACACTCACAGCATGGATTATTCCAAGCTTTTGAAACTCCTCCATTTGATTGTCACTCATATAACCAGTTTCTCCATAACAAAGAGACATAACCATAGCTGCCCTGTTTTCCCCTATGTACTTTTTAAATCTTTCATATATATTCTTTTTAAATATATAAATGCCCTGTATTATATCACTTTTACATATTTTATATTGCTTCAAAGTGTAATTTCCCACTATACCCTTCTCTATGTAAGGATTCCTTTTAAAACTGCCATGTGCCCTTATTTTTTGTCCTTCTTCAAGTAGATTAACCTTGCCATTCAATATAATTTTTCTTCCCTTAAGATCCCCTATAAAATAATAATCCTTTTTTTCCACTATTCTGATTTCAATAACTTCTTTAATATCAATATAAAAATATATATTAAAGGATACCGTTCCAAAAATAAAAAATAATATATTGAGAATACAAAACTTAATTTCCAAAGTTAATAACAACATAATAAAAAAAGAAACAGCGAGCACCGCTGCTATAAAAATATTATCCAGAAATGTTATGGCGGATACACAGCCCGCCCCCAAGGAAATAGAATAAAATGCTAGTGGCCTTTTTACAATATATCTGCCATACAAAAAACCACCTCCTGTTATCATTTTATCCCCAAAAATAACAGTTTAAACAAATTCCTCCCTTTGAAATTTATAAAAAATACAGAAAACAGCCCATATTAAAATACTTATTAGAAATACTTTTAAATAAATGCTATTATATAAAATCATAAAGTTACTTACAATTGACGTTATTATAAATTGAATAAGTGTATTTATAATTATAATTGAATTTGATATTCTATTTTTAAAAAACTTCCTACTTGAAAAGCTGTAGGTAAATATTACTGCACAGGTATTTAAAATCCAGAGGGAATTCAAAAGGGCAAATTGAACTTTATATAAACTACCTATATAAAAACCTATAAAGGCCACAATTCCCATTAGAAATCCACCAGTTATAGTAAACACAAAATTATCTGTAACTATGCTTTTATCAATAGAATAGTATGTATAATCTCCCTCTTCCTCTTTATATTGACATATAAGAGCTAAAACAGATAAAAACATAAGTATACTGTTAAACCAAAAGGATTCTGCCATAATATTATTTATAATATGAAAATTAAACAAGAAACTTCCTATTAGAAAGGTTAAAAGTGCAAAATTACAGCTTATAATATATACAATTATTTTCTTAAATACTTTCATTATTTTTCTTGAATCTTCTATAGTACCTAAAATAGTCATAAAATCCATATTATCAGTAAATATATCACATAATCTCTTCACTATTTTACTTTTTGTATTTGTTATTCCCACATTAGATATTTTAAGGGCGGGTAAGTCAGTAAGTTTCCATCCTGTTATGGCGGTAACATAACCATAACCTTTTAACGCTTTTACTATCTGCACCTTGTGCTTTGAATTTACCCTGCAAAAAATATTAACTTTCTCTCCAATACGTTTAAATTCACTCTCTGTCATATTATCTATTTCTACTCCAGATAATATTTGGTGAAGCCTGGATACAATCTTTAATTTTTTTCCTATAGCTAGTGACGCAAGTTTATTATCTTCTGTAATTATAATGGGTCTGATAGAAAGAGCTGCGGATTTTTTAATAGAATCCACTGCATTTTCCTTTAGCATATTATCAAAGCCAATCAATCCTACAAATACAAGATTACTTTCGATATTCTCTTTGACACTAGGTTCATAATTGAAATTTCTATAAGCAAATCCTACCACATATAGGCATTCACCGGACATATTAATATTCCAGTCTTTTATGGCTTTTATATCTTCATCTGTTATTTCAACTTCCACACCATTTTTAAATATATGGGTACATCTAGCTATAATAGAATCCGGTGCCCCTTTTACATTGGCTCTATACTTTTTGCTCATCTTATTTACAGTTGTCATTATGCGCCTTTCACTGTCAAATAAAATTTGAAATATTCTATTATTAGCTTCCTCTAATTCCCCTTTATAAATACCATTTTGTTGTCCAAATCTTACTAAAGCCAACTCTACTAAATTTTCTTTTGAATTTTCCACATTAGTTTTAACAGTTCTGATATCATTACACAATATGCCTATATTCAGCATTCTATATAGACTTTTTCCCATACTTTCTTTTGAAACTTCTTCATCTATATCGATAAGTCCATTACTGTCGTAAGCCTTTACAATTTCCATTCTATTCTTAGAAAAAGCCCCTACTTTATCCGTGCAAATAGCCGAAACTCTTGAAAGCTTTTCCAAGCTGGATAAGTCTTTGAAAAAAATTTTCTTCTTGGTCAGTTTTCTAAATAGTATACTACCTGAAAGTAAAATAATTATAATCATTAACTGAGGAATTGAACTCAAAAATATAAGAGATATATCCTTTAAATTAGTATAAAAATTCTGTTTAAATATAAAAGTCAATATCAACTGAATCACAGAAAGAACCCCTATAGAAATCAAAGTAAACATATTTAAAATTTTATGAAGCCTAAAACCAAAGGACTTCTTTTCTGTTCCCTCCTCAATTAAAAGCTTAACTATATTGGCTACTTGTGTATCCATGCCCACTGACACCACTATTCCTGTGCCATCTCCTGAAACCACAGAGGAGGATTTAAACAATATATTTTTCATATCTGACAAAAGTAATTCCTTATCATCTATTTTAGATTCATATTTTTCAGAAATAAAATTCTCTCCTGTAACAGAACATTCATCAACTTTCAAATCATTACTTTCTATAATTCTCATATCAGCAGGTATTCCTTCTCTTTCCCCTACAATAACTATATCACCAACTACAAGTTCTTCTGAAGGTATTTTTATAGTTCTTCCACTTCTTATTACCCTAGCCATGCCCAAATTTAATTTTTGCAATTCTTTAATATTTTTTTCTTCTTCATATCTTTCAAGTGCTACACATAATATATTAAAAAATATAACAGCTACGCATACAGCCCCATATATAAACATATTGAAATATACAAATACAACCATACACAAAATTAAAAATACAATCCAAATTTCTTTAAATTGTATAAACATAAGATAAAGCAGTCCTTTGGTAGAGGGCATACTAATTTTATTTTTCCCATATTTTCCCCTGCAGAGTTCTATTTCATCATCCTCCAGTCCATAATATACATTACTGTTTAACTCTTTTACCACTTCACTCCATGGATGTCTATACCAATTAATCATATCCCAACACCTTCCCATATCAAGTGATTGTAACTCATTTTACTTTGTCCTCAAATAATATTTATTACCTCATATAATAATCGATTTATACTATAATATACTTTAATATATAACTAAAATAAACCAGAACTTTTAAATTCTCATAAACAAAACTTAATTATTAAAGGTATTGTAGCCATAGAAAAAAGTGTGGACAATGAAACTATAAATACAGAATATTCTTTTCCCTTATTAAAATTCTCTGCAAAAAGAGAAGTTGTAGCACCTGCTGGCATAGCCTGCATTAAGATAAAAGTTTTCATAACTATAGAGTTATCTTTTAAAAAAATTGAAACTATATATAAGGCTGCAGGTATAAATAAAAGCTTAATAAAACTCCCATAATACATACTGACATCATTAATAAGATTTTTAAAATTAGACTTTGATAATAAACTTCCTATTATAAGCATGGATATGGGGGTAGTCAGCCCTCCTACTGCCTTCATGGTATCTTGGAGTACGGAGGGCACCTTTATAGAAAAGATCATAATTAAAATTCCAATTAAAGCAGATATTATTCCCGGATTTCTTAATATCTTTCCAACTTCTCTAATAGTTTTTACTTCGCTAAATAACATTATTCCATAAGTCCATACAAAAATATTAAAAACCATATTGAATATAGATGCATATATAATTCCTTCATTTCCAAAAATACTCTGAGTTATAGGAAATCCCATAAAACCACAGTTTGAAAATACCATAGCAAACTGAAGTACATCTCTCTTTTCCTTTCCAATCTTTATCAATAAAGGCTTCACTATTAATGGAGTTATGGTAAATATAAGTACTGCATAAATAAATGCCTTAACTATGTTATCTACTATATTCCTTTCATAAGTAAAACTAAAAGAAGATATGATCAAAAGAGGAAGAGTTACCTCTAGTAACAATTTAGAAAGTTGATTTGAAAAATTCTCATCAATAATATCTTTTTTCCCACAGTAAAAACCTATTACTGAAATTATAAATAATGATGCTATTTGTTTAATTACTGTATTCAATATCATACAATCCCCTTTTACAACAACTCATACTTTAAAAGTTCACATTATAAAATATTACTTTTTATACTCTTCTGCCAACTTTTTAAATACAGGTAATGCATTTAAAATTTGCTGTGTCTCTACACAATAAGAAATCCTAACATGGCCAGCACAGCCAAAATCATCTCCTGGTACCATTAAAAGATCATATTTTTTAGCCCTTTCACAGAATAAGTCTGCATCAGGCTCTAGGGATTGAGGAAATAAATAGAATGCCCCCTGAGGTTCTACACATTTATAACCCATTTCTATTAATCCATTATACAGTAGATTTTTATTCTTTTCATATATTGAAATATCAGAAGTCTGTCCAACACACTTTGCAACAACTTTCTGAAATAAACTAGGTGCGTTAACATAGCCAAGTATTCTACCTGCACCACAAATAGCAGCATAGGTATCTTTAAAGCTATCCATTTCACCAGGCACAACTATATATCCTATTCTCTCTCCTGGCAGGGATAATGACTTGCTATAAGAATAACAAACAAAAGTATTTTTATAATAATTGGTTATATAAGGTACCTCAATTCCTGCATATGCAATTTCCCTATAAGGTTCATCAGATATTAAATATATAGCATGTCCATATTCTTTGGATTTAGACTCTAAAATAGATGCAAGCTTTAATATGGTTTCTTCTGAATAAACAGCTCCTGATGGATTATTGGGAGAATTGACAATAACAGCTTTTGTATTTTTATTAATTCTCTTTTCAAATTCTGGAAAGTTTATTTGAAAACTTTCTATGTCCGCAGGTACAACTACAAGTTTGCCCCCTGAACCCTGTTCCACAAAGCACTTATATTCTGGAAAAAAAGGGGCAAAGGCAATGAATTCATCTCCTGGATTTGTTAATGCCTTAAAGCATATACTTATGGATGCTGCAGCACCTACAGTCATATATAAATTATCCTTTGTAAAATTTGTATGAAATTTTTTATTTATGGACTTTGCAATTGTATCTCTTACATTGTCGTCCCCCTGCGCGCTGGTGTATCCATGTACTGCAGTAGATTTTTCATGCTCTAATATATCCAAAATTGCATCTTTTACTGAATTCGGTGATGGCACATTTGGATTTCCCAGACTAAAATCATATACCTTATCTCTTCCAACTATAGCCGCCCTTTTCCTGCCAAATTCAAATATTTCTCTAATAGTAGATCTTTTACTTCCTAATTGCACCATATCTTTTGACAACATGTTTTTCCCTCCATAATTATATATATTATATTAAGTTTTTATCCAATTGAGATAGGGTTTCATAAGAAATACCCTTCTCCATCTCAACTTTCTAAAAGCATCAGTAGTATGTCATATAAATATTTTAAAATTATCTGAAATTTCAGTTTACCTTACATCCACTTTATCTCTTATTTTTTCTAAAGTTTTATCTCCTATTCTATCTATATTTTTTAAATCCTCTACTGATGAAAAACCTCCATTTTGTTCTCTATAATCCATAATTTTTTGTGCAGTTACATCACCTACGCCAGGTATAGTTTTTAATTCTTCCTTATTAGCAGTATTTATATTTATTTTTGCATTTTCCGATATCTTTACCTGTTCTCCATTTTGCTGCTGCACATGTTCATTATCTAACTTCTTATCTACATATACATAATCTTCATCTTTTAACTTTTTAGCCAAATTCAGTTTATAACTATTAGCCTCATTTGTAAAGCCCCCAGATGCTTTTACCAAGTCCTCCACCCTACTATCTTGTTCCAGCTTATACACTCCGGGATTCTTAACTTCTCCATTTATATAAACAGTTATGTTACTTGAAGATTGTTCTTTAATATTTGCAGGAGAAGACTGTTCTTTAAATATCTCTTCTTTATTACTGGATATATCCTCTACAGGTTTCGAATTAATATAAAATACTACTAAAAACAAACTAAGTATTGCTAAAATTACAGCAGAACCTATAATTTTCTTTTTATATTTCATTTTTTCCCTCCTAAAATATCTTTTTCTCTTGGATATTAAAATAAAAATATGTAAGCTGCATTATATTCTGGACTAAAATGGCTATAATTTAAGGATATATGGAACTTTATATATTTTTAATTTAAAATAAAATATATATTAAATACATAATTTATATTTGAATTATTGACAACTTTAAAAAAAATTTGTCGCATCTATATTATTTTTTTGATATAATATTTAATGATTATGTTAAAGGAGGAAAAAATGAAAAAAATAGTTACATTTATGTTACTTTTTCTAGCTATCTGCTATACTAATTCCTATAACGTTTACGCTACCCAAACACTTCCTTCTGTTTCAGCCGATAGTGCAGTACTTTTGGATGCTGCAACAGGTGAGGTTTTATATGCCAAAAATCCTGACTCCGCCTATCCCCCTGCATCCACCACAAAAATAATGACTGCACTTTTAACCCTTGAAAATACGAATCTAAACGATAAAGTAATAGTCGGTAAAAATCCACCTTTGATAGATGGAAGCAGAATAGGGCTTTACGAAGGTGAAGAAGTAACTGTAAAAGATCTGCTGTATGGCCTACTGCTGGCTTCTGGTAATGATTGTGCAGAGGCACTGGCAGAATACATAGGAGATGGTTCCTCAGAAAAATTTGCAATTAAAATGAATAAAAGAGCCCATGAACTTGGAGCTTATAATACAAACTTTGTAAATCCCAGTGGATTATTTAATGAAAAACACAAAACTTCTGCAAAAGACCTAGCCCTTATAATGAGAGAATTATGCAAGAATCCCGAATATTCAAAAATAGCCACTACACTATATTACACCATTCCTCCCACTAATAAATCAGCCCAAGAAAGAGGCCTATGGAATGAAAATAAATTGATACAACCAAACTCAACTTATTATTACAGTGGCTGTGAAGGCGGTAAAACAGGATACACCACACAATCTCTGCACTCTTATGTATCTGCAGCTACAAGAAATGGTCAACGTCTTATTGTAGCCCTAGTACATGATAAAGATAAAACTTTTTTTCAAGATTCCATAGCTTTGTTTAATTTTGGATTTGACAATTTCAGTCTTGTAAAATTGTATTCAAAAGGAGATTTAGTTACAACTTATAGTAAAAATGATCTCTCTGTACCGCTCATTGCAGCTTCTGATTTTTACTATATTAAAAATAAAGATGACACTGCCGTTCCCAGTTTCACCTTGAAAAATTCAAATTTATTAGTTAAGTTTTTTAATACCGGAGAAATAGTTGAAGAAGCCACTATATCCTTTAAAGGAAAGACTATAGGAAAATTAGATCTTCTAAGCAACTCCAGCCATTATGAAAAACAAACAATGGCCTCTACTCATATAGAAAATATTATAAAAAACAAACATATAATTTTTATATCAATTATGGTTATACTAACCATCGTAGTTTCTTTTACCATAAGAAGATTTGTTATTTCCAAATAAAATAGTTTTATTTACAATAAGGCATCCAAACTTAAAATAAAAAAGATGCCTTATTGTATCTCTTTTATTAAATGTGAAATATCTTCTGGTAGATTAGCTTCTAATTCCAATATTTTATTCCCCCTAGGATGAGGAAATTTGAGCTTGTAGGCATGTAGAGCCTGTCTATTTATATATTTATTATCTCCCCCTATTCCATACAGTATATCTCCATATAGAGGATGATTTAAATGGCTTAAATGCACCCTAATTTGATGTGTTCTTCCAGTTTTTAATATAAGCTTTAACATCTCACCATCTTTAAATTCTTCTATAACTTCATAATGTGTAATACTTCTTTGCCCCCTTTTATCCACAACTCTCCTTATATCATCTCCTTCTGGTCTATATATAGGTAAATCTATAATACCCTGTTTTTCTCTCATCTTTCCATGAATAACCGCAATATAACTTTTTTCAAAATCTTCACTTCCCATATCTCTCGATAGGCACATATGGGCAAACTGATTTTTTGCCACTATTATAAGTCCAGAAGTATCCATGTCCAGCCTGCTTACTAATCTCACTATACAATTTTCTCCGTTTTTTCTAAAATAATAAATAAGGCCATTGGCCAGAGTCCCACTAGGATAACTTCTTGTAGGATGCACTACTACTCCAGGTCTTTTATTTACTACTACTATATCCCTATCTTCATAAACCACTTCTATATCCATTTTTTCCGGGGTTATATTCTGGGATTCTTCCTTTACTAGATTAAAACATATAACATCTCCTGACTTTAATATATGATTAAGTTTTACCCTTTTGTTATCTATTTCTATTCTTCCACTTAAAGCTGCTCCTCTTATAAGCCTTCCTGAAAACTTTTGAATTTCTTTTAAATACTCCCTTAATTTTAATCCTTGTTCTTCTTCTTTAACTTCAAATACTATTTTATTTTCCTCCATTTAACTTCTCTCCTGTTAAATTATTATATAGCTTTAAAAGAGTGAACCTTTTAAAGTTCACTCTTTTAATATGTTGAATTAGTCTATTGATGCAATTACCTCTATTTCAACTAGAGCATCCTTGGGAAGTTTTACCTCTACACAGGATCTTGCAGGCATGTCTTTTTGAAAATATCTTGCATATACTTCATTTACCTCTGTAAAGTCAGACATATTCTTTATATATACTGTTGTCTTAACTACATTTTCAAAACAAGTTCCCGCTTCTTCAAGTATAGCTTTTATATTTTCAAGACATCTTTCAGTAGCTTTTTTTATATCTTCTGAAATCAACTCCCCAGTTTCTGGCACTAAAGGAATTTGACCTGATGTAAATAAAAAACCTCCTGCTTTTACAGCCTGTGAATAAGGACCTACCGCTCCAGGAGCCTTAGTTGTATTTATTATTTCTTTTTTCATTACAAAACCTCCTATACTCATAAATATGCTCTACATTCTACCTTTCTCTGCTGTGAAATACCAGATAATTTCTTCCTTCTATGGTATTTAAGTGTAAAAGCTGACCTCTATTTATCACTACTTGAATAGTATTATTGAAAGCATCCAGTATTGCACCATCTAGATCTATAAAAGCTTTCTTTCTAAGTTCCTCCACTCCCGGAAAATTTCTGGCAGGTTCTATATAATCTGCAATATATATTATTTTTTCCAGAAGATTCATATTTTTTTTCCCAGTGGTATGGCAAGCTACAGCACTCAATACTTCTTGATCAAAGACTCCCATGATTTTCTTTGCAACCACACTCCCTACATTACCGTGAAGAAGCTTTGGGTTCAATCTGCTTACTTCATCCACAAAAATTCCATTTTTATCTGCCAAACTTAAAATTTCATCATCTGACATATGTTTTGCACAATCATGTACAAGTCCAGCTAATGCTGCCTTTTCTACCTCTCCTTTATAGGTTTCAGCCAACTTTACAGCTGTTTTTTTCACATTCAAGCTGTGTTCATATCTCTTTTCTGACAATCTCTCCTTTAAATATTTTTTTATCTCCTCTTCACTCCACATCCTATATCACTCCAAAATAAAAATTATCCAACCTATTTATAAAGGTTTAATTGTTTTATAATATTACAAACACTTTCAGGCAAAAAGTAGTTTATATTTTTTCCTTCCTTTACACTGTTCCTTATAACTGTAGAAGAAATATCAAATAGAGGAGCATCTAAATATATTATGTTAGTAGAGTACTTATCTTCTATTTCCTTCTTCTGTTTTTTTATACTTTCTGTGGTAAATGCAGGAAAACCCGGTCTGTTAAATACTATAAATTTACATAACTTAAATATGCTATCCACTCTACTCCACTTTTCTATATTCATCAAACAATCTGCTCCAGTAAGAAAATACCATTCAGTTTCTGATTCCAAATTATTGAAATGCTCCAAGGTACTATAAGTATAACTCAAAGTAGGCTTATTTACTTCATAGTTGCTTACTATAAATTTACTTTCTGATCTTATAGCTACCTTTACCATTTCATATCTTAAAAAAGCATCTGTTATGCTCTTTTTTGCCTTATGTGGTGGATTTCCCGTGGGCATAAATACAATTTTATCTAATCCCAATCTATATACTGCCTCATAAGCTATATGTATATGCCCGTTGTGTATAGGATCAAAAGTCCCACCAAAAATAGCCTTCTTAATCATCTATGTTCTCTCCATTATAATATATAATCAAATTCAAAATCATTGAGTCTAACTACATCTCCATCTTTAATTCCCATATCCATTAACTGCTGCATAACTCCTTTATTTTTAAGTACCTTATGAAAATATCTCAATTCGTTCGCATCGTTTACATTAATACTTTCCAATAACCTGTCAACAAAACTTCCTTTAATCAAATATACATTTTCCTGTTTTTCTATTTCATAGGTAAACTTCTTTTCCTCTGGTATAAATTTGTCTTCTTCACTTATATACATATCTGTTACAGGTATATTAGCAAGTGAAGCTGCAGCTTCCTTCATAAGTTCTATCACCCCCTGCCTGGTGGCTGCAGATATTTTAAAAACTTTATTATATCCTAAACTTTCTACTTTTTTCTTAAAATTCTGGAACATACTATCATCATACAACATATCTGCTTTATTAGCTGCAATTATCTGAGGTCTATCCCAAAGCTTTACATCATATTTTTTCAACTCTTCATTTATCTTGATGAAATCCTCAAAGGGATCTCTTCCTTCTAATCCAGATATGTCCACCACATGTATTAAAAGCCTAGTCCTTTCAATATGCCTCAAAAAGTCTATCCCAAGGCCCACTCCTTCTGCCGCTCCTTCAATTATACCTGGTATATCCGCTATAACAAAACCTTGTATTCCTGGAATATTCACCACTCCCAAATTAGGCGATAATGTTGTAAAATGATAGTTTGCAATCTTAGGAGCTGCTTTTGTAACTACAGACAAAAGAGTTGATTTACCTACATTTGGAAACCCCAGAAGTCCTACATCTGCCAAAATCTTAAGTTCCAAGGATATGTATCTTTCTTCTCCTGGCATTCCTGGTTCAGCAAAATCCGGTGCCTGCCTCACAGCAGTGGTAAACCTTACATTACCTCTTCCTCCCTTTCCGCCTTTTGCTACTATATATTTATCTCCGATATGGGAAAGATCAGCCATTATCTTATTTGTCTCCACATCTCTTACAACTGTTCCTAAAGGCACTTTTATATATAGATTTTCTCCATTTTTTCCAAAACACTTAGAGCCAGAACCATTTTCACCCTTCTCTGCAATATACTTTTTCTTATATGAAAAATCTAAAAGTGTCGTAATTTCTGGCTCTACTGTTAATATGATATCTCCACCTTTTCCTCCATCTCCACCATCTGGCCCACCTCGAGGTACATATTTTTCTCTTCTAAATGAAACAGAGCCATTTCCCCCACTGCCTGATTTTACAAATATTTTAGCCCTATCTACAAACATACTAATCACTTCCTTATAATAAAGTTATGAAACAATTCTTAGATCTAGATAAATATGCATATAGCCATTACCTTCCTTAACCTAACAACACTTACCAAATGGCACAACAGTTATACTCCAAATTCAAAAAAATTTGGAGTATAACCATAGTACATCAGTCGAAATTACATTTTCAAAAAAGCACCCTCTTATCAGGGTGCCTCAATAACAACTATTCAGCTACTAATTCTTCTACCTCTAAAGGATATACGCTGGCTTTCTTTTTTGTCTTTCCATATCTTTCATATCTAACTATACCATCTACCTTGGAAAACAAAGTATCATCAGAGCCTCTTCCTACATTTTTTCCAGGATGAATTTTAGTTCCCCTCTGTCTAACTAATATATTACCTGCTAAAACAAACTGCCCATCAGCAGATTTGGTTCCAAGTCTCTTGGATTCACTATCTCTACCATTTTTTGAACTACCCATACCTTTTTTATGAGCAAATATCTGAAGATTCATAATAATCATAAATTACACCTCCTCCATTTCTTTTACAACTATATATTCACCAAAGTTAATCTCAATACTCTTTAATCCAAGTAACATAGTTTTCATAAGCACCTGGCACTTTGAAACATCATTTTCCTCCATGCCATTCAGTGAAAAACTTAAAAAACCATCCTCTAAGGAATATTTTATATTTAAATTTAAAACTTCTGTTATTCCGATTAAAATACTCTGGGATATTGCAGAAACAGCACTACATACCATGTCATATCCTTCATCCACTGATTCTGCATGGCCTTTTACTATAACTGAAACTAAATTATCACACTTTCTATTAAATACTGCTTCAATCATAACTTATGCATCAATTTTTTCAATTTGCAACTTAGTGTATGGCTGTCTATGTCCCTGTTTCTTTCTGTAATCTTTTTTAGGCTTATACTTAAACACTATAATTTTTCTTGCTTTTCCCTGCTTCAATACTTTAGCCTTTACTTTAGCTCCTTCAACTACAGGTTTTCCAACAACTAATCCTTCGTCCTTGTTTACCATAAGTACTTTGTCAAGTTCAATTGTAGAATCAACTTCAGCCTCTAATTTTTCAACATATATTATGTCTCCTTCTGAAACTTTATACTGTTTTCCTCCAGTAGCTACAACTGCATACATAAAAACACCTCCTCAATCCAGTCTCGCCTAAAAGGTATATTAGGAAAAACTTTCCAAACAATTTACATAACCTTTTTTGAGCGGTCTACAGCTGTCATTTTAACACATATGCCTCTCTTTGTAAAGTTCTTTCAATTTACTCTGAAATTCATAAAATTTTCTATATCACTTGCAAATAAAAGTGCTTCTAACTTGAAATATAGTCTTTTTCCATAGGTAATATATACTCTCTTATCTTCACCACCTATGTCTTTTACAAAATCCTTAATATTCTTTTTTATATAACTTTCATAATAAGGATCTATCTCAATATGAATATCCTCTACATTATTTTCACAACACATATTTAAAATTTCATTTCTAATAAGTAAAGTCATATAAGATACTTTCATTTTCTTACCCGTTCCCTGACAGCATCCACACTCTTCTTCTATGTAATCATTTATAGATTTACCCACTCTTTTTCTAGCTATCTGTACTAAATTCAACTCTGTAAAAGGATATATTACAGTCTTATTTTTATCCATTAAAAATCCTTCTTTTAATTTATCCATAACTTTTTTCTTATTTTTATTATTGTCCATGTCTATAAAATCTATAAGTATTATACCATTTAAATTCCTAAGTATTATTTGTGCTGAAATTTCTTCTGCGGCCTGAAGATTAGTTATAAGTACAGTTTTATCCATAGCATTACCCTTTATATTTTTTCCTGAATTAACGTCTATTACAAACATGGCTTCTGTTTTATTTATCACTATATACCCGCCGCATTTTAAATCTATTTTATTATTCCTCAAATTTAATATCTTATTTTCCAGTTCATAATGAGAAAATAGACTTTTATTTCCTGTATACAATTTCAAATTTACATGTGCATTATGTAATCCTTTTAAAAAATCTTTTACATATTTATAATCCCAGGGATTATTCGCATATATTATAAAATCATTACCAACAAGTTTATCTCTAAGTACTTCTCCCAGTATTCCTCCATTATCAAACAATAACCCCGGTTTTTTCAGATATGCGGCATATTTCATTATCTCATCATATTTTATATATAATTTTTCCATTTCACTGCATACTACTTCCATAGGAACATTTTCACTTTCAGTTCTTATCATAAGTCCAACCTTTGCAGGCAATTTTAATGATTCTGATATACTTTTTTTGAAAGATTCACTATGTATCTTCTTTGAGAATTGTATTCCATTATAAGAACTATTTAACACACAATATTTTCCCGGAATACTTACATTTTTTACAATCTTAGCCCCTTTCTTGCCCTGATCTTCTTTCACAACTTCTCCTATAACCATATCTCCCTTTTTCAAATTAAGGTTTTTAAATTTTTTATCCATATACATATAGGCATTCCTTTTGCATCCTATATCTATAAAAGCACATTTTATAGCCGGAACTATATTTTTAACTACACCCATATATATTTCTCCGGGATAAGCATTCCCATCTTTCTCCCTTATAAGGCATTCCTTGACTATTTTTTGATGTGTTATAATTATTCTTAAAACTTTTGATGTTCTCTCAATAAATATTTCTTTCAAATATAATTCACCTCTTCTAAAAGCCTGATGTCTAAAAAATAAACTTTAATACATTTTTTCTACATATTCATATAACGGAACTAAGTTATTTTCCATTTCCCCATACATTTCCTCTCTCATTATATTAACAAAAGAGTTCTTATCAGCCCCTTTAATATTGTCTTTTATATAATCTGATAGGAGTGCTGGTGACAAATTGTCAACACTTCCACTGGAAATAGTAGTATCTAAAATCAATTTATTGCCATAGACAAAATAATCCATATATTTTACCAGTACCTTTATATTTATTTCTTTTTCTCCTTTTTTAGTTTTCTTTAAACTATTCCAGGCTATCATATTCATTAAATTCTCCATGTGTATTTCTATTTTGCTGGTGTCCTTGAAGGGTATTTGTATATTATACTTAGCCGCCCTGACTGCCGCCATGGATTTAAATACCTTTTTACTTTCCATATTATAAACTTTATTGACTTTTAATATTTCTATGCCTAAAGGAGCATTCCTATTTAATTTTTCTAAGATTTCTTCCTCTGACACTCCTTCTTCAAAATACAAGTCCATATATTCTCCGCAGGAATATATTCCAACAGCAAGAGGTTGGGCTATAGACATATTTATATGGGGGTTGAATCCTTTTGAATATTCCACTGGAAGATCTGTTCGCTTTATCATTCTCTGCAAGGTTCTCATTAAATCCAAATGTCCTATAAACTTTATACTGTCTCTTTTACTGAATTTTATTAAATACTGATCCTTCAAAGCATTTACCTCCTAAGTTAACATTCACCCCACAATTTTTACATCCCTTTCTACAATCAGGAGTTACTAAAGCTTTTTTAGCCTTTTCATTTTCTCCTATTAAAAATTCCTTATCCACTCCTATGTCTATGAAATCCCAAGGAAGAGTTTCATTATAACTTCTACTTCTATAAATATAAAAATCTGAATTTACTCCACACTCTTTAAACGCTTCCATCCATAATTCAAAATTAAAATATTCAGACCATCCATCAAACTTAGCCCCTTTTTCATAAGCTTTAACTAATACATCACACATTTTCCGATCTCCTCTGGCAAAGGCTGTCTCCATATAGCTTACTGGTGTTTCATGCCAATTATATACTATATTTCTGCTTTTTATAGAGGATCTTAAAACTTTAATTTTTTCCCTTATCTCCTCCATTTTAGCTTGAGATGACCATTGAAAAGCAGTAAAAGGTTTAGGTACAAATATGGATGTGCTAACTGTTATCTTAAGTCCTCTTTTTCTTACATTTTTAGGAGTTTTAAAATACTCATCTACAACTTTTTGAGATACTTCTGCTATACCTTCTACATCCTTCACATTCTCATAAGGAAGTCCTATCATAAAATACAATTTTATAGTAGACCACCCGGACAAGAATGCACTTTTTACAGAATTCATTAAATCCTCTTCCGTAACACCTTTGTTTATTACATCTCTCATCCTCTGGCTGCCTGCTTCCGGTGCAAAAGTAAGACCTGTCTTCCTTACTTTTTGAATTTCATTTATAAGTTCTACAGAGAAAGAATCTATTCTAAGAGAGGGAAGAGATACTCCCACCTTTTTCTTTTCATATTTTTCAATAAAATTATAAACTAAATTTTTCAAATCAGAATAATCACATATACTTAACGAAGTTAATGATACTTCAGAATAGCCAGTATTTTTTATTAATTTATCTGCCTGTTCCAACAATTTTGATGTATTTTTTTCTCTTACAGGTCTATATATCATACCAGCCTGACAAAATCTGCATCCCCTTGTACATCCCCTAAAGGTTTCAAGAACTATTCTATCATGTACTATATCTGTATAAGGTACTATAAGTTTATCTGGATAAACCACATCATTAAAATTCTTAATTATTCTTTTGGTAATTTTTTTAGGTACATCTTCATATATAGGGATAAATTCTTTAATGGTATCATCCTCATTATAATATACTTCATAAAGGGAAGGTACATATATTCCTTCTATATGGCATACATTCCTTAAAAATTCCTTTTTATTTTCCTTATAATTTTTGTATAAATCCATAACTTCATTGATTTGTTCTTCTGCTTCTCCTATACAAAATAAATCAGCTATATCCCATAATGGTTCAGGATTATATGTACAGGGTCCCCCACACATAATTATAGGCATATCTTCTCCCCTTTCAGAAGCTCTAACTGGCAATCCTGCTAAGTTTAACATATTTAAAACATTAGTATAACTCATCTCATACTGCAGAGTAAATCCTATAAAATCAAAATTACCTATGGGTTCCTTACTTTCAAGTCCGTATAAATATATGTTATTTTTTCTCATAAGTTCTTCCATATCCGGCCAAGGTGCAAATACTCTTTCACAATAAGTATCTTCCCTTTCATTCAATATGTAATATAATATCTTCATACCTAAATGCGACATACCAACTTCATACACGTCTGGAAAACAAAATGCATAACGAATGTCTATTTTCTCTTTATCTTTTATATAAGAATTTATTTCACCACCAATATAACGACCGGGTTTTTCCACCTTAAATAGTATATCATCAGAAATTCTATTCATTAAAATCCTCCTCTTAGGTATTATCATTATATTTTAGCATACCCCTAAATAATTTCAAATGCAAAAGCCAGCATATATATTATCATCTTTTAATTTAATTAAATCACAAAAAAGCACAGATGCAAAAAGCATACTGTACTTTATCCGCTTAACTTTATAAACTCTTCTATGGTTATATTTCCATACAATTTTAAAGCATCAATTATTTCCTCTTCATATATTAAATCCATCACATTCATCTCATCATCTAATACTGTAAACATATTATATTTGCCCTTATCAAATAGTCCCATAGCTGTGAGAAGGTTTTGTTTATAGTATATAGATAAATTTCTATTTTCAATGTATCCTCTTTTTATAAATTTATATTTCTTTTTAACAATATCGCCCATAATTATATAAGATGTCCTTTCATTTTCTTTCAAAGATGTAGTCATTATAAATGTAGCTATTATTCCAATGGTGAAATTATTATGTCCATTTAAAAATAGTAATACATAAATTAACATAAGCATTATTCCAACAATTATACTCACTAATATGGTAATTTTATTTGCCATCCTATATGGTAGTTTAAGATTTAGAATACTTCTTAATATTCTCCCTCCATCTAAAGGAAATGCAGGTATCAGATTGAACAATCCTATAGCTAAATTTATAGAAAAAAACACATAACAAAAGTTAAAATATGATATTTTATACATAAAATAAAAAAGTCCGCTGAAAATCAAATTAAATATGGGACCAGAAATAGAAATTATTAAATCCTCTTTAGGAAATGCTTCATCTAAATCTTTAAGTTTTATAACAGCCCCCACTGCTATGAATTCTATGCCAAATCCAGAAAATTTATAATGTCTAGAAAATAAATAATGAATAATTTCATGAAAAAAAACTACTATAGCCGTATAAATAATCTGCCCTTTATAACCTACTACAATCAAAAGTATTATATAGGGAATAAAATATTTATTTATTTTAATCACAAAAATACCTCTTAAAATTTATTTTTCCCCATTAACCCTAAGTTCCTTAATTGTATTTTTTATATTATCTCCCACATAATTTATATTAATGCTATTTAATTGAGTTTTTAGCTTACTGTAATTATAGTTTTCATTTATTATGCTCTTAGAATAATTATATACACTTCTAGCTTGAGGATTTGAAGTTACTTTACATAATATAATAAATATAAATAATACTAGCACTCCTATTAAATCTCTTATAATTCTCTTAACTAAGTAACCCCTTTTTTTATTGCCATAATTTTCTTTATTGTATACTTTTCCGCCATAGCAACCGGGAGCATAATTTAGTTTTCTTCTTAAGGAACCATAATATTTTTCATATTCTGAATCATAATATCCCACAGCATCCTCCTTTTTAAATAACCTGCTACTTAATATATATTTAAAGTTGCTCCTATTTATTACTTTCAATTTAAGAGGACTACCCTGAAGTATACTGTTAAAAAGACTTTATAAAATCTAAAAACAAAAATTTTATAAAGTCTTTTTAAATCATATATTTACTATACTTTAATTATCACTTTTTACTTCCATATGCCTTAGAAGTTAATTTTCTTTCTTCTCATTCCTATATTTAAGATAAGAGCTATACTTATAAAAGCCGTTAATATAGAACTTCCTCCATAACTCATAAAAGGCAATGTAATCCCTGTTATAGGCAATAAGCCTATAGTCATGCCCACATTTTGAAAAATTGAAAACAGCATAGAAGACACAATGCCTACACACACCATGGAACCAAATATATCTTTAGACTCTCTAGCTATATTTATGGAACGGTATATTACAACTCCATAAAATGCTATTAATGAAAGTGCCCCTATAAGCCCCCACTCCTCTCCAACTACAGAAAAGATAAAGTCTGTATGAGATTCTGGAACATATCCTCCAGATATTTGAGTTCCATTTAAGAAACCTTTCCCAAATATTCCGCCTGATCCAATTCCTATCTTTGACTGTGTAAGCTGAAGTGCAAAGCTTAATTGATATTTATCTGCATTAAACAAAGATATAATTCTCATTCTTTGATAATATGGTATAAGTGTGGTTTTCCAGGCTATAGCAATCACCAATATTAACCCTAACATTCCCCCAAGTATCACCCTTAAATCCAATCCTGAAATGAAAAATATTCCAAGTACAGTAAAAAAACAAACCATAGTCATTCCCATATCAGGCTGACTTACAATTAAAGCCATAGGAATAGCCGCATAAATTGTAAGTTTTAAAAAATTTTTTAAGTTGTTGATATTTCCCTCCATATCATCTAATTCTTTTGCCAGCATCAGTATAATTCCTACTTTGGCAAATTCAGAAGGCTGCATGGTAAACTTCCCAATTTTAATCCATGAAGAAGCCCCATTTACGGTATACTGAAATGCAGGAATACAGTTTATAACCAGTAAAAATACTCCAAGCCAGTATATTACAGCCGCATAACTTTTTATTAAGGAATAATCTATTAAGAGTATGAAATAAACCAGTATAAATCCCATAATTATCCAAATAATCTGAGATTTTAAATATTGATTACCATAACTCAAATGGGAGGCACTATATATATTTAAACTTCCAAAAATACATATAACCAATATCGTAATAAGTATGGGAAAATCAAGTTCTCTCAAAAATCTTTTACTAATGGTAAACCTTTCAAAAAACATCTGTATCCCTCCAATATAACTATAATGATTATACCACAGCAAAGTAAAAAAGCTATGTATAATACACAGCTATTTATTATACTTAACTTTTTTTACAGGTATATTGGCAACAAGTGCTACCGGATCTTCTTCAACTTTTTCGGTAACTGTCATTCTCACATCTATTTCAGCATAATTTATTTCCATATATTTTGAAAGCACCTTAAGTATATCTTCCTTTATATCTTCTAATACTTCCTGTGGCATACTGCATCTATCATTTATAAGTATCAGCCTCAGTCTCTCTTTAGCTATATCTTTGGAAGATGGCTTGGAAAACGCCCTAAATAAATCCATTTCCCTACACTCCTTATTTAATACCAAATATTTTTTTTATGGATGAAAATAATCCTTCTTGCTCACTACTCAAATCTATAAGAGGTACCTCTTCCCCTATTATTCTTCTTGCTATGTTTCTAAAGGCTTGACCTGAAATAGCATTTTTATCTAGAACTATTGGTTCACCTTTATTGGTTGAAACAGTTATACTTCTGTCATCTGGCACTACCCCTATAAGTTCTATAGCTAAACTATCTAATATATCATTTACATCTAACATATCTCCATTTTTAGTCATCTTATAATTTATTCTATTTATTATAAGCTGATGATTTTCAAGACCCTTTGCGTCCAGTTTACCAATAACTCTATCAGAATCCCTAACAGAAGTCACCTCGGGATTTACTACTATAAGTGCCCTATCTGCACCTGACACAGCATTCTCAAATCCCTGTTCAATCCCTGCCGGGCAATCTATTACTACATAATCATAACTAGCTTTTAATTCATTTACCAAATTTATCATCTGCTGTGCACTTATATCTTCTTTATCCCTTGTCTGTGCAGTAGGTAAAAGATATAGATTGGGTAATCTTTTGTCTTTTATAAGGGCCTGTTTCAGTCTGCATTTATTTTCTATTACATCCAATAAAGTAAACACTATTCTATTTTCAAGTCCCATAAGAATATCTAGATTTCTAAGTCCAGTATCCCCATCTACTACCACTACACTCTTATTTAAAGCCGCCAATCCTGTTCCTATATTAGCTGTAGTAGTAGTTTTTCCAACTCCTCCTTTGCCTGATGTTACTACAATTGCTTCTCCCATTTACACTACCTCCCTTAAATAAACTTATTAGGCAAATATGGTTCTACTATTATTATGTTTCCTCTAATTTTAGCTACTTCTGGATATTGGGGTTTCATATTATCTGGGGATCTAGTTACCAAATCAGCAATTTGAAGCATTTCCGGCTGCAGGGAAATTGCAGCAACTATTGCTTTGGAATTTCCCCCAAAACCTGCATGAGCATATCCTCTCAAGGATCCAAATACTATTATATTACCACCTACATATATTTCCGAACCAGCATTTACATCTCCTATTATAACTATATTTCCAGGATAATTTACAACTTGTCCCCCTCTTATAGTCCTCCTTAAAAATTTAGTCCTTCCCTCATAAATACCAGAAAATATTTTACTAGGTTTTTCGTTACTGTCTTCAAATATACAATCCTTTATAAAAAATTTTTCAAATAACACCTGTTTTAATTTTGCATATTGTTTTTCGTTTATATTCTTCAAATCTGTAATTATTTTTAAATTACATCCTTTATAAAACATCTTTCCTACTGAAAGTCTTTTTACTAAGGCCTCTAACATTTCTTCAAAATCTTTAAATTTATTTATATTTATAACTATATTTATGCCCTCTTTATTACCCTTAACTAATATATTATTATCTATCATAAATTAGCCTCCATAAGTTACCTCATAATAATATTTCAACATTATTCATATAAATCCTCCTTACATTTTAACTTTATTTATCAAAAATTCTTATATTCTCAAATTTTTTTGTATTTTTTAAAATATCTTATTTAAGCTAACTTTTATCTTAATACATAATACTACATTAATATCTTATAAGAATTTGCGAATAGATTAATCTATTCGCAAATTCTTATATCATTACTATTATTCACCAGAAACCGAATTTTCTTTACTATTTTCCTGATTCAAATTAAAATATGCAGAATAAATATCCCTTGCAATATAAGCAGAACCAGCTCCCATACCTCCGTCAAATACCACTACACATACAGCTATTTCAGGGTTATCCATAGGTGCATAGCCTACATATTCCGCATAGTCAGTTCTTCCAATCTCATCCTGATTGCCTAAACTTGCAGTACCTGTCTTTCCTGCAGTTTTTATAGGGAAATTTGCAAAAGCCTGGGATGCAGTACCTTTTTCATTAACTGCCTCCATTCCTGCTTTAACCGCTTCTATATTTTCGGCTTTCACCTCTGTGTTTTCAAGGACTTCCGGTTTCACTTGTTCAATAACATTTCCATCAGAATCCAAAAATTTATCTACCAAGTGCAATTTGTATCTGGTTCCTCCATTTGCTAGGGTTGCAATATAATTTGCCATCTGGAGGGGAGTAAATTGATTTAACCCCTGGCCTATAGCAGCATTTTCTACATTAGCTGGTACATTAAGCTGGGCATTGGCATCTGAAACAGCGGTGTAATATATAGCCTCAATTAAACTGTTCATTTCTTTATCGCTAACATACTTTTTGTTATTTGGATCTTCCACCGTCAGTTGTGAAAACAATTGTTTATATTTATCTTTATCAAAGGAACTGTTGCCGCCTTTTATGGAACTTTGTATTAAAGTTTTTATTTCCTTTTTCAATGATTTAACCTTATCAGAATCACTATCATTATCGTATAAATCTATTTTAACTATACTATTTTCCTTATCATCTACTCCACTTTTAAGCAATGACATAATCTTCCAAAGATAGGTATTGGCATAAGTATTTTCATTGGACTGAGTATTATACACCTGTCCAAATTTTTCCGGAATCTCTATGCCAGTAGCAGGCTTTACCTCGCTATTTGTAGGTACTCCGAGTCCAAATTTCCAGGCATATTTAGCCAGGGTATTATCTCCAAAAGCATTTCTAAAAAGCCTGGCCACCTCCATAAAATAAGGGTTACTGGACTTTTGTATGGCAGTTGTAAGGTTTACCAGTCCATTGGCTCCATCCAATTCAAAGTTTACAAGTCTTCCCCCCTGATTATAAGTACCGTTATCATAATAACTGAAATCAGGTGTTATAACACCGCTTTCCAATCCTGCAATGGCAGTCATGGGTTTAAAGGTAGATCCTGGAGGTATTAGAGACTGAGTAGCATAATTATAAAAAGGTTTTGCATATATATCATATACATCCTGTCTTATGGTAGTATTATTTTTTATACTTTTATCAATAGGAAAAAGTATATTTAATACTTCATCCTCAGTTTTTCCGGGATAATTAGATGTAATATTTCTTGCCCTTATATACTCTCTCCCAAATTTCTCTAAATCAGGATTAAAATATTGGTTATATGCTTCTGTTGAAAGTTTCCCAGGAGTTGCAAAATCATTTGGATCATATCCTGGTCTACTGGCCAGTGCTATTATAGCCCCTGTATTCACATTAATCACCACTGCTGCACCTCTGGTTGCATTAGTGGTATCTGATCTCCTTTGACCATAGGGATTCTTTCTTAATTCTGCCATTCTCTCATCCAGTGCCTTTTCTGCTGCTGCCTGCACATCCTTGTCTATAGTAAGCTGTATAGTCTGCCCCGGGTAGGAGTCCCTGCTGCCAAGTTCTTCAAGTACTCTTCCATTTTTATTAAGTTTCACTATCTTGCCGCCTTTTGAACCCTTTAACCTGTCTTCAAAAGCCGCTTCAATTCCAGCCTGACCCACATAATCGCTGCTTATATCATAGCCCTTGTCTTTATATTTTTCATAATTGGAGGCTATTTTTGATATGTATCCTAAAAAAGCAGAACCAAGTTCTCCATTTGGATAGGATCTTATAGGTTGAGTGCTTACATCTATATTAGGAAGCTCATTTAACATCTGTAAAAACTTGAAAGCAATGTCTTTACTTATATTACTTGCTATTGTTACAGGTTTATACCCTGAAAAACTCTGCATCTTTAAAGTGTCTCTTATAATCATAAATCTTCTTTGCTCTTCCTTGGAATATCCACTTGGAATTTTATATTCTTTCAAAAGTGCATTAAAGGTATCTTCTGCGGATATTTTTAAAAGTTCTTTATTAACCTGATTTTTTAAATCATCATCTGAAATATCTTCATCTTTACTTTTAATTTTTTTCTCTATGGCTTCATTCAGCCCTCTATCTCTTTTAAACTTTATCTCTAAAGCATCTCGAGTATTCTTATCATCACTTCTAAATTCAAATTTAAAAGGATTCACCTTAAGTTCAAAATCATCCTGCTGATTTACTTTATTTTCGTCCAATATTTTAAATACTTTGTCCATAGTAGTAAAGAATGTATTATTACTTTCATCTGTATCCTCATCTTCGTCAGGCTGGTTATATACAAGTACATACCCTTGAACACTTCTAGCCAGCTTATTACCCTTGCTGTCTAAAATATCTCCTCGTGGAGCAGTATCAGGTATCTCTCTTATAGATTTATTATTTGACTGTTCCTTATATTCCTTACCCTGCACCACCTGGAGGAAAAAAAGTCTCATAGCCATGGTTACAAAAAGAATTGACATAATTACTATAACCATGGTATATCTTGTAATATTATGGTGCTTCTTATTTTTCATAAGATATTCCCTCCAACTATAAAATAGTGCCATATTTCATTTTTAAAATTTCCACTTAATCTGCATATACTCTTTATTACAAAGGTTATATATAGGTCTATACATAAAAATACATAATATCATATCATAAACACTTATAAAAAATACTCTGCTTATATTTACATATATACCATACAAATATAACAGTCCAAATACTAAAATACCCTTAAATAAAGCTAACAAAAAACATGAAATAACTGGAATAAACCTTTTTTCCTTGAATATATTATCTCCTATGACTCCTGCTGTGACACATATTATCATATTTGTAAATGCATTAATTCCAAACCCCTGGGAAAAGTATACATCCTGTAATAGTCCTACAAATACTCCAAGCCATAATCCTTCCCACTTTCCATTTACAATAGAATAACAGATTATAAAAATGAAAAGAAGACTTGGATAAAAAGTTTTTACAGCAAAAAAAGGCATTAATACATTGTCTAATATGAAAAACACTACAGACAAAACACTTAATACTAATATTTTTTTCATTTTCATCACCCTAGTATTTTATATCTATTTTATTTTTAGGGATTACTATAAGCAACTGTTGAATTTTATCAAAGTTCACATAAGGCTTTATTAGGGCATTTTTCATTACTTTTCCTTTATCCGTTTCTACATCTACTATAGTTCCAATCCTAATTCCACTAGGATAGGAATTGTCAATTCCTGAAGTCAATACAGAATCTCCCTTTTTTACAGTAGATTCCTGTGGAAGATAATAAAGCTTAGCTAAAAACTTGCTATCATCACTTTTATATCCTTTTACAATACCGCTATTTATTGCTCCGCTTTCATCTCCTGTTTTGTTAACAGTTCCTCCCACTGCCATATTTTCATTGGTTAAGCATTGAACTATAGCCCAATTTTTTTCTACATATACAACCTGGCCTACCAAACCCTCTGTAGTAACAGCTATCATTTGTTTTTCTATGCCATCGTTACTTCCCCTATTTATGGCAACTTGATCCAACATTCCACTACTGCTTTTTCCTATTATGTCACAGCCTATATAATTGTATTCCTCCCTTTCGCTTTTAAAACCCAGTTCTTTTCTTAAATTTGAATTTTCATCCTTTAAAGCATTATATTCCACAAGCTTATTTTCCAGGGAACTATTTTTTTCCTTAAGCTCTTCATTTTCTTTTTTAACATCAGAAAAATTCAAAATAAAACTTATGGAATCTTTTATTTTACTATTGATTTTATATAATCCTCCCTGTAGGGAATTAAAAGTAATACCTACACCATTTCTTATAACTGAATTACCATTACTCTTGAAACTAACAGAAATTAATACTAAAAAAATAATCGAGAGTACTATTATAGTTATTACAAGTTTATCTTTCAAAAATCGCATAATACATCACTCATAATTATTTTCTACTAGCTACTATTTTATCAATAGTATCTAATGCCTTTCCTGTACCCAGAGCAACACAATCAAGAGGTGATTCAGCTATATGTACTGGCATATGTGTTTCTATATTTATTAACTGATCTAATCCTTTAAGCATTGCTCCTCCACCTGCCAGCATGATTCCCTTATCCATTATATCTGATGCAAGCTCTGGTGGTGTTTTTTCAAGAGTTGTCTTTATGGAATCAATTATTGATACTATTGGTTCTCTTAAAGCATCCCTAACTTCACTTTCAGTTATATTTATAACTTTAGGTAATCCCGATATCAAGTCTCTTCCTCTTATTTCCATGGAATTTTCTTCTCCCATGTCATATGCAGATCCCAGCTGAATTTTTACATTTTCTGCTGTTCTCTCACCTATCATCAGATTATATTCTTTCTTTATGTAATTTATTATAGCTTGATCCAATTCATCTCCAGCAATTCTAAGTGACTTACTTGTAACAATTCCTCCAAGGGATACCACAGCGACCTCTGTAGTTCCTCCACCTATATCTACAATCATACTCCCTGTGGGTTCATGCACTGGCAATCCAGCTCCTATTGCAGCTGCCATAGGTTCTTCCATAAGGAGTACATCCCTAGCTCCTGCATGCTTTGTTGCCTCTTCTATTGCCCTTTTTTCCACCTCAGTAACTCCAGAGGGAAAACACACAAATATCCTTGGACTTGTAAATGCCGATTTAGGACTTACCTTCTCTATAAATTTTCTAAGCATAGTATGAGTTATATCAAAATCAGCAATAACTCCATCCTTTAATGGTCTTATAGCTACTATATTACCTGGAGTTCTCCCTATCATATCCTTTGCCTCGTTACCTATGGCCATTACTTTTTTTACATCTTTATTTATAGCCACTACAGAAGGCTCCCTAAGTACTATTCCTTTTCCTTTAACATATATAAGTGTATTGGCTGTTCCCAAATCAATTCCCATATCTCTAGACATTCCAAAAAAGCCCATTTTTATATTTCTCCTTTCAATCTCAAAAAATTCCTCTTTCTTTTAAACTTACAAATATCCCATTTCCTATTATTAAATGATCAACTAATTGTATTCCTAAAAGCTCACCACACTTTTTCAATCTTAAAGTTACGTTTACATCTTCACCGCTGGGAGATGGATCTCCTGAAGGATGATTATGACACAGAATAATGAAAGCACTATTCTTTTTTATTGCATAAAAAAATATTTCTCTTGGATGCACTATGGATGAATTTAAGGTTCCAATAAATATATTTTTAATTCCCAGAACCATATTTTTTGTATTCAAGAGAATAACCTTAAGGTGTTCCTGCCGCATACCTTTCATTTCTTCCATAACAAGCACTGCAGCATCTTTAGGACTACTTATCCTATAGTCATCTCCATCTTTGTAGGACCTAAATCTCTTTGATAGTTCTGCCATAGCAATTATTTTAGCTGCTTTAGCTTTTCCTACCCCTGAGATACTTAAAAAATCTTCTAAATCGGAATTAAAAATTCCTTTTAATCCCCCGTTATCCTTTATTATTCTATTACTTAAAGATACTATATTCTCGCCTTTAATACCAGTTCCAAGTATTACCGCCAAAAGCTCTGAATTAGATAAAGCTTCCGATCCATATCTAAACAATCTCTCCCTGGGCCTTTCATTTTTGGGTAAATCCATAATCTTTAAATTATTTTTCATTTCTAGTCTCCCTGCTATAAATTTACCCCCATCCCACTTAACATATTATACAACTTATTTAAAGGTAATCCTACTACATTATAATAACATCCATAAATTTCTTTTACAAAAACCCCCCCATAACCTTGAATAGCATAAGCTCCTGCTTTATCCTTATATTCTCCTTTTTGTAAATAATCTCTTATACGCTTATCATCTATTTTAGAAAATCTTACAGTGGTACAGACAAAATCCCTAACTGTTCTATGCAGAGTATTATCTATTATGGCCACCCCTGAATATACCTGATGTTCATTTCCACTTAATGTCTTCAGCATATAAAATGCTTCTTGTATATTTCTTGGTTTTCCCATTACTTTTCCTTTGAAAAACACTGCAGTATCACATCCTATAACTATGGGACTTTTATCAGTTAACTTTCCACATACATCTTTTGCCTTACCTTCAGCCAGTTCCATAACATAGGATTCACATTTTCCCTGAAACACCACAGAATTTTCATTAAAATTACTTGTAACCACTTCGAATTTTTCTATTAATCTACTTAAAAGTTGTTTCCTTCTACTAGAAGCTGAAGCCAATATAATTTTCACGTCATCACTTCCTAATATTTTCTATACAATATTACTGCTATGATTATACCTATTATAGTCATAATATTTATACTGAAATTTATGCCTAAAGTCAGCACCATAACTTTGAGATTTAATACGATTGGTTCTGTCATTCCTATTGAATAAAAATTTTTAAAAAAATTTAAAAAACTAAAATTATTCCCAATAGCATCTCCTATAAGACTGCCACATATAGCTCCTAGAAATATAAAAAACCATATAAAACTTTTACTTTTTCCGGCCCCTTTCATATAAAATCCCCTACCTTAACAATATATCTTATATAGTTTATCATTTAATAAAACCATAAACAAGTAAATATATTATTGTTAAAAAAATTTTTTAAATTATATATAAGAATGACAAGTATTAGCAATAAATTCCTATACTTGCCATTTGCCTTAAAATTTATTCATGAGCAATATTTAATTAATTAACTAGAGCCTTCACTTATTTTTTTTAATATATTAAATATGTAAATATAATTTTGTTCACCATCTTTTTTTTCAATTTCCTCTGGAAGTTTATTTATATATTCTTTTATTTCTTTTAAAATTAATTTACTATCGTTATTACTACCCTTTACATCTTTTAAAGAAGCACACCATTTCTTTAACTCATCTGTTTTTATAGATTTTACATCACTTTCTGACAATTTATTTAATATCTTGAGATTTGCATTTATTATTTCTATTAATTCTACATTATACAAATCATTTTGATATACATTAAATACTATTTTTGTATTATCTACATTATTTTTTCTAAGAGAATCCATAATCTGTTTTGCATTTTCATCAGTATAAACGCCTATACAAACTCTTGTCTTATCCGAATCCACTATAGAAAAGGGTATTCCATAACTAGATAATAAATTTTTTTGCGCATCTGCATTATTTTTATCCTTATAAATTCCACCTTGAACAGCTACAAACTTTATGTACTTGTTACTAGGATTAGAGACTTTTACATTATTTGAACTAAAACTAGCTGCATTTTTTACAATTACTTTAAATACAAAAGTGCCTATTACAAAAGCAAGAAAAAATATCATTAACAGTACTGCTATAAAAAACTTAACTCCATTTTCCTTCTTTAAATCATATCTTGTGTATCTCATATTTTCACCCCTACTCAAGTATCCCTATATATTATTATTACAGAGCAGAGAAAAATATTACTGAGACACACCAACTTTTTTCATAAGCATCATATCTATATGTTTTCCATTGACATTGTAAAAATTTTTTACTATTCTTATAAGGTTAAATCCTATATTTTTCCAAAAAACTATATTATTTGTTTCATCTTTAATTACTCTCGCAAAGAAAGTATCAACTCCATATCTTCTATTAAAATAGTTCATTAAATAATTTATTATGCCGCTACGTAAATCTTCATTATTACATATATTATCCAAATAAAAGAACCATATCCACAGTTCATTTTGTTTTTTAAATTCAATTCTTCCTTTTAAAATACCTGATAGCTTTTCACTCTTTTCTATTTTAAAAAAGAATTCACACTCACTTATGTAACTTTCCAGAAATCTATTTTTCAATTCTTCCAAGGTAGATTCTTCCTTTAAAAAAACCTTATTAGCTTCCATCCATTTTTGTATTCCAATTAAATCTTTTTCTTCTACACCTGAGATTTTCATATCTTTAAAATTTATCTCAACATCTAACATAATTCCACCTCTTTATATTCATCTATGAGTTTTAAATTCTACATAAATAATTAAATTCCTTTATTTCAAATATATTGAATAAACCATAAATAAAATATTTTATAAATTAAGCAAAGTAAAGGATAATAAGAGGTATATCTTATATTATAATATTAAATCTCAACAACTTTAACTCCTTCTAAATCCGGTTCAAGTAAAACAATATCCCATTTATCTTCTAATCCTCTTAAGTACTTCTTCATGGATATAACAAATTTATCCTCATCCTTGTTTAACACAGCCATAAGTGTAGAACCTGATCCACTTATAAATTCTCCTAATGAGCCAAATTCCATTGCTTTTTGAAAAATATCATCAGAATTTTTTATTAAATTTTTTCTATAGGGTTGATGAATTTTATCTTGAAAACACGTTCTAAGTTTATCAAATTCGCCGTTATAAAGAGCGCTTATAAGCATAGAACATCTTGATATGTTAAATATGCATTCCTCTTTTAAATAGGATTTAGGTAGAACTTTTCTAGAAAGAGCCGTATTCACCTGAAAAGATGGTATCATTGCTGCAAACTTTAACTGTTTGGGCAATACTACTTTTGAAAATTTTATATCATCACCCATCTTTAGAGATACTACCATCCCTCCTACTATTGCAGGTACTACATTATCTGGATGCCCCTCTATTTTAGTAGCTAAGGCAATCATATCTTCCAAATTCAATTTATTCCCCATAATTTCATTTGCTATTTTTATGCCTCCAACTATACAAGCAGAACTACTTCCAAGTCCCCTGGATATAGGTACATCACATTTAACTACATCAATCTTAAAACCTTTATAGGCATATTCTCCTTTATCCAGAGTTTCTATTATGCTTTTATATATAAGATTATTTCTAAAATCCTCTTCAGATTCTAAACCATTATTGTATATTTGCGTTTTTCCCTCTATTTCTTCTACTTCAATTTCATTATATAATTTTAAAGCCATACCCAAAGTATCAAATCCCGGTCCCATATTTGCAGTGGTAGCCGGTATTCTAACTTTCACTTTAGCCATATTTAATTTCCTCCCAATTAGATAGACTTTTTAATGCAAAACTAGCAACTTTTTAACATCACAGGCTTCTCCCCTTGATTTCACTTTTTCAATATAATTATCTACACAGACCTCATTATCCGCATTTACAAAAGCCACTACTTCTTCTTTATTTCCAGAAAAAGTACTAGATAAAATATAACAACTCTTAAAACTTGAAGATATACCCTGTATAATTTTTATTCTATTTTGTGTTTTTACTCTAAGAAACCACTTTCCTTTAAGATCCCAACTTTTATCTATATCTGCCTTTTCACTGCTAAAAGTAATACATTTATTTCTCTTTTGTTTAACTATATCTGCTATATCTGCAAATACAGCACTGGCAGTAGGAAACATTCCTGCACCTTTTCCTGAAAACATAACATCTCCCACAGCATCTCCCTCTACCAAAATGGCATTATACTCGTCCTCAATTTTTCCAAGAACAGAATCTTCCTTTACCATAACTGGCATAACTGTAGCATATATATGCTTACTTTCTAACTTACTAATTCCCATTAATTTTATACTGCATTTCTCCATCTTGGCATATTTAAAATCATATTCATCAATTTCTGTAATTCCCTCTATATTTATGTCTTTCCAATCTACTCTTCTATTATAAGCAATAGTGGACAAAATTGAAAGTTTTCTAGCTGCATCATATCCCTTAACATCTGATTCTGGATTGGATTCTGCAAAGCCCAATTTTTGTGCAAGGTTAAGTGCTTCTGTATAGCTCATGCCATTATGGTTCATTTTAGATAATATAAAATTAGTAGTGCCATTTAATATGGATTTTATGCTTTTTATTTCATTTCCTACAAGACATTCATTTATTGACTTAAGTATAGGTATTCCTCCTCCTACACTAGCTTCAAAATGAATAGTAACTCCATTTTTCTTTGCTATCTGTAAAAGTTCATAACCATATTCAGCAATTAAATCTTTATTGGCTGTAACCACATGTTTTTTCATACTTAAAGCCCTTTTTACATATTCATAGGACGGATTAAGGCCCCCCATAGCTTCAACTATAATGTCCACTTTTTCTTTAAAAATATCATCTACATTTTCTGTCAAAAGTTCTTTATTTTCATTATCTAAATATTTTTTAATATTTCTAACTAAAATTTTTGACAATACCAGTTCTTCATTTAATTCATCTTTAAATTTATCTTTGTTCCTAAGTATAAGTTCTGCTACACCACTACCCACTACACCATATCCCAGCATTGCTATATTAGCCATATTTATTGCCCTCCTTTTTATTTAACACCTTTAAACAAATGAATTAGTTCCCCGGGTACGAAATAAAAAACTCTTCCCCTATGGGACGAGTTTTATCGCGATTCCACCCAACTTAACAGTAATATCTAATAAAATTACCCACATACACCAAATTATGTGCAACAACAAATAACTTTATATTAATTATAATTTCACACTGTTATCTCTATATCTATAACGCAGATTTGCGGAAATACCTAATAAAAATTTCAGTATACAACTCCAAGGTGGTCTTCAATAATTCTTTCTTAAGGAATATTTCAGCTTTAGAATTCCTCTCTCTTTAAAGCAGTTTATTATTTACTCTTCCTTTTCATAGTTTTATTTATATATAATTACACACAGTTAAATCATTAAAAGCATTTAAGATAACCACACATAAACATCACTAAACATATCTTTCATTCCACTGCAACTAAAGTTACCTTTATTACACTTTTTAAAGTTCTTATCTCCTCCATAAGTTCGTTAATCTCAACCTCTAGCTGAGAAGCATCAAGGGTTATGGATACATTAGCCGCATTATTGATAGGTATATCTTGATTTATAGTGAGGATATTTCCTTTTTTCTGAGCTATATTATCAAGTATTTTTGACAACGTACCTGCCTTGTGGGCTAAAGTCAGTCCCAGAGTTATCTTATGCCCTGCTATGCCTTCAGACAAAGTAAACACTGAATCTTTATATTTATAATAAGTACTTCTGCTTATGCCTACTTGCTTTACTCCTTCTGATATATCCTTCACATAACCGATTCTTAAAAGTTCTTTTACCTTTACCACTTTGTCAAATACATCAGGAAGTATGCTAGTATCAATTATAAGAAATTTATTTTTCATAGCTTCACACCTTGTCCGCAATTGAAAGACATGTGTTTTCCAATTGAATATATGAATTATATTACCACATATAAAAAAAATATTCAATAACTTTATAAAAAAAATTACTGCAAAATTAAATTCCAGTAAAATGAATGATTCATCCTACTGGAATTTATATAAAATATTCTCTGTTTTAATTTTTGTCCATTATAACAAATGTGGCAATAAATCTCTATTTGGTCCAGATATAACTTCACTGTTTACAAGCATTCCAGTTTCAAGTGAAACATTAACTCCTGCTTCTACTGCATTCTTAACTGCACTTACATCTCCTGTTAAAGTTACAAAAGATTTTCCGCCCATTCCCATTCCTAATCTAACTTCTATAAGCTGTACATCTGACGCTTTAGCTGCCGCATCTGCTGCAACAATTCCTGTTGCCACACTAAAGAATTCCATAACTCCTAAATCCTTTAATTTTACAACACCTGTAGCCTCATTTACTGCAGGAATTACCTGTTCATGAACATTTGGAAGCAACAACTTGTCTACTACATGTTTTCCTCCTATGCTCACTGCTGCCTCTATTGAAGCTGTAACAGCTCCTACATTTCCTGTAATCATTACAATGTATTTACCAGGACAAATAGTTTTTGCTAACAGTAATTCAACTTCTGCTGCCTTTATCATGGCATCTGCTGTCTTTATTCCTCTTGCTATACTGTTTAATTCTATCATTCCTATAGTTTTTATCATGGTTATCACCTCAACCCTTAAATAGCTTTTATGACTACATTTTCATTTACTTCAACAACAGTTCCATCGATGCTGGCATGTACATTTGTTCCCATTTTTCCTTCGTCTATTGCCCCTATCATCTGTCCTTTTTTAACCACATCTCCTACTTTTACAACTGCTGTAGACGGTGCACCTATACCTTGTTTCAATGGAATAGTTACCTGTGCTGGTACTAACTCTTCATTTTCCTTATATGGTTGTCCCTTATACTTATTCATTCCAAGTCTTGTTATAAGCATACCTGTAGGAACTTTTCTGTATTCTCTCTGCGGATCCCCTGTAAATACGTCTGTTTCATTCTTCCATTTTATACCTTTTGCTCCCATTTGTGCTTTAACATATCCATTTATACGTCTTGGAGATAACCCATTTGGACATGCATACATTTCACATATTCCACATTGGCAGCATATTATTGCTTCCTTAAGAACTTCTTCATCGGTTTTCCCTAATGCCATAGTTCTCATTATTTTGTGTGGGTGCAGTGGATGTCCAATTTGATATCTAGGACATAACTCTGTACAAGAACGGCATTGTTCACAGGCTGATTTAGCTCTGTTTATCATCTGTTCTATAGTAAGTCTTTCTCTTTCAGCTACATAATGATCCTTCGGAATTACTATAATTCCTCCGTTTGTTTTTGTAATAAATGTGTTTGCTGCTTCCT
>ENA-UOOI01000308-UOOI01000308.1-fermentation-metagenome-genome-assembly--contig:-NODE-308-length-63732-cov-15.183457_pt1 | contig 63732 bp, 50 predicted proteins | sample MGYA00245779_ERZ724027 | MGnify/ENA primary metagenome ERZ724027 (study PRJEB28704, sample SAMN03018318) | fermentation metagenome | biome: anthropogenic terrestrial biome; feature: soil; material...
CCGTCCGCCGTGAAATAAAACAGGATTTTGGAATTGTCGAACGTATATTCCACGTCCACAAGCTTCATCTCCAGCTTATGGGCGGCGATTTTTTTCAGGCAGATGCGGAACGCGCTCTTCTCTTTCCGGTGGTTCTCCTCGACCTTTTTCAGGTCGTCGGCACCGGCCGGGCGGATGAGCTTCTTGAGCGGCTGGACCAGGTCCTCGTCGCCGATGGTGCGGTTTTCCATCGCGATCTCTCCGCACTCGACGCCGCGCGCCGTCTCCACGATCACCCGGTCTCCCTTTTTGAGAGTATTGCCGTCGGGGTCGAAATAATACACCTTCCCGACGTTTTTGAATCGGACGCCGATGACTTCCGCCATAGTTCCCTCCTTCTCTCGGTTTTCAGCGGCCGGCGGCCGCCCGCAGGCCGCAGCAGCATGTGGTCTCCACCATGGCCGGGTTGGCGTTGCGCTCCAGCGCGCGCCGCGCCCTTTCGGTCTCCTCCGCCATGCGCATCAGGCTCAGGCGGGTCAGCGCGCCGCCCAAGGCGGCCGCGGCCTGCCGCCGGCCGGAAAGGGACGCCCTCCCCCCCGAGCGGAGCGCCAGCGCGTCGCGGAAGATCAGCGAAAGCTGCTCCAGCACGCCCTGCAGGAGCCGCCGGTCCTTTTCGAGGCCGGCGAACGCGAACGCCAGCTCCGCCTCGCCCGGCACGGCGACGGCGGCGGCGATCTTCTCCGCGCGCTCCCAGTCGCCGGGCAGGGCGCCGCCGCCCACCGCGAACACCTGCACGCGCGAGCGGACGGTCGGCAGCAGCGCGGCCGCGCTGACCGTGGTCAGGATGAACAGGACGTCCGCGGGCGGCTCCTCCAAAATCTTGAGCAGCGCGTTCTGCGAGACCTCCGACATATTCTGCACGCCGAGCAGCACGAACGCCTTGCCCGGCGCCTCGTTCGGCCGCACCCAGGCGGAGGAGCGGATGCTCCGCACGGCCTCGACCGGAAAGGCGCGCGGGTCGGCGTCGCCGTCCAGCGTGAGGATATCCGGGTGCGAGCCGGCGCGCGCCTTCACGCAGCCGGGGCAGACCCCGCAGGGTTTTTCCCCCTGCGAAACGCAGACCCGCGCCTGCGCGAGGATGCGCGCGAGCGCGGCGGTGCCGCTGCCGGGCTCGCCCTCCAGAAGGACGGCGTGCGGCGGCCTGCCCTGCCCGAACGCGAGAGCCAGGTTCCGCGCGGCGTTCCGGTCCCCTTCAAAGCCGTCGAACCGCAGGTTCATAATTTTTCAAACCGCTCCACATTCAGCACAAAGACGGTCGAGCCGCCGACCGTGACCTCCACGGGATAGGCGGAGTACATCCCCATGTCCATCGTCGTGGCGTTCGGCACAAGCTGGGTTCTGCGGCGGCTCTGCTTCGAGATGATGTCGATCACCTGGTCGACCTTGTCGTCGTCGGTGCCGACGATGAAGGTCGTGTTGCCGGCTCTCAAAAAGCCGCCGGTCGTGGCGAGCTTCGTGACGGAAAAACCGTCCTTCGTCAGGGCCGAGGACACCATGCCGCTGTCGTCGTTGCCGACGACCGCCATGATCAGTTTCATAAGGGACCCTCCTTCTGCCGAATCTTCGGTCTATCGGTATCTTTTGGAATATCTCTATTTTTATTTTAGCACTTTTATGGCAAAAAAGCCATAGCCGCGCAGGAAATCGGCCGCTTCCGCCGTGACGCGCTCCCCCGGCATCACGACGGGCACGCCGGGCGGGCACGGGCAGGCCGCCTCCGCCGCGACCCGGCCTACGGCCCCGGGCAGGGGCACGGTCTCCGATTCGGCCAGCAGCGCCTCGCGCAGGCCGGCCGCAACGGGCGGCAGGGGCGGCAGGATCCGCTCCCCTTCCGGCAGCGGGCGCCCCGGGGGCAGCGCCGCCACGGCGGTCCGGAGCCGCGCGAAGTCCTCGTCGGTGTTGAACGGGGTGGCGATCAGCACCACAAAGGCGCGGTCGGCGTATTCCGGCTCGACCCCCGCGGCGCGGAGCCGCTCCGCCGCCTGAACGCCGGTCAGGCCGACCGCCGCGGTGTCCAGCGCGAGGCGCGTGGGGTCGCACTTCCCCGCGGGCGGAAGGATGCCCCGCGAAAGGGCGAACGCGCGGATCGCCCCCACCTTTTCCTGAAGCGGGGCGAACGCGCCGGGGTGCGCCCGAAGCCAGGCCCGTGCGAGGTCCAGCGAGGCCAGCACGGGGTAGGACGGGCTGGTGGAGCCGAACAGCGCCATCGCCCGTTTTGCGTCCGCGGCATAGCGCGCGTCGGCGATGTTCAGCCACGCGCCGCCGGTCAGCACCCCGAGCGTCTTGTGGGCGGAATCGGCGGTCATCGCCGCGCCGAAGCGCAGCGGGTGCAGAACCGGGTCGGTGAACATCAGGTGCGCGCCGTGGGCGCAGTCCGCCAGCAGCGGGATCCCCCGCGCCCGGCACGCGGCGGCGACCGGCGCGAGGTCCATCAGGCGGCCGTAGTAATCCGGGCTCGTGACATAGACCGCGGCGATGCCGGGGCTCGCCGCCGCGGCCCGCGCCGCGGCCCCCGGCATCGTCCAGACCGGCTCCAGCCCCAGCAGGGCCATGGCGTTCACGGCGCTGCGGTGGATCACGCGGGAGCAGAGGATCTTCCCCCCGCGCGGCGCGGCCAGGCGCAGCATGGCCTGGATGCAGAGCGTGCATCCGTCCGCGGAAAAGCAGGTGCGCGCAGTGCCGAACAGCTCGGCGGCCCTGCGCTCGGCTTCCAGGATCGGCCCGGAATCATCGTAGAGGCTGCCGGTGTCCGGCAGCTCCGTAAAATCGAGGGAAAGCAGGTCGCGGGGCAGGGCTGCGGGGCTGTTCCTGTGGCCGGGCGTATGGAACGGGGCGCGCCCCTTCTCCCGGTGGCGCACCAGCGCCGCATAGAGGGGCGCGTCCGCGCTTTCCGGCATCCCGCTCCGCTCGTCCGGGCGGGGACTCATTCGGAGGCTCCGCTCGTCAGGCCGTTTTCATAAATGAACCCGATCAGGCTTTTTCTGCTCAGATCCAGATCCGGGACCAGCACGGAAGACGGCTTGGTGTCGTGGCCGAGGATGATCTCCTCGGGCTGATATTCGCCGTCGGCCGGCACGCGGTACGAACTGACCGGATAATTGAGGTAGGTCAGCGAATTCGCCGCCATTGAAAGCACTTCGTTCTTCGTCATGTTGGTGGTCACGAGATTCAGCGTGTCGGAAAGCACGCTGTAAATTTCCGGCAGGTTCGATTTCTTCATCTTTTCGACGAGACTCTGGAAAACCTTGCGCTGGCGCAGCGTGCGCTCCTGGTCGTCGCCGATGTCGCGGATGCGCGCGTAATAGAGGGCCTGCTTGCCGCTCAGCACGTTCTCCCCCGGGCGGACCCGCTTCTTGTCGCCGGAATACCGGTTGATCAGATCGGCCTCGGTGCGGCCGTACTTGTCTTTTCTGTCCGTCAGCGTGATCGTCACGCCGCCGACGCGGTCGATGATCTGGGGAAACGCCTTATAATTGATAATCACGAACCGGTCGAGGTCGACGCCGAAGTTGGCCTCGATGGTGGAGACGACCTTTTTCGCCCCGTCGGCCCCGCTGCCGGCAAGGCTGTAGGCGGCGTTGAGCCGGTTGCTGCCGATGCCCGGGATGGCGACGTAAAGGTCGCGCATGAACGAGGTCACCTTCAGCTTTTTATGCCGCGTGTCGACCGAGACAAGCATCATGCTGTCGCTGCGGCCGGAATCGTTTTTCTGGTAATCGTCCGAGCCGAGCAGCAGGATGTTCGTGACGGCTTCGTCGTGGTACAGGCCGCCCACCAGGCCCGGCTCCCCCGACGCGGGCGCGCTCTCGTTCCCCTGCGGGAACAGCGGGACGGCCGGGGCTTCGGACTCCCCGTCCCCGACATAATTGATTTTTCCGAAAAGCCGGTCGGCGTAGATGCAGCCGACCCCCGCCACAACCAGCAGCAGGCTGACGACCAGAATACACAGATTTCGTATCAGAATCAGCTTTTTACTTTTCATGGCTCTCATTCCCCGGTTTTTTGTTCCGTCCCCGTCCCCGCGGTGCGCATCCGGCGGCTCCGGCCAAATTGCAAAGCTTTTGTTTCTTCCCCGCCTCCGGCGGGGAAGAAGCCGCTCCCATGTTCCCCGCGGCGCGCATCCGGCGGGTCCGGCCGAATTGCAAAGCTTTTGCTTCTTCCCCGCCTCCGGCGGGGAAGAAGCCGCTCCCATGTTCCCCGCGGCACGCATCCGGCGGCTCCGGCCAAATTGCAAAGCTTTGGCCTCTTCTTCCCCGCCTCCGGCGGGGAAGAAGCCGCTTCCATGTTCCCCGCGGCGCGCATCCGGCGGGTCCGGCCGAATTGCAGAGCTTTTATTTCTTCCCCGCCTTCGGCGGGGAAGAAGCCGCTCCCATGTCCCCGCGGCGTGCATCCGGCGGCTCCAGCCGAATTGCAGAGCTTTGGCCTCTTCTCCCCCGCCTTCGGCGGGGGAGAAGAGATTTTCAGTTCTCCATCACGGCCGGAATTGCGATCGAATCTGCAAAAACCTATTGTAGTAGTATATACCGTTTTCCGCCAAAAGTAAATGAAAATTACATAAAAACGGGCCGTGCGCACACGCACAGCCCGTTTGCGGAAAGATCGTCAGTTGAAGGTATAAAGCGCCCGGTAGGGATTTTTCGTGTTCGGTTTCAGCACGAAGAACGGCTCTTCCATCACCGTCCGCTTCGGGATGCCGAAGCAGGCGCAGAACTCGTCCAGGACCCCGCCGATGCCCGCGATCTCCTCCGCGGTCGCCGGCGCCGCCGCGACCTGGGCGGGCAGGTCGGCGGGGAGCCGCCGGCAGCGCAGGATCATCCGCCCGCCGTGCATGCCGGCGCAGCAGAGGTTGCCCACGGGGGCCTTTCCGCCCGAGCGCAGGCCGAGCACGACGATGGTGCCGCCCGCCTGGTACTCGCCGAGGAAGCTGCCCGCCGCGCCGCCCACGACGATCAGCGGCTGCTGGTCGCGGTAGGCCTTCATATGGATGCCGACGCGGTAGCCCGCGTCGTCGCGCACGAAGATTTTGCCGCCGCGCATGGAATAGCCCGTGGCGTCGCCGCTGGAGCCCTCCACCACGATGGCGCCGGCGTTCATGGTATCGCCCGTCTGGTCCTGCGCGTTGCCCCGCACGCGGATGGCCCCGCCGTCCAGATAGCAGCCGAGGGCGTTGCCCGGCACGCCGCGCAGGAGCAGGGACTTCCCGCTCATGCCCGCGCCGATATACCGCTGGCCCAGGCAGTTCTCCACTTCGATCTCCGGGTCCCGCGCCGAGCGGATCTCCCCGTTGAGCTGCCGGAAATTTTTCCCCTTCGCATCGATCCGTATCATCTGTTCACTCCCCCGCATGCTTGATGCCGAGAACCCGCAGCTCCCGGTCGTTCAGCCCCACGCCGCGCAGCATCAGGCGGTTGCCGCGGAGCGCCTCGATGGAATTGATGCCCATGCCGCCCATCATCTCCATGATCTCGTGCTTCCAGGCGGAAACGAGGTTGACGAGGCTCCGGGTGCCGGCCTCCGGGTCCAGCCGACGGACAAGGTCGGGCCGCTGCGTGGCGATGCCCCAGTTGCACCGGCCCGCCTGGCAGGCGCGGCACAGGTGGCACCCCAGCGCCAGCAGCGCCGCCGTGCCGATGTAGACGGCGTCCGCGCCAAGGGCGATCGCCTTGACGACGTCCGCCGAGCTGCGGATGCTTCCGCCGGCGATCAGCGAGACGCGGCTGCGGATCTTCTCCTGCCGCAGGCGCTCGTCCACGGCGGCGAGGGCCAGCTCGATGGGAATGCCCACGTTGTCGCGGATGCGCGTGGGCGCGGCGCCCGTGCCGGCCCGGAAGCCGTCGATGGCGATGATGTCCGCGCCGCTGCGGGCGATGCCGCTCGCGATGGCGGCGACGTTGTGCACGGCCGCGATCTTGACGATGATCGGCTTCCGGTACTCGGTGGCCTCTTTCAGCGAATAGACCAGCTGGCGCAGGTCCTCGATCGAATAGATGTCGTGGTGCGGCGCGGGCGAGATGGCGTCGCTCCCCTCGGGGATCATGCGGGTGCGCGAGATGTCCCCCACGATCTTGGCGCCGGGCAGGTGGCCGCCGATGCCGGGCTTCGCGCCCTGCCCGATCTTGATCTCGATCGCGGCGCCGGCCTCGAGGTATTTTTTATGCACGCCGAACCGCCCCGAGGCGACCTGGACGATGGTGTTCGGCCCGTACCGGTAAAGATTCTCGTGCAGGCCGCCCTCGCCGGTGTTGTAGTACGTGCCCAGTTCGCCCGCGGCGCGCGCGAGGCATTCGTGTGCGTTGTAGCTGATGGCGCCGTAGCTCATGGCGGAAAACAGGATCGGCACGTCGAGCACCAGCTGCGGCGGCAGGTTGTCGGTGCGGATGCGGCCGTCCGGGGTCCGCTCGATGCGGTCCGGTTTTTTGCCGAGGAACGTCCTCGTCTCCATCGGCTCGCGCAGCGGGTCGATGGAGGGGTTCGTCACCTGCGAGGCGTTCAGCAGCATCCGGTCCCAGTAGACCGGGTACGGCTTCGGGCAGCCCATCGAGGAGAGCAGCATCCCCCCGGTCTCCGCCTGGCGGTAGATCTCGTCAATCGCCTCGTTGCTCCACTGGGCGTTGAGGCGGTAGGTGTCGTCGTTTTTCACGATCTTCAGCGCGCGCTCCGGGCAGAACACGACGCAGCGGTGGCAGTTCACGCACTTCGCCGCGTCGCTCCTCATTTTTCCGGCGGCCGCGTCGTAGGTGTGCACGCCGTTCGCGCACTGCCGCTCGCACGCCCGGCAGACCGTGCAGCGCGCGGGGTCGCGAACCACCTCGTACTCCTGGATGGTATCATGGATTCCCATATTTATATCTGAACTCCCTTATTCAAAGTTACGATGACCGGCTCGCCGCCGTGCGGCGACCACAGCCGGTCAAGGTCCGGCTCCACCGCGCGCACGGCGCACTCCTCGCTCGCCACATAGACGGTGTCGCCCTTTTCGCCCACCACCATGCTGCGCAGCTTGAGCCGGTCGTTCAGCGCCATCATGCCGCCGGAAAAGCCGACCAGGATCGAAAACGGCCCCGTGATCAGCAGGCTGGAAAATACGTTCCTCAGATAGGTGTAATACCGCTTTTTCTCCGCCGGCATCGCGGCGATCTCGCTCCAGAACGGCGCGGCGATCACATCGGCGGTCTCCTTCAGGCTCAGGCCGCTGCGGCGGTTGAGGTAGTCGATGATATAGGTGATGACCTCGGTGTCCGTCAGCAGCGTGCAGCCGTAGCCGTACATCTCGATGAACCGGCGGTTCGCGTCGTAGGAGGAGATCTCCCCGTTGTGGACGACGGAATAGTCCAGCAGCGCGAACGGGTGGGCGCCGCCCCACCAGCCCGGCGTGTTGGTCGGGTAGCGGCCGTGGGCCGTCCAGCAGTAACCCTCGTACTCCTCCAGCCGGTAGAACCGGCCCACGTCCTCGGGGAAGCCGACGGCTTTGAAAACGCCCATGTTTTTGCCGCTGCTGAACACATAGGCCCCGCGCACCTGCGTGTTCACCTTCATCACGAAACGCGCGACGAACTCCCGCTCGTCCAGGCCCGCGTCCTCCAGCAGCTTGCGGAACGGCAGGCCGAAATAGCGCCATACGGCGGGCGCGTCGGTGATCTCCGGCACCCGGCGCGTGGGGATCTTCTCCGCCGCGGACACGTCGAAGGCCGAGCGGAGAAGCCTCTCGCACTCGTCCTGCGCGCGCCTGCTGTCGTAAAACACGTGCAGCGCGTAGAGGTCCTTCTGCTTCGGATAGATGCCGTAGGCCGCGAAGCCGCCGCCCAGGCCGTTGGAGCGGTCGTGCATCACGGCGATGGACCGGATGGCCGGCCCGCCGTTGATTTTGCGCCCGCTCCGTGAAAAGATCCCCGCGATGGCGCACCCCGAGGGGATCCTTGTCCCGCCTTCATATTGCATCAGAAAACCGCTCCTCCTGCATTTTCCGGATATTCCGGGCTTGCCGGGCAGTTTTCTGAAAATCTCTCTTCCAATCTGCCGGATCGCCCTTGACCCGCTTTTCTATCATAGGTTCTTTTTGAAACAAAGTCAAGCAAAACTGCATATTTTATCCTTTCAAATTTCATCCATGTTGATAAAATCTAAAATTTTATGCCGAAGTCTGGATTTCTTGCAGCAATGCTCTTAATTTCCTGCATTTTGCCTCGCCGGCATTGACATTTTCCCCGCCGGGCCGTATAATGGCAAATATACAGCAAAGACGTTGTAGGGCGTGCAAAGCGTCCCTTCCAACGTCTTTTTTGTGTTTTCCGACGGCTTTTGCAGAAAAATCCGGCCGTCATTTTGAATTGAGGGAGTGGATCGTACATGGGCAATATCCCCGAACTGTTCGGCAGCCTTGTGTTCAACGACACCGTGATGAAGGCCCGGCTGCCCAAAGCGGTTTACGCCGCCCTGCGGGAGACGCGGGAGCGGGGAAAGCCGCTGGACCCGAAGGCGGCCGACGTGGTGGCCGCCGCCATGAAGGAGTGGGCCGTGGAAAAGGGCGCGACCCACTTCACGCACTGGTTCCAGCCCATGACGGGCATCACCGCCGAAAAGCACGACAGTTTTATCGCCCCGACCGAGGACGGGAAGGCCCTGATGGAATTTTCCGGCAAGGAGCTGATCAAGGGCGAGCCGGACGCTTCCAGCTTCCCTTCGGGCGGCCTGCGCGCCACGTTCGAGGCGCGGGGTTACACCGCGTGGGACCCGACCAGCAACGCGTTCATCAAGGACCGCTCCCTCTGCATCCCGACGGCGTTCTGCTCCTACGGGGGGGAGGCTCTGGACAAAAAGACCCCGCTGCTGCGCTCGATGGACGCCATCAACCGGCAGGCGCTGCGCATCCTGCGGCTCTTCGGCAACACGAAGGCCAAGCGCGTGATCACCACGGTGGGGCCGGAGCAGGAATATTTCCTCATCGACAAGGCCATGTATGAAAAGCGGGAGGACCTGGTCTACACGGGCCGGACGCTTTTCGGCGCGAAGCCGCCCAAGGGGCAGGAGATGGAGGACCATTACTTCGGGGTCATCAAGCCCCGCGTGGCCGAGTTCATGAGCGACCTGAACCGGGAGCTCTGGAGACTGGGCATTCCCGCCAAGACCGAGCACAACGAGGTCGCGCCCTCGCAGCACGAGCTCGCCGTGATCTACACCACGGGCAACATCGCGACCGACCACAACCAGCTGGTGATGGAGATGATGAAGAAGGTCGCGAACCGCCACGGCCTGACCTGCCTGCTGCACGAAAAGCCGTTCGAGGGCATCAACGGCAGCGGCAAGCACAACAACTGGAGCATCTCGACCGACAAGGGCGAAAACCTGCTGGAGCCGGGCGATTCCCCGTCCCGGAACGCCCAGTTCCTGCTGTTCCTCACCGCCGTGATCAAGGCGGTCGACGAGCACCAGGACCTGCTGCGCATCTCCGTCGCGAGCGCGGGCAACGACCACCGTCTGGGCGCGAACGAAGCCCCGCCGGCCATCGTCTCGATGTTCGTCGGCGACGAGCTGGCCGACATCCTCGCCTCCATCGAGGACGGCGGCGACTACGTGCAGAAGGACCGCGTGTTCATGGAGATCGGCAGCGACATCCTGCCGCGCTTCCCCAAGGACACGACCGACCGCAACCGCACCTCGCCGTTCGCGTTTACCGGCAACAAGTTCGAGTTCCGCATGGTGGGCTCCACGGCCTCGATCGCCTGCCCGAACATGATGCTGAACACGATTGTGGCCGACGAGCTGAAGCAGTTCGCGGACACCCTTGAAAAAGCCGACGACTTCAAGAGCACGCTGAACCGCCTGATCAAAGAGACCATCCGGGAGCACAAGCGCATCCTGTTCAACGGGAACAACTACGCGCCGGAATGGGTCGCGGAGGCCGAAAAGCGCGGACTGCTCAACCTGCCCGGCACGGTGGACTGCCTTCCCTACTACATCCGCGAGGAAAATATCGCGCTGTTCGAGCGGCACGGCGTACTCTCGAGGGCCGAGGTCCACGCGCGGTACGAGATCGAGCTTGAAAATTATTATAAGCAGCTCCATATCGAGGCGCTGACCATGCTGGACATGGCGAAAACGGAGATCCTCCCCGCCGCGGTGGGGTACATGAGGGACCTCGCGGCCGAGATCGCCTCCAAACAGGCCGTCGGCGCGGGCGCGTCGTTTGAAAACGACCTGCTGAAAAAGCTCTCCGCCCTTTCGGACGATCTGTACGCGCAGACCGGGAAACTGGAACAGGCGGCGGAAAACGCGCCCGCGGGGGGCGACGTTCTCGCCGCCGCGCGATATTATCACGACGCAGTCCTTTCCGCAATGGAGAAGGTCCGCGGGCCGGCGGATCGGATCGAATCGCTGGTCGGCTCGGGATACTGGCCCTATCCGACCTACGGGAAGCTGCTGTTCAGCGTGGTCTGAAGATTCAACCGATGAAAGCGCCGTCCGGGCCTGTCGAGCCCGGACGGCGCTTTGTCTTGCTCGGCCCGCTTCCGATTCACGGCCGCCGGCCGAAGACCAGGACGTCCGCGTTGACGTCCGGCATCCCGATCACGGTCTTCCCGGGGGAAACGGCCACCTCCGGCTTTCCGAAGCGGCGGTCCTGCAGATCGACCAGCGTCCAGTCAAAATCCCGGAATTCGGTCCCGAGGGTCACCTGGACCGCGTAGGGGATATAGACGGCGACCTTGCCGCCGTCTTTGGAAACCGCCGCCCGGATCTCCGGGTAGCCGCCGGCCGGCAGCTCCGCGGGCTCCAGGTCCGCGAGGCCCCACGTCTCGAACAGGCTGCGCGCGAAGGAGACGTCCCACGCCCCCGGCAGGCGGAGCGCCGTGCGCCACGGGAACGGCATTTTGGAATACGCCTCGCCCGGGAACGGCTCCCCCTTTTTGTGGAAGCTCCAGATCCCGTGGGCGCCGTAGGTCACCCCGGCCTTCGCGCCGGAAAGGAGCGACGACCAGACCGCCCTGCGGACGTCGAACGCGCCGAAGCGCCCGTATTCGTTGCCGAACCCGTGCCCCTCGTAGCACGGCTCGCCGTTCACCACCGGGCGCTTGACGGGCTTCCGATAGAACGTTTCCGCCAGATCGTAGGCCAGATGCTGACCCTTCCGGTCGTGGCAGGACTGGTACATGTAAAAATCGAGGAGCGGGGAATTCTCGATCTCCGCCGGCAGGTCGGAAAGCCCGCCGCACAGGTGGAGCGTCGTCAGCGCGTCCGGGCTGACCTTTTTGACGGTCTCGAGGGCGGCGAGGTAGTATTTCACCGCTTCCGGCGTTCCGAAGTTCGTGTCGCCGCTGACCAGGTAGACGGGGTCGAACCGCGCGAACTGCTCCGCCGCAAAAGCGACGTAAGGCCGGACCGCCCCGAAGGGCATGATGTGGTCCGGCATTCTTTCCGACGCCCAGGTGCCGGGCACGTGGTCGCACCAGAGCATCGCGAGGGCGGGGACGAACCCCCGGTCGGCGGCCATCCCGAGGAACCGCTTCGCCCGGTCGAAATACGCCCCGTTCCAGTGGAAGTAGTCGTATTTCCCGTCCGGGCCGACGGCGAATGGAAGGACCTCCGGCCGAACCTCGCTCCGGTCCCACTGCGGGAGGATGTTGATCTGCAGGGCGTTGAAACCCTGCGCTTTCCGGTAATCGAGGTACTCCTCCCACTCCCCGGCCGTGCAGTTGGTGAACGCGCTCCAGCAGGTGTCGGCCAGATAGAAAAAAGGCCTGCCGCCGCTCCGAAATCCGTCCTTGGTGCGATTGACTGAAAGTTTCAATTTACAAGCGCCTCCGCTCCGTCGATTGGATCCGATGATATTATAGCCCGCCGCCCGGGCGGAAGCAACCGGCCTCGGGCAATCGGGCAGTGACATTTTCCCGAAGATGCGGTATACTGGCTCCATAAAAATAAAAAAGCGATGCGGAGGGCAGGCAATGAGCACGAAAACATTCATGTACCGGTTTCTGGACCCGGACGGATACCGCCTGATCAACCAGGCGGGCGTACAGCAGGCCGCCTTCCCGATGGACGGGTGCCCCTACAACGCCTGCTGGGACGGGTTTTTGGCGCCGGACGGTCGGGTCTATCTGGCGGCGGCCAGCGAGATTACGGTCGGCGAATACGCCAAGATGGTGGAATACCGATTCGAGGACAACAGCTTTCACGATCTGTTTTACAGCAGGGACGTGATCCTTCCGCCGGCCAGGGCGATCACTTCCTCCAAGTTCCACACCTCGACGGACGTGATGGAGGACGGCCGGATCATCGCGGCCACCCATACGACCGACAAAGCCCCGTCCCATCCGACGTGGCTTTATCTGCAGTACTACGACAATATCTGGGAAGGCTTTCCGGGGTCGTCCCTGATCGTCTACGACCCGAAAACCGACCGGGCGGAAAATATCGGGATCCCGGTCCCGAGGGAATCCCTCTACGGCGGGGTGTACAACCGGCGGAACCGCTGCTATTACGCCATCGGATACGCGCGCGGCCACCTGTACGAATATTCCTTCGTCACCAGGAGGGTGACCGATTTCGGCAAGGTGACCGAATTTGAGACATTCCGCATCCATCTCGGCCCGGACTTCAACGTCTACGGCGTTTCCCGGTCCGGCACCATGTTCCGCCTGGACACGGAAAAGCGCGAGCTGGTCAACCTGAGCCATACCTTTCCGCCCAGGAACGGGGGGCCGAACGACTGCATGTCGGTCTACACGCGCTCGATGGGGGGCGCGGCCAACATCCCCGGCACCTCCCAATTCGTCTTCACGCTTTTCCAGTCCGAGGGCCTGTACCGGTATGACACCAAAACCGACGAGCTGAAAAATCTCGGGAACTACCGCTCGGCCGACGCCTACTGCGAGGGCTTCGAGAGCTATGAGGGCGTTTTCAGCATGAAGTTCGACCGCGACGGCGCCCTGTGGTACCCGATCACGTGCTATTCGAGCGCGAGCAACGGGAACGGGGATTTCTCCTTCCGGCTGGGCCCATCGCTGATGCGGTGGGACCTGCTCCGCGGCGGGAAGCCGGAATGCCTCGGCATGATCGGCACGCCGAAGCGCGCGAACGCGACGGTCCCCTCGCTGATGCTGGACAACGAAAGGAACCGGATGTATCTGGTCGACACCAACCACGCGGCGGACGGCATGTCCCTGCTGGCGATCGACATGAACCGCTTCAGGCCCCACATGTACGAGCGGGGCCCGAGATGCAGCGACCCCTATCTGTACCCGCAGACGCCCCGCTATGTGAAAATGCGCGCCGAATCCGACCGGCAGCGGAAGATCATGGAGGAGAACACGGCGGATTTCAGGCCGCCCAAAATGATCCCTGTCTACCTGTGGCGCTCCTGCAAGCCGGAGGATTCCAGAGTGATCGGGCTTGCCTGGACGGACGGGACCACGGTGGAGGGTGTCTGCGGGGACGGCCGTTCCGCAAAGTACTGGTTCCGCATCGCGGCCGGCGGGACGCTGGCGGCTTTCCGGCCGCTGGAGGAGGTTCCGGAAGAGCACCGAAAATGGCTGAAGGGCCGCCTGCTTCCCCAGAAGACGACCCTGCCCGCCGGCCTCGACTGGCCCTGCGTGGGAGGGCGCAGGTACAAAGCGGTCCCCTGCGCGGACGCGGACTGGTCCGGCGGCAGAAAGCTGGTCGGCACGCTCGACGGCGCGCTGGCGATCCTGGACGGGGAACGGGTCTATTCGCTCGGACCCGCCGCCCCGTCCGGCCCGATCCGCTGCCTGACGGCGGACGCGGCGAAAACCGCCGCTTACGGCGTCGCGGGCGACCCCGACGACCTGGGGAGCGTATTCCGCTACGACGACGCGCGGGGCCTGCGCCGGCTCGGCAGGCTGTACTGCGCCGGCGGGGAGTATCCCACGGCGGCGGGCAACGTGCTCTCCAGCGCGGCGGTCAACGCGGAAGGCACCCTGCTCGCGGTCGGCACGGGCGACCGGCTCGGCGTCGTTTTTATCCTCACCCTGTAAGCGGCATCCTACGGCGATTTGGGAAAGGGGTTTGTTTTATATGATCGACCTGAGCCGATGGAAGCTCGTGTTTGCCGACGATTTCAACGGCGGCGGGCTGGACAAAACGAAATGGAGGTTCCGCACGGAAAGCGGAAAGGACTGCGAGGTCCGGCGGGGCGGCTACTGGTCCAGGGACCAGGCGATCGTCAGGGACGGCCGTCTGATCCTCCGCACCGAACACAAGGACGGTCCGGCGGGCCCCGGGTGGTACGCTTCCGCCGTCACGACGGACGGCCTGTTCAGCCACCGGTATGGCTACTACGAAGCGCGCTGCATCCTGCCGAAGGGCGAAGGCTTCTGGGCCTCTTTCTGGATCCAGAGCAACAACATGCGCATCCCGGGAAAGGATACCGGCGGCGGCCTGAACGGCGCGGAGCTCGACATCTTTGAGGCGCCGTACTACGGCAGGGGACCGGAGCTGCATTCCCGCGTCTCCACGGCCGTCCATGTCGACGGAGCGCCGCCGCTCCTCCAGTCAAAACATCTCGGCGATTTCCCGGCCGCCGAACCCTACGATCGGTTCAACACCTACGGCGTCGAGTGGAACGAAAGCGAGTACATCTTCTATATCAACCGGAAAGAGACCTGCCGCACCCGCTTCCTGAAGGGAACCTCCCGCGTGCCGGAATACATGATCCTTTCCGCCGAAATCTGCGGCGAAAACGCGGTCCCCGGCAGAGACTGGGCCGGGCTGGTCACAGACCATCCCGGGATGCCGCCCGCCGATTTCGTCGTGGACTACGTTCATGTCTACGATAAAATTCCGGAATAAGAGGAGAGAATTCCGCTTCCCCCGCCCCGGCCCGCCGAACCGGCGTGCGGGGGATTTTTTTACGGCTGGACCGACCGTCCAAACGATCTTTAGAGAATACGCAAAGCGCCGTGTATGATATGTACAGAAAGTTACCAGCTTTTCCTGTAAGATAGTGGATGGTGCTTCATTCGGTTGTCAGTATATTATTACCAATTATCAAGGCGGCGCCCGCCGCGGCTCTTTTTTTACGCGGCGCCGGCATTTTGCCCGGACGGTTTTTCGATTCATCCCGAGCGGATTTTAGAGTCATGGGGGAAACAGAAGTGAAGTTGGATATGGGAAAATCCGGCGCGTTGAGAAGCTCCCGCCTGACGCTGTGGCAGCGGATCAAGCGGGACAAATGGCTGCTGCTGATTTTTCTTCCGGGCATCCTGAACGTTCTGATTTTCCAGTACGGCCCGATGGCCGGCCTGGTCATCGCCTTCAAGGACTACAAGCCGCTTTTGGGCTTTTGGGAAAGCAAATGGGTCGGCTGGAGCAATTTCGAGCGCATGTTCGTCATCCCCGATTTCGGCAGGATCCTCTGGAACACCATTTCGCTGAACATCGAGACGCTGATTTTCACCTTTCCCATCCCGATCCTGTTCTCTTTGCTGCTCAACGAAATGCGCGGCCGTAAATTCAAGCGCGTCACCCAGACAATCATCTATCTGCCGCATTTTATCGCGACGGTGATCGTCGCGGGGATGGTCAAGGAGCTTCTTTCGCCCTCCAGCGGCTATATCGCGAAAGCGATCGGCGCCCTCTTCGGCATGCAGACCCCGCCGTTCCTTCTGACCATGCCGGGCGCCTCCCACCCCATCCTGATCACGACCGGCGTGTGGCAGGGTTTCGGCTGGGGCACCATCATCTATCTCGCCTCGCTTTCCGGCGTCGACCCGCAGCTTTACGAGGCGGCCACCATCGACGGCGCGAGCCGCTTCCAGCGCGTGATCCACATCACGCTTCCGGCCCTGGCCCCGGTGATCTCGATCAACCTGATCCTGTCGGTCGGCGGCCTGATGTCCAGCAGCTTCGACCTTCCCTTCCTCCTTCAAAACGGCACGAATATGAATACGATGGAGGTGCTCGCGACCTACATCTACAAGCAGGGGATCGCGAGCCACGCGCCAAGCTACGGCTACACCACGGCCGTCGGCATGTTCCAGTCGGTGGTGAACCTGATCCTGATCACGATCGCCAACAACGCCAGCAAAAAGATTTCCGGAACCAGCTTTTTCTAACAGGAGGCGGGACCCGATATGACAGCACAAACCGACGCGGCGGCCGCAAGGCCGTCCAAGAAAGTCCGGTACCGTAAATACAACGCCATCACGGGCGGCGATATCCTGATCTGGGCGGTCATGATTTTATCGATCGCCGTCGTCCTTTTCCCGATCCTCAACATCGTGGCCGGCTCGTTGAGCAACAGCGCGCTGGTTCTGCGCGGCCAGGTGGGGATCCTCCCGAAGGGATTCAGCTTCAACAACTACGTCGCGCTGTTTTCCAACCAGAAGCTGTGGCCCGCGTATGCGCACACGCTTCTTTACACGGCGGTCGGCACGGCGGCCTCGCTGTTTTTCAACCTCTGCTGCGCCTATCCGCTTTCCAAGCAGACGTTCGTCGGGAGAAAGGTCTGGAACTTCCTGCTGATGTTCACCATGCTGTTCAGCGGCGGCCTGATTCCTTTCTTCCTGCTCAACACGAGGGTATTCCCGTGGATGAACACGATGTGGCCGTTCACGGTCTCGGGATGTGTCGGCGCATGGACGGTGATCCTGGCGCGCACCTTCTTTGAAAGCATTCCGCCCAGCCTGGAGGAATCGGCAAAGATTGACGGCGCGAACGACCTGGTCATCTTGGTGAAGATCTATATCCCGCTCTCTCTCCCGATCATCGCGACGCTCGGCCTGTTCGCCGCGGTCGCCCAGTGGAACAACTATTTCGGGCCGATGATCTACATATCGGATCCCGGCAAGTGGCCGGTGGCGCTGCTGCTGCGCCAATGGCTCTTCGTCGACGAAGGATCTTCGGCGGCCGGCGTGGGCGGGACGGAACAGGCTTACGCGATCCCGCAGCTGGCCCGCAACTATACGGCGATCGTGGTGACCATGCTCCCGATCATCTGCGTTTACCCGTTCATCCAGAAGTATTTCGTCAAGGGCATGATGATCGGCGCCGTCAAAGGCTGACAGCGAAGCCGCTTTCCAACGGCTGCTGAAATATATAGCAACTCCAGTTGCGATTGAGAGACGAAAAGCGCTTCTCTCCCCCCCTCCGGCGGGGGGGAGAAGCGGAAAGTCTTCCGCAGCTCAACTGGGAACGCTGTAGAATAAAGACACAGGAGGAGGATCCTTATGGTAAACAAGTCCGTAGGAAAAAGGCTCGTCTGCTGCCTGCTCGCCACGGCGATGATCGCCGCGGCCGGCTGCAACAGCGCGCAGAGCACGGGCGGGACCCCGAGCGCAGGCTCAAGTTCCGCAGCGGAAGCGAAATCGACCCTCACCAAGTTCAGGAAGCCGATCACGCTGACGTGGATGACGCCGACAAGCGACGACTATCCGATCGATTCCCCCGCTCTGAAAAAGACGATGGACAAGATCGCGGAGGCGACCAACGTCACCGTCGAGTGGAAGCCCGTTCCGACCACCGACGCGGCCTCGGTCTACACGACGACGCTGCTTTCCGGCAAAAAATCCTGGCCGAACCTGATGACGAAGGACCAGGGCACCATCAACAGCGACGGCGCGCTGGGCGCGTATGTCGACCTGACGCCGATCATGAAGACCAAGCTGCCGAACGTCTATGAAAAGGTGAACGCCTATGACAACTGGGCCGCCCTGTTCAACCTGCAGAGCCAGCAGATCTTCGGCGTGCCGCGCGTCGGCCAGCAGGAATGCAAGATGTCCTGGATGCTCCGCAAGGACTGGCTGGACGCGTGCGGCCTCAGCGAACCCAAGACCGTCGACGAGTTTGCGAACGCCCTGAAGGCCTTTAAGGAAAAGAATCCGGGCAACGCGCCCGCCGAGCACAATTATCCGTTCACCGCCCGCGGCAACCCGCAGGTCTGGATGTCCGCCGTGTTCGGGAGCTGGGGCATGAACTCCATCTATTACACCGAAGCGAGCGACGGCACCCTGAAGCTGGACCTCACGATGGATCAGTTCCGCCACGCGATGGAATTCTGGCACAAACTGTATGCCGACGGCCTCATCGATCCGGAAGTCATCGTCGGCGACGTCAACCACTGGACAACCCAGATGGACAACAGCTGGTCCGGCGCGACGATCGACTATACCGTCCGCACCAACCAGTTCACCAACGAGATCCGCAACCCGTCGGCCGATGCGGTGAAAGCCGGCGTCAAGGCCCAGTCGAACGCCTCGCTGGTCGGCCTGGCCCCGCTCTCTTCCGCGGACGCCAGCGATCCGACGATCTGCGCCAACAACCCGGTCAACACCGACCTCGCGGTCGGCATCATGAGCAGCTGCACGGAAGACCAGCAGGAAGCCGCCCTCTGCCTGATCAACTACATTTATTCCGACGAAGGGCAGAAGCTCCTTTCGTGGGGCATCGACGGCGTCTCGTATGACGGCGTAAGCGCCGACGGGACCCCGAACTGGAAGAGCGACCTCATCAACAACTACTCCATCAAACAGACCGCCCAGTACGGCATCCAGCCCTCCATCGCCCGCCCCGTCACCAAGCAGGAAGTGCTGATGCTGTTCCCGGGCCTTGCCAAAGAAGCTTCCGCGAAGAACGACGGCCATTACGAGAAGCTCCACAGCACCGTCTTCCTCTCCGACGACGACTGGAAGAAGAACGGCGACGCTTTCACCATCCTTTCCAATTTCTATATCCAGGCCTGCACAAAGTTCCTGAAAGGCGATTATACGACCGACGACGCCGGTTGGGCAAAGTACCTTTCCGACCTCGCCAATCTGAAGGCAGACGACTTCATGGCCACGAACCAAAAGGGCTATGACGCCGCAAAGAAGATGTTCGGCGACTTCAGCTTCTGACGGTCCCGAGTCCCGGCCGGTGAAAATAGATTTCTCCCAAGCAAGCGGCGCAGAGTGAAAATCGCTCTGCGCCGCTTTGAATGGATCCGGGCTTTTTCCGAAGGGCGGCTGCGGACGGAGGAGCCCGGCTTGATTTATTCGGGGCGAAGAAATAGAATAGGAATATCAAACCGTTCGAGGTGTGCTATGGATCATAGAACATTGAAAAAATCCGGCGGGACACCGGAGGGAAAAGCGGCGGGCGATAAAATTCTGGTCGTCGACGACGAGCGCGAGATCGCCGACCTCGTCGAGGTCTACCTGAAAAACGAGGGCTACCGCGTCTATAAGTCCTACAACGCCGCGGACGCACTGGCCTGCGTGGAGCGCGAGGACCTGAGCCTCGCCGTTCTGGATGTCATGCTGCCGGACGGGAGCGGTTTTGAGCTCTGCCGGAAAATCCGCGAAACGCATCTGTTTCCCATCATCATGCTGACCGCCAAGGTGGAGGACATGGACAAGATCACGGGCCTGACGCTGGGCGCCGACGATTATCTTACGAAGCCGTTCAATCCGCTGGAGCTGGTGGCCCGCGTGAAAACCCAGCTTCGCCGCTGCAAACGCTACGACACGCAGAACACGGCCCCGCCGGAAGGCCGCGAATACGATTTTGCCGGACTGTATATCCGCCGCGACAACCATAAATGCACACTGTACGGGGAGGAGCTGGCGCTGACGCCCATCGAGTTCGATATCCTCTGGTACCTCTGCGAGCACCGCGGCCGGGTCGTTCCGTCCGAAGAGCTGTTCGAGGCCGTCTGGGGCGAAAAATATCTGGACAACAACAACACGGTCATGGCCCATATCGCGCGGCTGCGCGAAAAGATGCACGAGCCGAGCCGGAAACCGAAGTTTGTGAAAACCGTCTGGGGGGTGGGTTATACCATTGAGTGACGGAAAAAGACGGGTCGAACGAAACCGCGCCCGCCGCAGCCAATTATCCCGGCAGATCACACTGCAGTATTTTCTGGCCATTCTCGGTTTTGTGGCGGGCCTTCTCGCCGCGTATTTTCTCGCGTGGCGGATCTGCCTTTTGTTCGTTTGGGAGCCGGATGATTCGCTTTACCAGTTCCTGAAGCTGGTTCAGGGAACATCCCTGTTTTGGGGAACCGGCCTGATCCTCGTCGGATGGACCTTCATCACCTACCGCTTTTTCCAAAAGCCGCTCCGCTATCTGGACGAGGTCGTCGCCGCCGCCGAGAAACTGGCGCAGCCCGGCAGCGCTCCCATCGTTCTGCCCGACGCCATGAAAAACGTGCAGGACGAGCTGAATCTGGTCCGGGAACAGGCGCTGCGCAGCGCCATGGCCGCGAAAGAGGCCGAACAGCGGAAAAACGATCTGGTCGTCTATCTGGCGCACGACCTGAAGACGCCGCTGACCAGCGTGATCGGCTATCTGACTCTGCTGCGGGACGAGCCCCAGGTTTCGCCGGAGCTGCGGGCCAAGTACACCGGCATCGCCCTCGATAAGGCGGAGCGGCTGGAAACGCTGATCAACGAGTTCTTCGACATCACCCGCTTCAGCCTCACCCATCTGACGCTGGAGCCGGAATCCGTCAATCTGACCCGGATGCTGGAGCAGACCACCTTCGAGTTCAATCCGGCCCTCGCGGAGAAAAATCTGCGCTGGGATCTGCGCCTTGCGCCGGACGTCCGGATCGTCTGCGACCCGGACAAGCTGGAGCGCGTGTTCGACAACCTGATCCGCAACGCCATCAGCTACAGCGATCCGGACACGGCGATCCTCGTCGCGATGGAGCCCTCCGGCGGCCGCGTAACGGTGCGTGTGGAAAACCGCGGGAAAACGATCCCTCCCGAAAAGCTGAGCCGCATTTTCGATCAGTTTTTCCGGCTGGACACCTCCCGCTCCAGCTCCACCGGCGGAGCCGGCCTCGGCCTGGCGATCGCCAAAGAGATCGTCGAGCTCCACGGCGGCTCCATCGCCGCCGAAAGCGCCGGCGGGCGCATCCTTTTCACGGTGGTCCTTCCGAAGGGCTGTCATAAAATCGTATGATTATCGCAGGATAATTTTCAGGCTTCCGGCAGGAAAAGCGAAGACCCGTCCCTCCCCGCTCTGCTACGATAGACGCAGAGAGCGGGGATTTTTTCTACCCTCTTTTTTTAGAAAGGATCTTTTCATGCCGAGAAAACGCATCACACAGATCTTTCCGTGGCTGCTGCCGCTCCGGATCCGGCAGCGGAAATTCTGCTTTTACGCGGGGATGCGCCTGGACGGGAACCGCTACGCGGCGGCCCGGTCCGAATCCCCGCTGCCCTGCCTGCTTTTCGAGACCCGCTGCCCGCTGTACAACCGGGAGACCGGCTTCGACATGGCGTACCAGGAGAACAAGGTCTTCAACCTGAAGCTGGCCGCGGCCGTGCTGGACAAGGTGGTCCTCCGGCCGGGGGAAACCTTTTCCTTCTGGAAGCTGGTCCGGTATGCGGACAGGGACACGCCGTATAAAGAGGGGCTGGAGGTCATCGACGGGAAGCTTACGGCGGCGCCCGGCGGCGGTCTGTGCCACATGAGCAATCTGCTCTTCTGGATGTTCCTGCATACGCCGCTTGCCGTGGCAGAGCGGCACGGACACGCCGTGAAGGACTTTCCGGAGCCGCCCAGCGACGCGCCGCTGGGTGTGGACGCGACGGTCTCGGAAGGGTGGCTCGATCTGAAAGTCCGGAACGAAACGGACGCTTCGTTTCAGATCGGCATCGCCTTCGACAGCGGGCGTATCATCGGGCGCATCCTGACCGACCGGGACGCGGGGCTGCTCTATGAGGTCGTGAACGGGAAGCCCCTGTACCGACGCAGAAACGGCAAAATCTACGAAGAGGTCGACGTTCGGCGGAACACGATCTTGAAAGCGACCGGGGAGCGCGTTTCCTCGAAACTGCTCTACCGGAACCGATGCGAAATCCGCTACCCGCTTCCCGCGGGGACGGAGATCTTGGAGGAAGAATATAAATGGGAAAATTAAAGATCGCCATCCTGTTCGGCGGCTGCTCCCCGGAATACGGGGTCTCGCTGCAATCCGCTTATTCCGTGATCCGGCATATCGACATCGACCGCTGCCGGCCCGTGCTGATCGGCATCTCGCCCCGGGGGGACTGGTACCGGTTCGGCGGAGATCCCGAAAAGATCGCCGGGGACACGTGGTGCAATCCCTCCGACTGCGTGCCCGCGACGCTTTCCCCCAGCCGCACGGAGCACGCCCTGCTGGCGCTCCGCCCGGACCGGGTGGAGCCGATCCCGATCGACGCGGCTCTCCCCGTGCTGCACGGGAAGAACGGGGAGGACGGAACGGTGCAGGGGATGTTCGAGCTGGCCGGCATTCCGCTGGTCGGCTGCGGAACGCTGGCTTCGGCCCTCTGCATGGACAAGGACCGGGCGCATCGGCTGGTCCGTGCCGCCGGCGTGCCGGTCCCCGCCTCTTTTCTGCTGGAGAAAAATCGGGGCATGGGGCAGGCCGCGGCGCGGGCTGAAACCCTGGGCTATCCGCTGTTCGTCAAACCGGTGCGGGCCGGCTCGTCCTTCGGCGTCACCAAAGTGACGGACCGGCGCGCGCTCCCCACCGCGATCCGGCTGGCCTTCCGGTACGACGGGGAAGCCCTCATCGAGCAAAACATCCCGGGGTTCGAGGTCGGATGCGCCGTTCTGGGCAACGACGATCTGACGGTCGGGGAGGTCGACGAGATTGAGCTTTCGGACGGTTTCTTCGATTACACGGAAAAATATACGCTGAAGACCTCCAGAATTCACGTCCCCGCGCGGATCCCGAGAGAAAAAGCGGACGAGATCAAGCGGACGGCCCGGATCATCTATCGGGCGCTGGGGTGCCGCGGCTTCGCCCGGGTGGACATGTTCCTCACGCCCGCGGGGAAGATCGTGTTCAACGAGGTCAACACCATCCCCGGCTTCACGGCCCACAGCCGCTATCCCGGCATGATGAAAGCCGCCGGGATATCCCTTGAGCAGGTGATCTCCCGCGCGATCGGGCTGGCGGTGGAAACTGAAAACCGGCGCGTCTCCGAAAAGGTCCGCGCATGAGGGCGGGCGGTATCCGGGAAAGAATCACGGACTGCTCGAAGGGCGACGACCTGCGCCGGTTCTGGGCCCTGTTCCGGCGCCGCGAGCGGGCGAAAAGCAAATTTGCGGCTTACGTCCTCACCTTTCTCTGCAACCGGTCGGCGCGCCGGCACGGCGGCTATGTCGGGAACGGCGCGAAGATCGCCGGGATTCCCTGCCTGCCGCACGGCCTGCACGGCGTCTATATCTCCCGCTACGCGAGCATCGGCGCCGGCTGCCGGATCTATCAGAACGTGACCATCGGAGAGGTGGACCGCCGGGCGCCCCGGATCGGCGACGGCTGTCTGATCGGCGCGGGAGCGGTCGTCGTCGGCGGCATCCGGATCGGGGACCGCGTCAAAATCGGCGCGGGGACCGTCGTGAGCTCGGACATCCCGGACGGCTGCACCGTGGTCTCACAGCCGCCCCGCGTCCTCGGGCGGCGGGAAAAGCCGGCCGGAAACGATCCGCCGTTCCGCCGGGGACGCGCGTGGATCGAGCTGGACCGGGACGCGCTGCGCCAGAACGTCGGGACGCTCCGGAAGCGGCTTCCGCCCGGCTGCGAGCTGATGCCGGCCGTCAAAGCAGACGCCTACGGCCACGGGGCGGTCCTGATCTCGCGGGAACTCGAACGCCTCGGCGTCGGTGCCTTCTGCGTGGCGACCGCGGCGGAAGGGGCCGGGCTGCGCGAAAACGGCATCCGCGGGGATATCCTGGTTCTGGGCTACACGCACCCGAAGCAGTTTCCGCTTCTGGTCCGCTGCGACCTGATCCAGACGGTGGTCGACCGGCCCTATGCCGAACTTCTGAACGGTTACGGCAAGAAAATCAGGGCGCATATCGCGGTCGACACCGGAATGCACCGCCTGGGCGAACGCTGCGAGAATATCGACGGCATCTGCGGCATGTTCCGCCTGTGCAACCTGAAAATCGAAGGGATTTACACGCATCTGTGCGCGGACGATACGGCTTCCCCGGAGGACAAAGCCTTTACGCTGGCGCAGGGGCAGGCGTTCCAACGCGTTCTTTCGCAGCTGAAAGCGCGCGGCTGCGGCCGCCCCAAAGCGCACCTGCTGGCAAGCTATGGGCTCGTGAACTATCCGGAGCTCGGCGGCGATTACGCGCGGGTCGGCATCGCGCTCTACGGCATGCTCGGCACCCGGACCGACACGGGGCACTGCGCCCTTCCGCTGCGGCCGGTTCTGTCGCTGAAGGCCCGGGTGGCGTCGGTCAAAACGCTGCGGAAGGGCGAGGCCGCGGGCTACGGGCTGCAGTTCGTCGCGCCGGAGGACTGCCGGATCGCCGTTCTCTCCATCGGGTACGCCGACGGGCTGCCCCGCGCGCTTTCCTGCGGCGTCGGGAAAGCCCTGATCGGCGGGCGCGACGCGCCCGTCGCCGGCCGCGTCTGCATGGATCAGACCCTGGTCGACGTCTCCGGCATTCCGGACGTCAAAGCCGGCGACACCGCCGTTCTGATCGGCCGGTCCGGCGGCTTGGAGATCACGGCCTGCGATCTGGCGGAGCAGGCCGGAACAATCTCCAATGAAATCCTCAGCCGCCTCGGCGCGCGCCTGGACCGGGAAATGACGGACGGCGGTCCGGGCTGAGAGCATCGATCATCCAGCATTGCCGCAGAGCTTTTGTTTGCCTTTTCCGGGACCGGCCGGTATAATGGGTCATAAACGGACAAGGCAAGGAGGAGTTCGAGATGCAGGTCAAACTGAAGATTCTCAGTTCGCTCGCCAAAGTGTTCGCCGACGAAGAGCCGACGGAGTACCCGGAAACCGGCAGGCCTTCCGGCTTCAAAAACGAGACGATCTCGTTCCAGGCGGCCTATCGAGCCGATACGGCAGGGAGCGAGCCGGCCAGGATCGAAGTCGAATCCCCGATCGCGGAGCGGATCAGGGTCCGGCAGGTGCGGCTCGTTCCGGTCGGACTCGCCGCATTCACCGACGCGGACGACAACTATTTAAGGAAGACCCCGGGCCTGTATCCCGACCTGCTGACCGACCTGAAGGACGGGGTGGTCCGCCTCTTGGGCGGGCAGTGGAGCAGCCTCTGGATCGACGTCGAGCCCGACGAAGAAGCGGCCGCGGGGGTCTATCCCGTTAAAATAGCGATCCGGACGCCGCAGGGAGAACCGCTCGCGGAGCGGACGGTCTCCGTAGAGATTCTGGACGCTCTGCTTCCCCCGCAGACGCTGCGGAACACAAACTGGTTTTATACGGATTGCCTCGCGCAGTATTATCAGGTTCCCGTTTTTTCCGAGCGGCACTGGAAGATTATCGAAAACTTCGCGGCGCTCGCGGCCCGGCGGGGGATCAACATGATCCTCACCCCGGCCTTCACCCCTCCGCTTGACACGGCCGTGGGCGGGGAACGGCTCACCACGCAGCTGGTCGACGTCCGCCTGGACCAAGGCGCCTACTCCTTCGGCTTTGAAAAGCTGAAGCGGTGGGTCGGGATGTGCGGGCGCGCGGGCATCCGGTATTTCGAGTTCAGCCACCTGTTCACCCAGTGGGGCGCACGGTCGGCGCCCAAGGTCATGGCGACCGTGGACGGCGTATACAAAAAGCTGTTCGGCTGGGAGACCGCGGCGACGGACGAAGAATACAAAAGGTTCCTGCGGGAATATCTCGGCGCCCTCACCCCGCTGCTGCGGGAGTGGGGGATCGCCGACCGGTGCTATTTCCATATTTCGGACGAGCCGTCCCTCGAGCATCTTCGGGATTACAAAGCGGCCAGGGAAATCGCGGCGCCTTATCTTCAGGGCTTTGAGATCATCGACGCGCTCTCGGATTTCGAGTTTTACAAGAGCGGCGCGATCTCCAAGCCGATCCCGGCGAACGACCACATCGCCCCCTTTATCGAAGCCGGAGTCAAGGGCCTGTGGACCTATTACTGCGTGGGGCAGTACAAAGACGTCAGCAACCTGTTCATCGCCATGCCGTCCGCGAGGAACCGGATCTTCGGGGTACAGCTTTACAAATACGGCATCGAGGGCATCCTGCAGTGGGGATACGACTTCTACAACACGCAGTATTCGCTGGACCGGATCGACCCCTATGCGGTCACCGACGCGGGCGGCTGGGTCCCGTCCGGCGACGCCTTTCAGGTCTACCCGGGGCGCGGCGGGCAGCCCGAGGAGTCCATCCGGCTGATGGTGAAGGCGCAGGCGCTTTACGACCTTCGCGCCTTCAGGCTGCTGGAGAGCCTGACGGACAAGGCCTTCGTTCTCCGGCTGATCGAGGACGGCCTCTCCGAGCCCGTCACGTTCTCAAGGTACCCAAAATCCGACGTCTATCTTCTCCGGCTGCGGAACCGCGTCAACCGCGAGATCATGGCGAGAATCTAACCCAGCGGCGCCTACAGTATTTCCAGTTGAGTGACGGAATGAAAATCGCTTCTCCCCCGCCCGAGGCGGTGGGAGAAGCGATTTTCATCTCTCCATCACGACCGGAACCGCTGTAGATCCGTCAAAGCGTGAGGACGGACAGCGCGTCGTCGATCTCTTTTCCGACGTCGCCGGTTCTCCATTCGGTAAAATAATTCAGGCACGCGCAGACAAAACGGATGCCGTCTTGCATGTGGGTCCTGCGGAAATGCACATGCCCCATCACGCCGTAGCGGACGTTGCAGCGCCGGTAAAGCTCGCCGTAGTCCGGGCTGCCGAGGAACGCGTTGAAATAATCCCATTTTCCCCGCGTTTCCGGCACGAGGAAGGCGCGGATGCCGACCACGTGCGTCACGGCGATCAGCTTGCTGCCGGCGGCCGTGCCTTCGGCGAGACTTCTTTCCAGGCGGGCGAGCATTTCCCGGTGGACCTGCCGGTCGTCCGCGTGCCAGCGGGTGTTCACGCTGTCCATCCACGTGCGGCCGTACATGCTGTGCCGGGCGAATTCCTCCGGGCTGAATTTCGGGTTCCCGAACGAGTGGTCGTACCACCCCGTTTCCCCCACGGCGGCCCAGCCGCCGCCCAGCGGGACGCACCGGCCCGAAAGGCAGCGCGGATGCTCCGCGTAGCGGCGGTAGATCTCACGGGTATCGCCGTATTCGCCCGCTTCGTCCCACAGGTCGTGGTTGCCGGGCACGAAATAAAACGGAACGTCCGTCAGGCCGGCGAACCGCTCGAAGAAAGCGAACGTCGTCTTATAGCGGTTGGAAACGTCCCCCGCCAGCAGCAGGCAGTCCAGCTTTTTCTCCTTCGTTTTCTCGGCCAGCACTTCCGTGACGGGATACGCTTTGTTCCGGTCGATATGGATGTCCGAGATCACTCCGATTCTCATCGCAGCCGGCTCACTCCTTCCCCGTTTCTTCCGCAAAACGGCAGCGCGCCCAGTGGCCGTCCCCGATTTGCTTCATTTCGGGAGCGGCCTGTGCGCAGACCGGCGCGGCCCGGCTGCAGCGGGTGTGGAACGCGCAGCCGGAGGGCGGGTCCAGAAGGCTCGGCACCTCCCCGCTCAGCAGGATCCGCTTCCGGGCGCTTTCGGCCACGGAGGGGACGGCGGAAAGCAGCGCCCGGGTATAAGGGTGCCGCGGGTCGCCGTACACGTCCTCCACGCCGCCGCATTCCACCAGCCGGCCCAAGTACATCACACCGATGCGGTCGCTCATGTACTGCACCACATTCAGGTCGTGCGAGATAAAAAGATAGGTCAGATTTCTGGTCTCCTTCAGGCTTTTCAGCAGGTTGAGGATCTGGGACTGGATCGACACGTCCAGCGCGGAGACCGGCTCGTCCGCGACCAGAAATTTGGAGTCGAGCATCAGGGCGGCCGCGATATTGACGCGCTGGCGCTGCCCGCCGCTGAGCTCGTGCGGAAAGGCGCTCAGGTAGCCGGCGTCCAGCCCGACGGTCTCCATCATCTCCTCCACGCGCTTCCGGCGCTCCCGCCGGTCGAGCTTGGTGTGGATCACCAGCGGCTCCTCGACGATCCAGCCGATCCTCCGCTTGGGGTTGAGCGAAGCGTACGGGTCCTGGAGCACGATCTGGATCTCGCGGCGCATCGCCCTCTTTTCTTCCGCCGTCATCTGCTTCACGCTTTTGCCCCGGTAGCGGATCTCGCCGGAAGAGGGCGGGAAGATCCCGGCGAGCATCTGGCCCGTCGTCGATTTTCCGCAGCCCGATTCCCCCACGAGGCCGAAGACTTCGCCGGGGCAGATCGCAAGGCTCAGGCCGTCCACCGCGCGGATGCTCCGTTTCAGGAAGGGATTGCTCCGGTTCCGGATGCGGTATTCCTTGCTGACGTTCACGAGCTCGATCAGCGGCTGCCTTTCGCTCATTCCGCCCCACCTCCCGCAAAAAAGCAGCGGACTTTCCGGCCGTTTTGCTCCGTGAGCCGCGGCACCGCCTCCCGGCACCGGGGCCTCGCCCGGGCGCACCGGTCGCAGAACGGGCAGACCCCGGCCGGGCGCTGATCCAGCGCCGCGACGACCCCCGGGATCGTATAGAGCGGCCGCCCGCGCTTCTGCGGCGTGGGAATGGATTCCAAAAGCTGGCGCGTGTAGGGATGCAGCGGGCGCCGGAGCACCTCCCCCACCCCGCCTTCTTCGACGATGAAGCCGGCGTACATCACGATGACCCGGGAGCAGACCTCTCGGACGACGCCCAGGTCGTGCGAGATCAGCAGCACGGCGGTCGAAAGCGACCGGTTCAGCTGTTTGATCAGCTCCAGAATCTGGTACTGGATCGTCACGTCGAGCGCGGTGGTCGGCTCGTCGGCAATGAGAAGCGCCGGGCGGTTGATCAGCGCCATCGCGATCACGACGCGCTGCTTCATCCCGCCCGAAAGCTGATGCGGAAACTCCCAGTACAGGGAATCCGGCCGGGAAAGCCCGACCTGTTTCATCACGCGGAGGGCGGCCGCCCGGGCCTCGCTTTTGCTTCCCCCGTGCTGCAGGAACGCCTCCGCGATCTGGCGCCCGACGGGCATCAGGGGATTCAGCGCGGTCATCGGCTCCTGAAACACGATCGAGATATCTTTGCCGCGCAGGCCGCACATCCGGGCTTCCGTCCACTCAACGAGGTCCGCGCCGCGGAACCGGATCTCCCCCGCGCCGACGCGGGCCGCCTCCGGCAGCAGGCCGATGACGGAAAGAGCCGTGAGGCTTTTGCCGCACCCGGATTCCCCGACGAGGCCGACGATCTCCCCCCGGTCCAGGCGGAAGCCGACGGAATCCAGCGCGCGGTAGGCGTGGCCGCGGATCCGGATCTCCACGGTCAGCCCTTCGACGTCCAACAGATGCTCCATGCCCCGTCCCCCCTTTAAGCCGTTCTGGCGTCCGTCACGTCGCGCAGGCCGTCCCCCAGCAGGTTGAAGCCCAGCACCATCATCGTGATCAGGCAGCCCGGGATGAACGCGTACCACGGGCTGGAAAGAAGATAGGCCTGCGCCTCGAAAAGCATCATGCCCCAGCTCGGCTCGGGCGGCTGGATGCCGAGGCCGAGGTAGCTCAGGCCCGCCTCGGAGAGGACGGCGCCGGCGAAGCCGACGGACGCCGTCACCAGAAGCGGCGAAACCATGTTCGGCAGGATATGCAGCGCCATCAGGCGCAGCGGGGAGGCCCCCCGGGAGCGCGCGGCCTTGACGTAGTCCATCTCTTTGATCTGCAGAAAGCCCGCCCGGGCGATCCGGCAGAAGCGCGGGATCGCCGTGACGCCCAGGGCCGCCGCGGTGTGCAGCGTGCTTGAGCCGGACACCGTGATGATCACCAGCGCCAGGATCACGCCGGGGAACGCCATCAGCGCATCGGTTATCCGCATGAGGACCTCGTCCACGGCCCCGCCGAGATACCCGGCGGCCGCCCCGAACAGCAGCCCGAACAGAAAACCGATGCCGACCGAGGAAAAGCCGACCAGGAACACGCTCTGCGAGCCCTTCATCACGCGGCTCAGGATATCGCGCCCGAAGTTGTCCGTCCCGAGCGGATGGGCCGGGGTGGGAAGCTGGAACTTCTGCTGGGTGTTCATCCCGTTCGGGTCGTAGGGAAGATAGAAAAAGCTGACGGCCAGGATCAGGACCAAAATGCCGAGCAGCACGGCCCCGATCATGAAATTTTTATTTTGAACGCATTTTTTGAGCATCAGATACCTCGTTCGCCCGGCGGGTCACCGGTCGATGCGGATGCGCGGGTCGATGGCCGCGTACAGGAGGTCGACGAGAAAATTGATGGCCACCACGGTCAGCGCCAGGTAGAACACCAGCCCCTGCACGAGCGGAAAATCCCGGTTGCCCACGCCCGAGATCAGCAGCCGGCCGATCCCCGGAAGGTTGAACACGTTTTCGATAATGATGCTGCCGCCCAGCACCTCCACGGCAATCATGCCGAGGATCGTGACGGTCGGCAGCAGAGCATTTTTCAGAACATGGCGGTACAGCACGGCGTTCCTCGTCAGGCCCTTGCTGCGCGCGGTCCTCACGTAGTCCATGTTCATCTGGTCCAGCAGCGTGTTTTTCAGGTAGCGGATCACCACGGCCGTCGTTCCGATGGAAATGGACAGGGCGGGCAGCACGAGCGAGCGGACCGCGCCCCAGAAGCTTTGGGAAAACGGGATGAAATCGCCGGAGGGCAGCCAGCGCAGCGCGACGGAAAACACCAGGATCAGCAGGATGGAGAGCCAGAAGGACGGCACGGCGATGCCGACCTGCATCACCGCGGACAGCGCGGTCGCGAGCTTTTTATTGTTGTTTTTCGCCAGGTAGACCGAGACCGGCACGACCAGAACGACCGTGATCAGCAGCGACAGCACCGTGAGGCCGGCCGTGACGGGCAGGGCGTCGCGGATCAGCTCCATCACGGGGACCTGGTACCGCAGCGAGACGCCGAGGTTTCCGCTGAACAGCCCGCCCACCCAGTTGAAATACCGCTGCTGGATCGGCAGGTCGAGGCCCATCTGCTTCGACAGGGCCTGCACCTGGAGCGGGTCCGCGTCCACGCCGAGGATGATGGCGGCCGGGTCACCGGGAAGGATCTGAAACGCGAAGAAGGTCAGGAGGGAAATCGCGAACAGCGTGACCGCCGCCGAGGAAAGCTTTTTGAGGAGATAGAACGCCGCTCTCATGACGGGTTACGGCTCGACCGAGAGCTCGCCCAGGTTGAAGAAGGTGACGGGGTAAATGGCCAGGCCCTTGACTTTTTTGGAGACCGCGAAAACGAGGTGCGGGTCCTGGATGAACACCGTCGCCGCCTGATCGACCAGCATCTGCTGGGCGTCCTTGTAAATCTGCGCGCGCTCGGTCTGGTCGGCCGTGAGGGCGCCTTTCGCGACCAGGGCGTCGTAGTCCTTATTGGAGAAGTTGAAATAATTCTTGGCGTAGGTAGTGGAAAAGCGGTTCAGGAAGTCCTGCGGGTCCAGCTTGCCGCTGTGGCCGATGATGGTCGTCTGGTAATCGCGCTTCGTGTAGACGCCGTCCAGCCACTGCGCCCATTCGATCAGCTGGATGTTCAGCGTGATGCCGACCTTCGCAAGCTGGTTCTTGATGACCTGCGCGGTATCCACGTGGAACTGGTAGTTGGAGGGGACCTTCACGGTCAGGGTGAAGCCGTCCGCGTATCCCGCTTCCTTCAGAAGCTCCTTGGCCTTGGCGGCGTCGGGATGGTAGGCGTTGATCTTGTCGTTGTAATAAACTGCCATGCTGGGGCTCAGGAAGGACTCGACCTTGGTTCCCGCGCCGTTTGCGACGGTGCTGATGATCTCGTCCTTGTCGATCGCGTAGCAGATGGCCTGGCGGACCTTCAGGTTGTCGAGCGGCTTAACCTTGTTGTTCAGCGCGAAGATCTGCACCATGTTCTGCGGACCCTGGATAATGTCGAAATCGCTGCCGAGCGCCTGGATATCGCTGGAGTTGATGCCCGCGATGTCCAGGTCCCCCGATTTGAGCGCCATCAGCTTCGCGTTTTCATCCGTCATGATCGAGAATTCGACGCGGTCCACCTTCGGCTTGCGGTCGGCGATGGTGGTGTAGCCGTCGTTTTTCTCGAGCACGACCTTCTGGCCTTTCACGTACTGCACAAACTTATACGGGCCCGTGCCGATCGGCTGCGTGGCGTTTTTCTCGTAGTCCTTTTCCACGATCGAAAAGATCGCCTTGCTCAAAAATCCGGCGTCCTTGTTCTTCAGCGTGAACACGACCGTGTAGTCGTCCGGGCACTCCACCTTGGCCAGCTCCGCGCTCAGGGTGGAGCTCAGCGCCTTGGCCCCGCTCAGGCCCGCCAGCTTGTCGTAGGTGTATTTCACGTCCTTGGCGGTGCAGTCCTTTCCGTCGTGGAAGCGGATGCCCTTTTTGAGCTTAAATGTGTAGGTGAGCCCGTCGTCCGAGAGGGTGTAGGATTCCGCGATCGCCGGGATGAACTCGCCCTTCTGGTTGAACCCGAGCAGCCCCTCGAACACGTTGTCCATCACGGACGACGTGTCGGTGGCCGCCGAAAGCATCGGGTCGAGGCTGTCCGGCTCCGATCCCAGAGCAATTTTGACGGTGGTCTCTTTCGGCGCGGCCGCGCTGGTTACACCGGCGGAAGAGCTGCCGGCCGGCGCGCTGCCGGAAGCCGCCGGCTGCCCGGAGCACCCCGCGAGAGCGATCGTGGCCGCCGCCAGCAGGAATGCCGTCCATCTTTTGAACCGAGTCATTTTTTTGCTCCTTTCAGCAATGCCGTGGTTGCGTTGTTTCCTCATGAGAAGCTGTATGAAAATAAAAGACGAACTGCAAAAGGATTAAAGGGAGAGGGTCAGTCCCCGCCGCGCCAGAAGCACCTTGCCGGCGTAGACGGACCGGGCCTCTTCCGCCAGGCGCTGGGGCCTGCCGAAGTGCGGAAGGTGCGTAAGCACCAGGCTCTTCGCCCGGGCCGCCGCGGCGAGCCGCCCCGCTTCGACCGCGGTGAGGTGCTGCGCCGTCCGGGGTTCGCGCCCGTCGCCGTAAAACGAGGCCTCGCACAAAAAGCAGCCGGCGTCCCGCGCGAAATTTGCAAGCTCCCCGAAATAAGCCGTGTCGCCGGAATAGACCAGCTCCGCTCCCCCCGGAGCCCCGACCCGAACGGCATAGCAGGGGACTTCATGAAGCGTCCGGATCACTTCAAAGCGCAGGGAACCGATCCGAAAGGGATGCTCTTTCTCATAGCTGCGGCCCTCGCAGTATTGCTCATAGGCCAGCTTTCCCGCATCGCCCGGCCCCCAGGCGGAAAACGGCTTTTTCCGCCTCCCGATCTGTTTTTCGATCATCGCGGCATACTGCAGGCAGCCAAGGTCCGCGACGTGGTCCGGATGATCGTGCGAGACGACCACCGCGTCCAGTTCGCCCAGTGGGATGTATTCCTGCAGCCTGGTCAGCACGCCGCTGCCGCAGTCCAGTAAAACCTTGGTGTCCCCCTCTTCCACCAGATAGCCCGAGGTGGCCTCCCCTGCCGGCGGATAGGCGCCGTAACAGCCGATTACCGTCAATTTCATCTTGAAACGGATTCCATCTTTCCTTGTTAAATATTAAACAATCAGTTTTAATTCAGTTTACCACACCGGCCGCCGCTTTTCAAGCGCCTATTGGTTCAGATTGCGGTAGACCTCTTCGGTGTTCTCGATGCGGATTCGGATGTTCTGACGGTCGAGGCGGACGACCATGGCGATCAGCGCGTGGGCGACCGACAGGGCTGCGCTGTAGGAATCCAGAAAGATGGCGGAATCCGTCAGCGCGTAGAGGGCCGCGTCCGAGATTTTGGCGAACGGGGAAAGGTCGCAGTCCGTAAAAACCAGCAGCTTCGCGCCCCTGCCCTTTGCGATTTCGGCCGCCTTCAGGGTGCTGCGGCTGTAACGCTGAAAGCCGACGACGACCAGCGCGTCTTTTTCGTCCATCGAGGAAAGGTATTCCGCGCAGTCGGAGAGATTCAGCAGGACCGTCTTCCCGATCAGGTAATTCAGGGCGAAGGAAAGATACGCGGAAACCCCCGACCCCATTTTGCTGCCGAGCACCCAGATGCGCCCGGCGCGGATCAGCAGGCCGGCTCCCCGCCGGAAAGCCTCGTCGCCGTTCAGGCGGAAGGTCTGCATGAGGTTGGCGACCTCCATGCCCACATGCTCGTCCAGCCAGCTCGCCTTGTCGGCCCCCTGCTCGTCTTTCAGCTTGAAATTCACGACGGCCCGGTTCTTCAGCAGGCTGCCGCGCATCTGCATCTTCATGCTCCGGAAGCTCTTGAAGCCGAGGCACACCGCGATGCGCTGGACGGTGGCCTCGCTGACCCCCGCCTTCTGGCCCACTTCCTTGGCCGTCATCATGCAGATCTGCTCCCATTTTTTCCGGAAAAGAAGGACGACCTTCTGCTGGGCCGGAGTGAGCTGGTCGTAGAGGGAGCGGATCCTTTCCTGGAAGGACTCCGCGGTCAGATATTTTTCTTCCGTAGACAGCTTTTCGTCGTTCAAGGCGCTGCGGTTTCCCCCTTTCAAGCGGAACGGTAACCGGACGGCGCTCCGCTCTTTGGCGGAAAACCATCGCTCGGACCGATTTGTTCGTTTTCCGTCAACTTCAAGTTTATCCGCGCCGTGTAAAAGGACAAACCTATTTTGCGTAAAGTTTTGGTGTCGGTTTGTCAAGAATCCGTCATATCGGGAGAAAAAGGCCGCGCAAGGTTTTTCAGGGGGGGCGCGTCTCCCCTCCCCGGCGCTTCGCATCCGGGAGAGGTGACGCCGCAAGATTTTCTGCAATTTTTCCTTGCTTTTCGGCAGGCAAGGCGGTATAATATCAAAGTGTTCTGAATTCGGACGTTTAGCTCAGCTGGCTAGAGCGTTCGCTTGACGTGCGAAAGGTCATAGGTTCGAGTCCTATAACGTCCACCACGTGAAGGCCCGCGTCGGTACTGGATTTTTCCGGTATCCAACGCGGGATTTTTATTGCATTAAAATGATTGAAAACAGGTTTGCGCCGTTTGTGCGCCAACCAGCCGTATCAGCCTTTTTGGAAAGTAAAGTATCAAATCGTAGGGATTTACCGTTTTGCAGGCACCCAGGCTGTGTATTCCAACTCGTCGGAAACAGGCCGGGACGAGGTCATCATCCCCGCGAAATCCGTAAAAGCGCCCGACGAAAACAACATTGTGGATTATGGGCCCATGCAGAGCGGAACCGCCTCGTTCCAGATTCCCAACGGCTCTATTTCGGAATTTGAAGAGGCCTTTCGGAAGCTGCCGGAAAGCGCGTTCCTACAGCATTTCCAGTTGATTATGCAAGTGGGTTTGTATTTTTTCCCCCTTCCCCCGCCTTCGGCGGGGGAAAAATACATCATCTTTCGCAAATTGAAATGAAATTGCTGTAAAAGTCAAATTCGACAACAACGGATACGGGCAGGTCAGCGGAAACTTGAAAAGCGCGCGGAGCGCGGCGCTGCTGCTCACCGCGATCGAGCTGTTGAGCGACCGGGAGGAAGGCTGATCTTCCCCGTTCTTTCCGCGGCAGCGGCCATCCCCGCACCGCGTCAGGAGCAGAGGTCGAGGATCGCCTGGGTGAAAATCTCCGCGCCCGTCAGGAGCTCGCCGATCACCGCGTATTCGTCCGCGCCGTGCATGCGGTTGTCCGTCCCGGGCATCGCGCATCCGAACGCGACGCCGTTTTTCAGCCGGTGCACGTAGGTGCCCCCTCCGACCGCAAGGCAGCGCCCTTTGCGGCCCGAATACTGCTCGTAGCATTTCAGCAGGGTCCGGACGAACGGCGTGTCTTCCGGGACATGATGGGCGGGGGAGACCCCCGTGCCGTCCGGCGTAAGGCCGAGCGACTCCGCCTTTGCGCAGAACACGTTCTTCAGGTTGCCGTCGCCGGCGCAGACCGGCGTCCGCCCGTCGAAGTATCCTTTCAGGCCGGAAGGCCCGTACTCGAACAGATTCAGGCTCATGGTCAGCTCGCCGGAAACGTCGTCTTTCATCGCCACGCCGGCGGCTTTCCCCCGCCAGTCGCCGTGCGGGAAAAGCCGGCGGACGGCGCGGAGCCGGCGGAACCCTTCGGAATCCGCAAACGGAAGCCCGGCCAGCAGATCGATCAGCCCCGTCACGGCATTGTTGCCTTCGCCGGGGGTGGAAGCGTGCGCGCAGGTGCCGAGGGCTTTCAGGACGATTTTTCCGTCCTCCGCCCCGGCGGAGAAGCGGATCCCCGTTCTTGCTTCGGCCGCTTTCAGAAGGCCGGAGAGGTCCGGGACGGAAAGCCCTTCCGCCACGGCCTCGGCGGTATCCGGAACCATATTGCCCCTGACGCCGCCGCGGACGGAGAGGATCCGCGGCAGCCGCGCGCTCTCTTTCCAGGAAGCCCGGAACCAGGTGCTGTAGCGCCCTTTTTCGATATTGACCACGGGGAACTCCGCGTCCGGCGAGAACGTCATCGGCGCTTCCCGCTCCCGCTCGTAATAGTGCTTCAGATCGGCGCTGCCGGATTCCTCGTCGCTGCCGAGGACCAGCCGGACGCTTTTTTTGAGCGGAAAATGCAGATCGCGGGCCGCCCTCAGGGCGTACAGCGCGGCGACCGCCGGTCCCTTGTCGTCGGCGGCTCCCCTGCCGTACAGCCTGCCGTCTCGGACCGCCGGCTCGAACGGCCGCGTGACCGACCATCCGCCGCCCCCCGGAACGACGTCGAGGTGCGCGAGGATATCCAGCTGCCGGGGCAGGCCGTTCAGATCGACCGCAACGGCGAAGCCGCCGTAGCCCCGCACCGGAAAGCCCATGCCCTGCGCGATGCGGCCGGCGGCCGCCAGCGCCTCCGCCGGGAACCTGCCGAACGGCATGCCGGGCGCGGGCTCGCCCTTTTCGCTGGGAATGCGGATCAGCGTCCCGATATCGCGCAGCATCTCGTTCCTGTGCGCTTCAAAATATGCGATAATTTGCTTTTGACCGATCATTTCAAGGCTCCTTCGCACGGTGGGTCAGAATGAACGGATCACGCCGGCGTTCAGGGATTCGATCACCGCGCACGCCAGCTTCACGGCGTTTTCGACGTCGGAAAACGACGCGATCCCGTAATGGGTGTGGATATAGCGGACCGGCAGGCCGACGACGACCGCCGGGACGCCGGCGTTGGAAAGATGGATGGGGGCGCCGTCGGTGGCTCCGCCCTTCCGCACGGATTCCTGCACGGGAATCCCGAGCTTCTCCCCCAGGTTCAGGACATATCTCTGATAGCGGGGATTGGTGATCATGCGGGCGTCGATATGGCGGAGCATGGGGCCTTTTTTGATCGCCGTCTGCGTCAGGTACGGTTCGGTGAACGTATCGTCCGCGGGGCAGCCTTCAAAGACGATCGCGATGTCCGGGCGAACGGCGCGGCTGGTGACCTGCGCGCCGCGCGTGCCGACCTCCTCCTGCGCGGCGAAGGCGGCGACGACGTCCACGCCCAGCTCCTTTCCCCGCAGGGCTTTCAGGGTTTCCAGAATAGCCGCGCAGCCGAGGCGGCAGTCGAACGCCTTGCCGATCATCAGGTCCCGTTTTTCCAGATATTCAAACGCCGTGTCCGGCACCGCCGGCTCGCCGATCCGGATCCTGAAATCCCGGACCGCCTCTTCCCGGGAGGAAGCCCCCACGTCGATCACCATGGACGAGACGTCGGCGGGTGCGCTGCGCTCCGCTTCGCTCATAAAATGCGGCGGCTTGGTCGCGATCACGCCCGGGACGTACTCCCCCTCCGCATTGCGCACGCGCACCCTGTGGGCCGGGATATTGTTGGCGACCCATCCGCCCAGCGTGATGAACGCCAGCGTCCCGTTCGGCTTGACCGCCTGGACCATGAACGAGACCTCGTCCGTGTGGGCGTCCAGCTGCACGACCGGGCGGCCGCCGCGGTTCCCGGCGCGCCGGAGGTACAGGTCGCGCAGGGAATCCTCCGAGAACTCCCCCAGGCCCTCCCCGTATTTCCGGATCACCGCCAGAACCTCGTCCTCAAAGCCGGAAGCCCCGTTCGCATCGGAGATTTCCCGGATCAGCCGGATCGCATTTTCTTTTTTCAAAACCGGTTCCCCCATTTTATCTTCTATTTTGCGGAAGCTACAGCAATTCCATTTCAATTTGCGAAAAATGAGGTGTTTTCCCCCCGCCTTCGGCGGGGGGAAAACACAAACCCACTTGCATAATCAACTGGAAATGCTGTATTGTTCAAACATGCCCTTTTTCAGAATGCGGCCGCGGTCCATCATCACCGTTCCGCCGGCGACCACGGCGCTGAGGTCCAGCCGGTCGTCGAGAAGGTTCAGGTCGGCGTCGTACCCCGGGGCGAGGCGCCCTTTTCGGCGCGCGAGGCCGAGCGCCGCCGCAACCGTTGCCGTGACGGGGCGGATCGCCTGCGAAAGCGGCACGCCGTATTCCAGGACGAGCGACCGGATCGTCCGGTGCATCGACGCGATCTGCCCGACGCCCATGCCGGTCAGCTCGCCGGCTTCGTTCCACTTCGGGATGCTCCCGTTGGAATCCGTGCTGAGCGTGACGCGGCCGGCGGGCGCACGGTCGAACGCTTCCTTCAGCATCCGGGCGGATTCCGTCCCGTCCTCCTCGGCGGTAAAATCGATGTACCCGCCCAGCTTCGCAAAGCGGACGGCGTCGTCGAAAACCCTGCCCACATGGGTGGGGCGGAACGTGGCGATCGGGATGTCCTCCGTTTTCAGGATGTCGAACAGCAGGCCGAGCCCGCGTTTTCCGCTGCCCACGTGCAGGTGGACGATCCCCGGCTTGCCGGAGAGGATGCCGCCGAGCCTCGCCTCCGACGCCAGCCGGATCAGGTCCCGTTCGGACATGTTGGAGGAGCGGTGATCCGCGATCGCGATCTTGACCCCGATGATCTCGCCGACGAACACGATGTCCTTTTTGACGGAGCCCGTGAGCGTCGGGGAAGGATACTCGTACGCCCCCGTCAGGCAGTAAGCCGTGAGCCCCTCGCTTTTCAGGGCTTTCGTCTTCGCCACCAGATTCTCCACGCTGCGGGTGACGGAATCCGTCCCGAGCAGGCCCACCACCGTGGTCACGCCGCCGCGGATGCAGTCCGAAAGCTGAATTTCCGGAACGCGGCTGGCGAACCCGTTCTCCCCTCCTCCCCCGAGGACGTGGACGTGCTGGTCGATATAGCCGGGCACCGCCGTCCTTCCGTCCCCTTCCAGAATTTTCAGGCCGGGAAGCGCGGGCTCCAGCCGGCGACCGACCGCCTGTATTTTTCCGCCCGCGATGAAGACGTCCGAAACCTCCTTCGTCTTTTCCGGATCGATCCGTACGTTTTTGATCAGTAACATTCCTGCTCCAAACCGCCGCGCCGGTGAAGCGCGGCTTGATTCAAATAGCGCGCCGGCGCGGCGCGTGATTTCACCGGGATCCGGGCGCCGGTTTCTTCCATTCCGAAGGGATTTAAGGTATAATTATCTCACGACAGCACGAAAGAAAGCGGGCGCACCATGGAGGAGAATCCTTTTCAAAACATCAACAGGAACTACCAGAACCTCACGAGAAAGCAGAGGGAAATCCTGAATCTGCTGCTGTCCAATCCCGAAGGGGTATGCTATACGTCGCTCAACGAGCTGAGCAAACGTACCCATGTATCGGAAGTGACGATTCTGCGGATGTGCAAGCGGCTCGGGTTTGAAAATTACGTGGAGCTCAGGCGGGCCTTCCGCGCGCACACCGAGCGCCTGGTGAAAAACTTTATGGAAACCACCTATTTTTCGCTGGACCTTCCCCCCGCGGAGCGCGGCGACAAAGAGACCGTCCTGCAACAGATTCTGGAGAGCGCCCGCGCGCAGAGCGCGGAGTTTTTCGACGCGCTGCAGCCGCGGAAAATCCTAAAGACGGCCCGGCAGATCCTGCAGGCCGGGACAGTGCTGATCTGCGGCCAGGGCGTCTCGGCCCTGGCAGCCGATTACTTTTACCGGCGGCTGTCGCCGCTGGTCCCGAACGCCGTACCGGTGCGCCCCGAGGATATGGACAGCGTCCAGGCGAGCCTCGTCAAGCTGCGCCCCGGCGACCACGTGATCGCCATCTCGTTCCCGCGCTATTACACCGCGATGCGGAACATCGTTCAATTTGCGGAATACAAGGGCGCGGGCGTCACCGCCATCACCGACAGCCCGGAATCCCCCGTTGTCACCCCGAACAGCACCAACTACCTGTGCAACACGGCGACCAAAGTGTTTTACAACTCGTATTCCCTCCCGATCGAGCTGGTCAACCTGATCGCCTCCGGCGTGGTGCTGGAAATGGGGAAGGACTACGACCGCCTGGTGTCGTCCGCCCACGAGGTGATCCACTTCATCAACGAATCGGACGCCGGCGGGAATCCGCCGCCTTCCGAAAAAGCCGCTCCGTGAGCGTCCGCCGCTACGGCCCGCCGTACCGGTGGCAGGCCACCCAGTGCCCTTCCTCCGCCTGTCGGAACGCGGGGGCAGACCGTCTGCACCGGTCCGTCGCATACCGGCAGCGCGAGCAGAACTTGCAGCCGGGCGGGATATCGACCGGGTTGGGGACCGCGCCTTCCAGGACGATGCGGCTCCGCTTCTTTTCCGCCCTCGGGTCCGGAAGCGGAATCGCGGAAAGGAGCGCCTGCGTGTAGGGGTGAAGGGGCCTGTCGAACACGGCCCGGCTCGAAGCGAGCTCCACCAGGCTGCCCAGGTACATCACGCCGATGCGGCTGCTGATATATTGGACCATAGAGATGTCGTGCGCGATAAAAAGGTACGTCAGCCCCAGCCGGTCCTGCAGGCGCCGGAGCAGGTTGACCACCTGCGCCTGGATCGAAACGTCCAGCGCGGAGATCGGCTCGTCCGCCACGATGAATTCCGGATGCGTGGCGAGGGCCCGCGCGATGCCGATCCTCTGCCGCTGGCCGCCCGAAAATTCGTGCGGGAAGCGGCCGGCATGCTCCTTCTGCAGGCCGACCATCTCCAGCAGCTTCACGACCGCGTCCTCCCGTTCCCCCCGGCTCAGGGAGGGATTCTGGGCGTCCATCCCCTCCGCGACGATGTCCACCACCTTCATGCGCGGGTCCAGCGACATATAGGGGTCCTGAAAGATCATCTGCATCCTGCGGCAGCATTCCCTCGTCTCCTCGCGGGAGAGCGGCCCGCTGATTTTTTTGCCGCCGTAGAAGATTTCTCCGCCCGTGGGCTGGTACAGCCGGACGATGGTCCTCCCGAGCGTCGATTTTCCGCAGCCGGATTCCCCGACGAGGCCCAGCGTCTCCCCTTTGTAGATTTGAAAGGAGACGCCGTCCACCGCCTTCAGGGTCTGCTTTTTGCCGACCGCAAAATACTTTTTCAGATCTTTGACTTCCAGCAGGACCTCACTCATGGTTTCCCTCCTTTCCGGCCGCCCGCCGTGCCAGCGGGTGCTGCAGCCAGCACGCCGAGCGGTGCGTGGCGGTGATCCGCGTATCTTCCGGCGGGATCAGGCGGCAGACCTTCATCGCTTTTTCGCAGCGCGGCGCGAAGGGGCAGCCCTTCGGCGGATCGGTCAGGTCCGGCGGCGTGCCGGGGATGGCCTTCAGCTCGGCGGAACCGCCGTGGATTTTCGGGATGGAGGCGATCAGGCCCAGCGTGTAGGGATGCTGCGCCCCGTAGAAGATTTCCTCGACCGTGCCGCTTTCCACGATCTTTCCGCCGTACATCACGGCGACCTTGTCGGCAATGTTGGCGACCACGCCGAGATTGTGGGTGATCAGGATGATCGAGGTGCTGATCCGGCTCTGAAGGGATTTCATGAGATCGAGGATCTGCGCCTGGATCGTGACGTCCAGGGCCGTGGTCGGCTCGTCGGCCACAAGGACCTTCGGGTTGCAGGCGAGCGCCATGGCGATCACCACGCGCTGGCGCATGCCGCCCGAAAGCTGGTGCGGGTACTGGCTGAACCGCTTTTCGGGGTAAGAGATCCCCACCAGCCCCAAAAGCTCCAGCGTCCTCGCCTTCATGGCCGGCCGGCTCATCTTTTCGTGCTCCCGGAGGACCTCCATGATCTGCTTGCCGACGGTCATGGTCGGGTTCAGCGAAGTCATCGGGTCCTGGAAGATCATCGAGATTTCCGAGCCGTTCAGCCTGCGCATCCGGCGCTCGCTGCAGCGCGTGATGTCCCTGCCGTCCAGCACGATCTTTCCGGACTCGATGCGGCCGGTTTTCGGCAGCAGTTTCATGATTCCCTTGACCGTCATGCTTTTCCCGGAGCCGGATTCCCCGACGATCGCCAGCGTCTCCTTCGGCTCCAGCGAAAAGCTGACCCCGCGCACGGCCCTGACCGCATCGTCGTGCGTCCGCAGGCTGATCCGCAGGTCGCTGACTTCCAACAAGCTCATTTTCTGGCCCCATTTCTGAACGGCAGCGTTTCCGGTGAAGTTTCGGAATTCTTTATTGTTTCTCCCCCGTTCGGAGGCGGAGAAGAAGCTTTCCATTTTTTCAATCGCGGCTGAAACCGCTTTACGTGCGCATCTGCGGGTCGAACGCGTCGCGGAGACCGTCGCCCAGGATGCTGAAGCACACCATGATCAGAACGATGACGGCGGCGGGCACGAACAGCAGGAACACATGGCTGTTGATCACCTGGAAGCCGCTGTTGATCAGCACGCCCAGCGAAGCCTTCGGCTCCTGCAGGCCGATGCCGATGAAGCTGAGAAAGGCCTCCGTGAAAATGGCGGACGGGATGGTGAACATCGTGTTGATCACGATGACGCCCATAGTGTTCGGGATCAGATGCCGGAGGATGATCCGCCGGTCCGGCGTGCCGAGCAGGCGGGCGGCCAGAACGAATTCCTGATTTTTCAGCTTCAGGATCTCCGCGCGGACCAGCCTTGCCATATTGGCCCAGCCGGAAATGGACATCGCAATGATCAGCGTCCCGATGCCGGCGGGCATCACCATCATCAGCAGGATTACGATGATGAGGTTCGGAATGCCGATCAGCACTTCGATCACGCGCTGCATGACGGCGTCCGCCATTCCGCCGAGCAGGGCGGAAACGGACCCGTACGTCACGCCGACCAGCAGGTCCAGCGCGGCGGCGACTACGGCGATCAGCAGGGAAATCCGCGTGCCGTACCACACCCGCGACCACTCGTCGCGGCCGAATTTGTCCGTGCCGAACCAGTGCACCGCGTTCGGCGGCTGAAAAATCGCCCCGTAATCCGTCGTGTAATAGTCGAACCGGGTGAACGACGGGCCCAGAAACGCGAGGACGACGAGCGCGAGGAGAAGGACCAGGGCGACGACCGCCCCTTTATTCCGCTTGAGCCGGATCCACGCGTCCTGAAAGCCGGACCGCGTCGGCCGCGCGATCTTTTCCCTCTCGCCGGCGCCCGCTTCGGCGGGGACGAACAGATCTTCCGTCAGCTCCATGCCCTGCAATCGCAATCACTCCTTTGCCGGCGCGAGCCGGATTCTCGGGTCGATGACGCAGTAGAGGATATCGATGATCAGGATTACCACGACGTAAAACGCGCTGTAAAAAACCGTCAGCCCCAGAATCGTGGAATAGTCGTTCGCCTTGATGGTGTCCACGAACAGGCTGCCGATGCCGGGGACGCCGTAAATGCTTTCCACGGCGAGGGAGCCCGTCAGAACGTTGACCGTGATGGCGCCGAGAATGGTGATCACCGGCAGCAGGGAATTGCGCAGCGCGTGGCGCACGAGGATCTTCGCCGGGCTCAGGCCCTTTGCTTTCGCCGTCAGAATGTAATCCTGCTGCAGGACCGTCAGCATCTCCGTGCGCACGAACCGCGCGATCTGCGCGATCACGCCGAACGAAAGGGCGAGGGACGGCAGGATGGAGGAGGCGTAGCTTTCCCAGTAGGCGACCGGCAGAAGGCGCCATTTCAGCCCGAAGAAATACTGCAGCAGCGCCGCGACGACGAAGTTCGGCACGGAAATGCCCAGCACGGAGATCACCATCGTCAGGTAATCCAGCGGGGTGTTGTGGCGGTAGGCGGCCACGACACCGAGGATCAGGCCGACGGCCAGACCCGCCAGCACGGCCTGGATGCCCACCAGCGCGGAAGGGACGATCCGGGCCGCGAGGATGCCGGCGACCGGCTGGCCGGAATACAGCGTGGAGGTGCCGAAATCCCCCCGGAACACATTGGCCAGATATTTGAAATACTGGATGTAAACCGGCTGATCCAGCCCGTAGGCGGCGTAAATCTGCCGCTGCTGCTCCGCGCTCAGTCTGCTGATCTTATCCTCGTCGAACGGCGTCCCCGGAAGGCTGTGCATCAGGAAAAAGGTCGCGGTCATAATGACCAGAAGGGTCACCAGCAGGTAGACGATCCGCTTCAGAATGTATTTTTTCAATTTGCCCCCTCCTTCGGAGCCCGGCGCGCCGCCTTGCAGAAGGATAGGCTGTTGCGGCGCAACAGCCTATCCCTCCGGTCGACCGCGCCGATCTATTCCACGGCGGTATATTTCAGCTCCAGGATGCCGCTGTCGGGTTCCACCAGGTTTTTGACGCCCGGCTTCACCAGGTAGGCGGAGCCCATGTAGTAGAGCGGGGCGACGACCGCGTTGTCCGCGATCAGGCTCTTTTCCGCCCGGACGAGCAGGTCCGCGCGCTTGGCGGTGTCCCTTTCGGCATGCGCCTCCCCGATCAGCTTGGCGTAGCCGTCCGCGGCCTCGGTGTCTTTGAAATTGCCGCGGAATCCGTTTGAATTTTCGGTCCAGATCTGCAGGAAGGTCATCGGGTCGTCATAGTCGGCGCCCCAGGCGTTCAGGCCCATCTGGTACTTGCTTGTTTTCATCAGCTCGCGCCGGGCCTCTTTGGTCTTGGAATCGAGCTTCACGTCGATGCCGAGCACGGATTTGAACTGGCTCTGGAGGTAGGTGCCGACATCCTTGTTCTCGGAGTCGTCATCCAGCACGAGGGTGAGCTGCGGCACTGTCCCGCCGAGCTCTTCCACGCCCTTCTGCCAGTATTCCTTGGCTTTCGCGGCATCGAAGGCCATCAGCCGGCCCTGCAGGGAGCCGAACGTCTTCCCCTCGATCCCGCTGCTCATCGCCTTCGGCACGACGCCGTTCGCAGCCTCGGAACCGTTGTTCAGGATGGTGGACACCAGGGTGTCGTTGTCGACCGCCAGGCTCAGCGCCCTGCGGATGTTCAGGTTCTTCGTGCCTTCCGCCGTCGTGTTGAACTGGATGAAATTGGTGCGGAAGATCGTATGCGTGATAAACTCCTCGCTGTCCTTATAGGCGGGGACGTCCGTCGCGGAAAGCTTCACGCGGCTGAGCTGGCCCGCTTTGTAAAGGTTCATGGCGGTGCTCTGCTCCTTGATGATCTTCACGCTGACGGTATCGACCTTCACGCTGTCCCGATCCCAGTAATTCGGGTTTTTGACCAGCGTCACTCCGGAAGCGGCATCGTACTGGGAAATCATGTAAGGTCCGGAATAAACCAGATTGTCTTTCCCGAGGGCGTAGCCGGAGCCCTGCTTCTTATAAAAGTCCATGTCCAGCGCATAGTACGGCACGAAGGTCGTCAGGGAAAGGAAATAGGGCGTGGGGGCCTTCAGCTTCACCACAAGGGTCTTATCGTCCGGCGTCTCGATCCCGACCTGATCCGCCGCCGCTTTCTTCTCCGAATATTCCTGGCCGTTGACGATATAGTCGGTGAGAATAAACGCATAGTTGTTCTTGGCGTCGGCGCTCATCTGCTGCAGCCAGGTCTCCTGGAACGTCTTCGAGGTGATCGGGTCGCCGTTGCTGAATTTCAGCCCGTCGCGCAGGGTGAAGGTGTAGGTCAGCTTGTCGTCGGAAATCTTGCAGTCCTTCGCCAGCGCCGGCTGCGGCTCGTTGTTCATGTCCAGGCGGTAAAGGCCCTCCGAAATATTGTTCAGAATATTGAACGCAATATTGTCGGATGCGGCAAACTGATTCAGCGTGGGAATCTCGTTTTCCAGATACAGGCTGACGGACGTCGCTTTCGCGGCTCCCGAACTCGCCTGGCCGGCGCCGCCGCCCGACGGGCCGGTGAAAGAGTTGCAGCCGGTCAGTGCCGAGAAAAGAAGGGCAAGGGTAAGGATCGCCGCAGTTCGCTTTTTCATAATTTACCACCTCATACAAGCAAATGCCGAGCGGAGGATCGTTCGCTCCGGTTTCCGCCGCAAAACGGCCGGCACGGGCCGGGCAGCGTCCCGGGAAAAGCGGCTTTCGATAATAATGAATAATAATTTAGCAAATGCTGCAAAATTGTGAAAATCCAATTTGACGCCTTTGCCAAACCGCCGCCGCTCTTATTACGTTAGATTTTATCATCGGAGCCTAAAAAAGTCAATGATAACTTTACTATTTCTCATTATTTATCAATTTTTGAGCAAATTGGCTATACTATTTGAAAATAAATCAGTAAATTATCATAGGCTTTCTTCCAAAATTAGTTCTTCCAGCATATTATTTTTATCATGAAAGGAAGCATATAAAAAATTCATTGCAAAAATTCGGGGCTTTGATTTTTAATCGGAACCTTTTTCTTGCGGCATATTCCCGGGCGAAGAGGATCGGGAATGGAACATATTGTCCAAACATATAATTTTAATCTTAATAATACTATGTACTATATCATATCCTTACCGTTGCCATCGATCGGAACCGGCGGTGGGGAGAAGGTCGCCGGCATTCCTACCGGGAAACCGATACCGGGCGCAAGGCCGGATATCAAATCCGTGCGGAGAAGGGATAAAAATAGGGTCCCGCCCGATCTGAAGGAAAACGAATACGCTATTTCTTATTGCAAATACGCGCCCCGCTGCCCTTACGCAACGGACCGGTGCAAAAAAAAGGACGCCCGGAATTACAGGGAATTCCGGGCGAACGGCAGGTCGCTTGTTATGATCCGCTGACGGATCGGGGAAAATCCGGAGAAGCTACGCGCTCACGCTGAAGGTCCCCTCCCAAAGCGCGCGGCCGGATTCCCGCAGCTCCAGCCGGAACTCACCCGGCTCGACGCGGAACCGCATGTCCGCGCCCCAAATAGCGAAGTCCTCCCGGCGCAGACGAAATTCCACGGCCGCTTTTTCGCCGGCCCGGAGAAAGATTCTGCGAAAGGCTTTCAACGCCCGCACCCGCGGCACGACGCTGGCGTGCAGGTCGCGCACGAACAGCATCGGCACGGCGAAACCGCCGCGCCCGCCCGCGTTTTGAACCCGGAACGACAGCCGGAAGCCCTCGGCGTCCAGCTTTTCCATGGGAACGGAAGATTCCGAGGGCTGAAACCCTGAAAAAGAAAAATCCGTGGTGGAAAGGCCGAACCCGAACGGGAAAAGCGGCGCGTGCGCTTCATCGCAGTAGCTCATGGCGTCGTAGGAGGCCTTGTAGTTGTAATATACCGGAAGCTGGCCCGCGCTGCGCGGGATCGAGACCGGAAGGCGGCCGGAGGGGCAGACGTCCCCGAACAGGATCTCCGCCAGCGCGCGGCCGCCCATCGGGCCGGGATAGAACGCATACAGCAGGGCGTCCGTCTTCTCCGCGATCTCCGGGATCGCATAGGGCCGCCCGGCGACCACGATCGTCGCCACCGGCTTGCCGAGGGCGAAAACGGCCCGGGCGAGCCGCGTCTGCTCCGCGCTCAGCGCGAGCGCGGAGCTGTCGACGCCCTCGCCGCAGTCCATCGGCAGGCGCTCCGCATGGGCCGCCGCGCCGTTCGCGGCGAACTCGGCGCCTTCGAACCGGCTGCTGGAGCCGCCCAGAACCAGAACGACCGCGTCGCCGCGGGCCGCGGCCGCCACGGCTTCCTTCCCGCAGCCGGGGGCCGTTTCGACGCGGACGCCCGGCCCGGCGGCTTTCCGGATCCCCTCGAGGACGGTCACGCCGCTCCCCGGGCGGATCGGCGGGGTATAGTCCCCGCACTGGCGGTACAGGTCGTCCGCGTTCGGGCCGATCACGGCGACGGAGCGGAGGCTTCCCCGGTCGAGCGGGAGCAGGGCTCCCCTGTTTTTGAGCAGGACGGGCGACTCGCGCGCAAGGCCGAGGGATTCGCCGTGCTTTTCGTAGGAGAAGCGGTCGAGGTCCAGCGGCTCCTCCAGATACGGCTTCTCGAACAGGCCGCGCGCGAATTTGAGCTTCAGCACGCGCAGGACCGAGGCGTCCAGCTCCTCCATGGTGATCTTCCCGTCCCCGAGGGCTTGGTCCAGCAGGGAAAAGCCCCTGTCCCACAGGCCGACATCGACGCCGGACCGCAGCGCGAGCGCGCCGGAATCCTCCGGGTCGCCGGTCAGCAGGTCCAGCCGGTCGACCGCGCCGCCGTCCGCCATCACGATGCCGTCGAAGCGGAATTCTCCGCGGAGGATATCCCGCAGCAGATGCGGGTTGGCGTGGCAGGGCAGGCCGTCGATCTCGTTGTAGGCGGCCATCACCCCGCCGGCGCCCGCCCGGCAGACCGCCGCGGCCGCGGGCAGATGGATTTCGCGCAGCTCCCGCTCCCCGATGCGCGCGGCGCTGGCGTTGACGCCGCCGGTCCCCTCGCCCTGCGCGCAGAAATGCTTGGCCACCGCGGTCACGCCCTGGCTCCGGATGCCCCCGACGGCCGCCTCCGCCATGCGGGAGCAGAGGACCGGGTCCTCGCCGAAGCACTCCTCGCTGCGGCCCCAGCGGGGGTCGCGCAGCACGTCGAGCACCGAGACGAGGGCGAGGTCCACCCCCATCGCCTTCAGCTGCGCGCCGCAGACGGAAAACGCGGCCCGCACCCGCTCCGGGTCAAACGTGGCGCCCATGGCGAGCGCGACCGGCAGCAGGTAGCCGTCCAGCGCCTGATGGCCGTGAGGGCACTCGCTGCTCATCAGCGCGGGGATGCCGAAGCGGGAATGGGAGACCACCCAGCTCTGCACGGCGTTGTAGGCCGGCGCCACCCGGCCGCGGTCGATGCCGTCCTCATAGCCGCGCTTCGACCAGGGGTCGGCCCGGTAAAGGCCGTACAGCACGCCGAGGCCGCCCCAATACCGCACTTCTTTTTGAAATTCTTCCGTGAGGGCGACGCCGCCGCCTTCCCGCCGGTAACAGGAAAAGCCGAACAGCCTCTGGTTCAGCTGCCCGGCTTTTTCCCGCACGGTCAGACGGGGAAGCAGGTCGCGGGCGCGCTCTTCCGCCGAAAGTTCCGTGTCACGATAGCTCATTTTTCAAAGACCACCCGGAACGTCTTGATCTCGTAGGGTTTGTACTCGAACGAGAACTCCCGCTCGCCGTGGGCAAGCTCGGCGAGGTCGTTCTCCATCAGGTCGCACTCCGCGACCCGCGCGATCCGGCCGGCGAAGCTCGCGGCGGTCTTGCCCCGCCTGTTCTGGTATTCGTACAGGCGCAGGATCACGCCGTCGCCGTCCTCGGCCTGCTTGACGGTGTCGGCCATCAGGTTCTCCGCGCCGACGCGGAACATCGAATATTCCAGCCCCTCCGCCGCGTCCGGCACCGCATAGACGGGCTGGTTCAGGCAGGCGGCCTCGCGGGCCGTGCCCGCCTCGGCCCAGGTGCCCGCATGCGGGTAGAGCGAATAGGTAAAGAAGTGGCGCTCCTGGTCGGCGGTCTTGTTCGGCTCGACGCCGCTCTTGATCAGCGTGAGGGCCATGTCGCCGTCGTGGACGGAGTGGCCGTACTTGCAGTCGTTGAGCAGGCTGACGCCGTAGCCGCCCTCCGAGACGTCGACCCACCGGTGGCCGCAGCTCTCGAAGCGGGCGACGTCCCAGCTCGTATTTTGATGCGTCTTGCGCTTGACGTTGCCGAACTGGATCTCGAAGGTCGCCTCGTCGGAATGGACCTCGACCGGGAAATGCACCTTGAGCAGATGCTGGTGCTCGTGCCAGTCCACCGTGGTCTTGAAGTCGATCCTGCGGTCGTCGGCGTAGAAATACACGATCTGCCGGATGGCGGACTTCGAGAAGCTCCGCTCAAGCAGCAGGGCGGCGCGCACCGGGCCTTTTTCGATCCACTCCATCTTCGTGAGGGCGTCGGCATCCCAGAATTTTTCTTTGTAATAGATGTCGATGTCCCAGTCGTCGAAGTTCATGGGCTTGTCTTCGTAGACACGCATCAGGTTCCCGCGGCGGCCCTTCTGCAGGACCTCGCGGCCGTTCTGCTTGTCGTAGACGGAGGTGAACAGGCCGCTCCCGTCCAGCGCGATCCGGTAGAACGGCGTCTCGATCCCCTGCTCGGAAATGCGGAACGGGTTCCCGGCCTCTGCCGGCCCGGGATCGGCGGCGAAGCTGCAGTACCCCTTCGGCGGCAGATCGGCGACATAGGCGACGGCGCCGTCCGCCGTCTGCTGCACCGGGTATTTTCTGCCATTGCGGACGAGGGCGCCGGCCTTCAGTTCCCCGAGCCGCAGCAGACCGCCGCGGCCGAAGCCGAGCGTGTTGAACGCCGCGACCGCTTTGCCGGAACCCGCCAGCGCGCGCAGGCGCTTTTCGATCAGCCCCGCGCCCGCGGCGGCGATCTTCGCATATTCCCTCTTGGTAACTTCGTAGACCTCGTGGATCGACGAGCCGGGCAGGATGTCGTGGAACTGGTTGAGCAGGACGTTCTGCCACATCGCGTCCAGCTCTTTGCGCGGATACGGCAGGCTGCGCCCCGCGAGGACCGAGAGCAGCTCGAGGTCCATCAGCATCAGCTCGCTCTTGCGGTTGGCGCGCTTGTTCCGCGCGATCGAGGTATAGGTGCCGCGGTGGTACTCGAAGTAGAACTCGCCCTCCCAGGTGTGGAGCTGCGGATTGTCCTTCACGCGGCGCTCCAACTCCTCGAAATAGGTGCCGGCGAATTCCTGGCGGACCTTCGGCACGCCGGGCAGGCCTTTTTCCATGCGCTTCGAGGTCTCCAGCATCTCGCGCGTCGGTCCGCCGCCGCCGTCCCCGTAGCCGTAGGCGACCAGCACGTCGTTGTTGATGTCCTTGTTCAGGTACCGCTCCCACGCGCCCATGATCGCGTCCGGGTGCAGCATGCCGTTATAGGTCGTGAAGTACCGGTCCGCGCTCTGCCCCACGCCCAGCGTCGTGATGAAATGCGTGAGGATCTCGCTGCCGTCGATGCCGCGCCAGAGGAAGGTGTCGTTCGGCATCTCGTCGAACTGGTTCCACGAAAGCTTGGTCGTCATGAAATAGCGGATGCCGCTTTTCTTCATGATCTGGGGCAGCGCGCCGTTGAAGCCGAACGCGTCCGGCAGCCAGAGAACCTTGCTCTCCACGCCGAACTCCTCGCGGAAAAAGCGTTTGCCGAACAGGATCTGCCGCACCAGCGACTCGCCGGAGGTGAGGTTGCAGTCGGCCTCCAGCCACATGGCGCCCTCCGGCTCCCAGCGGCGCTCCCGCACGCGCTTCTTCAGCTCGGCGTACACGTCGGGGTAGCGTTCCTTGAGGAACTCGTAGAGCTGCGGCTGGCTGGACATGAATTTATAGTTCGGGTACTCGTCCATCAGCTTCAGCACCGTCGTGAAGCTGCGCGCGGCCTTTTCCCGCGTCTGGGCCACGGTCCACCACCACGCGACGTCGATGTGCGTGTGGCCGATGCAGGTGGCGATCACGTCGCCGCGCCCGGCCCCGCCGCTGTACAGCGCCTTCTGCAGATAGTCGTCCGCGGCGCGCACGGAGCGGTAGAAATCCCCGGAGTATTCGTCCCGCAGGTCCAGCAGGTTGACCGCGCGGTTCAGGACGGCCGCCGTGTCGATGCGGGTCTTGCTGCCCTTCTCCATGCGGGCGAACGACCACAGCGGCACCTGCATGTCGTAATAGAGGTTCCGGATCTCGGGGTCCACCTCCGCCATCTCGGCGATCAGCCGGAACTCCGCGTGCAGGGTGCCCGTGTAGGCCTGCAGATCCAGGCGGTAGCGGTCCCCCGCGCGGGCGGGAGAGGCGAGGGACACCTCGCGGTGGTTCATGTCGAGCCCCTGCGCGGCCTTTCCGTTCACGAACAGCAGGAACTGCGGGTTCCTGCCGTCGTCGGCTTCCTCGATCTGGGTGCGGAACACCAGCCACAGGGGCTTTCCGTCAAAGCTTTCCGGCACCGTGAACTCCGTGCGGAACCAGTAATGCCGGTCCGGGCCGTACCAGTGGTCCCTCAGGCTGTCGAAATCCCGCCACGGCGTCTCGGAGTCGTCCGCCTCCTGCGGCCGCAGAAACAGGCCGTCCTTGACCTTCCATTGCGCGATCTCGCTCTTCTGCACCCTTTGCAGCTTTTTGAGCTGGTTGCAGATCACCTGCGCGCGCTCTTCCGCAAATAACATCGCATTTCCTCCTGAAAATATTCTCGCCGGCGGACGGGAATCCGCCGGAGAGCTTTTAGTTTACTCCGCCGGCCCGCATCCGCGCAGAAAGCCGCACAGATCCCGGATCGTATCCCGGATGCGGTACAGTTCGCTTTCCCTGTTGCGGCGGCGCCACAGGGCCTCGTACTGCCGGAACCAAAGCTCGAAGGCCTCGGCCAGCCCGCCGCACCCGGCGGCGAGCGGCGTCTGCTCCGCGCCGTACGCGTATTTTTTCAGCGCCAGGCAGGCGGCGTTCATCAGCGCCACGCCGCGCGCCGAGCCGACGTATTCCTCCAGATCGGCCCGGCGCGGCTCCGGGCACGGGAACGCGGCGAGCCGCCGCTCGATCTCCAGCGCGCGGCGGTATCCGTGCAGGGCCGCTTCGTCATCCATCGCGAGGAGGCGCCTGCCGTCGCGCTCCGCTTCCCGGACCCCGAGCAGCCGCGCCTCCCGCCAGCACACGACGTCCGACCAGGTGCCGGCCTGCAGGCGCGAAAGCCCCGTCAGGGCGTCCATCAGCCCGGCGGAACCGGCCCCGAATTCCAGGCGCTCGTACGCTTCGGAGAGCTCCCGCCAGCCGCGGGCATCGGCCGGATTCCACGAAAGCGCCGCGCCCACGGCCATGCCGGGCATCGAGTTCGCGAACAGGTTGACGTGCCCGAAATCGCCCCAGTCGGTGTTGAGCACGCCTTTGGCCCCGTATTTCCGGCCGAAGCGCACCATGCGGGAAATGTTCGCGTAGGAATTCTCGAACAGGTTCATCATCGTGTTCCAGCCGCAGACGCCCGGGCAGACCAGGAACTCGACGCCCGAACCCGCGAGGGTCCGGATTTCCGCCTCCGGGACGTCTTTCCCGTAATTCCAGTACAGGCACTGGACCCCCTCGGGGATCTCGCGGAGATACTCCGGCGTCTGCAAAATGATGTCGCTCCAGAACAGGACCTTTTTCCCCTTGCCCCGCACATAGGCGATGATCTTCTTCAGGAAGTCCACATAGACCCTGCCCCTGCCCTCCCGCTTCACCAGCGCGGCGCTCTTGCCCGCCCCGATGTCGAAGGTCTCGTCGCAGCAGATGTTGAAGCGGCCGGACGAGAACAGCGGCAGAACCTGGTCGAGCATCTTCCGGACCATGCCGAGACTGCCTTCGTCCGCCGCGTCCAGCGTGTGGTGCGCCATGCGCTCGTACCACGAGAACGGCCGGGAGCCGTCGATCTCCAGCTCGCAGTGCTTGCGCCAGGACCGCGTGGCGAGGATCTCGTAGAGATGGCCGAAGGTCGCGAAGGCCGGCACCAGTTCGATACGGCGCTCCGCGCAGTACGCGTCGAGCTCGAGGATCTCCTCGGCCGTCAGCGGGTCCTTGCCGGTCCACGCCTCGCTGAACCCCTCGAACGCGAAGGTGTGCTCCACGTAAAGCTGAAGCTGGTTGAGCTTATAGAATGCCAGCCGGTCGGCCAGCTCCTTCAGCGTCGCGAGGGTCGGGACCTTGCCGCGCGTCACGTCGTGGAAAAAGCCGCGCACCGGGAACGCCGGGGCGTCCCGCACGGTCATCCCCGGCCAGACGGCGCCGCACTGCCGCACGATCTGCCGCAGCGTCTGGACGCCGTAGAACAGTCCGGCCCCGCCGCCTTCCAGCTCCGCGCCGCGCGCGCCGATCCTCAGGCGGTAGCCCCCGCCCTCCTCCGTTCTTCGGAGAAACACGCCGCCCTCCGGCGGGACGTCGGATTTCCCGATCGGGCACTCGGCGCAGAAGGCCCGGCGGACTTCCTCCCGCAGCAGCTTCGCCGCCCGGAATTCCGGAAATCCGCAGCGCGGGTCCAGCACAATCCTGAAACCGGGACCCAATGAAAATTTTTCGCCGCTCTCGGTCCGTTCCGACGGCTGCGGCATCAGCATCATTTCAAAAAGCCTCCCTTTGCAAATATATATTGCACTTCAGCATCCGGAAGCCGGCCCGTCCTCCGCCGCTTTTGTATAGAACAGGCCGATCCCGGAAAACGCCGGCTCCCCTTCCGACCGCTCGACGCGGACGCGGACCTCCTCGGTCGCGACGGTCGGGAACGTGCAGATCGCCTTGTGCCCCACGTTTTTCCCCTCCCAGACCGTCACGCCGTCCCCGTAGGGATACGGCTTCACCAGGATGCGGAACGACCTCACCCGCTCCCCCCGCGCGATGTCTTCGGCGAGGACGGCGCGGTCCAGCAGGATCTTTTTCCCCGGTCGGAAAACAAGGTCGCCGCCCTCCCTGCGGAAATCCTCCGTCCGGGCGAGCGGGTGCGAGAACCGGCGCCGCAGCTCCCGCCCGAACTCGAGGATGCGCGAGGCGTCCTTTTCCGGCAGCAGGCCGTTCCGGTCCGGCCCGAAATTGACGAGCAGGTTGCCGCCCCGCCCCACGGAATAATCGTAGATGCCGAGCAGTTCGTCCACGTTCTTGACCGTATCGGCGTCCGCGTCGCTGTAAAACCAGTGGAGGTCGCGCATGCGCACGTCGCATTCGACCGGCAGCCATTTCGGCTCCGGCAGGCGCTTTTCCCGCGCGTCCCGCATCGAGAACGGCGCCGCGTCCGCGACGTTGACGCACTGCGCGGGGGAAAGGCCCGCCTCGTTCCCGACCCAGCGGAAATCCGGCCTGCCCATGTTGAAGATCAGGACGCCCGGCTGCAGGCGCCTGATCTCGCCGACGATCCGGTCCCAGTCGTAGGCATGGCCCTCCGAGCCGCAGCCGTCGAACCACAGGATGTCGATCTTCCCGTAGCCGGTCAGCAGCTCGGTGATCTGGCGGATAAAATAATCGTCGTATTCTTTCCCGCTCCTGCGGGAGCGCCGCCCGGCCGCGTCGGCCGGCGAATAGTACAGGCCGACGCCCATTCCGTATTCCCGGCAGGCGTCGGTGAACTCCCGCACGACGTCGCCGGCCCCGTTCTTCCACGGCGAAGCCGCCACCGAATAATCCGTAGAGCGCGACGGCCAGTTGGCGAACCCGTCGTGGTGCTTGCAGACCAGCACCGCATAGCGCATGCCCGCCTGCCGGACGGTGCGGATCCACTGGCGGCAGTCCAGAGCCTTCGGATTAAACGCGGCGGCGGGCATCTCCCGGCCGTCCCAATCCTCGTGCCCTTCGTAAAAAGTGCGGATGCCGAAATGGAAGAACGCGCCCATTTCCCAATTCTGATACCGAAGCTGGTTTTCGCTCGGATGCAGCATGCCGTTTTCCCCTTCTGAACCCCGGCGACATTTTCTATATCATAGCCTGCTCCCGCCGATTCATATTTCCCCCGGAGACTGATAGCGCGAAAAGTCGGGGCGAATTGCGGCCCGGGCAGGCAGACGTCCGGCCGGCGCGCCGAGAGCGCCGGCCGGACGCAATGGAACTTAAAGGGGATATTTTTTCATATAGTTCATCAGCTCGTCCACGGTGGTGAAGGCCAGGCCGGTCACCGTGTCCGCGCAGCCGTAATAGATGGCGATGCGCCCCGTGGCGGAATCGGCGAGGGCCGCGCAGGGGAACGTCACGTTCGGCACGTCCCCCGTGCGCTCGTAGTCCTCTTTGGGCCCCAGGATATAGAAGCGGGAGCGCAGCTTCACCTTCCACGGCTCGTCGAGGTCAAGCAGCGCGCAGCCCATGCGGTACACAAAGCCGTCGCAGGTGTTGATCACGCCGTGGTAGATCAGCAGCCAGCCCTCGTCCGTCTCGATCGGCACCGGCCCCGGGCCGATCTTTTTGGACTGCCAGGCGGACCGGTCGCCGGGCACGGGTCCCATCACGAAGCGGTGCTTCCCCCAGAACGTGAGGTCCGGGCTGACGCTGTAAAACACGTCGCCGAACAGGGTGTGGCCCGTGTCGCTCGGCCGGCTGAGCATGGCGTAGCTGCCGTGTATTTTGCGCGGGAACAGCACGCCGTTCCGGTTATAGGGAAGAAAGGCGTTCTCCGTCTGATGGAAAGTTTTGAAATCGAAGGTGTACCCCAGCCCGATGGTCGGGCCGTGGTATCCGTTGCACCACGTGATATAGTACCGGTCCTCCAGGAAGCAGACGCGCGGATCGTACCGGTATTCGCGCCGGGTGACGTCCGGGTCGCCCTCGAAGCGGATGGGGTCCGGGCTGATGTTCCAGCGGATGCCGTCTTTGCTGAAGCCGGTGTAGATATCCATGCTCACGGCCCTGCTGTCGCACCGGAACACCCCGGCGAACCCGCCGCCGAAAGGCACCACGGCGGAATTGAACACGCTGTTGGAAATCGGCGTGGCGTCGTTTCGGATGATCGGGTTCGCGCCGTAGCGCCAGACCGGTTCCGCGCACGCTTCCGGTTTCGGCTGCCACGGAAGGTTCCGCAGCGGAGCTCCTGCCAGTCTGCTCAAAGAAAATGCCTCCAGTTTGTGATTTGATGTCGAGCTCCGCGGTGCGGTCACGCGATCTTCCGGCCGCGGAAAATTTTTTGTTTCTGCGTTGGTTCCTGACGGGAACAGCCCGAACGCCGCGGTTCTATTCGCGTTCGGGCTGCGTGCTCCGTTCGGCGGCTGAAAGGAAGGCCCTTATTTCTTGAACTGGGCGTCGAGCTGGGTCTGCAGTTCGGAAATGATCTTGTCCATACCGGCGCTTTCCAGCTCTTTCTTAATCTGAGGAACCATCTTCTCGGGATCGGAAGCGCCGGTCAACAGCTCATAAGAATATTTTGCAAAGGTGGTTGTGCAGTTCGTGATCTCGGTGGACAGGTTGGAAATGTCCGGGGTAAAGCCCAGGCTGGTGGAAGAGATCGCCTGCTCGTTCAGCTTCTTGACCTGCTCCCACTGGTCGGCCGGGGCGTCGCTCAGTGTCGCCATGTCGAAAAACGTCCCTTCCGAATAGCCCGCAGGGCCCCACGTGTTCGTCAGGCGCTTCACGACCTTCGGGCTCACATATTCAAAGTCCTTGCCCTCTTCGCCGTACTGAAGCATATCGCGGAGCTTCTGGTCGGTGTTGACCAGCTGCAGATATTTCAGAGCCTCGGCCTTATGATCCGAATTTGCCGAGATCGCGTTCAGGGAGCCTTGAATCGTGCTGTTGGTATAAAGCGGCTTGGCAACCTGAACCGTGTCATATTTCGCGACGTTTTCGTTGACCTGCCAACCGGCCTCGGCGCCCGGGAAGCCCTGCGCGGAGAAAAAGATTCGGCCTTTGCTCGGGGTCCCCTTGGTGGGGGCGTCCGGGTTGATGATGCCCGCCTGATACCATTTGTGCAGGTATTTGAGCATCGACATAACATCCGGCTGCTCGAGCGTGTAAACCACTTTGTGGTTCGTGTCGTCGATGCGGACGCCGATCGGCTTAAAGCCGACGGTGAGGTCGTCATAGTCGTTGAGCATCCCCGCAAAGGCGTCGCCCTGCGTCAGGCTCAGCGGATAAACGTTTTTGCCTTCGCCCTGCTTGATCTTCGTAAAGACCGGGTCCAGGGCCTCGAACGTTTTGGTGTTGGCGACGTCGATCTTGTATTTCTGGACGTACTTGTCGTCGAAGACCCAGTACTGGGTGATGGAAGAATCCTTGTAGGTCGGAACAGAATAGATCTTCCCGTCGATCTTCACCGCTTCCCAGAGCTTCTCCGGAATGAATTTGTAAAGGTCCGGGGATTCCTGCTGAACCTGGTCGGTGATGTCGGCGAAAGCGCCGAGATCAACCTGCTTGACGTACTTGGTGTTGTTGGTGAACATGATGTCGAACTTCTCGCCCGAATTTACGATCTGATCCATTTTGTCGTTCCAGTTGTCCCAGGTCCCCATCTTGAGGTCGATCTTCACATTGATCTTCTCCGCCGTGTACTCGTTCATCTTATCCACGGCTTCCTGATGGTTCGGCGATTCGCCGCCGCCGATGACCCACCAGGTCAGGGTCGGGGCCTCCTTCGGCGCGGCCGAAGCCGACCCCGCGGCCGAAGCCGGCGAGCTGCTTTCCCCGCCGTTTTGCTGGCATCCCGGCAGAACCGCGGCGGCCGCGATCATCGCCGCCGCGCAAAGGATGGAAAGGAATCTGCGCTTTTTCATAACACTACCTCCTGTTTATTTTGCCAGCGGACCGGATTCCCGGTTCCGGTCCGCAGAATGGCCCGTTTCAAGCCGGCGCGCCCGCCGGTCATCCCTTCACGGCCCCGATGGTCAGGCCGGAGATGAAATATTTCTGGAAAAACGGATAGGCGCAGGCGATCGGCAGCACGATGATCACCGCGATCGCCATGCGGGACCCTTCCATCGGCAGGTCCCTGGCGATCTGCACCGCGCTGATGCCCAAGGTGGACGCGTTCTTCGACAGATAGTCCACGTTGTTCATGATCTGCGTGAGCAGCGCCTGCAAGGAATTCAGCTGAGCGTTGTCGATATACAGCATGGACTGGAACCAGTCGTTCCAGTAGCCGAAGCACAGGAACAGGGCGATCGTCGCGAGGACCGGCAGCGAGATCGGCAGCACGATCCGGAAATAGATCGTCAGCTGCGAGGCCCCGTCGATCTTCGCGGATTCCACGATCTCATCCGGAATGGTGGACCGGAAGAACGTTTTGCAGACGATCACGTTGAAGGAAGAGACCAGGAGCGGCAGGATCAGGGCCCAGATGCTGTTCTTCAGGCCGAGAAGGGCCGTGTTGACAAAGTAGCTGGAGACCATGCCGCCGTTGAAGACCATCGGGATGAAAACGACCCAGGTCAGAAAATTTTTCAGCCGGTACTGCGGCCTGGAGAGCACGTATCCCATCGAGGTGGTCAGCAGGACCCCGAGCGCCGTGCCGACGATCGTGACGAAAAGCGACACCCCCAGCGCCCGGAACAGGACCGTGTGCTGCCTCCACAAAAAGAGGTAGGAGTTGAACGAAACGGCCTGCGGAAAAAGCTGATATCCCACCGTGCTAATCGTTTCCTCAGGCGTCAGGGAAATCGCCAGCACCAGGAGTATCGGGATCACGCAGATCAGCGAAAGCAGGATAAAAAACAGATTATAAAGAATATTGGTCGAAGAGCGGACCCGATTGAATTTCTCAAGCCCCGTCTGATAAACCGTCTTTTTCATCGCTGCCTCCTCAAATCATCGCATTGTCAGGGTCCACACGCCGAACAACGGCGTTGGCCGCCAGTATGGTCAGGCACCCCATCGCGGATTGGAAGAGCGCGGAAGCCGAGGCCATCCCCACCGTCGAGCTTTTCAGCGACTTATAAACCATCACGTCGATGGTATAGGTCACGTTGAACAGCGAGTTGGAATCGTGCGGCACCTGGTAGAACAGACCGAAATTGGAGTAGAATATCCCGCCCACGCTTAAAATGAACATGATCACGATCACGGTCTTCATCATCGGCAGCGTGATGTACCTCGTCTGCTGCCATTTGGTCGCCCCGTCCATCACGGCCGCCTCGTAATAGGAGGGGTCGATCCCCGTGATGGTCGCCAGATAGACCACCATGCCGTAGCCGAGGCCCTTCCAGATATTGATGAAGATGAGCAGGCCCGGCCAGTATTTCGCTTCCATATACCAGTTGACGGGCTGCCCGCCCGCGCCGGTGAGATAGCTGTTGATGATCCCCTTGTCGTAGGACAGAAACGCCCAGACGCACACCGACACCACGATCCAGGAAAGGAAGTACGGCATAAACATGGCCGTCTGGTAAACTTTCCCCATCCGCTTGCTGTGCAGCTGGTTGACCATCACCGCCAGCGCCACGGAAATCGCGATGCCGAGAAAAATAAAGACAATGTTGTACCCCAGCGTGTTGCGCAGCATGGTCGCGGTATCTTTGCTGGCGAACAGGTATTTGAAGTTGCTCAGCCCCACCCACCGGCTCTTGAAAACGCTTTGGATAAAATTCCCTTTGATCCGGAAATCCTTGAAGGCGATGATCACGCCGAACATGGGAAGGTACGCAAACAACAGGTACCATATAAAGGTCGGCAGTGACAGCAGGGTCAGCTCACTGTCGTCCCTCGACCAGAACTTTTTCCGGTGCGCGGGGCGCCCCCCGGCATTTTGTTTTTGCATACGGCCTCTTCCTTCCTGTTGATAACCTCACCCGCGGGCTCCGCGTTTCCTTTCCATGCGGGCGGGATCCCCCGCCCTCTCAAAAGCGGGCCGCGGGCCGCGCCAGATATGTTAACGCGGAGGTTGCGCCAATGATGTTTACTGCCGTTAACATATATGCGCTTCTTTGAATTTTATGGTACATCAATCTTTATGAAAAGTCAACATATGTTTTGAAAATATACGGATTTTAGCTGTGATTTTTTTTTCATCCATTTTGTCGCCGATCGGAAAGTTGCTTACATTTTTCGCACTGGATTAACATTATAAGCAGAATTTCAATATCTTAGTTCTTTTTATGATAATAAAAGATAAAAAAACGAGATTTGTTAAATTTTTTATCACATTGCTTTTACTTATCGCAAATTCGACGCTGCCTGCCGGACTGATATAAGCTTTACGTTTACATTTAAGGATAAAATATTTACAAAGGCTGCGTTTTTATATTGATTGCGAAAATAAAGTATGCTATAGTAATTCCGGTTCTTCCCGAAAATTATTCCGCCGGTTTACCCGGCGGTCTGAGGGGCCTGTTATGCATCGCGTCACACTGAAAGAGGTCGCAAGCCAGCTGGAGCTTTCGCGGATCACCGTGTCGAAGGTGATCCACGGCAGGCCCGGCGTTTCGCTCGAAACGCAGAAACGGGTGATCCGGGCCCTGCTGGAAAACGGGTACGACAAGCTGAGCGACGAACAGATTCGGCTCGCGGAAACCCCGCGGGACAACACGGTCAAAAACGTGGCGGTCGTCACCATTGCGCCCGATTTTTCGGAGTTCTGGCTGAAGATCATCAACTCCGTCTCCCGCACCCTGAACCGGGCGGGGTACAATTTCATCTACAGCATCCTGGTCAAGGGAGCGAACAACCGCTACGAGCTGCCGAAGACGATCAACCGGGAGCACGTGAACGGGGTCATCGTGATCAACGTGTACGACGACGACGTGATCCGCGCCATTCTGGGCCTCGGCATCCCGTCCGTCTTCCTGGACACGACCCCCTCCATGTTCCAAAACAGCCGCGAGGGGGACCTGGTGCTGCTGGACGGCTCGCGGAGCGTCTTCGAGATCACCAGCCACCTGATCGACCTCGGCATCACGGAGTTCGGCTTTTTGGGCGACATCACCTACGCCCAGACCATCCGGGACCGGTGGGCCGGCTTCCAGGCCGCGCTGGAAGCGCATAAAATCCCGCTGAACCCCCAATACTGCTTCACGAGCAGCCCGGGCGGCCATTTCTACAGCCGGGAGGAAGTGGTCGGCCGGCTGAAAAAGCTCTCCGCGTTCCCACGGGCCTTCGTCTGCGGCAACGATTTCATCGCGTTCATGCTGATCGATTACCTGACGGAGCGCGGGTACCGCGTGCCGCAGGACGTCGCGGTCTCCGGCTACGACGATATCCGCGAAAAGATCACCGCCGAATCGCGCGTGACAACCGTGCACGTCGACACCGAGATCCTGGGCCGCCGGCTGGTCCGGCAGATCCTGCTCCACCTTGCGATCCCCGACATGCCGCGGGAGATCATCTATATCCAGCCCCAGGTCATCTACCGCCCGTCGACGGAGCCGGGCGGAGCGTAAGGGCGGATTTTCCGCTCGACAGCGCGCCCTTTGCGTGCTATAATGGCTTTGAAAATTCTGTGAAACGGGTGAAAAAATGCGCAAGTGATTCATTTTCCGCGTCCCGCAGAGCCTGCCGCGCAGGCTTTTGTCCGGGCGCCGGAAAGTGGATCGCCGCGCGGCGCGCCGGGCTTTCTCCGGCGCCCTCCCCGGTGAAATCTGCTTTCCGGCTCCTCCGGAAAGCAGATTTTTTATGGGGGATCGCCGATGCTGCAGATCAAACATCTGACCGTCACGCACCGCAAGGACGGCCGCGTTCTTTTGAAGGATTTTTCATTCACGCTGAACCCGGGGGACCGGGCCGTGCTGATCGGCGAGGAGGGGGACGGCAAGTCCACCCTGCTCAAGCTGATCTACGACGAATCGCTGGTGGCGGGGTACGCCGAATACACCGGGGAGATTGTGAAATCCGGGCTGCGGTTCGGGTATCTGGCGCAGGAGCTGGCGGGGCCGGCACAGGAGGGGAGCGTGTACGAGTTCTTCTGCGCGCTGCCGTCCTTCTCCGACCGGACGCCGGCGGAGCTTTCCGGCTGCGCGCGGCGGCTCGGCCTTCCGGCGGACCTGTTCTGGTCCGACCGGCGTGTGGGAACGCTCTCGGGCGGCGAGAAAGTGAAGCTGCAGCTCGCGGCGATCCTGACGGAGCGCCCCGACGCGCTGCTGCTGGACGAGCCGTCGAACGACCTCGACCTCGAGACGCTCGGGTGGCTCGAGACCTTCCTGAACACCTGCGGGCTGCCCGCGCTCTACGTCTCCCACGACGAGACGCTGATCGAGCGCACCGCCAACGCCGTGATCCACCTGGAGCAGGTGCGGCGCAAGACGCTGCCGCGCTGGACCGTCGCCCGGATGCCCTACCGGCAATACGTGGAGAAGCGGCTGACGGATTTCGCGCATCAGGAGCAGGTGGCGCGCGAAGAGCGGAGCGAATACGAGAAGCAGCAGGAGAAATTCCGCCGCATCCGCTCGAAGGTCGAGCGCGCGCAGGCCACGATCTCCCGCGGCGACCCGCACGGCGGCCGCCTGCTGAAAAAGAAGATGAAGGCGGTGCAGTCCATGGGCCGCCGCCTGGAGCGCGAACACGCGGAGGGCCCGCAGCTCCCGGACACGGAGGACGCGATCCTGGTCCGGTTCGGGGAGGGCGTTTCCATCCCGAACGGGAAAACCGTGCTGGACCTGAGCCTGGACGAGCTGAAAGCCGGGCCGCGCGTGCTGGCGCGGGGGATCCGCCTGCACGTGGAAGGGCCGGAAAAGCTCTGCATCGTCGGCAGAAACGGCGCGGGCAAGACCACGCTCCTGCGGCGGATCGCGCGGGATCTGCTGGCCCGAAGCGACCTGCGGGCCGCCTACATGCCGCAGAACTACGAAGAACTGCTGGGCGGCGGCGAGACCCCGGTGGAGTTCCTCTGCGCCTCCGGCGACAAGGAGGAGCGGACCCGGGTGCGGACCTTCCTCGGCGGCATGAAATACACCGCGGACGAGATGGAGCACGGCGTCTCGGAGCTTTCCGGCGGGCAGAAGGCCAAGCTGCTGTTCCTCAAAATGATCTTCGGGGGCTGCAACGTGCTGGTGCTCGACGAGCCGACGCGGAACTTCTCCCCGCTCTCGAACCCCGTGATCCGGAGCGTGCTGCGGTCGTTCGGCGGCGCGATCGTCAGCGTCTCGCACGACCGGAAATATATCTCGGAGGTCTGCGGCCGGGTCCTGCGGCTGACCGAGCGCGGCCTGGAGCCGGCCGACGATCTTACCGGCGCGTAGAGGCGGAAAAGGGGCTGTTGCAAAACGGCCCCGCTGAAAGATAACGCACAAAAATGCGCCTTGATTTGGCCCTTAAAAGCCATTTCAAAGCGCATTTTCTATTTATTATCGGACTGCTTTTGTTGTGCAATTTGCTATTGCAAATTCGTTTTGCAACAGCCCCTT
>ENA-UOOI01000312-UOOI01000312.1-fermentation-metagenome-genome-assembly--contig:-NODE-312-length-63662-cov-22.013049_pt1 | contig 63662 bp, 63 predicted proteins | sample MGYA00245779_ERZ724027 | MGnify/ENA primary metagenome ERZ724027 (study PRJEB28704, sample SAMN03018318) | fermentation metagenome | biome: anthropogenic terrestrial biome; feature: soil; material...
TTCTTTAGGCTTATAGTTCTTACTCAAATATAATCACTCCCTTTTTGGTGATTATTTTATATCATGTCTGAATACATTTACATATAAACTTATAAACTACTTTATTTCTCCCTTCTTTTTTAAAAAGCTATATTTAATATTTTTTCTAAAACTTATAACTTTATTCAGAAATCATATATATATTTGTTCCCTAGTTGCTGTTAATTACATAACATATTAACAAAAGGACTATAAGTTTGAAAGGAATGTTTACTTTGTATTATATGAATTTATCACCATATAGAAATTTAATTGTAGGTGTTGATGAAAAAGTTCCCATTTACAATGGTAATTATGTTACATCAATAAATTTTGATAATGCTGCTACAACTCCTCCTTTTATAACTGTAATGGATGCAGTAAATAATTTTTCTCCATGGTATTCATCTATCCATAGAGGTACAGGCTATAAATCAGAGTTTTCATCTAACACTTATGAAAACTGCAGGAAAATAGTGCTGCAGTTCGTCAATGCAGATTTGGAAGAAGATACAGCAATATTTGTTAAAAACACTACGGAAGCTATTAATCTGCTTTGCTGTTCTCTTTGGGATAATGATAAAGATTTAACTATACTTACAACTAAAATGGAGCATCATTCTAATGATCTTCCCTGGAGAAACAGATTTAAAGTAATATATGCAGAAGTCGACAGATTTGGCAGATTAAAATTAGAAGATTTAGAGGATAAGCTTAAAAAAAATAAAGATATTAAGCTTGTATCAATTACTGGAGCATCCAATGTAACAGGCTGCATAAATCCGGTTCACAAAATTGCTAAGCTTGCACACAGTTATGGTGCAAAGATATTAGTGGATGGCGCACAATTAATACCTCATAAGCCCTTTTCCATGAAAGGTGATAATGAAGATGAGAAAATTGATTTTTCAGCATTTTCTGCTCATAAAATGTATGCACCCTTTGGTACAGGAGTTCTTATAGGCCCTAAAGAAGTCTTTCAGTATAATGAACCTCATTACAGAGGCGGTGGAACTGTTAAAATAGTAACAGATGATTATGTTATGTGGGATAATGCACCAAATAGATTTGAAGCTGGGACACCAAATATTATAGGTGCTGTAGCTCTTGCTGCATCAATTAAAACATTAAATTCCCTTGGAATGAACAATATAAGTAATTATGAGGATTACCTTTTAAATTATGCCAGTAATAAATTAAAGTCAATTAATGGAATTGAGCTTATAGATGTTTCACACAATAGTGATAAAGTTAGTATAATTCCCTTTAATATTAAAGGTATTCATCATTCTGTAATTGCTGGTATACTTTCAGATAAGGCTGGTATTGCTGTAAGAAGCGGGTGTTTTTGTGCTCAGCCATATGTTCAGAGGCTGTTGACCATTCCAAAGGAAAAAATAGAACAGTACAAGAAAAATCCAGATGATAAAAAACCAGGCTTTGTCAGATTAAGCTTTGGTCTATATAATGATATAAATGAAATTGACAGACTGGTTAAAGTGCTGCAATATATTATTTCTCATAAAGAGCTTTATGATGATATATAATAAAAATATAATTCTGTCTCAAAAGTATAAATTTAATTTTATGCAGAGACAGTTTTTTTATTAGCAGCATTGCCATATTTATATCTTAATATTATAATTATATTATCATATATGATAGTTTAGCTTTCATATATGGCAGTAAGTTTATGGCGGTGATATTTTGAATAATGCTAATTCTCCTGCACCTGCTCTTTCAAGGGGCTTAGATATACTTGATATAATTTCAAAGAATGGATCAATTGGCTTTAATGATATAGTTGAAAAGGTAAATTTAAATTCCAGCAGTGTAAACAGGCTATTAAAAGTTTTGCTGCAATACGGCTATATAGCTAAAAACTCGGGAAATAAATACGAACCAGGCTTAAAAGCCTATGCTCTGGCACAAAAGGAATCCTCATGGAGAACATTAATTAACCAGTGTAATCCAATATTACGGGAATTAAATAAATCCTTTGGTGTTACTTCAATTCTTGTAGGCTATGGTGAAAAAGAAATGATTTGCCTGGATAAATCAGCAAATGTAGATAACATATCACTAATGGATCAGGGTAAAACTTTGCGGAACTACCTTTCAAGGCCATGGGGAATAATATTTCTTTCAGAATTAAAAGAACCTGAGCTTTCAAAATTTATAGAATACAGCATACCATTTACAAAAGAAAAAACCATTGTTCCTGAAAGAAGCACCATTGATAGTTTCTTAGATTTCTTTAAAAAAAATGGATACGCCGATGATATGGGCATAATTACAAAAAAAACCAGGCGGATTTCTGTACCTGTTTATAATCATAATAATAAAATAATGGCATCAATTTCTATTGGAACCTTTAGTGATTATTTAACGGATAAACTCCGTTTAAATGTAATTAATTATCTAAAAGAAAGTTCCAAGAACATTTTACCTGCCCCATAATAATGCATATTTACTAAATATTACTTCTCACGTAAGGATGTGAAAAACATGAAGAATCCACCAGCATTTGTACTTAAACTAAAAAGCACATTCCCAGCTTTATGTCATAAAGATTTTAGATATTTTTTTATTGGTTCCAGTATTTCTTTAATTGGAACATGGATTCAAAATACTGGACAGTCTTGGCTTGTATTAACTTTAACTAATTCAGCTTTTAAATTAGGTCTTGTTACAGCATTACAGTTTACGCCCATCCTCCTCTTCTCTTTATTTGCTGGTGCAGCCGTAGATAGATATCCAAAGAAAACCATACTCATGATTACTCAGACTACCATGATGATTCTGGCATTAATACTGGCAATTTTAGTTTATACCAATAAAATTCAGTACTGGCACATTTTGATTTTAGCCACATGTCTTGGTATTGCCAACACTGTGGATATGCCTACAAGACAGTCATTTATTATAGAAATGGTAGGGAAAAGTGATTTAATGAATGCCATAGCATTAAACTCATCTATGTTTAATGGTGCCAGGCTTATAGGCCCAGGCGTTGCAGGCCTTATGATAAATTACTTAGGTTTCCCTTTGTGTTTTTTTATTAATGCTTTAAGTTTTTTACCATTATTATATGGAATAACTAAAATATCAGTAAATGGATTATCAAAAAAGGCAGCTAAGAACAGAGCTATTCTTTCTGAGATAAAAGAAGGCTTAATTTATATTTCTAAAACCCCTGATATATATAAAACTGTAGTTTTGGTAGGAATAGTTGGAACCTTTGCAATGAATTACAGCGTTTTAATCCCTCTTCAGGCAAAGATGGTATTACATAAAGGTTCTCAGGGATTTGGGTATTTAATGTCATCCATGGGTGCAGGATCTTTAATTGCTGCACTTATAGTAGCTGCTAAAAGTAAAAAGCCTAAAAAAGCATTACTGTATACCAGCTCACTGTTAATTTCAATAATGCTTTTTTCAATAGGTGAAATAAAAATTTATTCTTTATGCATGCTGTTTCTATTTATCATAGGTGTATTTAATGTTTTATTTTCAACAACTGCTAATTCGAAAATCCAGCTTGCTGCTACTGATGAATACAGAGGTCGTGTAATGAGCGTTTATGCACTAGTATTTTCAGGCGTAACACCTATAGGAAGTTTATTTGCAGGAAGTTTAAGTACAAAATTTGGCGTATCAGCCACATTCATCATTTCTGCTTTAGTAACAGCGTCACTTTCATTAATTGTAATGCTTGGAGACTTGAAAAAAAGAACAAAGACTTAAACTAAAGATTAAAGATTAAAGAACAAAGATTAAAGAAGGTAGTTTTTCTTTACAGAAAAACCAAAAATTCAATTGATTAAGTGGATCATAAGTTTTAATAACTAAAAATGATTTTAATTACAGTTTTATTAGGTTATAAGAAAAGAATTGCCGGAGGCATTGAAAATTGCCTTTCAGAAGCAAATATTCAAAATTGCATTGCACATCAAATTTGTTACCAAGTAATCTATAGCTCTTTTAAATAATAATGTTGATGCTAATAGGACAATCCTTTAATGGTGATAATTGAGATACTCACATATTACTGAAGGAACTGGTTTAATGTAGAAAACACATATATAAATATGAGAAATGCTGAAATCAGTTTTGATTGACTTGTCCCTAACGGGATTTTGTTAACGTATCAACACTATTGAATAAAAGAGCCCTATACTTATACTAAAACAGGAAAGATTAAAGAACAGAGAACAAATATTTAAGTTTTGCCTTTGGGCAAAGCTTAAATCTAAGATTTTCTGCCAAGGCAGAAAATCAACATTCTTTAATCTTTATTCTTTGGTTTCAAAGGGCAGCCTGCCGGCTCAGGATTTATATAATATGTTTATATTAATTTTAATAAATTTTTTGAAGCCTCTTTAATATTCTTCTTTCCCAAAATGGCAGATATCACTGCAACTCCGTCAATATCTGCACCTCTAAGTGACTGTACATTATTTTCACTTATGCCGCCAATGGCAACTACAGGAATTTTTATATTTTTCTTTATGCTTTTAAGCATTTCAACTGTAACAGCTCTGGCATCAAGCTTTGTGGATGTTGGGAATACAGCTCCTGCTCCAATGTAATCTGCACCATTTTTTTCTGCTTCTATAGACTCCTCTACTGTAGCAGTGGAGACACCTAATATCTTATCAGGTCCTATTAATTTTCTTGCAATTGCTGCAGGAATATCGCTTTGTCCTACATGAACCCCTGCTGCATCCACTGCCAATGCAATATCTAATCTGTCATTAATTATCAGTGGAATATTATATTTATCAGTAACTTTTTTTACTTTTAAGGCAGTATTATAAAATTCCAGTGAGCTTAATTCTTTTTCTCTAAGCTGAACCAGTGTTACTCCACCCTGTATAGCTTGCTTTACTGCAGTGCAGATATCAGTATTTTTTAAAAGATCTCTGTCAGTAACTAAATATAATTTGTAATTTACTTTATCCTTCATATATCTTACCTCTTTTCAAAATGGTTTCTGATGATAGATTGTATATAGCATCAAGCATTTTTACTTTAAGAGAACCTGTACCCTCAATTTCTTTATTTAACTGTTCATTGGCCGTTTCTCCTGCAATTCCCATAGAAACAACCCCAGCCAGGGCAGCTGTTAAATAATCTCTGGAAGCTCCAAGATAACTTCCTATGAGAGATGTACACATACATCCTGTTCCAGTTACCTTTGACATGATTTTATGTCCATTTTCAACTGAATAAACAGTTTTTCCATCAGTGATGATATCAATAGCTCCAGTAATTGCAATAACAGTATTTAATTTAATTGCAAAATCCTTTGCCATTTCTTTTTCTTCGCTTAAGCCTTCTTTTTTTGATGAAGCATCTTCTAAGGAATCAACACCTTTAATCTTAACATTTAATCCATATAAAGTTTTAATTTCAGATAAATTTCCTCTTATAACTGCTAATTTAATTTCACTGATAATTTTTCGCGATACTTCTGTCCTGTATGGTGTAGCACCTGCACCTACTGGGTCAAAAACCACTGGAATATTAAGCTCATTTGCTCTTCTACCTGCAGCCAGCATTGATTCCACACTTCTGCTGTTTAAAGTTCCAATATTTATAACCAGTGAAGAAGCTATGGAAACCATATCCTTTACTTCACTAATGTCATCTGCCATTACCGGTGAAGCACCTATTGCTAAGGTTACATTTGCACAGTCATTTACCGTAACATAATTTGTTATATGATGCACTAATGGATTTTTTATCTTTAATCTGCTTAATAATTCTGAGATTTTTTTACAAGCTTCCATTTATTTATCCCCTTCCAGCATAAAGTATAGATTAATCCTGTTATTATCATAACCGGCACTGTAGCTCCTAATATCAAATCAAATTTAATGAATACATAATATAAAATTACGCCTATGATCCATACTACTAAAGCGCCCCAGTTTACAAGAACATTCTCCTGAAGTTTAGTGTTTTTCTTTATAACAAAATAATCTGTTATTAGTATTGCAAACAATGGTGCAAATACTGACCCTATGGCATATAAAAATCCTTCGTAGTTCTCAATTGGGAAAATAACAGCTAACACAGTACCTATAAAAGCCATTACAACTCCTATATTTCTTTCACTAAACTTTGGCACAATATTTAAAAATGACACTCCTGCAGAATATACATCCATAAATGTGGTTGTAATTGTTGACAGTACAACGATTCCCAGTGCAGCCACTCCTAAATTAGCTGCCAGCATCATAGCTGATGGGTCAGCATTGTTTGAAACAATGGCTGCTCCCAGTCCAATTATAAACATCCAGCTGCTGCCAAGCATGTATCCTAAAAAGCTTCCAAAAGCACCTTGTTTTTCAGTTTTTGCAAACCTGGTGTAATCAGCTATTAAAGGCAGCCATGATAAAGGCATAACTATGTTTAATTCCAGTGCACCCCCTATTGATATACTGCCGCTGCCTTTCTTTGTAAAAAGAGATGCATCCTTAAATATTACAGCTCCCATTACCAATGTTAGTATAAATAAAAGAACTACTGCTGTATTATTTAATTTTTTCATGCCTGATTTTCCAAACCATATCCAAATTGCTGTGAGTAAGCCGATAACTATGCAGCATATAATAAAATTATCAAAATTCCATAGTGATTTAGTTATAAGATTAACTGAATTTGCTGCTGACTTTATCATAACTGCTGTCCAGCCTATTAACTGAAGCACATTTAAAATAGAAAATAAATATGAACCGTACACTCCAAATGAAATGCTGGTAGAAGTTATGGCAGGTATCTTTTCTCTTGTTCCAATTATACCTCCCATAACAAAAATACTTACACCAATTAAATGTCCAATTAAAATCACAACTAATCCAGCTTTAAAGCCTAAGGGTGCAATTAACCCTCCAGTAAGTATCTCTGCAATTGATACTGCTGCTCCAAACCATAAAAACAAGAATGTAAAAAAGCCTATTCTTTCTTCTGTATTACTCATTCAGCATACCTGCCCTTTTATATAGTGTATAAAAATGATTTGTTGGCCCAACACCGTGACCAATGTCTAAAGAATGCTCAATGGCCACTGTTATATATTCCTTAGCTTTTTTCACAGCATCAACAATATTAAGACCCAGTGCCAATTGTGATGCTATAGCTGAGGATAAAGTGCAGCCAGTTCCATGGGTATTTTTTGTATTAATCCTATTTGACCTGAAATAGGTTATATTTTCACCGTCATAAAGCACATCGGTAGCATCATTTTCTAAATGTCCTCCCTTAAGCAGCACATTACTGCAGCCTAATTTATATATTTCCTTTGCTGCTAATTCCATTTGTTCTACTGTGTCTATATTTTTTATGTCCGATGAAACTTCCTTTAGTATTTCCTCTGCTTCAGGAATATTGGGGGTTATGATAGTAGCCAGAGGAATTAAATCCTTTATTAAAGCTGTTTTAGATTCAGGCTTTAAAAGTGAAAAGCCGCTTTTAGAAATCATTACAGGATCCAAAACTACTGGACTGGGCTTATACTGCTTTAATTTTTCACTTATGGCCTCAATAGTTGATATTTTAGAAACCATTCCTATCTTAACTGCGCTTACCTTAATATCAGTAAAGATTGCATCTATTTGAGCTTTTATAATACTTTCATCCATATCCTGAACAGCAAATACTCCTTTTGTATTTTGTGCTGTAACTGCAGTAATAACACTCATGCCATATACTCCATTTGCGCTAAAAGTCTTTAGATCAGCCTGAATACCTGCACCTCCGCAGCTATCAGAGCCAGCTATAGTTAATACATTTTTCATAATCTTATCCTCCCCTTTTTAATGGAAATACTAAAGGCGCAAATCTGCAGGATTTGCGCCTAATAATATAATACATTAGTTAACAACTTCCTACGCTGGTATTATCCAGATCAGGTATAGGGTCTAAGAAATTAGGTTCTCACTCTCAGCTGGCCATCCAGCTCCCCCGTGCTTGACTTTATTCTTTTCATAATAATATCACAAACAGCACTTACTTATCAAGATTTTAAACCAATTAATAAATAATCACAATAATGGTTAAAACCTAATGCTTTATATGCATTAACAGCAGGAGTGTTATTTTTTCTCACCATAAGGGTAGGTACTTTTCCTCTGTTTAATATTCTTCTGCAAATCTCTGAAACTGCAGCTTTACAGTATCCATTTCCTCTGTAATCCTTTGAAGTATAGACACCGCCAATCTGATTGATTTTATCAGTAAAAGTTTGTATATTTGCATGAGCAACAGCTTTACCATTTACTAAAACCACCACTGAATCCTCTTCTTCTGATCTTTCATTCATGGTTTTTATGATTTCATCTCTGCTGGTTATTCTATTAAAACCCTGCTCATTTACTTCCTTTAAAAATGCAACAGCAGTATCCAGTGGTAAGTCCTTATCATTAACAATATCTATATTCTGCATAACAAAAGGTTTGAAGTTGTCATTTACAAAATAACTGTCATCAGAATATTCCAGAATAGTTTTATGATCCTTTATTTTTTCATACAAAGGTTTTATTAAATCAGCCATTCCAAGTAAAAATGAAAAATTTCTTTCCTTCATTTTTTCACTGAAATATTCAACAGCATCTCTATCATTATAATGAGGAATACAGCTTCCAAGATTATAAAATGGAAGTATTCCTTTAAGTTTTCCATTCTTAAAATATCCATAATAATCCGCTGATCTTCTTATGTCCTTATTATTCTCCAGCCCAAACTGAACCACATTTCCGTAAAGAAAAGTTGTTCCAACAGCATTCATGCTTAAATAATCCATAACCTGATTTTTATCATTATTTGTAAGCAGCCTGAATTCATCTTTCATAAGCATCCCCCTTAAAAATCTTAATGTTAAATTGCAAATTATAATATCATCTTTTAACATAAATGTAAATACTTATTTGAAATTACTTTTAAAATTTGTTAACAATTGTTTAATTTTTGTATAATAATTAAAATTAAACTTATAAAATTTAATAAATGTCTGCTTATTTATATCAAAAATGCTAAATTACTCAGTTTTATCAGCTTGCTTTGCTAAAAATTAAGAATAATGAATATGACATTTTAATTACAATATGCAATAATTATAAAGAATACATTAACATTATTGTATGTATTCAAAAAGTAATTATATATTTTTTAAGGAGGTTTGTATATGATAGAAAAGAAAGGACTTTCTCACGCAGCTTACGGTGGTACTAAGGGAGAAGATTATGTACCATACGTGCCCGTAACTGAGGCCATGCCAGAGATGACAGCGGTATCAATATTTATGGGATGTTTATTTGCAGTTATTTTTGGTGCAGCCAATACCTATTTAGGTCTTAAAGTTGGTATGACCATAGCTGCCGGTATTCCTGCAGCAATTCTAGCAACTGGAATACTAAAAGGGATCTTTAAAAGAAATAACATTCTCGAATCAAATGTGATACAAGCAATGGCATCAATGGGTGAATCATTGGCAGGCGGTCTTATCTTTATAGTTCCTGCAGTTATTTTACTTGGGACTAAATTAACCATTACTACAATAATAGTGCTTTCAATATTAGGCGGCTTACTTGGTATATTATTCGTAGTACCATTAAGAAAATATTTAATTGTAGAAGAACACGGGAGACTAGTATACCCTGAAGGTATGGCAGCTTCTGAAGTACTGGTAAGCGGCAGTGCAGGCGGTCATGGATTAAAGACTATGCTTACAGGGCTTTCAGTTGGCGGAGGTTATAAATTGCTTTCCGGCGGCTTTGCATTATGGACAGAAGAGCCATCCTGGACAATAAAACCATTCCAGGGAACAGTTTTTGGTGCCGATATTTTAGCATCATTAATTGGTGTTGGTTATATAGTTGGTATTGAAATAGGTATGTATATGTTTGCTGGAGCACTTGTTGCTTTCTTTGGACTTATACCATTAATTAAATATGTTGGTGCCGGACTTGCAGCTCCATTATTCCCTTCAGCAAAATTAATTAAGGATATGGATGCTATGACAATATGGAGCACCTACATCAGATACGTTGGCGCTGGTGCTGTTGCAGCTGGTGGATTTATAAGCATAATTAAGACATTACCTACTATTGTTAAATCATTTAAATCTGCTATGGGCGGATTTGGAGCTAAAGTAAGCAGTCAAAAGAGAACTGATATTGATGTTCCAATGATTTGGGTTATAGGAGCAGCAATATTTGTATTTATTTTAACATGGCTGGTTCCATTTGTACCAAATGTTAAGATTGGAGCTGTTGGTGCAATCTTAGCTGTAATATTTGCATTCTTCTTTGCAGTTGTATCTGCAAGACTTGTTGGCATAATAGGTACATCAAATAACCCAATTTCTGGTATGACAATTGCTACATTGCTTTTCATAACTGCAATATTAAAAGCTACAGGAAAAGTAGGCAATGCAGGAATGATAGCTGCTATTTTAGCTGGTTCAATAGTTTGTGTTGCTACTGCAATTGCAGGTGGTGCTGCTCAAAGTTTAAAAACTACATTTATAATTGGTGGAACACCTAAACATCTTGAAGTTGCAATGCTTGCCGCAGTTGCTGTTTCTGCTGGAGCTGTTGGATATATTATAATCCTTTTAGACAAAGCTTATTCCATAGGATCAAAGGCTGTTCCTGCTCCTCAGGCAACATTAATGTCATTGGTTGTTAAAGGAATAATGAGTTCACAGCTTCCTTGGGCTTTAGTTATAATTGGTATTACTTTTGGAGTAATGTGTGAACTTATGAAAATTCCTGTACTGCCATTTGCACTTGGATTATATCTTCCAATTTACTTAAGTGCTGGAGTATTAATTGGTGGTATAGTAAGAGTATTGGTAGATAGGAAATTCAGAAATGACGATGCTCAGCTAAAGGAACAAACAGAAAAAGGCGTTCTGCTTGCATCTGGTCTTGTTGCGGGAGATGCACTGGTTGGTATTCTAATTGCTGTATTTGCTATTTTTGGAGTTGACAAGACAGTGGCATTTGGTCCAAGATTACTTGGAGATGCTGCATCAAATCCTTGGATTGCAGCAGTTATAGTTACTTTGCTATGTACTTGGATTTACAAATATACAGTTAAGATTGATAACAAAGTAAGCTAAAAAACTTAAATAAACTTAAATTAAATAAACTTAAAGGGAAAATGTACACATTGATACATTTTCCCTTTCTTATTTAACTTTATACCATAGTAATTTTATTTAAATACCCAAAGACTAGTTTTCACCCATAAACATTTTTACATCATCGTCAGCATTTGTTATTCCGGCAATTCCAAAGTTATCTATTAAAACTTTAGCCACATTAGGGGATAGGAATGCAGGAAGTGTTGGTCCCAAGTGTATATCTTTAACTCCTAATGAAAGCAGTGCAAGTAATACTATAACGGCCTTTTGCTCATACCATGCAATGTTATATGATATTGGCAGCTCATTTACATCTTTAAGTCCAAATATTTCTTTAAGCTTTAAGGCTATAAGTACCAATGAATATGAATCATTACACTGACCAGCATCAAGTACTCTAGGAATTCCGTTAATATCTCCTAAGTTTAATTTATTATATCTGTATTTTGCACATCCTGCTGTCAATATAACTGCATCCTTTGGCAGCTTTTCAGCAAACTCAGTATAGTAATTTCTGCTCTTCATTCTGCCATCACATCCGGCCATAACAAAGAATCTCTTAATTGCTCCAGATTTTACAGCATCAACTATTTTATCTGCTAAGGCAAAAACCTGATTATGTGCAAATCCGCCAACGATTTCTCCTTTTTCAATTTCCTTAGGAGCAGCGCACTTTTTAGCATGTTCAATTATCTCTGAAAAGTCCTTTGGTTGTCCATCTTTCATGTCAGGAATGTGTTTTAATCCATCAAATCCAGTTGAGCCAGTTGTGTATACTCTTGATTTATATGAATCCTTTGGAGGCACCAGACAGTTTGTAGTCATTAAAATTGGACCATTAAAGCTTTCAAATTCTTCATTCTGTTTCCACCATGCATTTCCATAGTTACCTACAAAATTGCTGTACTTCTTAAATGCAGGGTAGTAATTAGCAGGCAGCATTTCACCATGTGTATATACATCTACTCCTGTACCCTGTGTCTGCTTTAATAATTCTTCCATATCCTTTAAATCATGTCCGCTTATTAATATTCCTGGATTATTTCTTACACCAATATTAACCTTTGTTATTTCAGGATTGCCATAAGTTGTTGTATTTGCTTTGTCCAATAAGGCCATAGCATTGACACCATATTTACCACACTCTAATACAAGTGAAACTAGCTGGTCTACTCCTAAATCATCTCTAAGTGTATCTACAAGAGCTTTCTGAAGGAATCCATTAGTCTCATCATCAGCATAACCAAGATTATCTGCATGCTCTAAATATGCAGCCATTCCCTTTAATCCATAAGTTAGTAATTCTTTTAAAGATCTTATATCTTCATTTTCAGTTGAAAGAACACCCGTTTTATTTTCCTGGTCTGCAAGTTTGTCTAATTCTGAAACATCACAGCCCTTTGCTATTATTGCAGCTCTCACTTCTTTTTTTAGTTGTTTGGATTTTTCTATTTTATCTAATATTTTATTATTATCAAAGTTTGCATTTGTTATTGTTATAAATAAACTTTCTATAATAAATCTATCTGCTTTTTTATCTAATACTCCCAGCTCTCTTGCCTTTACTGTATATACAGAAAGAGATTTGGTTGCAAAAATCAACTTATCCTGAAGATTTGCAGTTTCAGGCTTTTTACCACATACTCCTCCTAAAGTACATCCTTTTCCTCCTGATGTCTCTTGACATTGGTAACAAAACATCATGTGACGATTCCACCTTTCAATTTAAATTTATTTCTGTAATTTATTTTTTATTTACTATGCTTATATACTACTAGATAACTCTAATATAATCCGTAACGCTAGTTACAAATTATAAAAAAAAGCGGTTTAAAAACCGCTTTTTTTTATATATTATTTACCAGTGAATCAGGAACATTTTCTTTTCCCTGACCATAATAATCAAACACTCTCACTGCCTGCTCAATCTGAGTATCAGTCATCATTGCAACATCATTGCTCATAGATCTTGCTACACAGTAAGTTTTAGCAGCTTCTTCTAAATAAATGCAGGAATATAAAGCTTGTTTCAATGAGTCACCTACTGCAATTACACCATGATGCTTTAAAATTACAGCTAGTTTCCCTTTTAAATTTTCAACTGCTCCTATTCCCATTTGCTGGCTTGCAGCTGATGAGAAAGCACATACATTAACTGATCCTTTTGCTGCATTGGCAAGAGTAGTTAAATTACATTTAAACTCATCCTGAACTAAACCTATTGCAGTTGCATAAGGTTGATGTGTATGAATAACCGCATTAACCTGTGGCATATTATTATAGATATATAGAAGTGCTTTTGTATCCACTGATGCCTTTCTATTTCCCTCAATAACTTGTCCAGATAAGTCCATTAAAATTATATCATCTGCCGCTAAGTCTTCATATATCATTCCTGAAGGAGTTACTAATATTCTGTCTTCATCAACCTTACAGCTTACATTTCCTCCTGAAAGTGCAATTAGTCCATATCTATCAAGCTTAATGCCAGCCTTAATGACTTCCTCTTTTTCTTTACTATACATCTTTCCTTTTCCTTTCCTTATACATTGCATTGTTTCTTTTTATATTTGCCTTTAGGGAATCAGGATGTATAATTTCCTCAATTTCTAAAAGACATTTTTCTAAATCTTTGTAGTTATTGTATGCTTTTAAATCTATCCAGTACCTTCCCTTAAATAATGAAGGTTTATTTACTCTTATATACATTTTTTTTGCTAGCTGCTGTTCTTTAATTTTAAAACCAATTAATTCTTTTCTGGAGTAAACATGAGATTGGTTAAAAGCTGAAAAACTTATTGCATTATTGTCTATAACTATTTTTTCAGGATAGCTTATGGCTATAAAATTAGTAATTAATGTATATATACATATAAAACATATGAACATCCAAAGATATTTCATAGTTGAGCCACCGATTATACTGTAAATTCCAAATGTAAAAACAATGGCCGCTAAAATTCCTGCATAAATTACTCTGATTATAAACATTTTTTTATCAAATACATATTCCTTACTCATGTTTCCTCCTTTATTTTTTATATATTAAAGTATTTCTATAGTTAGGCCTGCTTTAATTCTGCAGCTTCTTTTATTATTCTTTTTCTATTTAGTAATGCTAATCCTATAGCTACAACTGCTACTATACCCATACCAATCCATCCAAGATCATTTAAACGAACAATTGCCCAAGTTAATGGATTTGCACCATCACATATACTTGAAATCTGTGTAGCACCTGAAGGCAATGCATATTTAGCGCTTCTGGCTGCTGTAGTTATTAATGGTGCCAGGTCAGTAGAAATCAATAAGCCCAATGCTAATATAACTATACCATTTATTAAAGCTCTGAATCCGTTACCATTAACTACAGGAGTAATTAAAACGAACATCCATGGAATAACTGCTAAATCTGCAAATGGAAGAACCTTGTTTCCAGGAAGGACAACAGCCATGAATACTGTTAGGGGTACTAGTATAAGTGATACAGAAAGTGTTAATGGATGCCCTACACCAACTGCTGAATCAAGACCTATATACATCTTTCCTCTGTTGGAAAATCTCTTACTAATAAATTCAGAAGCTGCATCAGAAATTGGAAGTAAGCCTTCCATTAATAGAGAAGCCATCTTAGGAATAAGAACTAATACAGCTCCCATAGTGATTCCAAGCTGAAGCACTTTAGTGATATCATAGCCTGCTATAGCACCAATTGCAAGTCCTAACACTGATCCAACCATTATTGGTTCTCCAAATACTCCAAATTTCTCCTGAACCTTATCCACATTAATATCTATATTTCTGACTCCAGGAATCAAATCAATGATTTTATTGATTACTACAGCTATTGGTGCATATGCTGCGGTAAATCCATGAGGAAGTGAAACACCTGGTAATCCCAAAGTTTTCTCAACTCCTGGAGCTGTATAATCTCCAATTACCATGATTATTATCATATTTAAAACAGCTGCTATTAAGCCAATGGTCTGACTTCCAGTAACTACTGCAACCAGTGCTCCTGTAAATGCGAAGTGCCAGTAATCCCAAATATCAACGTCTATTGTCTGAGTTGTATTTGTTAATATCATTATAATATTTACAAGAAGGCACACTGGTATTATTATCATGCCCACTGTTGATGCAAAGGCAATAGCTGCTGCTGCCGGCCAGCCAATATCAATGACAGATAATGATAATCCAAAACGTTTAATCATCTGCTCTACTGCTGGTCCTAAATTAGTAGATAGTGCCCCAATTACCAGATTTAAGCCTATAAATCCTACACCTACTGTTAGTCCAGCCCTTAACGCTTTACCTTTTTCTGTACCTAAAATTATTCCAAAAATGCATATTATAATTGGCATCATTACTGTTGGCCCTAAGCCTTGTATAAAGTTAAAGAACGACAATATATATGACATAATTTACACCCCTTTAATTATTTTGATTAATAAGATCTTATTTTTTCATGAGTTCTAATATTTCCTTAGTTGTCTTATCAACTCCAACTCCCGTTAAAAAGCATATACCGCTTACAAATGGGCACTTTACTCCATTTGGTTGCATAGTTGTTGCAACAACAAAATCAAAGTTGGCAGATTTTGATGGTACCTCAGCTATCTTACACTGATCTACCTTATACTGTCCTTTATAACCATTGCTATCCAATATCTTTTCAACCTTAACTCTTGCTGCTGTAGATGTGCAGACACCTGCACCGCATGCTAATAATATTCTTTTCATTTATTGTCACTTTCCCTTCTATTTTTAAAATTTTATATATTATTATAGAAATAAATTTGATTATACCGTTTACAATTAACAGTAATGTGTCTGTGTTTTATTATTCACCTAATACAATAACTCTGCATTTACGACTACGAGATCTTGTACGATCAAAATCTGCAAAATAAATATAACCTGTTGTTCCAACTCCTAATTTTCCATTATCAACCTCGAATGTCTGGCTGGAGCCAAGCAATGTTGCTTTTAAGTGTGCATCACAGTTTAAGAGGGCAGAACGATCACCATTTGGAAGATAAGCTTCTGCATCCGGCCATGATGCAACAGCTTCGTAATGCTTTTCGCCAGGATAGTTGTATTGCCCTTCTGCAATATTGTCAGGAATGATTTTTTTAAGTACATTATTTAAATCAGCCTGAAGAAATTCATCACCATTTTCAGTATAATCATGAACAAATTCTTCAAAGAATACAGAACAGGTTGTATGTGGAGAAATTACAACACAAATGCCGTTTTGTACTTTGCTTTTTTTTATTATTTCTTTTACAGATGGGGTTATATCAAAAAAACTTGGTGTTTCTCCATGAGAGGTTAAATTAATTTGTTCTTTATAAATATTCATGCTATGACCTCCAATCTTATTTATATTATTTTTCATTTTTAGCTTTAATAATTGCCTGTATCATTTCTTCTATTCTTTTTACTCTGTCTGGAGCATTGAGTATTCCGCTTGTTGCACCAGTTCCATCAGCGCCATGAACTATGGTCTGATAAACATCTTCACCAGTAGTTATTCCTGATGCCTGCATAACCAAAATGTTTTCATCAATGTCTTTTATGGTTTTTGTGGTTTTAACGATGTAATCAAAACCGCTTGTCTTTCCAGTACCAATTAAATCAGTTGGTTCACATAATAATATGTCAGGACCTAACTTAGCTATAGCCTTAGCTTCATCTAAGCAATCTGCACAAACTATAGTTATAATTTCAAGTTCTTTTGCTCTTTTAATTGTTTTTGCTAAATCTGTCAATGTCATAGGCTGCTCTGCATGATTTAAAAATACTGCTTCGGCGCCAGCTGCCTTTAATGATTCAGGTAATACATGCCCCATTCCACGGCCTGGAACCAATGGATCCATATGCTGAGCTGTTACTATAAGATTTTTTGTATGAGCCTTAATATTTGATAAATCTGCAAAAGGTGCAGTAAAGAATACTTCTACGCCGTATTTTTCGGCAAGCTTATCAGAAGCCATGGCAAGTTTTAAGCTTTCTTCTCCGTATAAATATGATTTTGGATTTACTATTAAAAATGGTGTCCTTACTTTTCTCATTTTCTCACCTTCTTATTTAAATTTTTTTGTATGAAATACATGGTAGTAGTGTTCTAAGCATTCTTTCATGCCTTGAGTCTGTGCATTTCGTAATTCATAATAATCATTAAATTTAGTTTCTTTTGCTTTAGTAAATGCAGCAGTAACTAAATCAGTATAAATATTTATCTTGCTTATTCCTTCGGCAGCACACCTTCCAAGATTATCATCTCCTGTTGATGAGCCTCCGTGAAGTACCAAAGGTGTATCTATGGCATTTTTAATTTCTTTTAATCTGTTAAAATCTATAACAGGCTTTCCTTTGTAAGCTCCGTGGGCAGTTCCTATGGATATCGCCAGAGAATCAACCTCTGTAAGTTCTACAAATTTTTCTGCTTCTTCAACAGTGGTGTAAATACCGCCGCTGTTATGGCTGCTATTATAATCCTCTCCTCCACCAACATGTCCTATTTCTGCTTCTACAACTACTCCCCTGAGATGGGCATATTCAACAATTTCTCTTGTTCTCTTAACATTATCTTCAAAGGAATCCATAGAAGCATCTATCATTACTGATTTAAAGCCTTCATCTATAGCTCTGATTATTAGCTCCTTAGTTGTACCATGATCAAGATGTAAAACTGCTGGTACCTTTGCCTTTTTGGCATAATATTTACCTAAATACACTGCCTCATCAAATGATAGGAATTCCTTATGTGCTTCTGCATAGGCTAAAATAACTGGTAAATCCAACTTTTCTGCAACTTCAATATAAGCTTTAATTGAGCCTTGATCTACAAAATTTGGTGCTGGTATGGCATAATTATCTTTTCTTGCTGCCTTAAATAATTCTTTGGATGAAACTAACAAAATACCATCTCCTTAAAAAATTTATTGTTAATCTATATTAGCTTTTTTTATTATGTCTCTGAACTCATGAATATTTTTACAAGCTATAATCTTTTTCAATAGCACTTCATCTTGAAATAATGCAGTAAGTTTCTGAAGCATCTTAATCTGCTGCTCAGATTTTAACAGCCCCAGCATAAAAATTGCACTTACTTCTATTTCATGCTTATCATCTACCATGTCTTTAAAAATTACTGGTTCCTTTAATGACATAAATCCAATCTGAGGCTTTATTATATGAACCCCATCAGTATGAGGAATGGCTACACCTATTCCATTTATATTTAAACCAGTTGGATAGCTCTTTTCTCTATCCATAACAGCTTTGAAAAATGTGTCCTTAACAAGACCTTTTGATAAAAATTCATCTGTCAGCTTTTTCAAACAATCTTCCTTGCTGCTAAAGGATTGATTAAAAAAAGCAATTTCTTCACTAAAATACATGTTTAAAAACCCCCATTTTTTTATTGTATTCTTCTTTCAAATAGTTCTATAACCTTTGCTATATCTTTACTTGTTTCTGCCTTATTTAAAGCTTCTTTAAATTCACTGATCTGAAGTAAATTAATAAGGTGGAATAAAGCATTTAAATGCTTTTCATTATCCACTGCATTTATAACACATAAGTATTTTATTGGATCAAGAATTCCAGCATTAAACACCACAGGATTTTTCAATCTAATTAAATTAAAGCCTAGTCCCATGCTGCCCTCATCAATAGATGAATGAGGGATGGCAAACCCTTCTGAAATTACAATATAAGGACCATTTTCTTCAACATTTCTAATCATGGATTGTATATAGTTATTATTTATATATCCTTTATTTAGTAAATTCATTGAAGCCTTCTCTATTGCCTGCTGCCATGTATCTGCCTCTACATCAACCTGAATAAACTCTTCAGTTAATAAATTTGAAAGACTTAAAGGCACATTTTTTATTTTTGTAAAATAATCATTCAGGCTTTCATTAATTACATTAAGTAATTCATCATTATTTATTATTGGCTTTATTTTATTGATAATATCTGAACTATCATTTTTGGCAAACTGCACAAGGTTAATGTGTCCATAGTCATCAATCATCTTTCTCATCCTAAGAAAATCACTATCAGTTAATTGGGGAGAAATCTTGATATAAGGAACATCAACGTTGTCTAATTCTACAGTAGAAATAACAAAGTCCACATCACAGCTTAAAGAATCTCTTAATCTATGCTTAGGAATAACATTTATTATGTTTAAGTCGAACCTTTCAAGTAGTTTTGACTTTAACAGCTGACTTGTTCCAATACCGCTATTGCAGATTAAAATCACATTACAGCTGGTTGTCTGAGTCTTCATCTTTTCAATTGAAGCACATATATACACAACGATATATGAAATTTCTTCATTAGTAATAGTCCTGTTTATATATTGTTTTAAGATATCAATATTTTCAGTGACAATTTTTTTAATATCATCATATTTTTCTATGATAACGTTAATCTCGCCATTTTCAGTATAATTTTTAAAACCACTGGCAGATACCCTTTCTAAATGATTAGACAAGCTTTTAAAAAGTTCATAATCCCTATATAAAGGAAGATTTAAAGCCTGAGATACATTCATAATAAACAATCTGGTTATAGTTTGTATCTTTACTATCTCCCTGCTTTCATCAACACTGCTGCTTTTTTTCAAATATTTTAGATTTGCAGAAAAGTCTTTAAGATATGCCAGCTCATCTTCATTGTATTCAATGTTAAAATGCTGACATATAAGTTTATATAACCTGTCAACTAATTTGTTGTTGGCATCTGTATTTTTTTGATCATAATTTTTAAGATGTTTACCAGATTTTATCCTAAAAATGGCCATGCTCAAATAGTTTATCAACATATTAAAGGAATATTCCATTAGCTGTAGATCTGAATAACCTTCAGCTTCAGATGTCAAATTTTGAAGGATTATATTTTTTTCTGTGGCAATGACTTTTGCATCTTCACTTTTTATATTTTTTGTTCCTTCCTGACGAGAAAATAAGCTGTATAAATACTCATATTTTACCAGGATGCTTATAAACAAACCTCTCACATCAATTTCAGACCCATTAAGACAAATACCCGTATTTGTCTGTGTATTTATTGAAAGATTATAACCATTTAAAAAATCATTCAGATATTTTAAATCACCTATTACTGTTGAACGAGACACACACATAAACTCAGCAATATTAAACAAAATTATGTGCTTAGGGGTAAATATTAATAAAAGAGTTTCTATTATCAAACGTTCATCTCTTGATAGTCTATAGTCATAAAAGCTGATTGTATTAAGTGTCTCATATATGGATTTATTTGTTTTTGCTATAGAAAACCTGTTATCTGCCATTTCTAATGAAGCTAAATCTTTAGAATTAAAATATTCATTAATTTCCTGAATATCTGCCTGAACTGTCCTTATGCTTACACCTAAGGTTTGTGCTAGTCCCTTAATATCAAACTCATTTGGTCTCTCATATATGATTTTTATAATTTCACAAGTTCTTTTATACATTCCTAACACCCACCTTGTTATTTACTTTTGTTTCTTGAGAATAATTTATCATAGTTTGTCAAAATATAAAAGATGAAAACGCTTCCACTGATGAGAAGCAATTTATACTAATTATTATCTTAATCTTCTGCTATTTATAAACAGTATTTTTTAATAAATCTTAATAAAAATAAAAAATAAAAAAAAGTAATCTGTATTTTACGTTACAGATTACTTTTATATATAATATTTGTATAACCTTTTATCATTTTTAAGGCTTATATGTAAACCATATTCTTTGGTCCATTGTGCAAGAAAAACATTTTTAATTTCATCTATTCCCCTTATTTTCAATTCATTATTAATCCATGACATGTCATAACCAATAATATTTAAATTCTCAAAGATAACCTCACCATCCATAATTAAGTTAACTGGTAAAGTGATTTTAATATTATGGCTGTCCTCTGTTTTCAGTATGCTTAAGGATCCATTAGTTTCAAGAATGGCAAACTTAACCTGATTAATTAAAAAAACATCCTTTTGTCTAAGCAATCCTTGTAATTCATCTAAATCCAGCTTACTTTTTTTCAGTTCTATAAAATCAATTTGCCCATTTACAATTATAACAGATGGCTTATCTTCAAAAAAAGCCCTAAGTTTTCTTTTTTTCTGAGTGGCTATTTCAATGAAATATACCAGAAATGTCCATAATCCCAGAGAATACAATATATAGAGCAGATTTACATCTAAAGAGTAAATAGCATTCCCAACTAGTTCTCCAAGTACTAATGCTGATATGAAATTAAAAGGGGTTATCTGACTTATTTGAGTTTTTCCCATGAATTTTGTCAATATCAACAGGGCAAAAAAACCTAGCAGAAGTTCAATAGTTAAACTGGCCATTAGTTTGTATTCCATATACTATCATTCCTTATGTTGTAAAATAATCTGATATATTATATTTTGCCCTAAGTTAATACTTTTATTTATTTTTACGCAGGTTATTTAATATTTATAAATTTACCCATTATGGAACTATTATTCTCTTTATCTCATCTAAGGTCATAATACATTTTCCATTAATTATTCCGCCATCCTCAACTATTAAATTTATTGTCTCTATATCTCCCATTACCTTACCAGCTGCTGTAATGTGCAGCAGTCCATTGCTTTTCACATTGCCCCTTTGCATTCCCCCTACAGTAATGTTATCACAGATGATATTACCTTTCACACTTCCTGTTTGAGAAATAATTATATCTCCTTTTGTTTCTATATCACCAGTAAATTCTCCTGCGATTTTTATTGAACCTGAGGATATAATATTGCCAGTGACATGTGTTGATTCACCAATTAAAGTTTCTATGTTTGAATTTTGATCTGAATTCTTTTTAAAATTTGAAAACATTATTTTTTCTCCTTCACTTAAATATTAACATTTTGCATTTGAGTTAAATCAATTTGTATATTTGAATTTATCCTAAGCCTTAATGATTTCATATCACTGGCTTTTTTATTTTTATATTCATTATTATTTGAAGAAACACTGCTGTAAAAATCAGCTTTTTCCAAATTACACTTTATTTCTGGATTATATTCACATACATGAGAACTTCCCTTTGAGGTTTCCGGTAATTTAAAATAATCTATATCAATAACTTTATTAAATGGAATATTTAAAGTTAAGTATTTACTGCAATTTTCATTTGAGCTGTTAGCCATAACATATTCTATTTTTGTTTTAATTTCGCCGCTTATAAATAAGGTCCCATGGTTTCCCATATTAATAAGTTTTTTATCAGTTAATAAAACATCATTTTTGACTTCTTTAACTTCAAGTTTCCCATGGCTGAAACCAATACATCTTTCAGCAGAAACATCAAACTGTTTTTTAGCAATTATAATAGGCATTAAAAAATTATTTTTTTTATGCTCATTAAGTATTATATTACTTTTATTATGGTGACTGCCTTTTTTATTGTTATTATTAATATTATCTTTACAATTTGCTTTAACTCTATTTAAATTTATATCCCTTTTCAGTAACAAAATCAAGAGTACAGCCATTAATAAAAATTGTAACTTTTTAATAGAGCTTAATTTATAATTTTCTTTTCTCATTTTTCCTCCATTTTAAGTCAAATATATATTATTAATATTCACCTGCTGCACCTGCAGAACTTTTATTCTTAGAAATAAAACTAATTTCTCAGCTATTCTTTTAAAAGTTATTACTCCATCAGATTTAATAGGTTTCTTGTTAAAATCAGACTCAAAAATTCTTGCCTGCTCAAGTTCACAGTAAGGCTTTTCCGTATAATAAACAAGTTCTTCAAAAGCTTGTTCGCAATCTGATTTACCCATTAAGTTCTCTTGGCATTTATTATTATTAATAGATGTATCATCAAAATACTCTATTTTTTTAACTCCACTTCTATATTTAATAATGGGCGGTGTTTGATAAAACACCTCTGTTACACATTGAAATGGAATTTTCACAGTTGTATGCTTTATCCTGCCGCTGACAACATCCTTTTTAGTACATTTAGCCGCTGCATATTCAATATTTTCATGTATATATCCTTCTAGAAATAACTTGCCGGATACCATATTTCCGCACTTATCTTTTCTTCCTACAGTTGGCATTAATCTGCAGCTTGTTAAAAATACATCCTTTTTTACCCTTTTCATCTCATAAAAATCTTCTTTTAGCTTAATATCTGCTTCTAAATCTATTTGAATATCGGTTTCTGCAAGGACTACCGGTATCCTGGAAACAATTTGTACCAATTTTTAATCCCCCTCTTTCATATAGGGTACAAAGCAGATAATCTGCTCTATACCCATAAGAATACTACTGTGGTATAGAAATTAGCTTTCTATCTAATATTAACCTGCTGCAGCTGTAAAACCTTTATTCTTAAGAGAATAACCATCTTTTCCTCAATTTTTTCAAATTCCTGTGTTTCCTCATAGCATGAATGTTCTCTGTTAATATCAGCCTCAAATATTCTTGCACTTACCAGTTCACAGAATGGTTTTTCTGTATAGTTTATTTCATCTTCAAAATCCCTCTGACAAGGTGTTACTCCCATTATAGCTTCTTCACATTTTCCCTTTTTTTCATGATTACCTAAAAACTCTATTTCTTTCTGTGTTGTTCTAAATCTTATTACTGGCTGTCTCTCAAATTCTACTTCTGTAACACAGTGGAATGGAACTTTAACTGTAGTGTGTTGTATATTTCCGCTTACAGCTTCATCTGAAACACATTTTGCTGTAGCATATTCAATATTCTTCTGTACATATCCGCTTATAAATAATTTTCCGGAAATTAATTCTCCAGTTGTTGGATTTCTTCTGCCTGCTGTAGGAATTAATTCACATTGAGTTAAAAAAACATCCTTTTTTATTCTCTTAACTTCAAAAAAGTCTTCCTTTAATTCAATTTTAGCATCTATATCTATTTGTATATCTCTTTCAGCTAATACTACTGGGATTTTAGCAACTAATGGTCCACATACACCATTTGGTGTTACTCTTGAGCTGTCACACATTGATAAAGTCTGTGATTTTACTTTTCCGCAATATACTTCTGGTTTTGAGCAGTTACCATCAGGTCTTCTCTCCAATTTTTATTCCCCCTTTTTATATAAGGTATAATTTAATTATTACACCTAATTCATTGTATGATAGGCTTGTACAATTGACACAAAATTAAAAAAAAAAGAAGCATTATGCTTCTTCTTATTATTTACTTACAGCAGCTAGATTTTTATAACAGTAATTAATAATGTCACTTCTTTTTATTATGCCAATAAACACATTATTGTCATCTACAACTGGAACAAAGTTCTGGTTAATTGAAAGTGATATTAAGTCTTCTATATCAGCATTTATAAAAACCGCCTTATTATGCATCCGTCTTGGGATGTCATTTATAATAATTTTATTTGTGTTATTAAAGTTTAAATTTGGTGTATTTTTCAGTTTTCTTAATAAATCTCCTTCGGTTAAAGTGCCAACATATTTACCTTCATCATCGATTATTGGAATAGCCGTATATTTGTGAAAATCCATTTTCTCAAGAGCCTGCCGCATTGTTGAATTTACATTTTCAAAAGCAACGTCATTCTTTGGTGTAAGGAAAAATGCTATATTCATATTGTATCCCCTTAATAATGTTTTTTATTTTATTTCTCTAATTCAATTATAAATCCACCATATTTTATAGTCAAAGTTATAATAATTTATTTTCACAATGTTAATATTTTTATTTTAACTTTTCCCATTCCTCCCTTAAGATTCCATACAAATACATATCATATCTTCTGCCATCCCGATGAATAAATTCACGATATATTCCTTCCCTTTTATATCCAAGGCTTTCATATAAATTAACAGCACTTTTATTGTACTGAATTACAGTAAGCTGTATCCTATGAAAATTAAGTTCCTGAAAGCCAAATTCCATTGCTAAATTCAGTGCTTCTTTTCCATAACCTTTCCCTCTGGACTCACTGCTGCCTATTCCCACAAATATAGTGGCAGCACCATTATTCCATAGTATTTCCTCAAAGCCTGTTACACCAATTAATGTATTGTCCTCCAAAGTTCTTACAGCAAAAATATAACTATTACTTGAACTTCTTTTATTATTCAGCATTTGAAGTAACTGCATTTCTGATTTAGGAAATGCACTTATCACATCATATAATCTTAAAAAATTAACATCATTATACCAGTTTTCTAAAATTGCTAAGTCCTCCTCATTAAGAGAGGTTAGCTTTACTCTTTCGCCAACTAACAAATTATTTATAAACATTTTTTCTCCTAGGTTAAAAATTATTTTTTTAAATATAAATCTTATTAAATATAAACAAAGATGCATTTAAGCTGTTTATTAAACATTCCTCCTCATTGTTATAATCGCAGCCAAGTTCTTCAAAATAACTTTCTGAATTATGCTTTTCATATACAGCACCTAAATCAATTAAAGAATTGTTTCTTATTTCGTAAGCCATAGAATTATCAGGCTGTATTTTTATTGCTTTTTCACTAAATAAAACAGCATTTTCATAATCTTCTTCATCATACATTATCTTTGCCATAAGTATATATGCTCTGTAGTAATTGCTATTTATCTTCACACATTTTTTCAGCATATTTACAGCATATTCATTTTTGTTTGTTTTATATAATAAAAATGCAATATTATAATATGATCTATAATCATTGCTGTTAATCAATATTATTTTAACATAACAATTTAATGCCTCATTGTATCTGTTAAGTTTAATAAGCTGTTCTCCTTTTAGTTTCAACAGCCTTATAGTATGAAAGTCGAACTGCATGGCTTTATCATAACAGTTTAATGCCTTTTCCCTATTTGCAAATAAATCTAATATTCTGCCTCCTGCCATATAAGCATAGGTATTAATTGCATTGTTTAAGCAGCCTAATCTTAGCACTTTCATACTTTCACCGCACTTTCCATTATATAATATTATATTTATTAAGTATTCTACAAATTTATTCTATAACCTTTTAATTATAAAATAAATTTTCCAATAAAAAAAACTGCCTTATATAAAAGCAGTTTTTTAAAATAATTATAAAATACTTCCATCAGTTCCTATAGTAACTTCCCTATATGGAACAATTGTTTTAGCCTCTAACATGGCAGTTTTAACTGCATTTACAATGCCTCCGCAGCATGGTACTTCCATTCTCACCACTGTAATGCTCTTTAAATCATTATTTTCAATAATTTCCTTTAATTTTTCTTTATAATATTCAACATCATCCAGCTTAGGGCATCCAATAACAGTTATATGGTTCTTAATAAATTCATTGTGGAAATCTCCATAGGCATATGCAGTGCAGTCAGCAGCTACAAGCAGATCAGCATTTTTTAAATAAGAAGCCTTTGGATTTACCAGTGCCAATTGAACAGGCCACTGCTTAAGTTCAGATAGATTTTCACCTTCTGATTCACTTTTCTTTTCCATATTAACGTTTTTAACAGATTCAGCTTTTTTTAACGATGTCCTTACAATAGATCTTGCAGCAGTACCTGGACATCCACACGGCATTGCATGTTCATGTTCATGTTCAGTTTTAGCTTTTGATTCCTTTCTTTCCTTTACTGCCTTTTCATCATAATCCGTGGCATCCCTTTCTATAATTTCTATTGCTCCTTGAGGGCACCCTGGAAGACAATCACCTAACCCATCACAATATTCATCGCTGATAAGCTTTGCCTTACCATTAATGATTTCTATAGCACCTTCATGACAAGCTGTAGCACAAATACCGCAGCCATTGCATTTTTTTTCATCTATTGAAACTATTTTTCTATTCATAATATACCTCCTCCAAATCACTTATATTGACTTTATGTTTATAATATAGTATTATAATCAAAAATAATCTGTAACACAAGTTACGTAATATAATTTTTAGGAAGTGTGATTATGAATGATATATGGGATAGTTTAATAAACTGTTCTCTATTTAAAGGAGTATCTAAAGAACAAATTACCACACATATGGGCTCAATAGAATATCAGACAGTTATGTATAAGAAAAATGATGTCATTGCCATTGAAGGAGATGATGCTCCTTCACTTGGAATTATTATTAGCGGAAGCGTTGAAATACAAAAGTTGTATGCCAGCGGAAAAATCATAACAATTGAAAGGCTCGGCCAGGGTGATATATTCGGAGAAGTAATTATTTTTTCTCAAATGGGCAGATATCCTTCAACTATTGTTTCCAGTGAAAATTCGCAAATTTTATTTATTCCAAAATCTGAAATGTTAAAATTATGCAGCATTAATATTCATGTTTTAAACAACTTCATGGCATTATTGTCAGATAAAATTCTTATGCTTAATAAAAAGTTAAGGAATTTATCCTTCGAAACTATCAGGCAGAAGGTTTCCAGTTTTATTATTGATGAATATAAAAGGCAGAAAAGCAATCCAATAAAATTCAATATTTCAAGAAAAGAAATGGCAGACTATCTTGGAATTCAAAGACCATCCCTTTCAAGAGAGTTAATACATATGAAAGAGGAAAACTTAATTGATTTTGATAAGCACTATATTAAGATTAAAGATATGGAGGCCCTTGAGGGTTATTTATATTCTTAATGATAAATATAAAATAAAAAAACACCAAGTTCAAACCTAGTGTTTTCAATATGTGAGTAAGTCTGTAAGCCGAGTTCTGTTTTTGACAATCATCTATCTAGACCTACTGTTGCCAGTAAGTTCAAGCGATTCTACCCGGAAGCGGGGCGGGCAGCCCCTGGAAAACACATAAGTGATTTCCTACTTCCCTATTCGATCTTGCTCCAAGTGGGGTTTACATAGCCGCAAAGTCGCCAATGCGCTGGTGAGCTCTTACCTCGCCTTTCCATCCTTGCCGTATACAAATACTAGTAATTAAACTAATATTAAAATCTGCGGCGGTATATCTCTGTTGCACTTTCCTTCAAGTCGCCCTGACTGGGAGTTACCCAGCACCCTGCCCTACGGAGCTCGGACTTTCCTCTCCTGTGTGAAACACAGCAGCGATTGTCTGGCTTACTCGCAAGTATTATAATATCACAGCATTAATTAAAAAGCAAATAGAATGTTTTTACATGCAATTTTAATTTCAATAATCCTCTTAGATTGTTACTTATCATAATTATAATATAATATTCTCCCGCAATTATCACATAATACCTTTTCTTTATTTTTACTAATCTGATCCATAGTCATAGCCGATACCTTCATTTTGCATCCAGAGCATATGCCGTTTTTAATTAAAGCTATTGCTGTGCCTTTAGAGTATTTTATTTGTGTATATTCTTTTAGTATTTTTTCAGGTATGGTTTTTTTTATATTTTCTATATTTGCATTATATTTTTTCAATTCATTATGGGCATTTGATATTTTTTTATTGCTGGCTTCCTTATAATCATAAAAATTATTTTTGAGTTCAACTAGTTTCTTTCTTAAAATTTCTTTTTCCTCTTCCAATTTTTCTTCACTCTCAAGAAGAATTATATTTTTATCGTCCATTTCACTTAATCTTTTATTATTATCATAAATTCTTTTCTGCAGTTTCTCCACTGTTTTACTGGTAATGTTACTGCTGTACATCATTTTCTCATCAGCTTCTATTTTTTCTTTTAAATCCCTGGTTTTACTGTTGGCAGACTTAAATCTGTCTTTTATTTTCTCAATTTCATTTCCCTTCAAAAGAAATTCTTCTTTACATTTTTCAAATTCAATTTTCATTTTCTTTAATAGATATACATATGAACCATCCTTTATTATTTTATTATTTTCTGCTGCCTTAATTTCATTTTCCTGAAGCTGAAATAACATATCCATATTATTCATTTAATGTCCTCCTTAAAATTTATTATGTTATACAAAAATAGAAACAGAATAATTCTGTTTCTATTTATATTCGTATGGACTTTTATTAGATTCAGATAAAATTACTGAATTTGAATATCCATTGTTATTTAAAATTGTCTGCAGTCTTTTTCCAACGATTTTCATAGCGCACCATTCTAATTGGAAATGTCCTGCGTCAATAACTGAAACGCCTTGCTCAAGGCAGTCGCTTAAATGGTGGTGAGTGGTGTCTCCAGTTATAATGCAGTCTGCATGAAGATCAATGGCGTTTTGAAAGAAATCCTCACCACTGCCATTAATAACTGCTATTCTATTTATATTGTTATCTAAATTTCCGGAATACTTTATTATTTCAATATCCAGTGCCTTTTTAACCCTATCACATAAACTTCCCAGTGTAACAGGGTTTTGTAATTCAGTAATTCTGCCTATACCGCCTTTTGCCTTATCTGAAGATGAAGGCTTAATTATAGTGTAATTGTCAAGGCCTAAAATTTCCATGGAAATATCATTTAAGCCGCCATTTACACTGTCTAAGTTAGTGTGACAGGCAAATATATTTATGCAGTTACTTAATGCTTTCATTACTTTCTTACCAACCAGGCTGCTGTTTGTAATAGATTTTGGCTTATTAAACAATAATGGATGATGGTTTATTATAAGATTACACTTTTTATTAACAGCTTCATCAATTACATCTAATGTACAGTCCAATGACACTAAAATAGAAGTAACTTCACTGCTGCTGTCTCCAACCATTAATCCCACATTATCATAACTTTCCTTTAAAGCTTCAGGAGCAATAGATTCAAATAAATTTTCAATATCCTTAACTTTTAAAGCCATGCCTTCATCTCCTCTAGCCTTCTTATTTTGTCAGAAACCTGATTTTTCCTTTTTACAGCCCAGTCTGACTCCTCTTTTATATGATTAAATATCTGCTTATATTTATTTATTTTATAATCAATATACTGTGCCATTAAAGGATGTTTTTTATCCATTAAGGTTTTACTGATTTCATAATAAATAGGGTCTATTTTTTCTTTTTTAAAAGTTTTATCCCACTTTATTTTTATTATCTCATAAAATATATTTTCGTCAATACATAATTCTTCATCTAATATGGTATATCCTTTTTTATATATAAATTCTCTAAGCACCTCAGGGTTTTGCACCGGCTGAAGTACTGTAAAATCCGCAGCTGAAACTATATTCTCTCCTTCAGCTATTATGTCCCTGATTAAATTGCCTCCCATACCTGCAATTATAATGCCATCACATTCAAATGGTTTTATGGTTGAAAGTCCGCTTCCAAGTCTGCATTCTATTATGTTATCCATTTTATTAATGCTGATATTAAGCCTGGCCTTATTAATTGGTCCCTTGTTTATATCTGATGCTATTGCTTTGTCACATACTTTATTTTTAATGAGATATATGGGTAAATAGCCATGATCAGTTCCTATATCAGCTATGCAGCGGCATTTTTCAGTCATTGAAGCAATTTTTTTCAGTCTGTTACTTATTTCCATGAAAATATTCTCCTTAATCTTATCTTTATCTAAAAGCAGCCAATGTTTTAAATTGCATAAATAAAAATATTGAGGAAATAAAAAGAACTATATAAATAAATTTATATGATGATTTTTTATCATACTTTGCATAAAAATATGAAGCATAATACATAAAGAACAGCAAAGCCATATTTAATACTCCATACATCATCTGCTTAAATGCAAATTGTTTTCCATTTCCATTTTTTAAGGGCATAAAATTAGCATCAAAATTTAACGGCATTATTGAGGGAAGTTTATTTGTTAAATATAATATGAATGGATTTATAGTTAGAACTACAATTACTATAGTAGCCAGAATAAATGGAATTATAAACTTTTTATCCTTATGCAGATTGTAATTTTTATTTCTTGAATATTTCCAGTTAGTAAGTGATATATTTAAACTATTTAATTTTCTTTCAAATTCATCATAATTTTCTGGAGAAATTCCATAGCTTATATCATCAGTTTTCAAATAAAATATATTTTTATTTGAAGTTGCATACATAGATGATAAGCCTATTTTATCAACAATTGATTTACACAATGCAAAGGTATTTTTTCCATATCCATATATTTTTACTCCTCTTATACTTCCGCTGCTTTTGTTGTATCCCTGTATGCTTTCAGTTGGAATTACTATTTTCTTTAAACCCCACACAGCAGTAATTTTGATATTTTTATCATCAATTGTGTAATTTAGTGTCTGAGATAAAAAAATATAATATAATTGATATATGTTAACTATTACAAATGCAGCTTTCAGAAATGTATCCAATTCATATGAATTTGTAATTTTAATAATCACTATAAAAAGAGCATTATATAGCAAAGTAACCATAATTAAATACAATAAACTATTTCCTTTTAATGCTTTATATCTTTCCACATCATCACCACCCTTTTTATAATATTATAACATATGAAAATGTATTAAAGCACCCATTTCTTGGGTGCTCATTTTTAATCCAGGTAATCCTTCAGCTTTTTGCTCCTAGATGGGTGTCTAAGCTTTCTCAGTGCTTTGGCCTCAATCTGTCTGATTCTTTCTCTTGTAACGTTAAATTCCTTACCTACTTCTTCAAGGGTTCTTGCCCTTCCATCATCCAATCCAAATCTTAATCTTAAAACTTTTTCTTCTCTTGGTGTCAATGTATCAAGTACATTTATCAGCTGTTCTTTCAGCATTGTAAATGCAGCTGCCTCTGCTGGTGCAGGTGCTTCATCATCTGGTATAAAATCTCCCAGGTGACTGTCTTCTTCTTCACCAATAGGTGTTTCTAATGACACTGGCTCCTGAGCAATTTTAGTTATCTCTCTAACCTTATCCACCGGCATATCCATTTGCTTTGCTATTTCTTCAGGCAGAGGTTCTCTGCCAAGCTCCTGAAGAAGCTGCCTTGAGACTCTTATTAATTTGTTAATGGTTTCGACCATATGAACAGGTATCCTGATAGTTCTTGCCTGGTCTGCTATAGCTCTTGTAATTGCCTGCCTTATCCACCAGGTTGCATAAGTGCTGAACTTAAAGCCTTTTCTATAGTCAAATTTTTCAACTGCTTTAATTAATCCGAGATTTCCTTCCTGTATTAAATCCAGGAACAGCATTCCTCTTCCAACATATCTTTTTGCTATACTCACAACTAATCTTAAGTTAGCCTCAGCAAGTTTTTTCTTTGCTGACTGATCTCCATTTTCTATCCTATGTGCTAAATCTATTTCCTCGTCAGGTGTAAGCAGAGGCACTTTACCAATTTCTTTCAGGTACATTCTTACGGGGTCATCTATTGAGATACCCTCAGGTACTGACAAATCCAGTTCTTCCTCATGTACTTCAATATCATGCATATCTCCTACAATTTCAATTCCCATGGATTCAAGAACTTCATAAATCTTTTCTATTTGTTCAGGACTTAAATCTATTTCATCAAGTTCATCCATTATCTCTTTATATGTGAGGGAATTGTTTTTCTTTCCCTTTTCAATTAGTTTCTTAACTATCTGCATTTTTGCATTCTTATCCTTCATGTCTATGCCTCCTTTCATTTTATACGATCCCACCTAATTTCTTTTGTATTTCTTGAAGCTGTTCAGAAAATTTAATGCATTCTTCAAATCTTCCTTCATTTTCATATAACTTAATTTTGTTCATAATTTCTTTTTTCGACTCCTCTAACTTGAATTTTCTGATTTCTCTTATAAAGTCATCTGAAAGCCTTTGCCAGTCACTCTCATCATATATTAACTGAGTTTCACAAATTATAACCCATTCCTTTGAACTTTCAACATCATCACAATTTATTTCTATGAATTTAATTAATTCCTCATGTGATCTTTCAATATTATTTTTCATTAATATATAAATTTTTTTGTGACTTTCAATAATCAATTCACTTTCATCAAAATTATTTACTATATATTCAAATGCTTCTGCATTATTTAACATTATATTTAATAAACCTCTTTCAGCCTTTAAATATGGAGGCTCTAAATATAATTTTGAACCAAAATCATTTTCAATATTCAATTGTTCATCATTTTTAGGTTTTTTTTGCAATTTTTCATTCATAATGTCGTATAAAGCCTGAGTTTTAATGTTGGTTTCCTCTGATAGCTTCTTTATGTAAAAGTCTTTTTCTATGCTGTCTAATTCAGCAATGATTTCAACTGCATTTTCTGCATATTTTACGATCCCGTGTCCTTTCTCAATATTAATGCCCTGTTTAGCATTTTTTAATCTGTAATCTATTAAAGGAAGGGCTTCGTCTATTAATTTTAAAAATGCTTCTCTGCCATTGTTACGTATAAACTCATCTGGATCTTTTCCTTTTGGAACAGTTAATACAAATATCTCAAAACCAACCTTTTTTAATATATTAAGTCCTCTGAGAGTTGCACTTTGCCCTGCTGTATCAGCATCATAAGAAATAATAACTTTATCTGCAAATCTCTTTAGTAATTTAGCCTGGTTTAAGGTCAGTGCCGTACCCAAAGATGCCACTGTATTAGTAATTCCAAACTGATGAAGAGAAATGCAGTCCATATAACCTTCTACCATGATAAAAGATCTGCTGTTATTGTTTTTTATTGCAAAATTTAAGCCATATAGATTAGTTCCTTTTATAAAAAGAGGAGTTTCTGGAGAATTTAAATATTTTGGCTTTGAGTCATCAAGTACTCTTCCGCCAAAACCAATTACCTTCCCTCTATAATCAAATACTGGAAACATTACTCTGTTCCTGAATCTATCGTAATATCCTCCCCGCTGATTTTTAATAATCAAACCCGCATTTAGCAGATCAAGTTCAGAATATCCTTTTGTTTTCATATAATTTAATAGGGCATTCCATGAATCTAATGAATATCCAAGGCCAAAGCTCCTCATGGTTTTTAAGGTTATTCCTCTTTTGCTGAAGTAATCACTTGCCTTATTAACATTTTGTAGATTTTTCAGAAAATACCTGGCTGCCTCCACATTTATTGCATAAAGTTTTTCTTTAATGCCGGCTTTTTTGCTATTCATGTTATTATCATTTTCTTCAAAATCAATGTTTGCTTTATCTGCTAGAGTTTTTACAGCCTCAGGAAAAGTAATGTTATTTATTTTCATAATAAAAGTTATTACATTTCCTGCTTCACCACATCCAAAGCATTTATATATCTGCTTATCCTGAGAAACACTAAAGGAAGGTGTTTTCTCGTGATGAAAAGGACATAGGCCCATATAATTCCTACCGGTCCTTTTTAACTTTACTTTTTCTGATATTATATCCACAATATCATTTTCTTCTTTTACTTTTTGAATAAATTCTTCTGACAGCAATAAAATACTACCACCCTGTATAAAAATTTTTATTATGATAAAAAACATTATTTAGTTTGTGACAAGTTATATAATATTCGACAAAAATATTTAAAATTCCTCTAAATTATTTATTTTTTTGTATTGTTTATACTTATAATATTATATTCTTTATTAATGTCAAATTTCCTGCAAAATATAAATATTTATTTATATAACCATGCAAAAGTTATTTTACCCAATTTATAACATTATTTATACTCATATTTAATAAATTACAAGCTTTGGAACATATATATCATTAAAAATCATTAAACAATAGTCATCACTCATGCCTGAAATGTAGTCCGCAACCCCTTGATAGAGGCCTTCAGTTTCTGCTATTTTTATATAAGTCTCTGGCATACTTTTAGGATTTTTATAAAAATATTCAAACACTTTTTTTAGTACAAATTTGGCTTTATCCCTTTCAGCTTTTAAGAAATCTCCCCTATATATATTTTCAAACATAAATAGTCTTAATTTTGAAAGTGCTGTTTCCTTTTCTTCAGTCATGGAAACTTTAATCACATTTTTGTTAATATTAGAAATAGTATTATATATGCATGACTTAACAAGAGTGTCAATTCTATCTCCATGATTATCTCCCAGTACTTTTATGATGTCTTTTGGAAGGTCATTTTGAGTAAGGATTCCGGCTCTTATGGAATCATCAATATCATGATTCACATATGCAATCTTATCACTATATCTTACCACCTGGCCTTCAAGTGTATAAGCCGATTTTGTGCTATTTGTAAAACCGCTGTGATGTAATATTCCATCTAATACTTCATCACATAGATTTAATCCATTTCCCTGTTTCTCTATTCTTTTTAATACTCTCACACTATTTTCATTATGCCTGAATCCATTTGGCAGAAGTTCATTTAATACCTCTTCACCGCTGTGAGCAAATGCTACATGTCCAATATCATGTCCAAGGGCTATAGCTTCAATTAAATCCTCGTTAAGACCTATACCCTTTCCTATGGTTTTTGCTATTTGGGCCACCTCTAAAGTATGAGTTAGTCTTGTTCTATAATGGTCTCCCCAGGTTTTAATAAATACCTGAGTTTTATGCTTTAGTCTTCTAAATGACTTGCTATGTATAATTCTATCCCTGTCAACCATATAGCATGTTCTAACTTCGTCTTTCTTTTCAGCTCTTTCTCTTCCTCTGGACTTACTGGAAAATGATGCCTGATCAATAAGAATCATCTCTTCTGACTTTTCAATTTTTTCCCTTATATTCATAGAAATCATCCTTTTCCTATTAGGTTTCTCTCATACATTAAATAATTCTATATTGTTTTTTAAACTCCTTTTTTTTAAATAAAAATGTATAATATAAGAATATTTTTAATAATATTATAAAGAAGTAGCTTTATAAGGAGTGTTTTTATGCCATATGCAGCTAAGTCCTTTCCTGTTGAATTGTTGTCCGAAGAAAATGTAAAAAAAAATGTTCTCCCATATTACGGCCTTGAAAATGGGACCATAGAACAGGTAAAAATAAAGGATACAGACAAACAGAGGGCTGTATATAAAATTGTTTATTTTAATAAAAGTTATTGTTTAAAAAAAATATATTACCCTTTAGAAGAATTATTATTTGTATATTCTTCCATCGAATGGTATTATCGTAATGAAATACGGGTTCCAAGAATACTGCCAACTATTGACAGGAGCAGATTCGTAAATTATAACAATATGCTTTTTATATTAACCCCCTGGATTGAAGGTGAGAAGTGTAACTATGATAACATTGAGCATGTATTTAATGCCATTACTAATTTAGCCGTAATGCACAAGTGCTCGCATAATTTCAAACCTATAAAAGGAAGTACAATTAGAGAAAACTATGATAACCCTCACATATCTGATTCTAAACATTTAAAACAGATTTTAGACTGTTCAAATCTGGCATTTAGATATAAAGACAAGTTTTCAAAGCTCTATCTGCAGAACTTTGATTGTAATCTGCTGCTTGCTAAAACATCCACAGCAATTTCAAGCAGTATAAATGTTGACAATTTAACAAAAGCCCTATGTCATCTGGATTACGTTAATAAAAACATTATTTTCGATAATGACAAAAACATCTGGGTTATAGATTTTGATAAATGCAGAATGGATTTTTGTGCTCATGATATTTCCTACTTTTTAAGAAGGCTTTTGAAAAGGGATTCAACTTTATGGGATTTCGAGATTACAATAAATTGCTTTAATTTATATGAAGAAATTAACCCATTAACATTAGATGATTACAAATATATTTTATCTTATCTTGCCTTTCCACAAAAATACTGGAAAATTTCAAGAGATTACTATAATAATATAAAAAAGTGCAATCAAAACTCTTTTGTCATGCTTTTAAAGAAAGCCGTTGAACGTGATACTGAACAGCTGGAATTTATATTGAAACTTGGCAGATATGTTGAAAAGAAATTTGGAATAAAAATATATTAAAAAACTGCTTACAGAAGTTCTGTAAGCAGTTTAACTTTTTACATATAAAAATTACTTTCTAGGATTTTTCACCTGAGCCTGTGCAGCTGCAAGTCTTGCAAGGGGCACTCTGAATGGTGAGCATGAAACATAGTTTAATCCAACATTATGACAGAATTCAACTGATGAAGGATCACCGCCATGTTCTCCGCAGATTCCTAATTTAATGTCTGGTCTGGTTGATTTTCCTAATTTGGAAGCCATTTTAATAAGCTTTCCAACTCCATTTTGATCTAACTTCTGGAATGGATCAAATTCATATATTTTCTTATCATAATAATCATTTAAGAATTTACCTGCATCATCCCTTGAGAATCCAAATGTCATCTGAGTTAAATCATTTGTACCAAATGAGAAAAATTCAGCTTCTTTTGCAATTTCATCTGCAGTTATTGCAGCTCTTGGTATCTCAATCATTGTACCTATATGATATTTAAGATCAACACCTTCTCTTGCAATAATCTCATCAGCTACTCTTACAACAACATCCTTTACATATTTAAGCTCCTTTACTTCTCCTACAAGAGGAATCATGATTTCTGGAACTATATTGTAGCCTTTTCTCTTCTTTACATCAATTGCAGCCTCTATAATAGCAGTTGTCTGCATTTCAGCTATTTCAGGATATGAAACAGTTAAACGGCATCCTCTGTGTCCCATCATAGGATTGAATTCATGTAATGATTCAACTGTAAATTTAAGATGTTCAAATGTTATTCCCATTTCTTTTGCTAAATCTCTTATATCTTCATCCTCAGTAGGTAAGAATTCATGTAGTGGTGGATCTAAGAACCTTATTGTAACTGGTCTTTCCTTCATTTCTTCATATATTCCTATAAAGTCCTCTTTCTGCATTGGAAGAAGTTTATCCAATGATTTTCTTCTTTGAACTTCATTATCGGAAACTATCATTTCTCTAACTGCAGGAATTCTGTCCTCATCAAAGAACATATGCTCAGTTCTGCATAATCCAATACCTTCTGCACCGAATTTTACTGCTTGTGCAGCATCTCTTGGAGTATCAGCATTAGTTCTCACCTTTAATACTCTGATAGCATCTGCCCAGCCCATAAATGTTCCAAAGTAACCGCTTATTTCAGGCTCAACAGTTTTTATAGCCTTACCATACACATTACCTGTACTGCCATTTAAAGATATATAATCTCCTTCATGATAAACTGTACCATTAACTTCAAATATCTTCTGATCTTCATTTACTTTAATATCACCACAGCCAGCAACACAGCATGTTCCCATTCCTCTTGCAACAACTGCAGCATGAGATGTCATTCCACCTCTAACTGTCAATATACCCTCAGAAGCAATCATTCCTTCAATATCTTCTGGTGATGTTTCCAGTCTTACCAGAATTACCTGTTCTCCCATTTCATGATGAGCTTTTGCATCTTCAGCTGTAAAATAAACTTTACCGCATGCAGCTCCTGGTGAAGCAGGAAGTCCTTTTGCAATAACTTTAGCGTTATTTAACTCATCGTTGTCAAAGTTTGGGTGCAGAAGACTATCTAACTGCTTTGGTTCAACCTTTAATATTGCCTCATCTTTTGTAAGTACTCCTTCACTAACCAGATCAACTGCTATCTTTAATGCAGCCTGAGCAGTTCTTTTACCATTTCTTGTTTGTAAGAAGTACAATTTACCCTGCTCAATTGTAAACTCCATATCCTGCATATCCTTATAGTGTGCTTCTAATTTATTTGCAATTTCCATAAACTGCTTATAGCATTCTGGTAAATCCTGTTCCAGCTTGCTTATTGGCTGAGGTGTTCTTATTCCTGCTACAACATCTTCGCCTTGAGCATTTATTAAATATTCACCAAATATTAATTTTTCTCCTGTTGCTGGGTTTCTGGTAAATGCAACACCAGTTCCTGAAGTTTCTCCCATGTTACCAAATACCATGCTCTGAACGTTTACAGCAGTTCCCCAGTTACCTGGAATATCATTTAATCTTCTGTAAACAATAGCTCTTGGATTGTCCCATGATCTAAATACTGCAGTTATAGCTTCTATTAACTGCTCCTTAGGATCTTGTGGAAATTCCCTTCCCATTTCTTTTGCATAAAGTACCTTAAACTGTTTAACAACATTTTTTAAATCTGATGCATCTAACTCTGTATCAAATTTAACTCCTTTTTCTTCTTTAACCTTGTCTAATATATTTTCGAATTTTCTTTTTTCTATTCCCATTACAACATCAGAAAACATTTGGACAAATCTTCTATATGAGTCATAAGCAAATCTTTCATTTTGTGTAAGCTTTGCTACTGTTTCAACAGTGGAATCGTTTAATCCCAAATTTAGAATAGTATCCATCATTCCTGGCATTGATACTCTGGCACCAGATCTAACTGATACTAATAATGGATTTTCTACGCTTCCAAATTTCTTTCCTGTCTTGTTTTCAATGATTTCCATGTCTGCGTAAATTTCATTTATAATGTCCTGATTTACCTTTTTTCCATCTTCATAATACTTTGTACAAGCTTCTGTTGTTACAGTAAATCCCTGTGGCACTGGGATACCCAAGTTTGTCATTTCTGCTAAATTTGCACCTTTACCACCAAGTAAATTTCTCATTCCTGCATTACCTTCACTAAAAAGGTAAGCATATTTTTTCTTTTCCATAATAAACACAACCCCTTCGTGTAATTTTTATGAAGCTATATGTAAACGGAAAAAGCTCCGTTATACCCTGATTATGAGTTTTCACCCATTCTGACTAAAAGCCTTGTTATATTAGTTTTAGAAACCTTCCCAATTATTTTAAAAACTTCCTTGCCATCTACCATAGATTTTTCAACTACCGGAAGGCTGTCAACCTCATGTTCTATAATCTTCTGAGCTGAATAATATGCACTGTCCTCTTTTTCAACATATATTATGTTTGGCATCCTGGTCATAATAATTCCTACAGGCACCTTATGAATATCTGTTCCACCCATGGCAATTTTAAGAAAATCCTTTCTTGAAACTGCTCCTATAAGAACACCATTATTTTCTATAAATAATGTACCTACATCATTAAGGAACAAATTTACAATTGCATCATAAACTGTAGTATTTTCATCAACAACAACAGGTTTTGACATTATATCCTTTACTTTTATATTTCTGATATAGTCATAAACTATACTGTAAGAGGGTTTTTGAGAGTACACATAGCCTACCTTTGGTTTTGCATCTAATATTCCAGTCATAGTAAGTATGGCTAAATCCGGTCTTAATGCTGCTCTAGTGACTCCTAATTCAGTTGCTAGATTCTGGCTGGTTATTGGCTGTCTTTCTTTAACTAATCTTATTATCTCTTCCTGCCTTAATGTTAGTTTAATAACCGTCACCCTCTTTCTATATTTTACAATGGTAATTATATCACTTTTTAAATATAAATAGTATAGCAGACTTATTTATGTTACTTAAAAATCCCTAAATATTACGTTATTATTATAGTATACTTCAAATTACGCTAATTTTCTTAAAACTCTGCTTTTTGTAATATTGCACAATTTAATAAAATAATTTTAAATGTTTACATAACTTATAAAAAATTATATATAAAATTATACACTTTTGTATTATTATTTACCTATGATGAAAATATTAACAACAAGATTATACCACAAAAACAGCAGTTTTAAACTGCTGTTTTAAAATTATTTTTTGTCTTCATCATCCATTTCATCAAACTTAACTGTGTATTTATATGCTGTATCCTCGTCTTCATTTCCCTGCTTTTTAAATTTATCTTTTACTGTTGAAGCTGCATCATATACCTTATCTTTTACATCATCTACAGTTGTCTTTATTATCTTATTTACTACTTCAACAGAGCCATCTGTTTTGCTTATTTCTACAGTTACTTTTGTAAAAACAGCAGTTAGTAATCCTATTGCTATAAGAGGCGGCCATATAAGCGCAGTTAAAGTTGCAGCAATACCGGCATTAACAGGTATATCAACAATTACTTTATCGTCTTTTTTGATTCTTATTCTGTTTACATTCCCTTTTTTCACCAAATCCTTTAGCCAGGTATTGAATTCTTCTTTAGTTGTATAAAGATTATCCATAGTAGACTTTTTGTTATTTTCAATGTATATCAAAGCATCTACTACGTTCCCTTCTGACATTTCTAATGCTTCCTTGGCTTCTGAATATGATACTTTTGTCCTTTCACGTATAATGTCAATTTTCTCTAAGGTAATTTCACTCATTACATTCACTCCCTTTTAAAAATTTTAAGGCTTCCAGACTTTTAGGCTTTCTATAATAATTTTGAGAAATAATAATTGTTATTAAATCAAAAATTTCTTTTTTAATCTTTTTATCAAGGCTTATCCTTGCCAGCTTCTCTAGTGGAAACTTATTTAAAATCTTAATTGAATTATAGGAAGCTCTGCTAATAGCCATACCATTAATTTTTTCGCAGTTTTCGCATACTCCTCCTAAATATTGAAGGTTTACATAATCTGATGATGATATTTTTGCTTTACAAATACAGCATTCTTCTAAATCTAGTCCATATCCTGTGGCTCTTAACACATTAAGCTCTAAAGCTCTGGTTAAAACTTCAATATCAACAGCTTTACTTTTAAGGAGATAGAAAGCAGATATTACTTCTCTAAACAAATCCCTGTTGCTTTCTTCATCCATAAGACATATATCAAGAAGTTCGCAAAAATAAGATGCATAAGTTATGGTTTCCAAATCCATTAATAAACCCTGAAATGAATCTATTACTTCTATCTCACTGATATTGTAAAAGCTTTTACCTTTAAATAGAACAAAATCTCCAAAACAAAACGGCAGCGTAGTTGATAAAAATTTGCTTTTGCCTCTTTTAGCTCCCCTTGCAATACAAGAAACCTTCCCTAATTTTTCTGTAAAAATCCATACAATTTTATCAGCTTCCTTATAATCCTGGGTTTTAATAATAATTCCCCTAGTCTTAAATAACGCCAGAAAACCATCTCCTACTTTTTATTATATCCAAGTTCTCTTAATATATTTGAACTATCTCTCCAATCCTTCTTAACTTTTACCCATATCTTAAGGGAAACTTTACTATTAAACATCTTCTCCATATCCTGCCTGGCATAAGTAGATATTTTCTTAAGCATACTTCCATTTTTCCCAATGATAATTGCCTTGTGAGAATCCTTTTCACATAATAAATCAGCATCTATATTATATTTTCCGTTTTCGTCCTTTTTAAAATTTAAAATATCTACTGCAATACCGTGTGGTACTTCCTCACTAAGAAGTCTTAGTGCCTTTTCTCTTATAACTTCTGACACTATAAATCTTTCCTGTACATCAGTTATCATATCATCAGGGTAATATTTAGGACCCTCTTTTAAATATTTTACCATTAATTCAATTAAAATGTCTACATTTTTACCTTTTAGTGCAGAAATAGGTATAATCTCCTTAAAATCAAATTCTTTCCCAAAATTCTGCAATGATTTTGCAACTCTTTCTGCAGTATTTTCATCTATCTTATTTAGTACCAGAAATACAGGAACTCCTGAACCTCTAAGCTGATCTAATATAAGTCTGTCTCCCTTTCCAAGTTCTTCATCAGGAGTAGTTAAAAAAAGCACAAGATCTACTTCTTTAATTGAGTCTTCTGCAATCTTAACCATATATTCGCCTAATTTATGCCTTGGCTTATGAATACCAGGAGTATCCACAAATACAATTTGATAATCCTTTCCAGTTAAAATTGTTTGTATGTTATTTCTTGTAGTTTGAGGTTTGCTTGAGACAATTGAAAGTTTTTCTCCCATTATACTGTTTATTAAAGTGGATTTTCCAACGTTTGGTCTTCCTATAATAGTTACAAAACCAGATTTAAACATAAATTTTCTCCTTACAGTTATACACTTTGAATTCTACATATTAGTTTTTTATAAAGTATATATTCATTATTTAATCAAATTTTTCTGAGTAAAAGTTCCAGGTAAAATTTCATCCATTTTTTTTACAACATAATCATTTTCATTCACTGCTAATATTATGTCAATTCCATCCACTGCAAATTCACTTAAAACCTGTCTGCAAATACCACAGGGATATGTCTTTTCAGATTTACTTCCTACTATTGCTATAGCTTTAATAGCTCTGTGTCCTTCAGAAACAGCTTTAAAAATAGCTGTCCTTTCTGCACAGTTTGTTGCTCCAAATGAAGCATTTTCTATATTGCAACCCGTATATACTTTATTTTCCTCAGTTAAAACAGCTGCACCTACCTTAAATTTAGAATAAGGTACATAAGCATATTTTCTTGCTTCCATAGCCTTTAATATTAGCTCTTTATAATTCATAGAATATGGTACCTCCAATTTTAATTTATATACAAAAGTAAAGTTGTATATAAATTATATCACTATAAGCAGTTATTTCAACATAATAAGCTAGCTGAATAACCTAAATAAGAGTATAGTTAAAAGACTTCCAAGTACTCCACCCACAAAAACTTCCAGTACAGAGTGGACCTCAGAATCAACCCTGCTTTGAGCTACAATAAATGCAAGAAGGTAACTTAGTATTATTGTTAAGGGCTCTTCTGTTATCAGGGCAATTGTTGTGGCAATTGAAAATGCTATTGCACTGTGTCCGCTTGGCATTCCACCTTTTAATGGAGTACCTTCCCCAAAAATAGCTTTTATAATTAAAGTGATTATGGATACTAAGGCAAGAATGATAAAAATCATATATGGATTTGATCCCTTGATTTTTTTCATCACAATAAAGTTTATATCTTTTAATTTATCCCAAAATATAATATATCCAACTATTACAGCATTAATAGCTGTAACAAGCACAGCACCTGCAGCCGTATTTTTCGCAAGTTTTGCAAGTGGATGGTAGTAATTTGTAGTAGCATCTATAGCAAGTTCCACTGCTGTATTAATAAGCTCAGCAGCAATCACCATAGTTATTGTTATTGTTATAATTAGAATTTCCATTTTATTTAAATCATAAAAGAAACAAGCAGTCAACACTAGTATTGCTGCTATCATGTGTATTCTCATATTTCTTTGTGTTCTTACAGCATAAACTATACCCTCAATTGCATAATTAAAACTATCTAATAATTTGTGAACTTTCATTTTTACCTGCTCCTAAGAGTTATAGATAAAGTTTATCTTTATCTGTTTATATTAAACTTGTTTAAAATATACTCTTCATTTTTCCTCATTACCACTTTATCCTCTTCATCAATATGATCATAACCCAATAGATGAAGCACTGAATGAATCAGAAGGTAACATACCTCTCTTTGAAAGCTGTGCCCAAATTCTTTACTTTGTTCATCTGCTTTTTCCAGTGATAAGGCAATATCACCTAACACAAGCTTTCCATCATCAAAATCATAGTCGCTGAAATCATAATCTGTATATAATTGTTTATATACCTTTCCTTTTTCATATTCAAGCATTGGAAATGATAAAACATCAGTTTCCCTGTCAATGCCCCTGAACTCATTGTTAAGTTTTTTTATCTGATTATTGTCTACGAATATTACACTTACTTCATAATCTATTATTAATTTTTCCTCTTTTAGAGTAAAATCAATCATTTTTTTAATATTATTTTCAAGTTCCTCTGATATTTCTATTTTATCTTGTCTATTATCAAGTAAAATCATGTACTTCACTCCTATTTTTGTTTAGCCCATTTATCCTCAGGATACTCTATTCTTTTATGATAAATTCCTGTAAATACCTTTAAAAAAGACCTTTTAATTTTATTTATATCCATTAAGGTTAAATCACTATTATCTAATTGTCCTTCATCTAACCTGCTTTTAACTATATTATTTACCATCTTCTGTATCTTATCCTGATTTGGTTCATTTATTGATCTTACTGCAGCTTCTACACTATCAGCAAGCATAATTATTGCTGCTTCCTTAGATGTAGGTATTGGTCCAGGATATTTAAAATCCTCTTCGTTTATTTCATCCGGATTTTCAGAGGAATTTTTTAATGTTAAATAAAAATACTTAACCAGGGTTGTTCCATGGTGCTGTTCAATCACATCTGTTATAACCTTTGGCAGCTTGTATTGTTTTGCTAATTCAACTCCATCTTTTACATGAGAGGTTATTATTAAAGTACTTAAATTAGGTGTTATCTTATTATGAGGATTATCATTTCCCAGTTGATTTTCTTTAAAAAAATAGGGCCTTTTAATTTTACCAATATCATGATACTGGGATGCAACTCTTGCTAAAATAGGATTAGCACCCACTTCTTCAGCAGCCACTTCAGCTAAATTCCCAACTAAAATGCTGTGATGATAAGTTCCAGGAGCTTCAAGAAGCAGCTTTTTTAAAAGAGGCTGATTAGGATTAGAAAGCTCCAATAACTTTATAGTTGTAATAATGCCAAAACTGCTTTCAAAGAAAGGAAGAAGCCCAATGGTCAATACACCTGAGATAATACCTGATGCAAATGAAAATGAACTTCTTAATATAATGTCTTTAACATTATTGCTTAACATAAATCCCGCTGAAAATGTTAAAAAGAAATTTATAATGGAAATGTATATTGAAGAATACAATATATCATTTCTTTGCTGCATCTTTTTTAATATTGTGGCACCTATAACAGCATTAAGTATAGCTAAAATAATTATTTCAGGGTTAAACCCTACGGCTCCGCTGATTAAAATACAATTTAATGTATTAATGCTCAAAGATACTTTATAGTTTGTTAATAATGTCATTAACATGGGAACACAAGCTAAAGGAATTAAGAAAGGCGACATAACACTTAATCCCCTGGCTAGAAGTAAACTTATACAGGTTAGTATATTGATTAAAGTTATTTTACTTAAATCATAGTATATATCCTTATAATAACGGTGTAAATATATCCATTCAATGCCTAAAATAAGCAGTATTAATAAAGCTAAGCTTGCATATGCATACCATTGGAAATAAGTATTATTGTTTATCAGCCCTAAACTTTTTAAAATTTCAATCTGATATGCTCCAACAGGTTCTCCTTCTTTTACAATTATCTGATCCTTTTTAACCATTACAGGAGGAACCTTTTTCATTTCTTCCTTCTTTAATTCGTCAGTTGCTTCCTTGTCAAAGAAGAAATTAGGTTTAACCTCTAAATATCCAATAGTTAATGCTAATTCCTTTGAAGTCTTGGATAAGTTAGAACTATTTACCTTAAGTGATATACTTTCCTGAGCCTTTTTTATGTCATCTGAATTATCCTTTTGTCCATTGGCATTTATCTGCATATTATCATATAAATCTGACATGGTTTTTACTAAAAAATCCTGCAGCGATTTTTGTTCATCCTTAGATAAACTCAGCAGTGCAGTAAAGTTTTCATCTGCCATATTTAAATCCGTAGAATCCTTTATTCTCTGAAGCTTGGTTTTATCATCCACAGCAGAATCCTTTATGGTGGCTAATTTACTAAATAAAGATGTAATTTCACTTATAGTTTGAGTTTTTACCTCAGGTTTTTTATAATACTGCTGTTTAACTTCATTTACAGCTTGTTGTATTCTTGCATCTGTAGTAATTTCATCTTTTACTTCCTTTGGTGCTTTAATATCTACTTTAGCAATATCTCCCTCTTTTAAATTATACTTTTTTGTTATTAATGAGGTTACCAGCACAGAAAAAATAAATACAAAAGTTAAAATAAATATTCCTGCTCTATTTAATCTATCATTTTTGAAGTATTTCATTATGTAGGCTGATTTCATTTGTAATAACCCCCCATTTGTTAACCACTGATCTTTTAGTTATTATTAACTTCCTGTGGAACTGCAATATTTTCTTCTCCAATTAATATCAGTCTTATTACAAGATTATTGTTTTCCACACTGGAATTTACTATTTTATCAACTACTTTTGTAGATTTATCCAAAGTTAATGTGATTTTATCTTCTAATTCCTTCTTAGCATTTTCAATTGTATCCTGCTTATTTAACTCAAAAGGAACTTCCTTTGTTTCATAAATATTTTCAAAGCAGATTAAACCTTTTTTATCTATAATTGTATCATACTTATTAAATTTATTTACACTCTTTTTTAAATATAAACGGTTATTTTTTATATTTATATAGATATTACTGGTCATTTTACCTGTTCTTAATGTTTTGGTTCCTTTAAACTCTACAGTTTTATCCTGTTCATAAAAAGTCCTTGCTATAACACTTCCATCTGCATGAACTTCATAAGGATTATTTTCGTCTCCCTGCATGCCCTTAACCAACAACTGCCCCTTTTTCACTATGTCATCTTTTTTTACTACAGCAGTGCCGGCTTTTGTATAAACTCTAATAATTTGTCCATCTTTTTTAGCAACCAAATCACAAATAGAATCATCTGTAATAACACTTGGTGGTGATTGTCTTTCAGTGGCAGTAACTTCTAATTTGGGGCCTGCTATTCTTACTTTTGTCCACATAATATTGGGGTTCAGTTCATAAAGTTTTTCTTCTATTTTATTAACATTGATATTTTTTTTAGATATACCTGGTTTTATTCCTATGGTTGAAAGCTGCTGTCTTATTTCAAATGGAGCTAGTGCTCTTTCACCTGTTATGTCAATACTCCATATGAAAGTAGACAAATAATAAATTATTCCAGCAAAAATAAATACCCCTATAAACAGCGCAGTTCTTTTTTTTGCCTTTATTATTAAAAAAGCTGTTCCTCTTCTATTAAGTATCTTAATTTTAGTCTTTGTTTTTTTACTAATGCTGCTTATTTTGTGATAATCCTTAAGCCTTATATCCATCATTAAGGTAGTGATATTTATTCTTTTTATATTCATAATGTCAATATTATTTTTCCATAACAAATTTATAAATTTTTCTATATTCAGGGATTGTGCTTCTATGGTAATAATTCCACTTTTAAATTTTGAAAGATCAATACTTGCCATTGTCTTCATACTCTATAGATCTGAATTTCCCGCTTATATTTACCGTACTGCCTGTCATAAACAATATCTCAAATTTCTTACCATAAATACACATAATTCCTGAATTTGTATTCACTTTAATCATATCATCATTAAAAGCCACCACGCCCTTATGATTTTCAATTACTATTTCATTATCCCCAGTTACTGTTATTTTAGGTAAATCCAAAACAATATCTCTTGGTAAATCAAGCTTTTCAGCCAAGTCATTTTTGGTTTTATTAACTCTTTTCTCCAATTTTTCACCTCAAAAATATTCTATATATTAATTTATGTTTTTGAAATGAAATTAATAACAAAAATAAAAAGGCTGAGTTTTGCTCAACCTTTTACTATTTATTTAAATGTTGTTTTACAATTTGACTAACAAGCTTTCCGTCTGCTCTACCCTTAGTTTTCTGGGATAAAACAGCCATAACTTTTCCCATGTCCTTCATGCTATTTGCACCCACTTCATCAATTGTCTGACGAACAATTTCGGAAATTTCACTTTCACTTAACTGCTGAGGAAGGTATTGTAACAAAATTTCAATTTCTGCATTTGTTTCATCAATTAAATCCTGCCTGTTCCCTTTTTGGAAATCTATTAAGGCTTCTCGTCTTGATTTGACTTCCTTAGCAAGTACCTCTATGACTTCTTCATCATCAAGCTTAGTCCCATTAGTCTTTTCAACCAATAGTACAGCTGCTCTTGCCATACTAATTGTATTAGCTTTAAACTTATCCTTAGCTTTAAGAGCCTGCTTCCAGTCTTCTTGTAGTCTTTCTTTAAGAGACATTCAATAGTACCTTCTTTCAAAGAAACCTTATTTAAACTTCCTCTTTCTTGCAGCTTCAGATTTTTTCTTTCTTTTAACACTTGGTTTATCATAATGCTCTCTCTTTCTAACTTCTGAAAGAACACCAGCTCTTGCGCATTTTCTCTTAAATCTTCTTAATGCACTTTCCAATGTTTCGTTTTCTCCAACTTTTATTTCTGACATATTTTATCCCTCCCTCCGCTAGCTCAATCTAATTTCAAAAATTAAACATAGCCAATGTGGGTTATAATTAGCACATTGTTTATTATACAACACCAAATCCTTCACTGTCAACTGTTTCATTAAGCAGATAGGAAATATTTAGAGACTTTTTATTAACCTGGAGGCCAATTAAGGCTTCTTCCCCCAAGCAGATGAAAATGCATATGAGGAACAGACTGACCTCCATGCTTTCCGCAATTATTTACTATTCTGTATCCATTTTCATCAATTTTAAAATCTTTAACAAGTTTTTGTATAACCATGAAAATATGAGATATAATCTCACTATCTTCAGGCTTAAGTTCATTTAAACTAGTTATATGTTTTTTAGGAATAATAATTAAATGAACAGGGGCCTCTGGATTTATGTCTTTGAAAGCAAGAACTTCTTTGTCTTCATAAACCTTAGTGCTTGGTATTTCACCCTTGACAATTTTACAAAATAAACAGTCTTCCATGTTTTCACCTCCTTAAACCACAAACTCTTAACTCTTAACTTTTAACTCAAAACTGTAAAAGCTTTTCCTTTCATATGCTCTTCTTCTACAGATATTAATTTTGTTTCTAATATACTACCGCGAATGTCCTTATCACTCTTAACAATTACCTTTATATAATTAGGAGTATATCCTTCATAATAGTCATGATCTCCCTGAACATTCTGCTCAAACAAAACCTTCTGAGTTGTATTTATAAACTTATTCATAAATTCTTTTTCTAGTGAAATATTTAATTTTATTAGTGCATTGCTTCTATATTCTTTAATATTACCATCTATCTGATTTTCCATTGAAGCAGCCTTTGTTCCTTTTCTGGGGCTAAATTTAAATATATGCATCTTACTTAGTTTTATGCTTTTAAGGAATTCATAAGTTTCATTAAATTCCTCTTCCGTTTCCCCAGGGAAACCCACTATTATATCAGTTGTGATGGACACTCCTGGTATGTGAGTTCTTAAGTCATCCAGTATTTTTTTATACTGCTCTGTGGTATATCTTCTATTCATTCTTTTTAAAGTTTCATTGCATCCGCTTTGCAGTGATAAATGAAAATGAGGACAGAGTTTATTAAGTTTACCCAATCTCTCAGCTATTCCTTTTGTAAAATATGCAGGATCCATTGATCCTATTCTTATTCTGTCAATTCCATCAATTTCTTCAATTGCTTCTAACAATTTAGCCAAATCCCAATTTTCATTTAAGTCGCTTCCATAGGATGCCATATCAATGCCTGATAAAATTACTTCTTTAAAATTATGTTTTGCAAGTTCCCTTACTTCACTTAGAACTACTGATGGATCCTTTGAGCACACAGCTCCCCTTGCAAAAGGAATGAGACAATAGGAGCAGAATCTGTTACATCCATCCTGGATTTTTAAAAAAGCTCTTGTTTTATCCTGATATTCTTCAATTACTAAATTCTCAAACACCTTATTTTTAAGTACATCATTAACCTGCACAATTTTTTTATTTTCTTCTCTGGCTCTGTTGACCCAGTACACAATGTCTCCCTTATTTCTAGTTCCAAGCACCACATCCACACCAGAAATCTTTGATACTTCATTTGGAGCAATCTGTGAGTAGCACCCAACAACTGCAATAATAGCATTCTCATTCTGTCTTCTGGCTCTGCCTATCATTTGTCTGGATTTTTTATCACCCATGTTAGTAACTGTGCAGGTATTTATAACATAAACATCTGAAAAGCTATCAAATGGTACAATTTCGTAGCCCTGTTTGATAAACTTTTCACACATTGCTTCTGTTTCATATATATTAACTCTACAGCCTAATGTAGAAAAAGCAACCTTCATTAAATTTCCTCCCTTTTTATATGCTGCCCCCTAAATCACCTAATTCATATCCAAGTAATGAAATGCAGACAAATCCAGCTGTTTCAGTCCTTAATATCCTCGGCCCTAAGGTAACTATGTAAGCTCCTGCATCCCTTAGCTGTTTTATCTCTTCTTCTTCAAAGCCTCCCTCAGGTCCTATAATTACAGCAGCTTTTTTTATCTTTTCAATTTCACTTTTACTAAAAGATTGAATTAATTTCTTTATACCATATCCATTTTCATTTTCATATGGTACTACAATAATATCAAAATCATTTTTTTTACTTATAAAAGTACTGAACTCAATGGGAGTATTTGTTACAGGTATTAAAGATCTTTTACATTGCTTGCAGGCCTCTAGTGCAATTTTATTCCATCTGTCAACCTTTTTAAATTCCGATGTTCCGCCTTTAACCACAACTCTTTCAGTTAATAGTGGGGTTATTTCTTTAACACCTAGTTCTGTAGCCTTTTGAACAATTAAATCCATTTTACCTGACTTGGGAAGCCCCTGATATAGATAAAATTCTACAGGGCTTTCATTATATGTATTCATGGTTTCTTTTATTTTAACAATGACTTGTTTTTTGTTTATTTCAGATATTTCACCAATAAATTCTTTTCCCTCACAATTGTTTAAGGATATTTCATCACCTTCATGAAGCCTTAAAACCTTATAAATATGTTTTACATCCTCTCCATCAATTGTGGCCATATCCCCACGAAAGTTAATTTTAGGAACAAAAAACTTATTCATAGTCTCTCCTCTATTTACAATTTAGCTATAATACAAACCCATTCGCCTTCTTCGTTTACTTCCTCTATTTGAAGGCCGGCACTATTGAACTTATCAATTACGTCCTGTTTTCTTGAATTTATTATGCCTGATGCAATAAATCTTCCTCCTGGAAGTATGAAATCTTTAACGCAGTCTGTTAAGAATATAATAACATCTGCAATTATATTTGCAACTACAATATTGGCTTTTCCCTGCACAACATCCATAAGATTTCCATGAATTATTTCAATATTGTTTAGTTTATTGTATTTTACATTTTCTGATGCAGATTTAACTGCCACAGGATCTAAATCTACCCCAATTACCCTTTTTGCATTAAGTTTTGCAGCAGATATGGCAAGTATTCCAGATCCGGTACCAATGTCAAACACAACAGAATCACTATGTACATGCTTCTCCAGAGCCTTTATGCACATTCTTGTAGTTTCATGGGTTCCAGTGCCAAATGCCATTCCAGGGTCTAATTCTACCACAATTTCATCATCCTTAGCAGTATAGTTCTCCCAAATTGGCTTTACCACAATTTTTTCTCCTACCTTGGCAGGTTTGTAATATTTTTTCCAGTTATTTTCCCAATCTTCTTCATTAACTTTTGTAACTGTTACAAGTCCTTTACCTTTATCTATACCAAACTCCTTTAAATTTTCAATACTGCTTTTTATGTAATTTAAATGATTTTCAAAATCTTCATCTTCTTTATAGTATCCTTTAATTACTGCTCCTTCTTTTACTTTCAGAAGAGATTCATCAAAATAATCCCAGTCGCCAGGGTGTTTCTTCTTAAACTCTATGTCCTCCGGATCTTCTATAGAAATTCCGTTAACTGGTGTATTATATAATATTCCAGTTACTGCTTCTACTGCCTGGCTGCTGGTTAATATTGAAACCTCTAACCAATCTTTATCCATTTTTCTTCCTCCTAAAAACTATAATTAGATTTAAATGCAAGAAACTTCGTTTGTCAACATGGCAAACGAAGTTTTAATTTATTTAAAACTATCTTTAAATTTGTCCATAAAAGATTTTTTTTGTTCCCCTTCTGGCATGTCTCCACTTGCTGCCATATACATCATTAAAGCTTCCTTCTGTTTTTGAGTAAGACTCTTAGGAATATCTACTACAATAGATACATATTCATCTCCTCTGCCTTTGCTGTTAACCTTAGGAACACCTTTGTTTCTCAATCTGAAAATCGTTCCAGGCTGAGTGCCGGAAGGTACTGTATATTTCACATCACCATCTACAGTAGGTACACTGAGTTCCATACCTAGTGCAGCCTGTGCAAAGCCAATATGTCTGTCAATATAAATATCAGATCCTTTTCTCTTAAATTCAGCATGAGGTAAAACTCTGATATTTATATATAAATCTCCTGCAGGTCCTCCATTATTACCATGCTCTCCCTGTCCTCTTAAAGGCATAACATTACCTGTATCTACACCTGCTGGTATATTAACTTTTATTTTTCTTTGTTTTCTTACTTTACCTGTTCCACCGCAGCTATGACAAGGTTCTGATATTATTGTACCTTTTCCTCCGCATTTATCACAGGTTGTCATATTAACAAAGTTTCCAAATGGTGTACTTCTCTGAGTTCTTACCTGACCTGTTCCTCCGCATTTATCGCAGGTCTTTGGATGTGTTCCATTTTTAGCTCCTGTTCCATGACACTTTTCACAAGTTTCACTTCTATTAATTGATATTTCCTTTTCGGTACCAAAAACAGCTTCTTCAAACTTTAAAGTTATAGTATATTCAAGATCTGCGCCCCTTTCAGGCCCATTCTTTCTTCTTCGTCCGCCGCCTGAGAAACCGCCTCCAAAAAAGCTGTCAAATATATCACCAAATCCACCAAAATCTGAAAAATCAAAGCTGGAGGCATCAAATCCACCACCGCCGGAAAAATCTGCTGTTCCAAACTGATCATATTGTGCCTTTTTTTGAGGATCAGATAAAACCTGATAAGCCTCATTTATTTCTTTAAATTTTTCTTCAGCCTCTTTATTTCCTCGATTTTTGTCTGGATGGTATTTTAATGCTAATTTTCTAAATGCTTTTTTAATTTCATCATCACTGGCACCCTTTTGCAGTCCCAATACTTCATAATAGTCCTTATTTGCCACCCTTTATTCACCACCCTTTAATTCAGTTAAGAGTTAACAGTTAAGAGTTAACAGTTATACTTCTTACCTCTTAGTTCTTACTTATTAGTTCTTACTTCTTAGTTCTTAGTTATAGTGCTGTTATCTACTCAAATTAAGGGAGGAGTAGATATACCCTTCCCTTAATCTCATAATATATATTATATACTAAACATTGAATTTGTCATTATTATTTATTGTCTTTTTTGTCATCATCTACTTTAAAGTCGGCATCCACTACATTACCATCTTTTTTATCATTGTTTGCTCCTGCATTTGCTCCACCCATGTTATTTGGATCGAAACCTGCACCAGCGCCAGCACCAGCACCTGCTCCAGCACCATTTGCGCCATTTGCGCCATTTGCTCCGGCAGCCTGGTACATCTTTGATGATACTGCATAAAATGCCTGTGTTAATTCTTCAGTAGCCTTCTTTATTGCTTCAAGATCCTGTCCGTCTTTTACAGCATTAACGGCTTTAACCTTATCTTCAATATTTGTTTTATCCTGTGGAGAAACTTTATCTCCTAAATCCTTTAATGTTTTTTCACACTGATAAACCATTTGATCAGCATTATTTTTAACTTCTATACCTTCTTTTCTCTTTTTATCTTCTTCTGCAAATTTTTCAGCTTCTTTAACAGCCTTATCTATTTCATCATCACTTAAATTAGTTGATGCTGTAATAGTAATATTAGCTTCTTTTCCTGTTCCCTTATCCTTAGCAGAAACATTTACTATACCATTTGCATCTATATCGAATGTAACTTCAATCTGTGGAATTCCTCTTGGTGCAGGAGCTATTCCTGAAAGAGTAAATCTTCCCAATGTCTTGTTATCTGCAGCCATTTGTCTTTCACCCTGAACTACATGTATTTCAACGGAAGTCTGACCATCTGCAGCTGTTGAGAATACCTGGCTCTTTCTTGTTGGTATAGTTGTATTTCTTTGTATTAATGGAGTAGCTATTCCGCCATAAGTTTCAATTCCCAGTGTTAAAGGTGATACATCAAGAAGTAAAACATCTTTTACGTCACCAGTTAATACACCAGCCTGTATTGCAGCACCTGCAGCAACACATTCATCAGGGTTAACACCCTTTGATGGCTCTTTACCTGTAAAGCTCTTTACAGCATCCTGTACAGCAGGAATTCTTGTAGAACCTCCAACTAAAATTACCTTATCTACTTCATTCATTGATAATCCGGCATCTGAAAGTGCCTTTCTCATTGGTTCAGTAGTTGCATCAACCAGGTCATGTGTTAATTCATTAAATTTAGCTCTGGTTAAATTCATATCAATGTGTTTTGGACCAGTTGCATCTGCAGTGATAAATGGTAAGTTAATATTTGTCTGCATTGATGAAGAAAGCTCTATTTTAGCTTTTTCTGCAGCTTCTTTTAATCTTTGAAGAGCCATTTTATCATTTCTTAAATCAATTCCATTTTCAGATTTAAATGTTTCAGCTATATAATCCATTACTTTCTGATCAAAATCGTCTCCGCCTAATTTTGTATTACCATTTGTTGATTTAACCTCAAATACACCATCACCTAATTCAAGTATAGAAACATCAAATGTACCGCCGCCTAAATCATAAACTAAAATTCTCTGGCTTTTATTCATTTTATCCAGTCCATAAGCAAGAGATGCTGCTGTTGGTTCATTTATAATTCTCAGCACTTCAAGTCCGGCTATTTTACCGGCATCCTTTGTTGCCTGTCTTTGGCTGTCATTAAAATATGCAGGTACTGTAATTACCGCCTGAGTTACTTTTTCTCCTAAATAAGCCTCAGCATCTGTTTTAAGCTTTTGTAATACCATTGCTGATATTTCCTGAGGTGTATATTTTTTATTATCAATTGTTACATTGTAGTCTGTTCCCATATGTCTCTTTATAGACATTATTGTCTTGTCAGGATTTGTTATTGACTGTCTTTTTGCAACCTGACCTACTAATCTTTCCCCATTTGCCTGAAATGATACAACTGATGGGGTTGTTCTGGCTCCTTCAGAGTTAGGGATTACAACTGGATCCCCGCCTTCCATTACTGCTACACATGAATTTGTTGTTCCTAAATCGATACCTATTACCTTTGACATTTTATTATTTCCCTCCTAATATTAAAGAAATATTTCGTTATTATTCAAATTTATAAAATATAAAATTATATATTAATTTGCAACCTTAACCATACTAAATCTTAATACCTTATCTCCTCTTTTATATCCCTTTTGAAATACTTCAACTATTTTATTTTTACCCTGATTCTCATCTTCAACATGCATTACTGCATTGTGAAAATTTGGATCAAATTCGCCTTCTGAAGGTATTTCAACTACATCTAATTTATCAAGTGCTGAATTAAATTGTTTTAAAGTCATATCAACACCCTTTTTCAATGATTCTAAATCTCCCTCTGCAGAAACGGCTCTTTCTAAATTATCAAGTACTGGTAAAAATGATTTAAGTATATCTTCGCAGGCATCCGTATAGATTCCTTCTTTTTCCTTAGCTGTTCTCTTTCTATAGTTTTCGTATTCTGCTGAATTTCTTATAAGTCTTTCCTTTAAAGCTTCTAATTCATTATTAATTTTCTCATTATCCTCTTTAAGCTTTAAATTCTCTTTTGTAAGGTCTTTTATAATATTATCCCTGCGTTTTAATCCCTCTTCATTTTTTGAGTCTTTATCTTCCAATACTTCATTTGTTTCCTGATGATTATCTGTATCATTTATCTCGTGCTCTGCTTCATTATTTTCCGGCATATCTGCTTCTTCATCCTTTGGTATATCTGTTTCTTCATCCTTTGGAATATTTGCTTCTTCGTCCTTTGGGACATTTACTTTTGTTTTGTTTTCCATTCAACCTTCCTCCATTCAAGCTATGCGCATTTTAAATTTTGTGTTTTACAAAGTCATCTATCATCAAAGTAAACATTTGATAATCCATCGTTGATTTCTTTAACTATTTTAGCTATTATAGTTATTATCTTTGAATAGGGTATCCTGGTTGGTCCAATAACGCCAATTGAGCCTAATGGTCTATCCCCTAAACTGTATATTGCAGATATTACACTGCATTCCTTTGCATCCTCTACAGGATTTTCTTCTCCAATCTTAACTGAAATTTTAGAGTTTGAACTAAGCAAACCGCTTACCTTTACTTTATCTTCAAGCATGGAAAGAAAATCCTTAGCTTTTGTAATATTATTATACTCCGGGTAATTGAATATATTTGTTGTTCCCTCCATATATATATTGGAATTATCCGAAATGTTTAGACTTTCATATAATGCAGGTATTATAGAATTAAAAATATCCTCATACCCGGCAAAATCATTTTTTAGATTGTTAATTACCTCTAAGTTTATCTCTTCAATTGATAATCCTTTTAATCTGTCATTCAAAATGTTATTGAATTTAAGCAGCTTATCTGCATTTGTTTTCTTTGAAATCTTTATTATATTGTTTTTTATAATACCACTGTCTGTAACTATTAACAGCAGCATATTATAGTTGTCCAAACTTACCAGCTGCATAGACTTTATACAGCTTTTTCCTACAGAAGGAGCTTTAACTATACAGGTTAGTTTTGTTAATTCAGATAATAACAACGTAGCCTGTTTTATCATTTTATCGGCTTCATAAAGTGCAGCATCTAAAACATGGCTCTTTATTAAAAGCTCTTCCTGAGGTGACAATTCCTGAATGCGCATCAATTTGTCAACATAAAGTCTATACCCCTTATCTGAAGGCTTTCTTCCAGAAGAGCTGTGCAGCTGTTCCAAATATCCCATATCCTCCAAATCTGCCATTTCATTTCTTATAGTTGCAGAACTGATTCCCAAGTTATACTTTTTTGCTATGGTTCTGGATCCAACTGGTTCGGCTGTCTTGATGTAATCATTAATAATTGCCTCAAGTATTCTAATTTTTCTTTCATCCATTTCCATACCATCACCTCTTTATTAGCACTCATCGTTGTTGAGTGCTAACTACTATGATTAAAAAATATCACTACCCTTTTTATTTGTCAATACCCTTTGCATTTAATTTATTACATTTTTATTTATTTACAGTAATTAATATTTGTTTATATCTTATTAAGCAACTATTCTTCCTTATTTCTTCATAGTGCAGGTACTATAAAATAAATTCGCACATAACACTATTTGATACTTCTATACCTTCAGGTGATAAGAATATCCTTCCATTCTTCATTATTAATAAGGAATTATTTATAAATTTATTAATAATATGTCCATATATTGAAAAGATATCTATATTAAATCTTTTATGAAACTCTTCAATTGATATTCCATCAGTCATTCTTAATCCCATAAACATAAATTCTTCCATGTTGTCTTTCTCTAAATTCTTATATATTTCATCCACTGCATTATTATTTTCTCTCATAGAATTAATATAATCCTCAATTTTGACTTTATTGCTAAACCTTTCTCCATTATAAAAAGAATGTGCTCCGCTTCCACAGCCCATATATTCTTTTGCTTCCCAGTAAATTATATTATGTCTGCATTCCATATTTTCTTTTGCAAAATTTGAAATTTCATATTGGTTATAACCATTTTCTCTTAAAAAATTTACTGCATAATGGTACATTTCTCTCTCTGTTTCTTCAGATGGTAAATTTAATTTCCCGGACTGCTGCATATTATAAAATGGAGTCCCCTCTTCTACAATTAAACTATAGCACGATATATGCTTTGGCGCTAATTTCACTATACTGTTTAAAGTCATCTTCCATTGCTTCATGGTCTGATTGGGCAGTCCAAACATTAAATCTACATTAATATTATTAAACCCCATTTTTTCTGCCATTTCGTATGCTGTTATGAAATCACTGTAATTATGGATTCTTCCAATTGTTTTTAAAATATTATTGTCACAGGACTGCAATCCAATGCTGAGCCTGTTTACTCCCATATCTTTAAATAGTAAAAGTATATCTTTATTCAGGGTCCCTGGATTAGCTTCTATTGTAAATTCCAGATCATCTGTTTTATGTAATTTATTTATACTGCTTTTAATGATTTCCCATGAATTTAAAGATAAATAGGTGGGTGTTCCCCCACCTATAAAAATACTTTTATATAATAAAGAAGAGTTTTTATCTATTTCCCTGCTTAAAGCTATTGAATATTCCTTCATAAGATCATCCTTACCGCTAAAGGATGGAAAATCACAATATAAACATTTTTGTTTACAAAATGGTATATGAATATATAAACCTATTGCTTTATTCATAAAAACTCCCTTCTTTTAGTTGTCGTCAGTTTTAAGAACTGCCATAAATGCTTCCTGAGGTACTTCAACATTTCCTACCTGTCGCATTCTCTTTTTGCCTTCTTTTTGCTTTTCAAGAAGCTTTTTCTTTCTGGAAATATCTCCTCCGTAACACTTTGCTAAAACATCTTTTCTCATAGCCTTAACAGTTTCTCTGGCAATTATTTTTCCTCCTACTGATGCCTGTATTGGGACTTCAAATAACTGTCTTGGAATTATTTCTTTAAGCTTTTCAGCTATCTTTCTTCCCTTGGCATATGCCCTTTCTTCAGGAACAATCATGGAAAGTGCATCTACCATTTCACTATTTAACAGGATATCCAGTTTAACCAGTTTAGCCTCTTTATATCCTTTAAGTTCATAATCTAATGATGCATAACCCTTGGTCCTTGATTTCAAAGCATCAAAGAAGTCATAAATAATTTCATTGAGAGGTATTTCATAATTTAATACAACTCTTGTGGTTTCAATATACTGCATATCCATAAATGTACCACGTCTGCTTTGTGATAGCTCCATTACTGCTCCTACATATTCAGATGGAGTAATTATTGAAGCTTTAACAATAGGCTCTTCCATATATTTTATCTCAGAAACATCAGGCAGATTTGTTGGATTTGTAAGCTCAATTATAGTATTATCAGACTTACAGATTTTATATATTACTGATGGTGCAGTTGTAATAATCTCTAAATTAAATTCCCTTTCAATTCTTTCCTGAATAACATCCATATGAAGAAGTCCAAGAAAACCGCATCTAAATCCAAATCCCAATGCAATTGATGTTTCCGGCTCAAAAGAAAGAGCTGCATCATTTACCTGTAATTTTTCAAGTGCATCTTTTAATTCATTATATTTTGCTCCATCTACAGGGTATATTCCACTGAATACCATAGGAACTGCTGGCCTGTATCCAACTAGCGGCTCCTTGGCTGGTCTTTTACTTTCCGTAACAGTATCACCAACTCTGGCATCCCTGACATTTTTAATTGAAGCAGTAAAATATCCAACATCACCGGCTTGCAGCTGTTCTACAGGCAAATAGTTTGGTACAAAAACTCCCACTTCTGTAACTTCATATACCTTTCCTGTAGCCATAAGTTTAATGGAAACTCCAGGCTTAATAGTACCTTCCTTTATTCTAATATGTGAAACTACACCTCTGTAGCTGTCATAGTATGAATCAAATATTAATGCTCTTAAAGGTGCCTGCTCATCCCCTTCAGGTGCAGGTACATTTTCAACTATTGCCTCCAGAACATCCTCAATATTCAGTCCTGTCTTAGCAGATATCAAAGGAGCATTCTGTGCCTCTATTCCTATAACATCTTCAATTTCCTGCTTAACCTCATCAGGTCTTGCACTTGGCAGGTCTATCTTATTTATTACAGGTACAATTTCAAGGTTATGATCTAATGCCAAATAACAATTGGCCAAAGTCTGAGCCTGAATTCCCTGGGTAGCATCTACTACTAAAACAGCTCCCTCACAGGCAGCCAGGCTTCTGGAAACCTCGTAATTAAAATCCACATGTCCTGGAGTATCTATAAGATTCAATGTATATTCCTCACCATTAGGTCTCTTATAGACTAACCTTGCTGCCTGAGATTTAATAGTGATTCCTCTTTCTCTCTCCAATTCCATATTGTCCAGAACCTGTTCTTCCATTTCTCTTTTTGTTAATGTTCCTGTAAGCTCAATTAATCTATCAGCTAAAGTTGACTTACCATGATCTATATGTGCAACAATTGAAAAATTTCTAATGTGTTTTTGTCTTTCGCTTTGCATGTTTATGCCTCCCCCATTGTTATATTATTAATGCAGTTTATGCAATGTACTCCAACATAATCAATGTCAATTATAGCATAACTCATTATTTGTGGAAAGATGTCAGAACTTAATTCTATCTACTTTACACTTCCGTTAAATGTGTCATATATAACTTCTGAAATTTTATTAACTTCCTTTGCTGCACCATTAAATATACTGTCTTTAGAAGTATTAAGTTTATTTATATTTTCTCTTAATTGTTCCCATTTAATATTGACAAATTCATCAAATGACTTTCTACTTATATCCATAATATATTTTTTTGTATCAATTTCAAGCTCAAGAGGTGAAATTTTATATGTTACTGAAAAGCTGGATTTATCTTTGATAAATTGATCCATCCTGCTGCTTATTATTAAAAATCCCTGCAGTACAATAAAAAAGGAAATTATAGTAATAAGTATAATTCTTTTTCTCATAAAAAAAGTACTCCTTTCACTAAATAAAGTATAATAAACACATACTTTCTCTAATAATAAGGATGTACCATTTCCACATTTTTATTCAATTACTACCACTTATATACTCAGCAATTATTCTTGCTAAATATTTAGCACATGCCTGGGCTTCTGATAATTGGTTTGTATCTGATCCAACTTCTATAAGCATAGCATTATTGCTCTTATCCTGATTAAAGTATCTTGTTCCATAATTATATTCACCATATAATCCTTTGCAAAGGCCTGGAAATAATTTATTTGATATACTCATTAACTTATTAACATCACTTATGTTCTTATCATAATGTGGATTTTTCTTTGCCATAACAAACATAAATTTAGCTACATTTTCTCCATTGAGCTTTATTGTAGCAGCTTCTTTTGGAACTGAATCCCTATGCATATCAATAACTAATTTGAAATCCTTATATTGTTTTAAATATTTGTCCACAGTGACTGCTGATTTATTATATGACTGATAATAGTCCTCAACATTATGAATGGTGGTGTCATGAATAACAGCAATTCCATAGTTTTCTTCCAATTCCTTCTTTACTAACTCTCCTACAGAGCAGATATTTTGTGCTGGATCAAGCTTATCATAATCTCCTGGCAGAAAGCTTTCAGTGGTATGAGTATGATAAATAAATACCTCTGGTTTGGCTGCATTTAGTGTCTTCTTTAATTTTGGATTATAAACATTTACAGCAGCATTATTCTGATTCGATTCTCCTGCGCTGTTTTTTGATATTTCACTTTCATTTAATTTAAATGGATTGAATAACACTTTACTAAAATTATTATCCTGAGATAATTTTATACTTCCATTCCCAATGCCCAAAAAAGCCATTTCTCTTTCAATAATAGAGCCTGGATCAGCAATATTTAGTCCAATAATGTCCAGAACCTTTTCCTTAAAAGAAAAATTATTTTCTACCATAACCTCATCATTAAATGATGTTACTTTAAGCAGTGGCATTGTATAATTGACAACTTGTACATATAACATGTTTCCCCTTTTCACTGCATCTTTGCTTTCAGCAAAAGCACTTCCGGAAATAAGTATTATAAATACTGCTGATGCCATTATAATTATAATAAACATGTTCTTTCCCATTTTTGCTCTTAAGTTCATTCCCACACCGCCCCACAAGTAAAATAATAAATATCCTATAGAGAAATTATATTTATACATATTTAAAAATATTACTATTTTTAAATATGTATAAATAAAGAAATTAGTTGATGTATTTATTAATATCATCTAAATCTAAGGCAGGCTGAAGTGATATATTTATTCCATTTGCTATAACTTTTGATACAGAATCAATTACCGTGTCTACTTCTTTAGGTGTAACCATTAAATCTCCCAGATATGGCTGTAAAATTTCTGAAATCATCTTTTGTTTTTCGTCTTTATCAATAGATTTCAAAAGAGAATAAAAGCTGCTGTCTTTTTTTGATTGGGATATCATTGTATCCAGTACCATATCTATAGTATCGTTTGCCATGGTGGCAGCATCTACAACGGTGGGAATGCCGATAGAAATAACTGGAACTCCCATAGTAGCTGGACTTATCTCCATTCTTCTGTTACCTACTCCAGATCCTGGTGAAATTCCAGTATCTCCTATTTGTATTGTTCTGTTTACTCTGTCCATTCTCCTTGATGCAAGTGCATCTATACATATAATCAGATTAGGCTTAATTCTATCAGCTACTGCCTTTATTACTTCACCCGTTTCAATACCTGTAAGCCCCAGAACACCTGGTGATAAAGCGCAGACTGGTCTGATTCCTTCGTCAATACTATCTGGCATTAACTGTTTTAAATGTCTTGTTATCATAAGTCTTGATATAACCTTTGGTCCAAGAGCATCTGGAGTTACATTCCAGTTTCCAAGGCCAACTACCATTGTTGTCATGCTTTCTTCAATTTTCACCATACTGCTTAATGTTTTTGCAAGTATCCTGCTTACTTCGTCCATCATGTCACTATCATATTGAGTTAACTTGGGCATATCAATGGTAATATATGTTCCCATAGGTTTTCCTAATTTTTTTTCACCTTGTTCATCAAGAATTTTAACATTAGTTATTTTAATTTCTCCTTCAGTGTGTTCATCTACGCTTACACCCTGTATCTTCTTTTTACTCTGCTTTTCATATATTTCCTTTGCCTCAACGGCTAAATCTGTTCTCACGTTGCTCATTCTACCACTGCTACTCAAAATATGGTCAAATGTATCCATACTGAGATAATTCCTGTTTCATTGTACCCTGTCTTGCCTAAGCTACTACAGTTTGTATAGCAC
>ENA-UOOI01000313-UOOI01000313.1-fermentation-metagenome-genome-assembly--contig:-NODE-313-length-63527-cov-11.243887_pt1 | contig 63527 bp, 53 predicted proteins | sample MGYA00245779_ERZ724027 | MGnify/ENA primary metagenome ERZ724027 (study PRJEB28704, sample SAMN03018318) | fermentation metagenome | biome: anthropogenic terrestrial biome; feature: soil; material...
CAACGTGTTGTTTACGCAATAAATATACAACTTTCGTAAACACTCGATTTATAACATTCATATACAAAGACCGGTATGAAATATTTTGCATTTATATTATATTGTTTGTTAGGTTGTTATGTTTTATTATGATTATTTCGTATTTTTGCATATACGAATGTTCCATAAAATCGAAAGCGATGAAAATAACCTATTTGTTGAATGAGTTTGAGCGGAAAATGATAATACAGCGATATAGTCCCAGCTCCATTCAAAACTACAAAAGTGCGGTGAGGAGTTTCCTGCAGCTGGCTGAAAAAAAATACAGCCACCCGTTGGAGATAACGGAAACGGTGATCGAGAAATACCTGTTCTGGAAAATAGAGAAACATCGCATCGGAACATCTTATCAACGTTTGATCGTGGCGTCGATAGACAAGTTTTACCTTTCCATGTTCAGCAGACAACTCAACCTCAAACATCTGTATCCCCGCTCGAAGAACAAAAGTCTGCCGGTGTACCTGACTACCCGGGAGGTGAGCCGCTTGATGGCTAAAGTGACCAACCCGAAGCACAAATGTATCGTCCAACTGTTATACGGATGCGGACTGAGGTTAAACGAACTGCTTCACCTGAAGCTGACCGATATAGACTCAAAGAACAAAATTATCCTGATCAGAAATGCCAAAGGGGGTAAGGACCGGGTGGTGATGCTTTCCCCCCTGTTATTGGAATCTTTAAGGCGTTACTACAAGATATATCATCCTGAGGAGTACCTGATAGAGGGGCAGGGAGGGGGTATCTACTCCGAAAAGAGCGTTCAGGTCATTGTCAAGAATGCAGCTTTAAAAGCGGGCATAGCCAAAAAAGTAACACCTCATACCTTGCGCCATAGCTTTGCTACCCATCTCCTGGAGAATGGAACGGATATCCGGTATATCCAGGACCTACTCGGACACAAATCGGTAAACACGACTGAAATTTATACCCATATTACCGATATTGCACAGTCAAAAATTAAAAGTCCGCTCGATTTGCTTTGATACCGTCAGACTGCAAATACAATAAAAAAGCAATTACAGCCAGGTAGTTGCTTTTTTATTGCATTTGCACCCCGCCGAGGGTGTTGCTGTAGGAGAAGTTGGGAAACCAGCGTGCATAATGACGGCTTTGCTCCTCCATCTTCACATCGTCACTGTAATAATTGGAGTGGACATTCTCGAAGCGGACTCCGGCAGTTATCTGTCCGATGGGAGCTGAACGTGAGTACTCTGCAAAGAAAGCGTTATTTTCGTCGTGGATGGCTGTATTGAATGATACCCGTAGAAGCGCATTGGAACATTTGTTATCAGCAAGAAGTAAAAACGCACCCTCCTGATCGGTCGTCGTCCCCAAGATAAGTGTAGAATCGGGGAGAGAGTAAATGGCTACATTGGCGAATTGGGCATTCAGTGGCATTATTATTCCACACAGGAACAACGAAAATAGAATTTTGTGAGTCATCATATTTTTATTTAATTCGATGATATGACCATATCTCCAATCGTTTGGTTACAAAAAAAATTGTACCTTGCAGCTTTATATTCTTTTTAATTCAATATTTGCATAGATACTTGCTTACATAGATCTATTCATATGTATATGGTTGTAATTGAGATAGATGCGAAAATTTAATTTTAATATATACTTGTTGATTCCTGACTTATGCCTCACACACCACTGAAACGCAAAGAGGATATAGGGCTGTCTCCGTATGAACTGAAGTTTCGGGGCCGGCATCGTTCCGAAGAAGTACAAATGACCGTTTTCGATATCGATACCGAAAATGTGAATCAAGCAGTAATCCATTCTGCAGAAGAGCTTCAACCGTATTTAGATTCAGGTACTCTCACCTGGCTGAATATAGACGGGCTGCACAATGAGAAGCTGATGAGGGATTTGGCGGACTACCTGAATATTCCGGCTGATATATTGTCGGATGTAATGGAGCCGGGAACTCGCCCCCAGATGGAGGAGTTTGACAATGGCCTTTTTGTCTCCATAAAGATGATGCAGTTCAGTGAGAAGTTGAATCAGGTCTCGATAGATAATCTGAGTATCGTGATGACGAATAATATGCTGATCTCTTTTCAGGAAGAGAGTAGCAATCTGTTTAATCCCGTTAAAGATCGCCTTTGGAAGCACTATAAGAGATTCAAGGTTTTGGGGGCCGATTATCTTGCTTTTGCCTTGCTTGATGTGGTGATTGATAATTACATTTTCATTCTTGGAATGCTTGGCGAAAAAATAGAGAACCTTGAGAACAGAATGGTGCTTAGCCCCGACAGGGTAACACTTAAGGCAATTAACCTGCTAAAGCACGAACTTAGTGATCTTGGACGTTATATAAAACCTGCCAGGGAGATGATTATGAGCCTTGTGAAGCTTGATAGCGACTTTATCGGCCCTGAAAACGAGAAGCACTACAAAGAGCTCCAGGATAATATAAACCAGGCGGTGGAACTGCTCGATTATTACCATGAGCTCCTGTACGATGAGTTGAATATTTATCATTCGTCAATGAGTACTAGGCTTAACGACATTATGGCGCTGCTGACAGTCTTTTCCGTGATATTCATCCCGCTAACTTTTATCGTAGGAGTTTATGGAATGAATTTCGACAACATGCCCGAACTGCACACACGGTATGGTTACATTATCGTTTGGGTAGTAATGCTGCTGATTGTAATCGGTATGCTCTGGTATTTTAAAAAGAAAAAGTGGTTCTGATATATAAACAAGAAAAGCTTAACCACTACAGCTTGAATAGCCGATTGGTTAAGCCCTGAATTGTATTTCTTCCTGCAGATAGGTTCTACATCTTGCCGCCGCCACGCATACTTATGTGGTCAATAACAGGGCTGATGTTAAAATATACCCTTTCCACCCCGAAACGATTCTCTCCGACAGAGAGATAATTGACTTTGTTCCCTTTCATAATTTTGTCTTCCCCACCGAAGTTGTATCCCAAAAAGGGCAGTATATCATATTCATGTGCCATTTTAATCACGTAGAACGGGGTCTTGTCCGACATACCATCGCCGGTCCCTATGATAGCATCCTGTACAATTCTTCTCTGACGGGCCACACTTTTATATTCTTCCGTATTGTTCTGCTGCGCATATACCAGAAGTTTAGCGTTCAGCGCACGCAGATTGAATGGATCTTCCTGAAGCAATGCATCAGAGTATTGCAAAATATTTAAATAATCATCTCGGGTAAACGATTTTTTCGATATTATCTCAGCCAGCTTGCTGTTATATTCCGAGGTGTCTGTGGGAACATACCCCGGCTGATACACATAACCGAAATACAGGTGTCTCCCCTCTTCCGGAGTCATTTTAGTTGTCGCCGACTGATATTTTTTCATCAGATTCGGATAGTAGTAGGAAGATGCCGGCTCTTTCACGTTTCTCTCAATCTGCGCAAAATCGGGAGCTTCAAAAAAATCCTGCGACTGTGCCGCGAAGATAACAGACGCGGTAAAAGTGAGTACCAACAGTAGTTTATGCATAGTCTTTTGTATTATTTGTTGCTTAACAAAAGTATTTTCTAATTTTCGTTTAAACAAAAAAATGTTCCTAACAAAGCTTAAAGAGACTGTTTACCTGAAACGGCAACACTCTTGTCTATTTTTGATATCAATCCCTGCAATACATTTCCCGGTCCCAGCTCCACGAATTCTCTTGCCCCGTCGGCAATCATGTTTTGTACCGACTGTGTCCATTTTACGGGTGAGGTGAGCTGAGCGATCAGATTTTTCTTGATGGTAACCGGATCGGTTTCTCCCACGGTAGATACGTTCTGGTATACCGGACAGCCTGGTGCCGATATCACCGTTGCCTCAATTGCCTCCATCAGCTCCACTCTTGCAGGTTCCATAAGCGGAGAGTGAAAAGCTCCGCCTACTTTCAGCGGAAGAGCACGTCTGGCACCGGCCTCTTTCATCAACTCACACGCTTTTTCTATTCCGGTGTTGGATCCTGAGATCACTATCTGCCCCGGACAGTTGTAGTTGGCAGCTACCACCACATCATCTATCGATGCGCATATCTCCTCCACCTTCTCGTCGGCCAGTCCCAGTACAGCGGCCATAGTCGATGGGTTGGCCTCGCAGGCTTTCTGCATTGCCAGTGCTCGTGCATATACCAGCCTAAGGCCGTCCTCAAACGACAAAGCTCCAGCTGCCACTAAAGCGGAGAATTCACCCAGTGAATGTCCGGCGGCCATATCCGGTTTAAACTCGTCTCCCAGACTCTTTGCAAGGATCACCGAGTGAAGGAAGATTGCCGGCTGGGTCACCCTGGTCTGACGAAGGTCCTCTTCCGTTCCCGCAAACATCAGGTCTGTAATCCGGAACCCCAGTACCTCGTTTGCTTTCTCGAAAAGCTCCTTCGCTAAGGGCAATTTATCATATAACTCTTTTCCCATACCCACAAACTGGGCCCCCTGTCCGGGGAATACGTATGCTATTTTCATAATTTTAAATACTTTATTTTCGTTCAGATATTTATAAAGACACAAACGGGCTAAGCCAGGTTATGTTCAATTTTTGCTCTCAATTATGATTGCTGGATGGCGACCTCCGACAGCTGGTTGCTGACCTCCTACCTCCGACAGTTGGTCGTACGTTGGCGAGCACTGGCCTCCGACTGCTATTTATTTTTTTCCCTTATTTCAACCCGACGTATCTTCCCGCTTATTGTTTTAGGAAGCTCATCAACAAACTCAATAACACGCGGATATTTGTAGGGAGCCGTAACATTCTTCACATGTGTCTGAATATCCTTTGCCAGTTCATCACCCGCTTTTGTTTTATACTCCTCCGCCAGCACAATGGTCGCCTTTATGACCTGCCCCCTTATATCATCCGGTACACCTGTTATTGCACATTCAACCACAGCCGGGTGCGTCATTACGGCACTTTCCACCTCGAACGGGCCAATGCGGTAGCCCGAGCTTTTGATCACATCATCGGTACGACCTACGAACCAGTAGTAGCCATCCTCATCGCGCCATGCCATATCGCCCGTGTGGTAGATATTGTTGGCATAAACCTCTCCGGTAAGCTTCTCGTCACGGTAATATCCCATGAACAGTGAAAGAGGATGCTTCCCGTCGGTATGGAAAACTATCTCTCCCTGTTCACCGTCCTCGGCCGGTCGCCCGTCGTGCGTGAGCAGGTCCATATTGTACAGCGGGTTTGGAACACCCATAGATCCCGGTTTCGGCTCCATCCACGGGAAAGTGATAATTGTAGGAGCAGTTTCGGTCTGGCCGAAAGCCTCCATCATCTTTATACCTGTCTGCTTATAGAATGTTTCAAATACTGACGGGTTAAGTGCTTCGCCCGCTGTGGTACAGTATTGCAGCGAAGAGAGGTCGTATTTGCTCAGATCTTCACGGATAAGGAATCGGAATATTGTTGGAGGTGCGCAAAACGACGTCACCTTATAGTCAGATATCATCCGCAGCATATCCTTGGGGATAAAATGGCCTTCAAAGTCGTACACGAAAACGCAGGCCCCCACTATCCACTGTCCGTATAGCTTCCCCCATACCGCTTTGGCCCATCCTGTATCTGCCACGGTGAGGTGAATACTATCCTCGTTAAGATTGTGCCAGTATTTGGCTGTGGTAATGTGTCCGAGAGGGTAGGTAAAATCGTGTATTACCATCTTGGGTTGACCTGTTGTGCCCGATGTGAAGTAGAGTATCATGATATCGTTGTTACTGTTTACCTTTCCCGGCCTCACAAAGGGGGCTGCCTCCTCTACTCCCCGGTGAAAATTGATCCACCCTTCGGGAGTATGTTCGCCCACCATAATACGTTGTTTTACAGTAGGTGATTTTGGCATAGCCAGGTTCACGTGCCCTATAAGGTTATCGTCTTCAGTAGCCACAATCGCTTTAATACTTGCCGCGTTATTGCGATACACTATATCCTTATCGGTAAGCAGATGCGTTGCCGGAATGGCTATTGCCCCAATCTTATGCAGAGCCAGGATGGTTTGCCAGAACTCAATTCTACGTTTGAGTATAAGCATAACCATATCTCCTTTTCCAATGCCGAGCGACTGAAAGAACGACGCTGTTCTGTCAGAGAGCTTCTTTAGCTCACCGAAGTTCAGGTCGCGATGCACTCCTTTGTCATTCGTCCAGCAAAGGGCGCGTTTTTTGGGCTCCGTCACGGCCCATTCATCCACCACATCGTACGCGAAATTGAAGTTTTCGGGTACATCAATTTTGTAATTGTCAATAAAATCCTGATGCGATGTAAAAGTAGTTTTCTTTACAAATTTTTCTAACATGATAACCTATTTATTCACGGGTATAAAATTACCGCGAGAAACTTCACCTGTTTGTTGTCAAGTGCTTTCATGCCATGAGGAAGCGACGAGTCAAAATAGATACTGTCACCTTCTCTGAGAATCAGGTTTTTTCCGTTTATATTCATTATCATGCTCCCCTCAAGGATCATATTGAACTCCTGCCCCGCGTGGATGTTCTGGTAGAAATCGGCCTCCATTGGCTTGGGCTCCACTGTTACCACAAACACCTCCGCCACATTGTTTGTGAATCCTGAGGTAAGCGACTGGTATCTGTAGGCCGATACTCTCTCCACGCTTACACCCTTGTCTTTTCGGGTAATAAAGTATGAATTCATTCGCGGTTCAGTGCCGAACATCAGCGTTGAAAGGTCTACACTGAACTCTCTTTCAATGCGTTGCAGGAAAGAAACGGAAATATCTTTCTCACCCGATTCATACTGCAGATAATCATCTACATCCACTTCCAGCTTGTGTGCCATTTCATCAGGGGTGAAATCGAGTGCATCCCTTAACCCTTTTATCCTTTCGCCTATTTGTTTTAAGTCAGTCTTCATAGCTGTTTTAGTGTTGAGCAAGTAATTATATAAATCAATAACAAATGTACATAAAATTTTATACAAACAAATAAAGGCTTAAAGCCATCACGCCCATCCCCCCAACCATCCCTATGATTGAGAGGTGGTGCTTGCCATATTTCTCGGCGCTGGGCAGCAGCTCATCCAATGAAATAAAGACCATTATGCCTGCAACCATTGAAAGTATTATCGCATCCAGTACCGGGCTCCAGAAAGGCAGAAGAAACAGATAGGCTATAAACGCACCCATCGGCTCTGCCAATCCCGAAGCAAACGAAAGCCAGAATGCTTTTTTCTTGCTCCCGGTAGAGTGATAGATGGGTACTGCCACCGCTATTCCTTCGGGGATATTGTGTATGGCTATGGCTGCCGTAATGGGGATAGCCACCTCCATCGAGGTCAGCGCCGACATAAAAGTAGCAATACCTTCAGGAAAGTTGTGAATGGCAATGGTGATGGCAGTGATAATTCCTGTTTGTTTAAGTCGGTGATTCGATTTCATCTCCTCCACGCCATGCATCTCGTGCGGGTTTCTCGACTCGGGAACCAGAAAGTCTATCAACGCTATTAGCGCTATGCCCCCGAAAAATCCCAAAATCATGTAAAGCGTAGCCGGCTTCTCACCATAAGCTCCCATGAGTGAGTCGAGTGACTTTGGAAGCATCTCCATAAATGATACATAAATCATTACGCCTGCCGACAGTCCCAGCGAGAGGCTCAGAAAATTAGTGTTCGTCCGTTTGGCGACGAAAGCAATAAGGCTGCCGATCCCGGTGGAGAGGCCCGCAAATAGCGTCATTAAAAAAGCAATTGTTACTGTCTGGCTATCCATCAGTTACCTTCTATTATTGATCTCATTATCTCCTCGTGTATTAACCCGTTAGATGCCACTATTTCCTTCCCGAAAACGTAGTTGTCTCCTCCGGAGAAGTCGCTGCATTTACCACCTGCACAATGCAGGATAAATGCCCCTGCTGCCACATCCCATGGCGACAGTCCCGTATGGAAATATGTGTCGCTTATGCCGGCAGCCACGTAACAGATCTCCAGTGCGGCAGATCCTTTTATGCGGAAGCTGCATTTACGGAACTGTCTCATCGCATTCTTCAGCACCTGTTCACCTCTCTCATCCAGGCTATATGGAATTCCGAAACCTATGTATCCGTTCTCCAGTGTTGCCTGGCTACTCACTTTCAGTGGTGTTCCGTTCAATAAAGCCTCTCCCTTCCCCGTTGCGTAATACATCTCATCGGCTACAGGGTCGTACACCACACCCATTATTACCTCTTTCTTTCTCATAAGGGCTATGCTTACCGAATAAGGCTTGTCGCCATGCACATAGTTTGTTGTACCATCAAGCGGATCTATCACCCAGGTGTACTCTTTCTGTTCAAACTCAACCGTATCCTCTTCGGTCAGGAATCCGGCTTCAGGCAACAAAACATTCAACCCCTTCACCAGGCGGCTTTCAGCCTCTTTATCGACATAGGTCACATAGTTCCGTGTCCCTTTAAGTTCAATATCTTTTTTCTTTAATGCTGCCTGCTCAGTTTTCAGGAACTCTCCCGTTGCGCTAGCCAGCATTTTCACTTCATTACAAAGATTTTTCAGATTCATATTTTATAGACTTCTTCACATTTCTGCTTTCAAACTTTAAATGCAACGCTTTCAAACTCCAGGACCTATGCTTTCAAACATCAGTGCCAGCGTTACTTTTCCGGGTACATTGAATCCCACCAGCGTGAGTCCCCCTTGAGCCATTTGGCGAACCAGGCATAAATAGCATTATTCCATGCAATACGCTTATCGTAATTGTAGATGGCGTGGTTTTCACCCTCTACCTGAATAAATTCCACCGGTTTTCCCAGCAGTTTCAGTGCCGTATACATCTGTATGCTTTCACCAATGGGGACATTGGTGTCAGCTGTTCCGTGCAATAACAGCAGAGGAGTGTTAATTTTATCGGCATAAAAGAGCGGGCTTTGCTCTACATAGAGCTTGGGATTGTTCCATGGATAGCTTCCCGCGCTTGCTCCTGCTCCGTAGGAATAACCCCAGTATCCTTCTCCCCAGTAGCTGGTGATATTGCTAATCCCCGCGTGCGACACCGATGCGGTGAACAGATCGGTTTTGGTGATAAGATACTGCGTCATGAATCCGCCATACGACGCACCTATATTACCTATCTTTGAGCCATCAACAAAGGGGTGAGCGGCAACGAATGCCTTTACTCCCTCAATTATTTCTTCAGCGGTTTGTTCACCCCAGGCATTCACGTGGCGTGCAGAAAACTCCTGCCCGTAGCCTGTAGTACCGCTCGGCTGCAGAGTGTAAACCACATAATCCTGTGCTGCGTAAACATGTAACGGGTATGTACTTTCAAATGTTCTCGATGTGGGGCTGGTCCCCCCGTAATAGTAAACAATAAGCGGGTATTTTCTGTCCGGGTTAAAGTCGGGCGGCAGGTAATAGCGACCTTCAACCACATCGCCGAAGGAACTTTTAAAACTCCAGTCCTTAACATCACCCAGGTTTAGCTTGCTTAATCTCTCTGAATAGGGATCAGAAATAAGCGTCGACTCCATTGTCTTCAGGTTCAGCAGGTAGCTCCTGTTTGAGTTTGATGTGCTTACACCCGTATATGTTGCCCAAGCTGCATTATCGGCAATATCAAATGAGCGGATCACATCCTCTTTGAGCGGAAGGCGTTCAAATTTTTTTGTTTTATGGGAGTACCTGTACATATTCACCCGGTCACCCTCTTCTACGCGGTAGTATATTAAATCATCCAGCTGATTCCACTCTTGTGCGTTTATGGTGGGATCAAAATTCTTGGTTACCGGGTCCACCCGTTTTGTTGCCAGATCCATGATGAACGACTGTGTATCGTAGCTGTTGGCAATCTGTCCTGGATCGATATTCTGTCCTATACCACCGAATGCTTCTGGAGCCCCGTGGATGAGCAGTTTTTTTCCATCGGGTGAAAACTGTGCCGAATAGGTATATTTCTCATCTTTCCATATAGTATCAACAGCCATTGTCTCTAAGTTCAGCATATACATAGAACTTTTTCTGAACGGGCGCTCGGTGAGGTACTCGTCAGATGTGCTGAAGAGCAGGTATTTCACGTCGTGTGTCACATCGTTGAGCGATGCCGTCTGACGCCCGAAGGTGAGGTGCTGCGTAAGTCCCGTATCAAAGAAGTAGCGATACAGGAAGTAACGGTCGCGATAACTCGACTGCCTGTCGTCTATTCCTATCAGACGCTTCAATCCCCCCGGGTTGCTGATGGTTATTGTTTCTTTCGAAGAAAAAAACATCGATTTCTCATCAGGCGAGATATGAAAATTCTCTTTTGGCAGGTTCTCTGCCACAGTCCGGGTTTCCAGGGTCAGCGGGTCAAGCGTGTAGAGAGCTCTTCCGTTGTTGTTGTCAGTCACGAAGTATAGCAGATCAGATTTAGGCATCCAGCCCAGTTGTGGCCGTCCTCCAGGTTCGGAGAAGATAATCCGTTTCTGTTTCGCATCGTATATTTCGGAGTAGTTACGGTTGTCGCCGCCCGGCAGAGTTTCGCGAAGGCTCAGCAGTACAAACCGGCCGCTTGGCGAAATTGATGAGTTGCTTACACGTTTCCCCTCCAGTATATCTTTAATATTGATCCTTCGTTCATTTACATTATTAAATGTGTAGTTAAGCAGAGAATCTTCTTCACCCTGCTTAAGCTCGATTTTTACGGCGGGATCAAGTTTGTTCCCTGCAGATGTGAGCATTTTAATAACGATGCGGGCGTTGTTTGTAAATCCGTTCAGGTTGGTGTCAACCGATCCAGAATGATGAAGGCTATCGTTCACCTGTGTCTTGGTGGCCCGTTTCACATCGTCTATCCATAATTCCAGCGGGTTGGGCGATGTTATGGTAAGCTTTCCCTTGCCGTAACGGTCGCCCGAAACACAAAGCGATAGCAGCTGAAGTGCCTCCCCATCCTCAGGTTTATCTAAGTGGAAAAATCCGGCACTATCGGGCGTCAACTCTGTGGTAAAACGTTCCTGTTCCGGGAAAGAAACAGAATAGGAGAGGAGCATCTCTTCCGAAAAGGGAGTGTCGTTCAGGTTCACACTATCCAGCAAAACCGGCCTCTGCACGGGGATGGAGCCAAAGGAATATAGTTTTAGCGGCGTTACTGCCTGTTGTGCTGAAAGGTGCATATTGAGCACCCCCAGCACGGTAAAACACCAAAAAAGTTTTTTGTTCATATTAATCAGATCATTAATTTCTAACCATGTCTGTTTTTGATTCTTTTCACTCCCGTCACTGTTGTTTTTTTCTCTCTTTTTTTGTTTCATAATTTTTGAAAAGAGATCAATTACAAGTCCTGATCGTTCCATACAAAACAGTTTTCAAACATGTCTCCCGGCTCCGGCTTCGAAAGGAAAAGGCCGAAGACCGATGAACCCGATCCGCTCATGGCAGCATATACTGCACCCAGATCGTACAGTTGTTGTTTGATTTTACAAATTTCGGGATATTTTTTGAAAATAGCTGCCTCAAAATCATTTTTCATCCACTCCTTCCAATCTGAAACTGGCCTTTTTACAATTTCTTTAAGCGATACCTCCGGTTGCCTGGGGGTAATCATATCAAAAGCCTCTTTTGTGGAAACCTCAATATCCGGTTTCACTAACAAAACCCTGTAATTACTTAAATCGAGTGCTACCGGCTCCAGAATATTACCCGTGCCAGTGGCAAACATTGGGGTGTTGAGTATAAAAAAGGGACAATCGGCACCAAGCATTTCAGCGAAGCGCAAAAGGTCATTGCCCGAGTAGCCCAGCTCATAGCTGTCGTTCAGCAGTCGTAACATGAAAGCAGCATCCGACGATCCTCCTCCCAATCCTGCTCCGAGAGGGATCTTTTTTAGCAGGTAGATATCAGTACCGGGTATCTCCCTCCCGGCAGAAACCAGCTTAAAAGCCTTTATTACAAGGTTGTCCTCTTCGTTACCAGTGACAGGGATGCCAGTCTGGAAAAATCTGAATTTCCGGCTGAGCTTAGTACTCACACCAACAGGTGTGGGTATAATCTCTAATGCATCCTTTAAGGCAACAGGATAAAAAACGGTTTCGAGATTGTGGTATCCGTCCTGCCTGCGGGAGACAATATGAAGGCCAAGGTTGATTTTCGCGTTAGGAAAACAGATCATCTGACGTTAGTTTTCTGCAAAGATACTGATTTTATTTTTAACTTTTCGGCATTACGAATCTCTCATTTCACAACTAATCACAACTATTCTGCATTGTTCATTTCTCACAACTAACTTTCCTCATTAATCAATACGTACCTCTTACTTCACCTCTCACCTTCTTCAACTCTAAACAAAGAGTAAAATATGCTGACCATATCCGGGGATTCTTTTTAACACAGCATCCTACTACAATACTGCCATTATCAATTAAGAAGATCGGGAAAACTTATCACCACTTTAGTACCGCATACTACTGTAGTACCTGCTCTTCCCGTGCAACAGCAACCCACAAAGTCATCAGTATGCCATACATATATTTAGCCATATTTGCATGAACCTTCTTTGAAACCTCTGAGAATTAACAAAGATTATTTATAATATATTAAAGATCAATATATGTTTTGTTCCGATCGGGAAAAAAGAGATTTTTGTGAAGAACTCACTCATTTAAAGGGTAGATGCTACTAAATGAACAAATACTAAATTTTCAGGAAGATACTAAAAGAGAATGAAAAAGCAGCGTATGCTATATTAGCCGGTGTTAGCTCATTGAATTGGCAAATGCAAAAATGAGTCTGCTCCGAAAATCCCCAAATCCGTTTTTAATAGTTTTCAACTCGCTGAAAATCAATGATAATTTTGGAAAATTTTCAGTAGAAAAGAGTTATCGGAGGGGACTAAAAAATTAAACTATTAAAACTCAAATGCAGCACGTACACCAGCCTCTTTAAACCCTGTCTTGTGGAACGCTACAAACAACCCGGCATTGAAGAATCTGTTTCCTATACCATACCCCAGCTCGCTGTATGATTTTATTTGCGGTGTGTAAAGCTGACTAAAGTACACCCTTTCCTTGTCGGCGAAGTCAGATATGAAGTGAATATTCTTAAGTATCAGAAAAGGTGTCTCTAACATTGCATGTGCCTGAATATAAGTATCAGACGCGTTGTACAGGTCCCTGCTAAGCAAATTAAAGCCCCCGCCCAGTCCATCGTCCCAGTTCTCGGGGAAGTTGCTTTTGGAAAAATAGACAAAATCGAGAAAGTACTCAGTTTTTTGGTTAACAAATCGTCCTGCACCAATATGATACTGTAGTGAACTCATCAGCCCGAATGGAATATTATGGCTTATATCCAGTTCAATGCGGTTATATTGAGATGTGCTACCCAGAAAATCCTTTATACTTCTTGAAAACTCAAGTTTAAAGGTCGGATAATCGGAGCGAACATATATCTTCTGCCTCCCCTCATACCTGTAATATTGCTGCGGGGTCCAGCTGATACGTATAAACGGGGCAAATGACTTTCTGTTAACGAACAGATTCTCAATATGCTCGCTCTCCTCGTTAGTAGATCGAAGCACAGCGCGGCTGTTTTTATTTTTACGTATGTGATAATCAATTCCCGTCTGTAAAAGCAGTCCGTTAGTCACCTCCAGGGTGTTGAATATTTTCAGGTAATAATCCCTGTAATAGTTCATGGATATATCTTCAAAAGCTAGTCCGTGGCTTTTCAGGCTATCCTGAATCTGTTCCACAAACAATGAACTGTATGTGGGATTCCCGTTTCCTATAGAAATGGTTGTGCTTCCCAAGTGATAAGGTTCGTAGTTCAGAGTAGTTGTCAGGTCCGTAAAAAACTCCCTGCGTCTGATCATATACCCTGCAAATGCATTTATATTAACTGAACGGCTCTTTTTCAGATCTATGTTGAACGAGAGCTTCTGGCGATAGGTAATACCATCGTTTGTTGTATATCCAAGCATCAGCGGGTTTAGTAATCCCGAGTATCCTATACCGGTTGACATGTACTTGTAATTTGAATTCATCACCATACGTTGTGCTACCTGCTGGGCAATATTGCGGTTTCCATCCAATTCTCCATTTGCCTTTCGCTCCTCTTTCTCCTTCTGCCTCCGGTTATACTCGGCAATCACGTCTCTCTCCATTGCCTGCAAAGGGATGGGCCTTTTTTCATTCCAAAAGAGAGAGTCGCTTCTTACCGGCACCGAATCTAGGCGCACCATATATATATCGCTGATGTTGAGCGATTTCCCTGGCTCTGTGTGTTGACGAAGCTCTATCTCCTTGTAGTCGATCTTTGCCAGATGCCTGCTTGCTAGCACATTGCCAAGGTATGATGAAGTCTGGTATATAGTGAAGCTCACCGGAAGGTAGTTTGTTACCCACTCATCTCCCATTGTTATCTCAAATGAGAAATCGGAGAATATACCCAATCCCTCTCCTCTGAAGAAAATAACTCGCCATGTACCTTTCTCAACGGTAAACGATCCCTTCAGCAATTTTGGATTTTCGTAGATAGGATTGAATTGAATAATGTAGTAGGTTTTATTGTTCTCATTAAATGTACTGTATATGTTATACCTGTAATATTTCGATGTGCTTGTCCTTATAGGCATAAAGAAGCTCTCATCGTTGGTGGTCTCACCATAAATATTAATGTTCAGAAGCTCAAAAGGTATCATATCAATATCCTTTCTTCCAATGAGTGTTCCTGTAACATGTCGAATATCACGCATGTAGTTGTTAGGAAATTCATATCTGAAATCGCTTATAGTTTCAATCAGAGCTTCATCGTTGTAGGGGTCGTGCAAAACAAAATTGGGAATCAGGCGTGTATGTTTATATAGCATGTTTTTTTTCACAGTCTGTACATACGTTCTCGTATAAACCTCAGCCGAGTAGCTGTCAACCAGATAATTGTATTTTTCGGCAGCACTCATTGCCCTGCTCAGTATTGTATCCTCTGGCAAATCGTAATCATTTGCCAAAGCATTGAACATTGAGCTAAAAAGAAAAAAAATAATTATGATATTTTTTTTTTGCATGCACGAAAGTTAGAAATTTCTCGGGTACAATATGATCCGGGCAGACTATGTAGCTATAACTATTAATAAAAGATATTTGATAGATACGCATACAAATTTACATGATTTTTTGTTTTACTGAAAAAAATGACCGGGTGATAAAACTATTTAACACAATTTATTTCAGAATGAACTTTATATTTAAAACTGTAAAAGAAAAAAATATTGTTTTTTTTGTTATTAATTGCAAAAAAACTTTTACATTTGTGTTCTAGAACATAGTTTTATAACATTAATGCAGGGAAAGAAGAAAGATGTGATAAATTTATCCTCTACACTGCCCGACATTTGGAGGATACTTTCTGACGTTGAGCGTGAACAGTTGCGCAGCAATGCCCGGGTCCTACAGTTCCAAAAAAATGATCTCATATATATCGAGGATGAAATACCCAAATTTCTGATGTGCCTTTTTTCGGGCAAGGTTAAGATCTTTAGGAGTGGAGTAGGTGGCAGAAGTCAGATAATCAGAATAATAGGGCCAGTGCAATATTTCGGTTACAGGGCCTATTTCGCCCGTGAGCCATACGTCACTGCCGCTTCGGCTTTCGAAGCTTGCACAGTCTGCATGATTCCTATGGAACTGATTGAGAAGTTTCTCCGCAAGAACGGCAATCTTGCAATGTTTTTCATTCAAATGTTGTCTGTTGATCTGGGTATTGCTGATCAGAGGGTAGTAAACCTCACACAGAAGCATGTACGCGGACGGCTTGCAGAGTCCCTGATTTTCCTTAAAGAGAGTTACGGACTGGAGGAAGATGGTGCCACCATCAATATTTACCTTGCCCGTGAAGATCTGGCAAATCTCTCCAATATGACAACATCTAACGCCATAAGGACACTCTCCAACTTCGTAAATGAACGCATAATAGCTATTGATGGACGTAAAATAAAGATAATTGACGAAGACCGGCTTCGTAAAATAAGCCATATAGGATAATTTTTTTCATTATTTGTGATTTTATTTTTTTGTATTCCGGAACTCCTGTCTACCTTTGCAAAACAATAGACAGGAAAGGAATGATTCGAAAAATAGCAAGGTCTATACTTACATCCTATTACAAACCGGTGGAGAAATTTATTGAGGATCCCTTCGGTACCCAACAAAGAACTCTCGAATATTTACTCGAACACGGCAGGAATACCCTCTACGGGCATGAAAAAAACTTTAATGAAGTATTCAACGATGAGGATTTTCGTGCTAGGGTCCCGCTTATATCATATGAGGAGTTACGCGACTATCTCAGGATGATCATTGTTGACAAAAAGGAAAATGTACTATGGGATACCCCGGTAAAATGGTTCGCCATGTCGTCAGGAACAACCGAGGACAAAAGCAAGTATATCCCTGTCACACGCGAATCGCTGTTCAATGGGAACTACCGTGCCGGCTACCACATGCTTGGATCATATTCGGCACATCACCCCGATACGGCTTTTATCTTGGGTAAAACGCTGGTTATGGGTGGTAGCCGACAAGTGAACCATATTGGCGAAGGTATTTATACCGGAGATATTTCGGCAATACTGATGAAGAATCTGCCCCGGGCAGTGAAAAGGAGAAGGACTCCAGAGAAAATTGCACTTCTGCCCGACTGGGAGGAGAAACTGCAAAAGCTTGCAGATTATGCTATTCATACCGACATACGTGCTTTGGTTGGAGTACCTTCATGGATGCTGGTACTCCTGAAAAAAATTGTAGATGAGACAGGACTCTCCATTACCACCATATGGCCGAATCTTGAAGTGTTTTTTCATGGAGGTGTTAGCTTTCCCCCTTTCCGGGAACAGTACGAAAAGATCATCCCTTCGGGAACAATGAACTACTGGGAGACCTATAATGCTTCGGAAGGATTCTTCGGCGTTCAGTATTCGCCTGGCTCAGGCGATCTACTTCTTTTACTCGACAATGAGGTCTATTACGAATTTATACCAGCTGGTGAGTGGAACAAGGAAAATCCCGAAATAGTACCCCTTAGCGGTGTGGAAACCGGTAAGCAGTATGCAATGGTGATAAGTACCAGTGGCGGCTTGTGGCGATACAAGTTAGGTGATACCATTCAGTTTACCTCTACCGCACCCCACCTGTTCAGGTTGACCGGTCGCACAACACAGTTTATAAATGCTTTCGGTGAAGAGCTTATTGTAGATAATGCCGACAGGGCTGTAGGCGAGGCATGCCGTCAAACAGGTGCAAAAATCACCGAATATACAGCCGCACCGGTCTATTTTGGCGATAACAGTAACGGCGCACACGAATGGATTGTAGAGTTTGATACCTATCCTTCTGATATGGGCATGTTTGTGGAAGTGCTGGATGAAAGCCTTAAAAAGCTCAATTCCGATTATGAAGCCAAGCGCTCCTATAATCTTTCATTAGGCCTCCCAGTAGTAAGGCCGGTTGAAAAAGGCGCTTTCTACAGCTGGATGAAACAAAGAGAGAGAGCAGGAGGCCAGAATAAGGTGCCAAGACTATCTAACGACCGTAAATATGTCGAAAGCATATTGAATTTTGTTGCATCCAATTCCTAAAATTGAATAAAATCGGTCATCCCTTGCCTATTAATGAGAAAGATTCAGTAAATTTGCGGTCTAAAACCGACTTGTAACGAGATGAGAATAAAATCTGTATATTTTTTACTGCTTGCCTTGGTGCTGAGTTCCTGCAATGAGTACAATAAAATTTTGAAAAGTACCGACAGAAACCTGAAGTACACTTATGCGAAAAAATACTTCGAAGAGGGTAAATATAGTCGGTCAATCACACTACTTGAAGAGCTTGTAGCCTTCATGAAAGGTACGTCAGAGGCCGAGGAGTCATTGTATCTGTTGGCTCAGAGCCATTATAATTCAAGAGATTATATTTCATCTACGCAGGTGTTTACAACCTATTACACTACTTATCCCAACGGTACTTATGCCGAGCCTGCCATGTTTTACTCAGCCTATGGCATGTATCTCGATTCGCCTGATGCCCGTTTGGATCAGACAAAAACATATACGGCTATTGCTGAGTTTCAAAAATATATTGAACGTTATCCACAGACTGAACGTTCCGAACAGGCAAAGGGCTATCTGTTCGAGCTTCAGGAGAAGCTGGCCTATAAAGAGCTTATGTCGGCCAGGCTATACCTGAATCTCGGCAACTATATGGGTAATAATTACGAGTCTGCAGTTATTACTGCACGCGAGGCAATGAAGATCTACCCCTATTCAAAATATCTGGAGGAGTATCAGATCACCATCCTTAGGGCCCGTTACGAGTATGCTCAGCGCAGTACACTTAAAACGCAGCCTGAACGTTACCGTATGGTTGTTGATGAGTTTTTCAACTATACAAACACATTCCCGGAAGGGAAGTACACCAAAGAGGCGGAAGAGTATTACCGCGAAGCTCAAAAAAAGATTGAAGTGCTGCCCACAACATGATATTCATGTGAGTATCCTTCTTCAGGCCACCACTCCCTGTTCACAGGCACTCACGTCAACAGAAAACAATTAATATACATAATAATAATGGACTATAGAAAAATTGCTGCAAGCTCAAATACGGAAACCCGCGATGTGATGGAACTCGCTGAAACCGTAGGAAACGTATATGAAATGGTTATGATCATCAGTAAGAGGGCTAATCAGCTCTCTATTGAGATGAAGCAGGACCTTGATGCAAAACTGCAGGAATTTGCTTCATATACCGATAATCTGGAAGAAGTATTTGAAAATCATGAGCAGATAGAGATTTCGCGTTTCTATGAAAAGCTTCCAAAACCCTCACTGCTTGCCATTGAGGAGTGGAATGAAAACGAGATCTATTATCGCAACCCTGCTAAGGAAAAAGAAATGTTCGGATAATATGCTGCAACGGATACAAACGGTTTTTTTACTTCTGGCTTCTGCCGCCATGCTTGTCGCTACTGTTACACCTCTTGCCATTTTTATGTATAATGGTGACAGCGTTGTATTTGAAGCGATGGGAATCTACGTTAACGGCGAAATCAACGACTCTACCTGGGGCCTGTTCGCTATTGGTACTATCAGCGCGGTGCTGGCACTGATAACTGTCTTCCTCTACAGGCACAGAATTTTGCAAATACGCATATCCATCTTCAATATTGTAATGATGGTAGGTTTTTACCTCTATTCCGGTTTTATCATCTTTAAACTGTATCCCTTCGAGAGCTTACAGTTTCAAAAAATAGGAGTGGGTATCATCATGCCTGTCATAGCAATTATCTTCACTATCCTTGCCATTCGCAAGATAGGTGCTGATGAAACCCTAATCCGCTCACTTAACAGACTAAGAAAATAGTGTTCACTGACAATACGCTATTTTTTCAAGGTAACTTATAATACGGGATTATAAGTTACCTTTTTTCAATTCTACCTTTTCCAAATTTTCATTTGAAAACTGTCGGAAAATTAAACCTCTTTTGAGGAAAAATGTTTAATAGGTGGCAGCGGTAAGCTATGAAGAGATCGAAACAGCAAACATCTTTTGATGAAAACTGTTTAATTAAGTAGCAGTCATCTGATTAATTATTTCAGTTTTTTTTATACTTTTGTTCACTGATTGAGGTTTAAAAATGTATTCAACAGGGAAAAATCATATTATAAGCAACAACTATGGAAAAAGTTAATTCATACAGAGTAGCAAAATTCTCATTTGCTCTGTTTTTAATGATGCTATTACTCGCATCGTGCAGCAGCGTTCCATTTACTGGTAGAAGACAATTGCAACTGGTATCAAATCAGGAAGTTATTGCTATAAGCTTGCAGCAGTATCAGGATTTTATGCGTACTGCTCCCGTGGAGAGGGGCAGCGACGAAGCCAAGATGGTAACGCGCATTGGCAGTCGTATAGCCAGCGCAGTAGAGACATTCTATACCAATAAAGGTTATAAATCTGAACTTGAGAATTTTTCTTGGGAATTTAACCTTGTCAAGGATAATAGCGTAAATGCTTTTGCTATGCCCGGTGGTAAAGTGGTTATTTTTACCGGCCTGCTGCCTGTAACTCAGACAGAAGATGCACTGGCAGTGGTTATAGGGCACGAGATAGCACATGTGCTTGCCCGTCATTCCAACGAGAGGCTCAGTCAACAAGTGGCTCTGCATTACGGAGGCAGTATTGCCGGTGGACTTCTTGGTAACTCGCAGGCCACCAAACAACTAGGCAACACAGTATTCGGGCTTGGTGCTCAGTTTGGCGTTATGATGCCCTACGCCCGCAAGCAGGAGTATGAAGCTGATGAGATAGGGCTAATTATCATGGCTATGGCAGGCTATAACCCACAGATCGCAGTACCTTTCTGGACAAGAATGGCACAAAGTTCAGGGGGTGCAAATGTTCCCGAGTTCCTTAGCACTCACCCAACAGACAGTAAGCGCATTGCAAACATTGAGATGATTATGCCAAATGTGATGCAATACTACAAAGGCTCCGGAGTGCAAAATACCACTACCGCACCTGTCAAAACCAAAACCACCGTGCCTGTAGAACCCCGTAAAGAAGCAACATCAAAGGATTGGACCTTCTGAAAAAGACAGAAATATCTTCATAATAAATATCCTGAAACAGGAGTTGGCTGATGATACGAAATTAATGCCACATCAACAATTCCTGTTTTTTTCTATTTTGAAATTATCCCTAAATTCTATATCTTTGAGCAATTTTTCAAACAAAAACAAGGCCATAATAAGAACGGTTTTTCGATTGCCGGCAACCAAGCCTGCCACTTGAAATTTCGTTTATTAAATTGATATATGTCTCCTAAATTACCTGACAACAACGATATTACTGACAACAACGAGTATGATGATGTGGAGGAGATCACTTTCTCTTCCAAAACCCCATCCGGCTCCAAAGTACCTGTGAGGTTGGGCGACGAGAGTACGCTCAACCTTTCGAAGATGTATCAGAACTGGTTTCTCGACTACGCTTCATACGTAATTCTGGAGAGGGCTGTACCTCATATTTCCGATGGTCTTAAGCCTGTTCAGCGGCGCATTCTTCATTCTATGAAACGGATGGACGACGGGCGATACAATAAGGTGGCCAACATCATCGGAAACACCATGCAGTTCCACCCGCACGGCGATGCTTCAATAGGTGATGCCCTGGTACAGATTGGACAGAAAGAGCTGTTAGTTGATTGTCAGGGAAACTGGGGAAACATCCTCACCGGCGACGGTGCTGCTGCACCTCGTTATATCGAGGCAAGGCTGACTAAGTTTGCTCTGGAGGTACTGTTCAATCCCAAGACCACAGAGTGGAAAACCTCATACGATGGCCGTAACAAGGAGCCTGTAACACTGCCTGCAAAATTTCCGCTGCTGTTAGCACAGGGAGCCGAAGGTATTGCAGTGGGCCTCTCTTCAAAAATTTTGCCTCACAACTTCAACGAACTGTGCAGCGCTGCTGTTTCATACCTCCGCGGCGAAGAGTTTAAGCTCTATCCCGATTTTCAGACAGGCGGATTCATCGATGTGGAGAGATATAACGACGGTGAACGAGGCGGATCGGTTAAGGTCAGGACAACCATCACAAAGTTAGACAACAGAACCCTTGTCATAAAAGATATACCTTATGGAAAGAATACTGCCGCTCTGGTAGACTCCATCCTAAAGGCCAACGATAAAGGGAAAATAAAGATCAGGAAGGTAGATGATATCACAGCTGAAAATGTTGAGATACATGTTCAGCTCGCACCCGGTGTCTCTTCCGACAAAACCATTGACGCACTTTACGCTTTCACCGACTGTGAGATAAGTATCTCTCCCAACTGCTGCGTTATCAGCGACGATAAACCTCATTTTCTCACTGTAAGCGATGTCCTGCGGGCATCTGTCGACAGGACAAAAGAACTGCTTCGCCTGGAACTTGAGATTGATAAAAACGAAAAGCAAGAAGCACTTCTGTTCTCTTCGTTAGAGAAAATATTTATCGAAGAGCGTATCTACAAGGATAAGGAATTTGAGAATGCCAAAAATATGGATGCCGCGGTAATGCATGTAGATAATCGGCTTGAGCCGTACAAGTCTTCATTCATTCGCGAGATCAACCGTGATGATATCCTCAGGCTCATGGAGATCAAGATGGCACGTATCCTGAGATTCAATTCCGACAAGGCCGATGAGTTGATAGCAAAACTGCTTGATGATATCGATGAGATAAACCATAACCTCGATAAACTGGTCGATTATACAATCTCCTGGTATCTCAGACTCAAGGAACGCTACGGCAAAAACTATCCCCGAAAGACCGTTATTCGCAGTTTCGAAAGTATCGAGGCTGTGAAGGTAGCTGTAGCCAACGAGAAACTCTATATTAACCGCGAAGAGGGATTCATCGGCACCGGAATGAAGAAAGATGAATTTATTTGCAACTGTTCCGATATCGATGATATCATTGTCTTCTTCAAGGATGGAAAATATAAGGTGGTAAAAGTAAGCGAAAAGATGTTCGTAGGTAAAGGCATCCTCTATGCGGGAGTTTTCAAGAAGAACGATAAACGCACTATCTACAACGTTGTTTACCGTGATGGGAAAATATCACCTCATTACATCAAACGTTTTGCAATTACCGGCGTTACGCGCGACAAGGAGTACGATCTTACTAAAGGAAAAGCTGGATCCCGCATCGCCTATTTCAGTGTAAACCCCAATGGTGAGGCCGAAACAATCAAGGTAACCCTTAAACCAAAGCCGCGTTTGCGTATCCTGCAGTTTGAGAAAGATTTCAGTGAAATAGATATCAAGGGAAAACAGGCAATGGGGAATATCCTCACCAAGGCCGAGGTTCACCGCATTCAGTTGAAACACAAGGGCGTCTCAACCCTGGGAGGTCGTGAAGTATGGTACGACCCCGATGTGTTCAGGCTCAACTACGAGGGCAGCGGCAAGTTTCTTGGCGAGTTTCAGGGCGATGACATGATACTGGTAATTGAAAAGAATGGCGATTTCCATATCTGCAATTTTGATCTCAGCAATCATTTCCCGTCCAACCTTTATCATATTGAGAAGTTCGATGAGGGCAAAGTGTGGTCTGCGGCACTGTTCGATGCCGATCAGGGATATGCTTACCTCAAGCGTTTCACCTTCGAAGCATCTGAAAAACCGCTCAATTTTCTAGGAGAAAACCCAGAATCGAAATTATTTTTACTCACAGATGTTGTTTATCCGCGGGTAAAAGCTATCTTTGGCGGTAACGACGATTTCCGTGAGCCCATAGAGATAGATGTCGATGAGTTTATCGGGGTCAAAAGTTACAGGGCAAAAGGTAAACGCATCTCCAACTTCGAGGTTGAGAGTGTGGAAGAGCTTGAACCTTTACGTTTTCCAGAGTCCGAAAATGAGCGACAGGTATCTATGAAGGTCGAGATTGATGACGAGAACGGCGACAGCGATATCTCAAATATCGATCTTATCGATGAAATCACGGGACAGATGAAGTTGTTCGACTAACAGAGTAGAAACTGAATCCGGAGTGTAATATATTATCCGGTTTTAAATATGCTATCCAATGAAAATAGTACCGCTACTGGTAAGCCTATGTTTTTTTTATTTCTGTGCGCTGTTTTCTCAGGATAATAGCACTTTTACACCGCTCAAAACGGTAAATGAATCTACCCTTTTTGGCGTTGGAAAGACTTTTCTTGACGATACTTACCTGTCTCCTCTCACATACAACGGTTTAAGTATGACACTTTTGCACGACCGCATCAGAGCAACGCGCCATTTCAATGGAAGCATGCTTCTTCAGCAACAGTTCAGCATACAGGTAGCAATCACCAAAAACCCAACAGCTTCAGCTTCTGAGTACTACGGCAATCTCGATTACATTTTAAGCGGTTATTATCCTGTTGCCCGATCATCACGTTTCCTTCTCTATGGCGGCGGGGGAGGGGAGGCATCGCTTGGAGGCATCTACAACGAAAGGAATACCAACAATCCCGGTTCCCTTAAAACATCCCTAAACCTTAACCTCTCAGCTATGGCTGTGTACAACTGGCAAAACATCACTTTTCGCTGGCAACTTTCCACACCCTTCCTGGGCATATTTTTTTCTCCCGAGTACGGGCACTCATATTACGAAATATTCACTCTTGGCAACAACAAGGGAACCGTCCATCTAGGCTCATTCCATAACCGCTGGTCGCTTCGGAACTACTTCACTGTTGATATCCCAATGGGTAACATAACCCTGCGTACAGGCTATCTTGGAGATTACTGCCGGACTAATGTCAATTTGCTGGATACAAAGATTATATCTCATCAGTTCTTGATAGGTATGAAAGTGGAGTCGCTCAATTTCGGAGGTAAAAAAGCTAGGAATAATAAACATATTGAGAGTGTTTTCTAGCACTCATACACACTATAGTTCAATCAGAGTCACATGCAATATAATTTTGATGAGTTTATTGACAGAAGCAGCACCGACAGTGTTAAGCTTGAAAAGATGAAGGCCATTTTCGGTCGCGACGATCTTATACCGTTATGGGTAGCCGATATGGACTTCAGGTCGCCCCCGGCAATAACAGATGCACTTATAAAGAGGGTTGAGCATGGCATCTTTGGTTATACCCTCCCTTCCGATGCCTATACAGCATCCATTGTCAGTTGGCTGTCAAGACGCCATGACTGGAGGGTCGCGGAAGAAGATATCAACTTCATACCCGGAGTGGTAAAAGGTTTTGCCTTCGCCATCGATGAATTCACTTCTAAGGGAGATAAGATTATTATACAACCGCCTGTATATCATCCCTTCCGACTGGTGACGCAGGCGCTTGAAAGAGAGGTGGTTAATAACCCCCTTATACTTGACGATGGCGGTTATAGGATGGATTTCGACGGGCTCCGGAAGATTGTTTCAGAAAACAGCTGTAAGATGTTTATCCTGTGCAATCCCCATAACCCGGGCGGCAGAGTGTGGACACCCGATGAGCTCTATGAGCTTTCTGAGTTATGTTACAGCAACAATATACTGGTTGTTTCAGACGAGATACATTCCGATATGGCACTACCCGGATATCGTCACACCCCCTTCGCCACCGTTTCAGACATGGCTGCAGACAATAGCATCACATTGATGGCACCCAGCAAAACATTCAACATAGCAGGCATAGTAAGCTCCTTCGCTGTAATTACCAACAAGACGATACGCCAGAGATACCTTGCCTATCTCCAACCGCGTGAGCTGCATCAGGGAACTCTGTTTGCCTATACTGCTACCCGTGTAGCATATGATGAGTGCGAGGACTGGCTCGATCAGATGATCAGATATGTGCAGGGTAATGTCAATTTCGTAATCAGTTATTTAAGTGAATTTATTCCACAGATAAAAGTTATAAAGCCGGAAGCTTCATTTTTAGTGTGGCTCGACTGCCGTTCACTGCAGCTACCACAACATGAGCTGGTTAAGCTTTTTGTTGACAAAGCACATCTGGCGCTAAACGACGGATCCATTTTCGGCCCGGGAGGGGAGGGTTTTATGCGTCTCAATGTAGGCACATCAAGGAAGGTCCTCGAAAGAGCTCTTAATAATTTAAAAAATGCGCTCACGCTATAAATATCAAAAAACTTACAGTTGTTACCAGATAGTATTTTACAATACTTCGGTATTTTTTTTAAATAGTTCTTATAATTCACTGAATATCAATAGAGTATGACGCTCCTTGAGGATCTGACATAAATCGTTGACTGTCAGTATTATAAATGAAGTTTTAACGAAGCATTAATTTTAATTACAATTCAAAAAATATTTAAATGAAAATTTCAGAAAATAAATACGTTACCCTCACCTACGATCTGAATGTGGGTGATGGAGATGAGCGTGAACTGATGGAACAGGCTACCGTTGAGCAGCCTCTTGAATTCATCTTCGGGACCAACTCAATGCTCGAAGCATTCGAACGCGGTATTGAAGGCCTTTCCGAGGGTGATTCATTCTCCTTTAAGCTGAGGCCTGAAGAGGCATATGGAGACTATGACGATGCTAAAGTGGTTGAGCTGTCCAAAAACATCTTCGAGATAAACGGCAAGATAGATGATGAGGTAATCTTCGAAGGCAATTCGGTACCGATGATGGATTCATCAGGCAACAGGCTTATGGGCTCTGTGGTATCCATTGGTGACGATGCTGTGGTTATGGATTTCAATCACCCGCTTGCTGGAGAGACCATGCATTTCGACGGCATGGTGAGAAATGTTCGCGAAGCCTCTGCCGAAGAGATCGCGGCTCTTTTCTCGGGAGGCTGCGGCGGTTGCGGTTGCGGTTGCGGTGAAGACGACGGTAACTGCGGCTCTGGCAGTTGTGGTGAAGACGACGGCAACTGCAGCTCTGGCGGTTGCGGCAACTGCTGAAAACCGTTTTTAAACGCAGTCTGTTATACTGCGAAATTAATCATTCCCGATTTCACAGTCCGGAAACGGGACAAATATGTATAGTTCTCAATGTTATCTGCACTCAATATTTCATTGCCTATAGCCAACCCTACGGTTCAGTTTCTTATTTTGTTCGTCATAGTACTGTTCGCACCCATACTTTTCAACAAGATCAGGATACCTTCGCTTATAGGGCTCATTATTGCCGGTGCTGTAATCGGTCCTTATGGAATAGGACTTATGCTGCGTGACAGCAACATGATAATGCTGGGTAATGCCGGACTGCTCTATATCATGTTCCTTGCAGGCATCGAGATTGATGCAGCAGAGTTTAGGAAAAACAGCTCAAAGAGCCTTGTGTTCGGATTACTAACCTTCTCCATCCCAATGCTCATAGGAACTTTTGCAGGCATCTATCTGCTTAATATGCAGCTCATCTCTGCCATTCTCCTGGCAAGTATGTTCGCCTCCCACACGCTTGTGGCATACCCCATTATAAGTAAACTTGGAGCAGGCAAGAACAGGGCTGTAACTGTCGCCATAGGGGGTACGATGATTACCGATACCCTTGCGCTATTAGTGCTGGCTGTTATTGTTGCTATGAACCGCGGAGAGGTGACACCTGCATTTTGGACAAAGATGACAATATCAATGACGGTTTTCGTGCTGATTGTCATCTTCCTTTTTCCTTTTATAGGAAGGTTGTTCTTCAAGAAGTTTCAGGATAGCACTTCTCAGTTTATCTTCGTCATGACCATAATATTCATGGGGGGTTTCCTCGCCGAACTGGCGGGAATCGAGGCTATTATAGGCGCTTTTCTTGCCGGGCTTTCCATGAACAGGCTTGTGCCAAACGTCTCCTCTCTGATGAACAGGATAGATTTTGTGGGTAACGCCATCTTTATCCCCATCTTTCTTATCAGCGTAGGTATGCTTATCGACTACCACGCTTTCGTCTCGGGGTGGGAGACCGTTAAAGTGGCTGTCATAATGACTGCAGTAGCAATGCTGGCTAAATACCTGGCAGCGCTTATTACACAGAAATTATTTGGCTATTCCAATGCCGAGAGAATGCTCATCTTTGGCCTCAGCAACGCACAGGCAGCCGCCACTCTTGCGGCTGTAATGGTCGGGCATCGTGTGGGACTGCTCGATGATAGTATCCTCAACGGAACCATTGTCATGATCCTGGTCACCTGTACCGTAGCTTCGTTCCGTGCACAGAAGGGTGCGGTGGAAGTAAGCTTCTCCGAAGGGATGGAAAATGAGAATGAGGCCAACCGCGAGGAGAGGATACTTATCCCGGTCGCCAACAAAGACACTCTCAAAGATCTTATCGATCTGAGCCTTGTGCTCAAATCGAAAACCAACACTCGGAACCTCTATGCCCTTAACATTATTAAAAGTTCCGAGACCACCCTTCATGTCGAAAAAGAATCACACAAGCTGCTGGAGGAGGCTGTAAAGCTTGGCGCAGGAGCCGAAACGGTGATTCAGCCCCTGCGCCGTTACGATATGAACATCCTTAACGGAATTCTGGGCGTGGTTAAAAAATACGCCATAACCGATATTGTGATGGGCCTTCATCAGGAACAGGAGATATCTAAGTCTTTCCTGGGTAACCTTGTCGAAGGTGTACTCAACAAGTGTCAGTCCACCCTTTTTGTTTATAAAGCTCTACAGCCCCTTTCCACTGTCAGAAGACGGCTGGTAATAATTCCGCCTGACGCCGACAAGGAGATTGGTTTCCCTCTCTGGCTATCAAAGATATGGAATTTGGGGCGTAACTCGGGTGCCAGATTCACATTCTATGGCAACAGCGATATACTTGAAATTCTAAGATATGTACACAAGGTGCATCCTATTAATGCCGACTTTAGTGAGTTCAGCGATTGGCGCAATTTTCTGAGTCTCACCAGTGAGGTTGGAAAGGATGAAGGGCTGGTAATAGTTATGAGTCGCTTGCGGAAGGTATCGTACGATTATACCATGCGGAATATTCCCGATTATATCAACAAGAATTTCAAGAACTGCAACTTCATACTGCTCTACCCGGTGCAGTCGGCGTCTGTTGAAGATTATCACAACGACATGGCCAACGCCTCAATCATGAACTCAATACAGAGCTTGGGGGGATTCGGCGAAACCATTCTTTCCTCCCTGAGAGAGAAGCAAAACCGGGATAAGGAGAGGGAGAAAACGCGTGAGCAGGGGCAGGTATGGGAGAAAGATCCCGGGCATAAGCACGAGAATGAACGTGAAAAAGGGCAGGGGCAGGAGACAGGGCTGGAACAGGAGCGTGAAAGCGTAGAGGTGGTTGAGTAATTATGATTAGTTACATACATCATAAAAAATAATGATATGAACACATTCGGAACAATATACAGGTTAACATCGTTTGGCGAATCGCACGGTCCCGCCGTAGGAGGTGTGATAGACGGTTGTCCGCCGGGACTGGAGCTGGATATGGATTTTATACAGTCAGAGCTCGACAGAAGGCGGCCGGGACAGTCGCGTATAACCACTCCCCGCAAGGAGCCCGACAGGGTTGAATTTCTTTCAGGAGTATTCAACAACATAACCACAGGGGCACCCATCGGGTTCATCGTGCGTAACGAAAACCAGCAGTCGTCAGACTACGATAATATTAAAGATGCTTTTCGCCCGTCGCACGCCGATTTTACCTACCAGCAGAAATATGGTATTCGCGACTACCGTGGCGGAGGTCGTTCCTCAGCCCGGGAGACTGTCGCCCGCATCGTTGCTGGTGCCGTAGCCAGGCTCTGGCTCAGGCAGTATGATATCGGTATTATTGCTTATTCCTCACAGGTGGGAGATATCGCTCTTGAGAACGACTATACCAAATACGACCTCACTCGTGTTGAAGATAATATGATGCGTTGTCCCGATCAGTCAAAAGCTGAAGAGATGATCAGGCTCATTCAGGAGGTACGAAACCAGGGCGATACCATAGGTGGTATAATCACCTGCGTAGTCAGAGGTACACCTGCCGGCTTGGGCGAACCGGTTTTCGGTAAGCTTCATGCCATGCTCGGATCGGCAATGCTAAGCATTAACGCTGTCAAGGGATTCGAATATGGCACCGGGTTCAATGTTTCCCGTCGCGGTTCCGAAGTGAATGATGTATTCTTCAACGACAACGGCAAAATAAATACCCGTACCAACCACTCGGGTGGCATCCAGGCGGGTATCTCCAACGGGCAAGATATCTACTTTCGTGTCGCCTTCAAACCGGTATCCACTATCCTGAGAGAGCAGGAGACAGTTGATATTCATGGGCACGACACCATTATCAAAGCCCGCGGAAGGCACGATCCATGTGTATTGCCACGTGCCGTCCCCATTGTTGAAGCCATGGCAGCGATAACCATAATGGATGCTTTTCTGCTTGCCAAAGCCGGTAAACCACTATAATAATTCCGCCTGTTTTGCTAACTTGGCTCAACCCTTTTTTAAACTTTTTCCAGAAGAAACCATCAAAGCAGTAATAAAAGAAGAAAAAGAAATCCTAAAACTTAGAATTATGAAAAAGATAATAACTGCTTTAGCTATAATGATGATATCTGTAACTCTGATGGCACAGGCAGACTTCAGGCAGTTTGCAGTAGATATAAGAAGCTACTCCAACTCATATAGCAACAACCAGATAGTTGCACTTTATGAGTATCACTATGGTGTGCCCCGTAACACTCTGATAGAGCTTTACGGCAGCTTCGGGAACAACTGGGGCAACGTGTTGCTGGGACTTGAGTTCAGTAGCTTTTTAGGAGTACCGGTAAGGGATATCGTAAGTCATTATCACCGCTATCCGCAAGGTAACGGATGGGGTGTATTGGCACAGAGTTACGGCATAAAGCCCGGTTCTGCCGGTTTTCACCGGATGAAAAACATGATGAGAGATAAAAACCGCTACTGGAGAAATATCTTCTACGACTATGGACGACATCGCGATCCGGTTATCGCCCGGCGTAGCGGTGTTATTTTCGACAACGGAGTGGTAATATACGGTCCTGTTTCTCACAAGGAGGTGAAAAAGATAAATAAGCAGATTGAAAAACGGAACAAGGAGATCTACAAACAGGAGAAGAAAGAAATGAAGGAGTGGGAAAAAAGGGATAAAAAAATCAGGAAACAGAATGAAAAGTGGCGCAAGGAGGACGAAAAGCGAATAAAGAAAATGAATAAATGGTAACAAAATGGTGACGAAATGACAAGCCGGTAATCAATGAAGACGATCTGTATAACCCTCGCAATAATTTTGTCTGCCGGAGCAGTCTCAGCACAGCCGAAGGCCTTTTATACACCTGAGGATGTGAAAATATTTCATGAATACATCTCATATATCGCTCCCTGGCAGACACAGCCTACCGGTAAGTTGCTGGAAAAGACAGCTGCTTTCTTTCTCGATAAACCTTATGCTGCCCATACATTGGAAATAAACGATGAAGAGGTACTGGTGGCCAATCTGCGCCTATTCGACTGCACCACCTATGTTGAGACAGTTATTGCGCTAACCCGTGCCGTCCGTTCCGGATACCCCGCTTTCGATACATTCCTTAACGAGTTGCAGCGTATTCGTTACAGAGAGGGAAAAGTGGAGGGGTATCCCTCGCGTTTGCATTACACAACAGACTGGTTATACCACAACGAAACAAAGGGAATACTTAAGAATATCTCCGCGGAGCTGGGTGGTGTACGCTTGGAGAAAACCATCAATTTCATGACCTCAAACCGTGAGTCATACCGTCAGTTGAAGTCCAATGACACTATGCTCACAGAGATGGCGGCAATAGAAAAAGATATCAGTGACAGGGGGGGATTCAATTATCTTCCAAAAGCAAATATCGCCATCACGGCACCATTAATCCCCCATATGTCGGTTATTGCTTTTACTACCTCTATAAACGGCCTTGATGTAACCCACACGGGCTTCGCCTATCAGGAAGAAGAGAGACTTACCTTTATTCATGCCTCCTCGGCACAAAAAAAAGTAGTTATAGACACTAAAACGCTCAGTGACTACTGTGCTTCACAAGCGGTATGTACCGGAATTATCATCGCAAATGTAGAGTAACCCTGAATTCAGGTAACGGCCATTGTTTACTCAAAGTCCTCATTACCGCCCTGCTTCTTCTCTTTGCGATCCTTTATAAACCACTTGTCCATCTTTTTAAAAGAGAGATTTATCAAAATCACCATTGCCGTGGAGACCGCCAGCTCCCAGTACATCCCGAACCCGGCAAGGCAGCCCAGTGCAGCGCTGCACCAGACTGTAGCGGCAGTGGTCAGCCCCCGCACATTCGTGCCCCTATGCAGGATTACCCCGGCACCAAGAAATCCTATTCCGGTCACTATTTGTCCCACTATACGCGTTGGATCGCCATCCGAACCCTCAATCACCCGACCGGCAATAAGCACATAAATACATGCACCCACTGCCACAAGTGTGTTTGTCCTTAGGCCTGCGCTTTTATTGCTCGTCTCCCGTTCCAGGCCTACAGCACCCCCGGCAATGGTCGCCATTAACAGGCGTACAACAAACATCAGTGTAAACATTTTAAATATCAAATTATAAGATACTTAAAGGTAGAATATGGCATAACTCAATAAAGAAACCGAACAGGAGATACTCGACAATCTGAAAGCTCAAAGGCGGAGCATGGAATACCTCAATCTAAGCTTTAAGAGTATTGATTTTTCAGCTTCTCCTTTATCTCTTTTGCAGGAGGTACATTAGCGGGCAAAGGCTTAAGCGCCGACTGGTACATATCCCGGTCCTTCAGCACCTCCACAGCTTTTTCGAACACCTTATCTCTTGAAAGCTGGTGGAGAAGTACCCCCTTCTTATAGTAATAACGCTGCACTATTTCCGATTCGATCATCGATTTTATATCACCCTTAAAAAGCTCCAGGTCGTTGTCCAGGTTAGGGTGCAACTTAGCCTCCAGCGCCTTGAACTCATCAGACGCTACATTCAGATAACCTTCGAACTCCATCACACTCTTCAGTTGTTTCAGCGACTGTTCACTTATCTTATCGTACTCGAAATTCCTGGACTTCACGAACTGTTTAAACGACTCATAGTCCGTATCAGATATTCTAAACTGTGCGGGTGGAGCAATCTCCTTGTTTTTCTGAACCCATTCTGTTACATAGTCGAAAATAATGTTCTGTGTCATCAGGTAATAGGCAATGGTCCCCCCCGACTCCTGAGGTAGAGTAATGTCGGGCGTTATACCGCCCCCGTCACGCACGTGGCGGCCGCTCCTTGTCTTAAACACGTTAGTCAGTGAATCGGGCACCCTTGCCACACTGCCATCCGGGTTACGGTGCGAGTAATCCAGAGCCTGAATGCATCGTCCGCTTGGTATGTAATACTTCGATGTGGTGATTTTAATGTTTCCGCCATAGGGAAGGTCTCGCGGGGTCTGCACCAGCCCTTTTCCAAAAGAACGATTACCCACTACAACAGCTCTGTCCAGGTCTTGTAATCCCCCTGCCACAATCTCCGATGCTGAAGCCGATCCCGTGTCTATAAGCACCACAATGGGTATAATCTCATCCAGCGACTGATTCTGTGTATAATATACTCTGTCCCATTGTTTCACTTTGCCTTTCGTCGCTACAATCTCTTCACCTTTCGGCACAAACAGGTTTACCACGTTCACTGCCTCATCAAGTATGCCACCCCCGTTTCCGCGGAGATCCATGATAAGCGATTTGGCCCCCTTGTTCTTCAGATCGGTAACTGTCTCCTTTACACGTTCTGAACTTTTAGTTGTGAAGCTGCCGAAATGAAAGTACCCTATACTGTCATTCATCACTCCTGCGTAAGTAACAGGATCCATCTCAATCTTTTCGCGAAAGATGGTCAATGTTCGTTCACTCTTCTCACCCGGGCGCTTGATCTTCAGCTTCAAGGTAGTTCCGGGTGTGCCTTTTAACCTTTCGCTCACCTCTTTTACATTGGCTTTGCGCATATCATCACCATCAATCTCCAGGATAGCATCGCCCGCTTTAAGTCCCGCTTTATCTGCCGGGAGCCCTTCGTAGGGTTCATTGATAACCACTTGTCCGTTGTTATATGATATAATGGCACCTATACCGGCATATTCTCCCGTGGTAAGAAACTTCAGGTCCCCCATGCTCTCTTCAGGATAGTACTCGGTATATGGATCAAGCCTGGCAAGCATATTCACTATAGTGCCCTGTATCAGTTTGTCAACCTCAATGCTGTCAACGTAGAACATGTCCAGCTCCCGCAGCACAGAATTGAAAATATCAATGTTTTTGTTGATATCGAAGTAGCGCCGGTTTTTATCATCTGCCTGATTTTGTGCTGAAGTGTGCATCACTGTAAGAGCAAGCAGCACAAAAAGAATACTTTTTCTCATATTTATAATGATACCTGTTAATATGTTATCTTCCTATGATTTTGTAGCAAAGGAACAAATTTTTTGCGAGAATATATTCTTCTTTTCGTTATATGTTTATAAATAGGCTAAAGGAACAGGCGTTATTCTCAAAAAAAAATATATTTATTCAACTTTCGCTTTATCCATTCAACAAGCATACAGCAAGCCGGCTTCGATAAAACCATTGCGATAATATTTCCGTCAAGTGATTGAAATAGAAGACAAGTCTGGCACTGGCAATACCATTGCTGTTATCATAACACATCTGAAAATTCATTGTCAAAAGCAACAAATATGCAAGTTGTTCAAATTTTCGCGACCTTAATTGTGCTAAATTATGTGATTGATATTATCTTTGTGGCTAATGTTAAAATTATAAATTGATGCGCACCTTGCTCCGATACACAATAATCCCGTCTCTGGTCGGCCTTGTTATTTTCATCGCGACCTGCATTCTGGGTCCCGGCAGCATCCCCGATATGCCGCATGGTATTCAATGGGATAAGTTTGCCCACTTCGGGATGTTTTTCCTGCTATCGGCTGTCTCTCTCTACGATTATTACAAAATGTGCAACGGCAACCCTCTTGTTTTACGCTGGGTTTTCTGGGGATTTATTTTACCGGTGATTTACGGTGGCACAATCGAACTTATGCAGAAATATATATTTACATCGCGAAGCGCTGAGTGGGGAGACTGGATTGCAGATATACTTGGTTCTCTGGTAGCTATGGCAGTAGCAATTATTTTACTGAGGATAAGGAAAAGAAAGAGAAAAAACATATCTTTGTAGTTGATTTAACCCTTTAAGCTTATATGATCTTAAGGGGTAGCATCATCGGCGGTCATATCAGTTGATTCAACAAAAAACCTCCTGATATGGGTTGCACCCGTCACCTGCTTACTGGAGGTTATATCAGTAGATTCAGCTCATAGAGTTTATATGATCTTAAAAATGGAAGTATCACCGATAGCGAAAATAATATCAACAACCCTCTATGTGATTTAGGATGGGTACAAATTTTAAAAATTACAGCATGTTTAAACAGATACTATTCAGCCTGCTCGCACTCACCCTTCTTGCATCGTGCGGCAGATCCACAGAAAAGAGATCAGGCGATACAAATATTATTGCCGGCGATACAACAAACAGAGCAGTGCTGCCAGTGGCCGGTACCGACCGGCAATATCTTGTGAAAGTGGGAGACCAGGCTCCCGATTTTGAAATGAAGCTGCCAGATGGCAGCAGCGTTACACTTTCCTCGTTGCGCGGGAAGGTGGTGATGTTGCAGTTCACCGCCAGCTGGTGTGGTGTATGCCGCAAGGAGATGCCATATATTGAGTCGCGTATATGGCAGCGTCATAAAGCTAACCCGGGTTTCGCTCTCTACGGTATTGATCGTGATGAGCCTGCCGAAAAGATAAAAGAGCTTATTGAAGCCACCAGGGTAACATATCCTATCGGCCTTGACCCCAATGCCGACATATTCGGGTTGTATGCCGAGAAAGAAGCAGGTATAACCCGTAATATTATAATCAACAGGGAAGGAAAAATTGTGATGCTCACGCGACTTTTTGAAGAAGAAGAGTTTAATCGGATGGTAGAGACTATTGACAGACTTCTTCTTGATTAGTGAAAGCCGGCACGAACGGCAGTCAATCAAAAAAACAAATCAAAAAAATCAAACCTATGAAGTACGAAGATCTGAAAATTCTCGACGAATTACGTGAAAAAGGAAGTATTACCGAAGAGGAGTACCAGCGTGAAAAAGAAAAAGTACTTAAGAGCGAAGGCAACGTCTTCAGCAAGGCAGGCAGAAGGCCCTTGTTCGGCCTTACGGAGAATACCTACCTTATGCTCATGCATCTGTCACAGCTATCGGGGCTTATCGTACCCCTTGCCGGCTTCATCGTCCCCGTAGTCATGTGGGTTACCAACAAAGAGGAGAATGCTAAAGTAGATCTCCATGGCAAGAATGTGGTCAATTTCATGATCAGCTACGTTATCTATGCTTTGGTGTTATGCATTACCCTCATTGGAATACCTTTAGCAGTCGTCATCGGTATTCTTTACGTCGTTTTTGTGATCCTGGCCAGCGTCAAGGCAAACAATGGCGACTACTGGAAATATCCGTTTACGATACAATTCATCAAATAATTCAACTTTAGCATGTGTTATTATTACAGCCCTATCGATTCATGCAAAGGTTCAGTAAAAAATTAATGGTACAGGAACAGTTAGTAAATTATTCAAACGTACAGCTTAACAGGGGGGAGAATGTTATTCTCCGCGATATAAATCTCACGTTGAACCGTGGCGATTTTCTTTACATAATAGGTAAGGTGGGATCAGGGAAAAGCACGCTCATGAAGAGCATGTACGCCGAGCTGCCCATCGAGTCGGGTAGTGCCCGGGTGTTCGACTATGAGCTTGCAAATATCAAACGCAGGCTCATCCCCTTTCTCAGAAGAAGGATTGGAATAGTCTTTCAGGATTTTCAACTGCTTATCGACCGAACGGTAGAGAAAAACCTTGAGTTTGTGCTTCGTGCCACAGGCTGGAAAAACCGGCAGGAGATAAGAGACCGTGTCAACGAAGTGCTGGTGCAGGTGGGTATGCAAAACAAGGCTTACAAGATGCCGCACGAGTTGTCGGGAGGTGAGCAACAGCGTGTGGTTATTGCGCGTGCGCTCCTTAATTCGCCGGCTCTTATCCTGGCCGATGAGCCCACGGGTAACCTCGACCCTGAGACCGGCAGTCAGATCATTGCTCTTCTGCAGGAGATCTCTAGCCGCGGTACCGCTGTAATCATGTCAACACACAACTACTCCATTGTTCAGGCATTTCCCGGGAGGATTAATCGCTGTGAAAACATGAGCCTTGTTGCTATATAATCTCTAATTTTTTTGTACCTTTGCATCTTTGAAAAAAATCAAAGATTAAAATATTTCACAATCGTGGCTGATACAAAATACATTTTTGTTACAGGTGGTGTAGTTTCTTCACTGGGAAAAGGAATCATTGCATCATCGCTGGGTAAGCTGTTACAGGCAAGGGGATATAAGGTGACCATTCAGAAGTTCGATCCCTATATCAATGTAGATCCGGGAACACTCAATCCCTATGAGCATGGCGAATGCTTTGTGACTATCGATGGGCACGAGGCCGACCTCGACCTTGGTCATTACGAACGTTTTCTTAATATACAGACAACCAGGGACAACAACATCACCACCGGGCGCATCTATCAGAATGTGATAATGAAAGAGCGGAGGGGCGACTACCTGGGAAAAACCGTACAGGTCATTCCCCACATCACCGACGAGATAAAGCGGAACATAAAACTACTTGGTGTAAAGAGCAAATCCGATTTTGTAATCACAGAAATTGGCGGTACCGTGGGCGATATAGAGTCCACACCGTTCCTCGAGGCTGTGCGTCAGCTGCGATGGGAGCTTGGAAGGAATTGTTTTTGCCTCCACCTGACCTATGTGCCATATATCACTGCTGCCGGAGAGGTTAAAACCAAACCTACACAACACTCAGTTAAAGAGCTGCAGTCGGTCGGTATACAGCCCGATATGCTTGTGCTTCGTACCGAACGCCGCCTGAACAAGGATATTCTCGATAAGGTTGCACTCTTCTGTAACGTAGAGCAAGGTGCCGTTATCCAGTCGGTAGATGTCTCCACCATCTATGAGGTCCCCCTCATGATGCAGAAGCAGGGTATGGACGAGGTTGTTCTCCGCAAGATGAACATGCCGCTTGGAGGAGATTCTGCAATGGAAAACTGGGCTGCTTTTCTTCAGAAGCAGAAAAACGCGAAGCATGATGTATGCATAAAGCTGGTAGGTAAATATGCCGAGCTGCCCGATGCCTATAAGTCCATCAACGAATCAATTTCTCAGGCAGCCATCTATAACGACAGAAGGTTGAAATTTGATATCTGCCACTCAGAGAAGATAACCGATGAGAATGTTGAAGAGACTCTCCGCGATGCCGATGGCATAATTATTGCCCCCGGGTTCGGACAGCGAGGTATCGAGGGTAAGTTCATTTCTCTGCGTTATGCGCGTGAGAACAATATACCCACCTTTGGTATCTGCCTTGGCATGCAGTGCATGGTGATAGAATATGCCCGCGCGGTGATGAATATGCCAGGTGCCAACTCCACAGAGATGGATCCTAAGGCCGAGCACAATATCATAGACCTCATGGAAGAGCAGAAGCACATCACCAACATGGGAGCCTCGATGCGACTGGGAGCTTACGACTGTGTGCTGAAGAAAGGCTCGCTGGCTTATAAGGCCTATGGCAAGTCGAAAGTGAGTGAGCGCCACCGCCACCGTTACGAGCTTAACAATGAATATAAGAATCAGTTGGAAGTGGCAGGAATGAAATGTACCGGTGTCAACCCCGATACCGGCCTGGTGGAGGTAGTAGAGGTTCCCGCCTTGCGGTGGTACCTTGGTACGCAGTTCCATCCTGAGTATAATAGTACTGTTGTCTCGCCCAACCCGCTGTTCCTCAGCTTTATGCAGGCCGCGGCGGCATACAGGGACGAAAAGAAGAAATAAACCCTTAATAAAAAGAGAGATTTATTGTCGCTACTACGCGGCAGTTGCACAAAAAATGGATAAAAATACAGTTATAGGATTACTTCTGATTACCGGCATCATAATAGCCTTTTCCATATACAACAGGCCGAGCAGGGAGCAGTTGGAAAAACAAAGGAGCATGCGAGATTCCACTGCCCTGGTGGAGGCACAGCGTGCCAGACTTGAGGCAGAAAAAAAATCAGCAGAAATAGACTCCGGCTCCTCTTCCCTGGACCAGGGCAGCAACGTTGGAGACTTTTTCAGCGCTGCCTCAGCCACATCATCAGTTCAACCCGCTTTGACTGATACGTCATCCATTGCCCGGGACGAAGCCATCACAGCCGATTCACTACTCACAGCCGGTTCACTCTCGTCTTCCTCAATCTCATCGCAGGCCGATGAGCAACCAGTTATGCTGGAGAACGAACACATACGATTGCTGCTTAACCCCCGTGGCGGTTCCATCTATTCCTTACAGCTGAAAGATTTCCTTCAATATACAGAAGACAGCCTCTATCTGTTTGAAGGTGATGAAGCACGTTTCAATCTCGACCTTTTCAACCGGAACAGTGTACGCCTCTCTACCGAGGATGTGCTCTTTACCCCCATACGCAGCGCAGACGGTCGTTCTGTCACAATGCGCCTGCAGCAGACGCCGCAGCAATATATCGATTTTGTTTATACTCTTCCTGCCGGCGAGTACATGATGGATTTCGATATACGTGTAGCAGGAATGAAAACCGGCCTTCATCCTGAAAGTCTTACCAACTTCAGAATCAACTGGGAGCAAAAAATACGACAGCAGGAGAAAGGTCGCCTATTTGAGAACCGTTTCACACGCATCCACTATAAATACGACAAACAGGATGTACAGAAGATGAGTGAGAACAAGAACGACCGCAGGGAGCTCTCCGAGCCGCTTAAGTGGTTTGCTTTCAAGGATCAGTATTTTTCTGCCATAATCATAGGCAAGCAACCTTTCAGCAACACCATCCTCACTTCTGAAATGCTCAGCAATAGCCCTAATTACACAAAAGATTACAAAGCAGAAACATGGGTACCCTGCGTGGTGAGTACCGACAGCGATCTTATAACTGCAGGCTTCAACTACTATTTCGGGCCTGCACACTATAACACTCTTAAAGAGTACGACAAGGATGTGGTAAACAGTGCCGACAAGCTTCAGCTTGAGGAGGTAGTATATCTCGGCTATCGCTGGTTGAGCTGGGTCAACAAATGGTTTGTGATACCCGTATTCAACTTTTTCCTTTCACTCAATTGGGGTATGGGGCTTATAATACTTATCCTCACCTTAATGGTAAAAGCAGTTACACTGCCCCTCACATACAAGTCGTTCATGTCATCTGCAAAGATGCGGGTGCTCCGACCACAGATACATGAGATAGAAAAGAAATACCCCGGCAACGAACAAGACATGATGATGAAGCGTCAGCAGGCAACCATGGAGCTATACAGCAGAGTAGGGGTTAGCCCTATGAGCGGCTGTCTTCCTATGCTCATTCAGATGCCTGTTCTGCTTGCTCTTTTCTTCTTCTTCCCATCAGCCATTGAACTTCGTCAGCAGGCATTTCTTTGGGCCGATGACCTATCCACATATGACTCCATTATCTCCTGGAGCGGTAATATACCCTTAATAACACGTTTCCTTGGCAACCATATCAGTATTTTCTGTCTCCTTATGACCGTAGTAAACGTTATATACACCAAATACAATATGGCCATGTCCGATACCGGGCAGCAGTCCATGCAGGGAATGAAGTATATGCCTATATTCATGTCCATATTCATGTTTTTCTTCCTCAACTCTTATCCTGCAGGACTCAACTACTACTATTTTCTCTCCACTCTTATCACCATTATCATCACCACCATCATGAAACAGGTGATCGACGAAGATAAGATTCTTGCGCAGCTGGAAGAGAACAAAAAGAAACCGAAAAAGAAATCGGGATTTATGGCACGCCTTGCTGAAGCACAGAAACAGCAGGAGAAAATGGCGCGCGAACAGGCAAAACAGAATGCCAAGCGCAACTATCGCCGCTGATAGCTAATATAATTCTCTTAGATACTAAAAGCCCGTAAGACTCACCTTTTACGGGCTTTTTTACTGCATTTCCTTCATGCTTAATCCTCCCCCTCAATCAATCCATCACTTCACCTTTTAATATTTGAGTCTCCTCCGATAAGTCTTTTTTCTTGAAAATTTCACAAGATGATCATTGATTTTCAATAAGTTGAAAACCAATAAAATTGGGTTTGAGGTTTTCGGAGAGGACTCATATTTCATGTACATAACATTAAAAAAGCCGTATGCATCACACTATGTAGAGAAAAACAACATTGTAGTGAAAAAAGTGGTTCAGTTGTCTAACGTGTGAACTTATTTTTTCTATCTTTGTTCAACATTAAAGTAAGTATCTTTATTAAAAAAAAGACTATTATGAGCGAGGAAAACAAAGTACTTGAGTATGACGAGGACGATTCATTGAAGTTCATCCGTGAATTTCTTCCGGAAGAGATGAAAAACGAGTTCTCCGATGATGAGATCAATTACATTGTAGATCTTATTTACGAGTTTTATGAAGAGAAGGGATTCCTCAACGAGGATGATGAAGACTCTGAAATTGAGATCGATGAAGACGAGCTGCTGGAGTACATTTTTGAAAATGTCCGTAAGGATAATATCAGAGACTATACCGATGAGCAGATAGAAGCAATAGTCGCCGGCGAGTTGGCATACTGTGATACTCTGAATCTGTTTGATTAATGTCGGAAAAGTTTATTTTAAAAAGTAAGTATATACAATATGAAATAAACAGAATAAACGAAAAGACAAAAAGGACATAAATATTTTTATTTCATATTAATAATTCATTAATACATAAACTAACTATGAAGTTTTTTTCAAATTTATTTGCTGTCGCCCTGTTGGGCGGAGCTTTGGTATTATCGGGCTGTGGAGCCAGTAATACTGTTAAAGGTACAGGGATTGGAGCCGGAGCTGGAGCTGCAGTAGGTGCAGGTATTGGAGCCATTGCCGGAGGAGGCCGCGGAGCCGCATGGGGCGCCGGTATAGGCGCAGTTGTCGGAGGTTCTGCTGGTGCAATAATCGGCAACAAGATGGATAAACAGGCCGCCGAACTGGAGAGGATAGAAGGTGCACAGGTAGAGAAGGTGAACGAAGGAGAGGCCATCAAGGTCACATTTGAGTCAGGAATTCTTTTCGCTACCAACTCAAGCACACTCAACACCGCTTCCCGTGCGTCACTCGATAAGTTTGCCACTTCACTTCAGAACAACCCCGATACAGATGTAAAGATCTATGGTCATACCGACAGCACCGGTAGCGATGCCATCAACAATCCGCTTTCACAGCGCCGCGCCGAGTCGGTTTACAACTATTTAATGTCTAAAGGTGTTTCCGGATCTCGTATGATGTCGCAGGGTTTTGGCTCCACACAGCCAGTTGCCGACAACAGCACCGTATCAGGCAGGGAACAAAACCGCCGCGTTGAGGTATTTATTTTCCCTAACGCCAAGATGGTACGCGAAGCACAGGAACAAGCACGATAGACTATTGCACCATTGCAATACGTTGTGCAGTTTAATTTTTTTAATTTTTTCATAAAACTAATAGAAATTTAATTAGTGAGGTCGCGTTGTCCGTGAGGACAGCGCGATTTTTTAAACACTCAACATTTCTTTTTTTCAAACACATTATAAAGTCATGTCAGAAGAGTTACATATTCCACACGGTGCTCCCAAAGAAGAGAAATACACTCTGCTCCTTCCTCAGCTGCAGGCGCTCACAGAGGGTGAATCCGATCTTATTGCCAACATGGCAAATATCTCTGCGGCCCTGAAAGAGGTGTTTGGCTTTTACTGGGTAGGTTTTTACAGGGTATCTGATCGCCATCTGGTGCTTGGCCCATTTCAGGGCCCCATAGCCTGCACAACCATTGCTTTCGGCAAGGGTGTATGTGGTACAGCATGGAAAGAAGGACGCACCCTCATTGTGCCCGATGTCGCCCTGTTTCCGGGGCATATAGCTTGTAGCTCCCTTTCCCGTTCCGAGATCGTTGTACCTGTCATGCGTGAGGGTGAAATAATTGCTGTTCTCGATATCGACAGTGATTATCCCGATACGTTCGATATGGTTGATGCCGCTTTTTTGGAAAAAATTTGCGCCCTGATCCGGTAGATTTCGATAGCAAAATTTTGGGATAATAAAACTAAAGGTTATCTTTGCACTCTCAATCGCGGCAGTAGCTTCGCGGCGAGCGGAAGTAGCTCAGGATAGGTAGAGCACGACCTTGCCCCAAAGAATCAGGAAATGGAACCGGTCTTGGCAAGGTAAAGAAAGAGAAATAATTGGTTTATTGATATATTGCGGAAGTAGCTCAGTTGGTAGAGCACGACCTTGCCAAGGTCGGGGTCGCGGGTTCGAGTCCCGTCTTCCGCTCAGATTAAAACCCTCCAGGTTTTCGGAAAAGCATTCATTGAATGCTTTTTTTATTTATATATAGAGCATGGTATTAAGCGTGCAGGATAAAAGTTCCTGTATGCATGAGTTGATAGGAAGCGTTAGTCAAAGACAAGGGGGTTGCGCGCGACCGCAAATCGGAATGTTTTTTATTATATTCCGTACATTTTTGTTCATATCCGGACTGTTCTCATTCAATAACAAAGTTAACCAATGCTGTCGCTTTAAGGTACCAGTCGTACATCTTTTTCACCCCCTCTTCAATCTCAATAGAGTGCTTCCATCCCAGGTTGTTCAGCTTCGAGACATCCGTCAGCTTTCGCATCGTCCCGTCTGGTTTAGAAGCATCAAAAACAATGTTACCCCGGTATCCTACAGTCTCCCTGATGAGGTATGCCAGGTCGCGTATGCTGATCTCCTTCCCTGTACCTATATTTATATGGCAGTTTCGCACCTCACTGCCGGAACCTTTCAGGTCGGCAAAATCAACCCTCTCCATTATAAAGACGCAAGCATCTGCCATCTCCTCGCTCCACAGAAATTCCCGTAGCGGCTTCCCTGTGCCCCACAGCTCAACTCTGTCGGCATATATGCCATACCTGTTAAGCAGGGCGGTTATCACCTCATCCGGTGCACTGCCAGGCACACCCTCTGCAGGTCGCGCGTTCAAGTCTTTCCGTATCTCGTCATGGTCACCCTCCATTAGGCATTTCGCAAGATGAATCTTCCGGATCATTGCCGGCAGCACATGACTCTTTTCCAGGTCGAAGTTATCGTTCGGCCCATACAGGTTTGTAGGCATCACCGCTATAAAGTTGGTCCCGTGTTGCAGGTTAAAGCTTTCACACATCTTGAGCCCCGCTATTTTAGCTATCGCGTACGGCTCGTTGGTGTATTCCAATGGTCCCGTCAGCAGCGCATCTTCCGTCATTGGCTGAGGCGCCTCTTTCGGGTATATGCATGTGCTTCCAAGGAAAAGCAGTTTCTTCACCCCGTTGCGCCAGCTCTCCCCAATAACATTGTTCTGTATTTGCAGGTTCTGGTATATAAAATCAGCCCGGTAGGTGTTGTTGGCGATGATACCCCCCACGTGTGCTGCCGCCAGAAACACATATTCCGGCTTCTCCTCCTCGAAGAACCGTGATACCGCCTCTGCATCCAGCAGGTCCAGCTCTTTATGTGTCCGCCCCGTCAGGTTTGTATAACCTTTCTCCAGCATAATCTTCCATATAGCCGAACCCACCAGTCCCCTATGTCCCGCGACATATATTTTCGAATTTTTATTCATCGTTGTAAAATTTACATTTAGGCTTTTTCAAATAGAAAATAAACCTCTGAGAATTGAATATCAGGCATTGTTTTCCGGCAAGAAGAGCACGAATTAACAACCCTTATCGCCTATCTTACTTGACAGTCGAGTTAAGTTTTAACTTTCTGACAAACCTCATATCATGCTCCACCATTTTCCTGATAAGATCGGGGAACGATGTTTTGGTAGGGTTCCATCCCAGTATCGTACGTGCTTTGGTGGGGTCCCCAAGTAGCTGCTCCACCTCGGCGGGACGAAAATATTTAGGATCCACCTCCACCAGTATTCTGCCGGTATTCCTGTCCACACCTTTTTCATCTATACCCGAGCCCTCCCATCGCAGATTGATACCTACTTCGGCAAAAGCCAGAGTACAGAACTCGCGCACCGAGTGCATCTCTCCAGTGGCAATAACAAAGTCCTCCGGCTCAGCGTGTTGCAGCATCAGCCACATACACTCTACGTAATCCTTCGCGTAGCCCCAGTCCCGTTTCGCATCAAGGTTACCCAGGTACAACTTATCTTGCATACCCTGTGCTATACGTGCCACCGCAATCGTTATCTTTCGTGTCACGAATGTCTCGCCACGCCGTTCACTCTCGTGGTTGAAAAGGATCCCGTTTACCGCGAACATACCATATGACTCCCGGTAGTTCTTCGTTATCCAGAAACCGTACAGTTTAGCCACCCCGTAAGGGCTTCGCGGGTAGAAAGGCGTCGTCTCTTTCTGCGGCACCTCCTGCACCAGTCCGAACAGCTCCGAGGTCGATGCCTGGTATATCCGCGTCTTCTTCTCTAATCCCAGTATTCGTACCGCCTCCAGCAGCCTCAGTGTACCCACCGCATCCGTTTCGGCCGTGTATTCCGGCACATCAAAGCTCACCTTCACATGGCTCTGTGCCGCCAGGTTGTATATCTCATCAGGTTGTATAGCCTGTATCACCCTTATAAGCGAGCTCGAGTCAGTCATATCAGCGTAATGCAGGTTTATCAGCCGCTGTTGTTTCATGTCACGTACCCACTCATCTAAGTAGAGATGTTCAATTCGTCCCGTGTTGAACGATGACGAGCGCCGCAGAAAACCATGCACCTCGTATCCTTTGTCAATCAGCAATTCCGCCAGATAGGAGCCGTCCTGTCCTGTTATTCCTGTTATAAGAGCTGTCTTTTTCATAATCATATTTTATAATTCTTATCTTTGCAAAGATAAAATATAACTTTGTACAATGGAAATAGTTCAAATAATAGATCGATAAATTTACTTATACAAAATAAGTTTCCTCCAATAAGTCTTTTATGCACAAAATTCACATAAATACCCTGGCAAACATTATTATGCAATCCGTTAAAATCGGTTTTGTTTTTTACTGATTCGACCCGAAAATTGATATTCTTTTGTTTGGACTTGCTGTGCATATCAGCTGGTTATAACATTGGCTCCGGGGTTGGAGGAAAATGACTTAAAACAGCTTGCAGTGCATATCACCCGGTTATAACGGATAAATATCAACAACCCCGGCACAATCACGGTTTACATTAGGCAATCATGCCAGGGCAATGAATTATTAGTGTGAAACAATTACGAGCGTGAAACCCGGAACCCTTTACCTGATAGCTCCATATCCACAAATCTTGCCTTGTCGTTAGGCCTGTATTCGTTAAGAATCCTTCGGATATGTCCGGCGGCATCAGGATCTTTCGCCACCATGTATAGATACCCGCCTCCTCCGGCACCGGGCAGCTGGTACCCCAGAGTATAATCTCTGATAAGAGCAATAATCTTTTCCACATCGGGAGTATTGGTACCGCAGTCTATCATCTTCTTTTGTTCCCATGTTTTAAGCACCAGCTTACCATACCTCTCAAAATCGCCAGTCTGAATGCAGTCCGCCATCTCCGTCGCATGCACCTTAATATCATTCAATATCGACAGATGGTTCGCCGAGTTAAGAAACATCCCCCGCACTATCTCTCCCAGAATACTCTTTGCAACGCGTGTAATTCCTGTGTAATAAAGCAGGTGGCAACTTCTGTAAGCCCCATCTGTGAACAGGAAGTCGGGCAGCCATCCTATCTGTGGTTTCTGCATGAATCCCCGTTCCGACTGCAGCATTTTAACCCCGTGAAAAACACCTCCGTACTGGTCCTGCCATCCACCTCCGCTTGTCAGCAGTTGCTCCAGCACCAGCGTGTTTGTACATATACCCTGTTTTGTCCACTGCAGTCCGCAGAAATCGTTTAGTGCACCCAGTACCGTGGAAGCCAGTATAGAACTCGTCCCTAACCCCGATCCGGCCGGTATTGCTGCAAGCAGTGTCAGCTCCATTCCCGATCCGAAAGCCTGCAGCTGCTCCTTCAGTGAGCAGTACCGTTCGGCAGAAAATTCAGGTATGAATCCGCACAGCGCCAAAGCCGCTTTTGGTATCGAGAATGGCGATCCCAGCCTCCTGTAATCCCTCAGCTCCTCATAGCTCTCCACCGTCTCCATAGCCCCCATATCAATTGAGCGCATCACAATCTGGTATTCCCTGCAGGGTTTAATGTACACCTGCAGCGGCTGCTGTCCGTTCAGTTCTATAGCTGCGTTCACCACGTTCCCTCCAGAGTAGAGCGAGAAAGGCGGCGTATCTGTCCATCCTCCCGCCAGGTCTATCCTCACCGGGCTCCTTCCCCACACAATCTGGTCAGGCAAAGCAGATAGCCGCGGCGTCCGCTTCATATTTTCCACAGCCTCCGCCATAGCGTTGCGCAACAGCTTAAAAGCCTCCTGTTCCTCTGTGTCCGCCTTTGCCGCGTCACCTTGCAAGGAGAATATCCTCGATCGCAGCATCCTGTTATGTATCTGCTGCATCTCATCTGCCATTGGAGAAAGTGTCTCCGGTGGCGGCAGCCCCATGAAGCTATAATCCTTTGCCACATCACTCAGATCAAGCTGGTAGAAAATACTCTTTTCAAAATTCCTTTCCAGCATCACATAGTTTTTTCTTCTGAATTTCTCTCGCTGCTCATACAGTCTCAACAGCGAAGCTCTCTCCATCAGTTCGTCCGCAGATAGCTTTTGTGAGTCCAGCCATATTTGTCTTCCTTCATCATCAGCTCCATCAGTGCCTATCATCCATTTCAGCACCATCTCCATCTTCTGCAGCGACTCCATGCAGGGGAACAGCCTGCAGTGCTGAATATCTCCTGTGCCGCCCTGCAGGACAGTAATATCCATTCCCCGCTCATTCAGCCACTGCGTAACCGGTCGTCCCATCCACAACGTCGCCGGCGAGCCTATCTCCCCTTTGAACAGGTCCTCCATCCCGTATGGCCTGACCGCGTATTTCTGTTCACCCACAGGCACAACATCAATGCAAATTCCCTCAGGCACCACCATTCGCCAGTTGTTCACGGGCACTCCTGTGATCACGTTATCCGAAGAGATGCTCCATCCGCTTCCAATGCAAGAGTTCTCAATCCATATGTTATGGTTTTCCTCAGTGAAAGGGATGCCGATATCAGCGTTTTGCGTAAAGATAGCAGGGTTAGGTTTTATCTTCCTGTGCATAATCAGCCGCTGATCGCACACCTTGTTCTGTATCGCCAGGGTTGATGATATCATCTCGCGTGTAGTACCGTAATGGTAAAACTCACCACCCAGTAGAGGCATTATCTTTACCGACAGTTTATTTATCTCCTTGTCCTTTATCTTCGGATGTGTACCCAACGCCGGACCAAAGTCGCTGTACAGATCGTAGTACTTTAACGATCCATCCTCCTTTTTTGATCGCTCCATTAGCAGTTTCACCGCCCTGTCGCTTAGCAACCACAGCCCAATATCCATAAGGAAAAAATGCGAATGCGAGAGGCTCTCCAGCTCTTTCAGCGATGGCTTTTGCATCATCCTTTCCAGCACTTCCGGCCTGTCCCTTCGTGCCGAAAAAACCCCATGGCGTGTCGCCAGTGATGAGTCGGCCCATAATCCGTAGCACACCACGTCAGCCTCAGGAATCTCTTGTAACGCCATTTCAGTACGAATCAGCACATCCCCGCTCACAATGAAGGTACGCAACGAATCAGGTGCCAGCATCATTATCTTTTCGTACAACGCCAGCTGCAACGATATCAGATCCTGTTGCAGCTTCTGTCCTCTTGCCCATCGGAACACCGGTACCGGGAGTCCAGCCTTACCTGTTACAGCATATGCAGGCAGTCTGCGGCTCTGTCCCCCCGCGTGTATAAGTATCCGTTTCTCTGCTGCGAGCCACGTGTCGAAGTCCGTTCCGGCAGCTTCATTCCTATGGCACTCCTCTATCAGCCATGTTGTACCGCTCCCCGAACCCAGTCGTTTCTCCTTCGGATCCGATGTACAGAACCACTCATTACGGCTGCGTCCATGCAGCTCGTGATAATTATCAACCGCATTTTGCGGCAGTGACAGCAGCTTCTTCATTATAAATTATATTTAGTTGTTCAGCCCAAAAATTGTTTCAGTCGTTCAGCCCAAAAATTTGCTCCATCAATCTCCACTTCTTATATGATGGCTGTTCCGGTTGTGACGCCTGATATTTCGACATATGCTCTTCCCACTCTTTCTGGCGTGGCAAAGAAGCCAGCCGCGCATTATCTTTTTCCCAGTCGAAATCGTCCACTGTATCCACAATCATAAACAATCTGTTACCAAGAAGATAGATTTGCATATCCAGGATACCCACTTCGCGGATCCCTTCTAATATCTCCCCCCACACATTTTCATGCTCCTCCACATATGCGGCAATCAGTATCGGATCATCTTTCAAGTCCAGTGTCTGGCAATACCTTTTCATAGAATATATTGAGTTAGTTAATAAAGTTCATCAGACAGATTCAATATTTTAAACATATGAACTTTACTTACAAATGTAACTAATATTTTCAGTAATTTACTTCTCTTAGAGTAACTTTACAAATTTCAACGCCCAAGATTCATATTCTGGTTTTTTCCGGCATTAACGCTCGCCAGCCGGGACAAGGGGAAGATCCCGTGACCGGGAAACATAGTCGTAATCGTAATCAATATATTTATAATCAATGCTATTGTCATTGTTCACATCAATCAGTACAAAGCCCTTTTCCATTTCATTCATTTTTCCTATCCACCATTTGCCGGAAAATGAGGGAGCCGAGATCACCGTCGTCCTGTTCAGTATATGCAAAACCTCGTAGTAATGAATATGTCCCTGTAGTATCAGCCGTAGATTTTTATTTTTGAACAGCCTGATAACCTCCTCGCTGTTCTCAATGGCAATTTTATTATTGTTAGCATTCGTTCCTCCCCCGTACCACTGAGAAAGAGTTGTAACCAGTGGCACATGCACCATCACGGCAACCGGAATTGTATCTGCAATTTGGCCGATATCTTTTTTAAGCCACTCCAGCTGAATGGAATCGATCCTTCCCCCATAACTTCGCCCTTCGGTCAGTACAATATCATCCAGCGTAATAAAATGCCATCCCTTATGGTCAAAAGAGTAGTAGCGGGGACCAAAATACTTCTCATAGAATTTTTTGCCGAAGAGAGAGTGACTAAGCCCTGTATTCCTGTCGTAAACGCCAAAATGATCGTGATTGCCAATAGCGTAATAGAGTGGGGCGTTCAGTTTTGCCGCTTTTTCCAGAAACAGCGAGGCCTGTCCTTCTGCATCGTCCTGCGACCTTCTCAGAGCATCATATACAATATCTCCGCCAACCATTATAAAGTCCGGATTCAGCTTGTTGATCGAGTCAATAGCCGCATCGATGGCTCGTGGTGCATCGTTTTTATCGTGATAATGCACATCAGCCATGAATACAAACCGGAATTTTTTTTGAGCATGCAAGTTGAATACATAAGAGCTGAATATAAAGGAGCCGAATATGCAAAAGATAATTAGCAGCGTGTTAGTTTTTTTTATCATAAGGGTATCTCTTTTTTATTGAAAGAAATTAAAATGAGGAAAGGGTTCAACCCGATATAGACAGTCAAACCCTTTCATTCTTTTTATACGCTATGTTATAAGCGACCGGAAGTCATTATTGACAGGTCAGCACAGCTTTCATTCCACTCATAAGCTATGGAACAGCAGCCTTATTGTCCGGGTGCATCATATTTATAGCTAAAAATCTTACGGCTCTTTGTAAATACCAGGTAAGCCTTGCCATCGGGAGCAAACCCGAGGTGCAGATCATTTGCTTCGTTCGCTTCCAGTACAAGAGGAGTAGTCCAATCCTGTGTATCCTTATCGAGGGACACCACCGTGGGGAAATTGGTTTCGTTCCGATAGAAGAGGTACGGTACGCCCAGCGGGGAAAGGGCCAGGTCAAATTTGAGCGACGATCCCGTGGCGGCGGTGATCGGGTTGCCTACCGGCGTCACCTTTTTTGTCTCCGCATCCACTTTAATCACCCTGCTTTTTTCCGCCCCGTCGTTGCTGTTGTCGGAAAAGGCCACGTACACGTCACCCTGCTGATTCACGGCGATGTCGAAATCTCTCAGGCTGATAGCCGTCGCTTTCTCGTCGCTCCACTTGTCAAGAAGCGTCGTCCAGTTGTTGTTGGCATATTTATACACCGAAATACTGTTGGGCGAGACGGCATTGTAGACACCCAGGTAGAGAACATCACCCAGTGTTTCCGACACCTGCAGGTATGCCACCAGGTCCGACGCCCTTCCCGGGATCGTCGTATTATTGGTCCAGGTACCATTTTCGAATGTGTTTACGCTCAGTTCTCTTCTGGCAAGGACATTGTCTTTGGCATCGTACGTAGCCAGCAACATCAGTTTATTATCATTCAAATAGTTGATGGTGTGGTAGCTAACCTTATTAGTAGTAGCTGTAGCACCACCAACGAAACTCCATGTGGAACCGTTCAGTACTTTCACCGATGCCTGCTGGGAGATTTTATTCGTATAATCGACATACGAAACGGTCGGCATGCCCGCCGCGTTGAACGCCATGTCCATGTAGGAGCCCACGCGTCCTTCCGATACCTTTCCGAGCGACGACCAGGTGCCATCCTTCAGTGCCAGTACGCCGAGCGCTTCATCCGCCGAAGTTTCCCTTTCCATCTTGTAGGCAATATATGGCGTACCGTCGGGGCTCACTTTCATAACTAGCGATACTGCCGAGTCCCCTGTTACCGGAGGCAGCGCCGTCCATACATAAGCGGGAGCTTTGCCAATTGTTACTGTGTACTTAACGTTTGTAGTACCTTCCGACACAAAATAATCTACCGGCACCGTGAAGTCATTTGCTGTCACGCCGCTTTGTTGCACAACGTCACCCACTTTAACAACATCATTATCTGTGACAGTAAAACGTGCCACCAGCTTGCTTTTATCCACTTCCTCAGGAAGCAGAACTGTGATGTTCGTTTGTGTCACCGGGGATACTTCATAATCCTGAACAATCAATCCCTTATTGTCTTCAACATAGAATCCGAAGGAGGTCATTCCGGCCTCATATACAATCACCTCCGGATCATCGCTTGAGCAGGAGGCCAGTATGCCGGCCAGTAAAATACCGGCAGACAGAAATAAACTTTTCAATTTCATAATTACATCTGTTTATTGATTAGTGATTAGTCTGTTTTTTTTGTTTTGGAAGCAATATAGCTTCAATCATACTGTCTTCATTGTAGTAAGCAGCAAGGAAGTCCGACAACTCCTCTGCGCTAATACCGCGCACAATATCCGGTAAGTTGGAAATATAATCCCAGTCGTTTTCTTCATTAAACGTTGTGTTTCTTATATAAGAACTCCAGTAGGTATCCCGCTGCACGTTCACTGCCATGTCGTTGATCAGGCTCAGCTTCACATTTTCCAGTTCCGGGACAAAACTCTCCGGGTTTGCGGCCATCTCGTTCAGGATGGTTCTGACCTGGTCTATCAGCAACCGGCTGTTTTCGGGATTTGTGGCAAAGGAGATCGTGTTCCGTGCCAGTTCGGCAGGATATTTCCGCAAGCCGGCGCTCACGCTTACACTGTACACCATGCCCATCTTCTCGCGAAGCTCCGCGAGAAGCTTCGTTCGCAGCACGCCACTCATCAGGTCGCTTTGCAGGCCAAAGCGTTGCGTATCGTCCGGTATGTCGGAATACTGAAAGATCAGCGAGACAACGCCCCGTTCCGAATCGCCGGCGGCACGTGTCAGCTGCGCGGCAGTGGTCCTTATTTTTCCACCGTCGTACCGGTACGGCGTTTCGTGGTTCCCCTCCGATGCGGGCAGTGAAGCAATGTATCTCTCTATGTAGGGAGTCAGCTTGTCGAGCCCCATGTCCGAAATAATCACAAAGGTGAACCCGTTGGCATCTCCAAAGGCCTGATGGAATAACGGCACCATGCGGTCGAACTGCAACTGGGCTTCCATCACCGAGTCGGTCATCTCCCTTGTCACATAATCTTCTCCCTTCATCAGGTAGTTCAGATCCCTGAAAAAAATGGTCTGATCGGTAATATTTTTACTCTGGTAGTTTTCTATTGATCTTTTTTTTGCCAGTTCAAATACCGAACGGTCTGCTTTGGGCTGTGTCCATTTTAAATACAATAGCTGAAACATTGTTTCAATATCTTCAGACGATGATCCCGCAACCATACCGGCTCTGGTACTCTCAATCAGCAGCCTCACCGAGGCAGAGCTGCCGGCGAGATAATATGAAAGCTCATCTCTGGAGAAATTACCTGCCCCGCTAAGAGATATCACATTGGGAGAGAAAACGCCATTCACATAGTCGGTTGAATCCAAAGCAAACAAACCGCCTTTCCTGTATGCCGACATGCTTATCCTTTCTTTAGCCGACACCGATTCTTTGTATATCAGCCTTATTCCGTTGGACAAGAGAAGCTCTGTTCCTTTAATCGCCGGTATCTCTTTTTCGCTGACAATTCGTCCCGCTACCGGTTCCTCCTCCAGTAACTGAGAGGGCACTTCAATCTCAATATGATAGGGGTCAATCGCCTTGTTAAGGACGGAATCCACAAACTGAAGCAACCGCACAGAATCGGCTATGCTGTTCTCTTCAAAGGATGAAAATATATAATGAGTCCGGGCGGGGTCAGCCAGCTGATGTAACTCATCGACTATGGATACCGAGTCGATACAGTCTATATATTTTTTTGTCAGGCGATACTCTTCCTCCGGGGTTGTAATTATGTAGTCCTTGTAGAAATCGGCATAGACCTCGTCCATCAGTACTGAAGAGCTGGTCGGTTGTGTCGATTTTGCAGCCCTTTCTTTTGAACTGATGAATGCTCTTTTCACCTTTTCAATCTCTGCGGGAAGAAAGCCGTACTTGTATATTTGTGACAACTGTGATGTAAAGAGTGAGACACCCTCTTCAATTTTGTTAGGCATCAACTCTACCGATGCCATCAGGATACCTTTTGTATTCAAAAAGTCTGAAATACCAACGCTCCCTTTTGCATAGCTGTTATTTGTAAATGAAAGGGCATTCAGCCTGTTTCTGAACAACCTGTTCAAAAGAGTGCGTTGCAGATATGGATAATACTCGCTTTCCTTTCTTACCGGCTCCGAGAGAGGAACAAGCTGGATCATTGTCAGATCAGGTTTTTGGAGATCCTTGTTTATAACCACCCTTGCTTCCGCCCTGGCGTAATCGGGTATGGAGTGTTCTGCCGGATTATCCCTGTTTATGTCTTTCATCCCCGAGAACTTACTTTTTATCATCTTCTCAACCTTCACAGGGTCAATATCACCTACAACCGCAACGGCAGTAAGCCCGGGACGGTACCACGACTCGTAATAATTACGCAGTGTTTTGTATTTAAAATTTTGGATAACAGCCGTGTCTCCGATCACTTTTCTCTTTCCGAATATCGAGTTGTTCATCAGCTCATCCAGCAGCACGTCACTCACTTCTGCTTCCGGTTTCTGCTTTGAGAGCCACTCAGACATAATCACCCCCCGCTCCGAATCAATCTCCTCCTCTTCCAGCAGCAACCCATCCAGCCAGTCGGCAAGTATGGTCAGTGTTGTATCCACCATGCCCCCAGTTGTAGGAAGCTTTAATTTATACACGGTTTCGTTATACGAGGTGTGGGCGTTCAGGTCTCTGCCGAATTTAGCCCCCTTTGACTCCAGAAAGCTAACTATCTCATTCCCGTGAAAATGTTTTGTCCCATTAAAGGCCATATGTTCCAGAAAGTGGGCAAGCCCTCTCTGTTCATCCGTTTCATTTACCGATCCCGATTTGATAAACAGCCGGTATACAGCCTCCCCCTTGGGGTAATCATTTGGATAGATATAGTATGTAAGCCCGTTTTTAAGAGTACCTTTTATTAATTGGGGATGCTGTTGAATATCTTTTGCAAAAACAGTCCCCGCAAAGAGGAATATAATTATTAGAACAAGTGGCTTTTTCTTGAAATGCATTATGATTTTGTTATAGTTAGTTCCGATTGATTCTGCGCCGGTCCGGGTAACCCTATTGAGTAGCCTTTGTCATTGCTGATCAATCTTATTTTAATCGTATTATCTTTTGCCGGATCCACAGTATTGGCAATCCATTGGATGCGGATTGGCATATCGTATATTCCTGGGAGGAATGTGAGTTTATTATCTTTATTCAGCAGTTTGTAGTCCACTCCCTCTTTTAGCCCCTCTCCAACAATTATCTCATAGGTAACGGTAACTGTCTCGTTTGAAGCCGGAGCGCTCAGGTACACGTTATAGGTACCAATCATATTTGCTTTTTCTGAAACATTCGCGGTAGAAGATTCATTCACCATAATGTGAATAAATTTCAGATCATAAATGGGATTCTCCTCTAGTCCGCATGATGTGAACAACAGGATCGATAAAGCCAGGAAATGAATATTTTTTTTAGTAAGTCTCATAATCGAATCAATTAATTGTTAACCGTTGGATTTCCCTGCATATTGGTGTTGGCATTTAGCTCAGACTGAGGAATTGGCAGTACAAACAAGTCGTTTGGATACGGAAGATACTTCACGTTAGATTCGGTGCCTGCACCTCTCACCAGATCATCTTTATACCTCACAATATCGAAGAAGTTATGTCCTTCGAAACAAAGCTCCCTGGCTCTCTCCTTTTTTATCAAGAGAAGCAGTTCTTCGTTATTTTTATAATTCATCTGAATATCCGAAACGCTTTTGTTCAACGCCCTTGCAATAATAGCCTTCAGATCGCCTGCGGCTTTTGCCGTATCTCCCTTTCTCAGATATGCTTCAGCCCTGTTCAGGTACATCTCCGATACCCTCAATATAAAGGGGTCGTACCTTTCCTGTTCAGGCGTATAGCCCACTTTTATTCTGTATTTGGTAGTCACCTTCAATTCATTGTTATTATCAGGTGCGAACAGCTGCAATCTTATATCATCTGGGTCTGTGTACAAGCTCATCAATGTGTCAGCAGCTGTCACTAACGGGTTATCCGACGAAAAAAACGTACTCAGTGACTTGCTTTTCAGCACCCCGTTCAATCGCAATATTGCCTCTTTACCTGCAGTCAGGTTATTAAACATTGCCAGGTAATCATCGCCCTGTGCAAGCGGCATCCCATCCATTGCTTTTGTAGCATACAGAATGGCATTATCCCAATCTTCCTTATATAGGTAAACCCTGCTTAGCAAAGCCCATACCGCCTCTTTCGACACATGATATGCATCTTGCATGGGTTTGTTGCCGAACAATGCTTCAGCATCCTGCAGGTCTTTTATTATCTGGTCGAACACCTCTTTGGATGTAGCACGTGAAGGCAGATCATCCGGCCCCGGTGTTACCAGTAAGACCGGCACTCCCAGGTGTGAAGCATCTGCCGTATAGTTATAGGGCTGTGCGTAAACCCTGTAAAGGTCGAAATGGCAAAGTGCCCTCATGAACAGCGCCTGTGCCTGCACCTGTTCAATCTCCGCCTTTTGGTTCGGGAATGCATTAATCAACGATGGCGCATACTCCAGCACATTGTTCACATTTGCCATGGCCTCCAGTACCTTTCTCCATATGTACCCCACGGCACCCACTTCCTGTTCCGGATCGGAGGTGAAATTATACTGATTGATCATCTCCACTCCATCACTCACCACATTCAGGTCCACCATATTGCCGGCCACTTCGGGATATTTGTAGAATTCAGAAGAATAATAACTGTACATCTTACTGTAGCTCCCTGTCAGTCCCGCTTTTAATCCCGGAACATCAGAAAAGAAGTTGGGCATTGTTGTCCTTCCCACAGTCTCCACCTCCAGAAAATCGCAGGAGGCTATTGAAAAACAGATGGTGAATACGATCGCTATTTTTGATATTAACTTCATAAGTTTATTCTGTTTTTTGCACACTATTTAAAAACTCAAATCTACCCCCAATGAAAAGCTGGTTTCAACCGGGTAGCCGCTCATAGATTGTTTATAGCTGTTTCTGCCTTTCTTATCGTAAGGTGTCCATATTAGCAGATTATCTCCTATCAGGTTAATCCTGCAACTCTCCACACCGGCAGGCTTTAAGAATCGCTCTGGCAGTGAGTAGCTCAGCGCAATATTTTTGAATTTTACATTTGTTGTCTTATATATATGCCTAGTGGAGCTCATCACCGATTTTGTTGATGTTCCCCAGATCGGTTTTGGAGAAAGGGCCACATCTCCCGGCTTCTGCCATCTGTCCAGCTGGTTAACAGACTGGTTTTCCGACATGATGTTCAGACCGTCAGACATCACGTTGCGACCGAAGGTGCTAAATCCGTATCCTCCCATTACATATGAGAAGAGAGCTCTTACTGAAAAATCCTTGTATGTGAATTTTGAAGTCAGTCCCCCTGTCAGAATAGGTGATGAAGATTTCCATGGAACCCTGTTCCGGTCATTATAAATTCTGGTGAGATTACCTTCGCTGTCATACCATAGCGGGGACCCGTCCCTGGGGTCCACACCCGCCCAGCGTATAATATAGAATGTGTTCAGGTCGTGTCCCTCTCTCCAGATATAATTGCCCATTACTTTCTCAAGGCCATTATATAATTCAACCAGTTTGTTTCTGTTGTGGGCAGCATTTAGCTCCACCCACCAGTCGGTATCTTTATTTCTTAACAGCTCCACATTTAATGTGGCCTCTACTCCCCGGTTGATTATCTCCCCCGAGTTACGGTAGCTTCTGGTGTCACCTGTAGTTCTCGACACATCAAGGTTGCTGAGCAGGTTTACTGTCCTCTTATTATATGCCTCTATCTCCAGGTCCGCGCGATTGAACATCTTTATTCGTATGCCCAGGTTAGTTATATAGGCTGTTTCCCAACTCAGTTTTTTATTGGGGCTGCCCGACATTGATCCGCCCAGCTCTCCCATATAGTTATGGCTTTCTCCGTAGGAGTATAATCCAAGCGCCTCCTGCGACCCTATTCTCGAGTTGCCGTTAGATCCGTATGATAATTTTACTTTCAGCACATTAATGTTGTCAGCCTCGAAGAAGCTCTCGTTGTGGATATTCCATGAAGCACCGGCCGATGCGAAGCTACCCCACTGTGAATCCGAGCCAAAACCAGAATTGCCATCTCTGCGGGCATTCACGGTAAAGTAGTAACGCCGATCGAAATCATAATTGCCTTGCAGGAAGTAAGAGAGAGACCTGGAGACACTCCTTCCGCTGCTACCTCTCTTGTCCACGGCGTAAGACACCTCTTTAATCCTGTCGTTGATAAAGCCCGAACCGCTCGATCCCATTGTCCTTATATCTTTCGAGCTCGCTTCAAATCCCAGTAATCCACCAACGTGGTGCACCCCGAACGTCCTGTCATAGTTCAGTCGCTCAATAGCTGTCCAGGTGACGAAGGTAGAGTTATTCCTATATGAGTAGCCTATTCTTTCCCCGGTTGATGACATCCCCGACCAGTTTGTCCTTGCATTATACCTGTCTTCATTCAGTCCCTGGTAATCAATTCCGAACTGGGTAGTAGACGTTAACCCTTTTATTATGTCATATCCCAGAATAGCATTAACATTCGTCACTGCTGCTTTTTGCCTGTTATCATTCTCTTCTCTCTCCGCCACGGAGTTTAAAAAACGGGATGTCTGCCAGGTAGGATTGCCATACGCATCAAGCCCCGACAACGTTTTATTGTACAGTCTGAAAGATCCGTCGGCATTTAGCGGGCTGTATATGGGTAAATATTTAAAGTAGTCATTGCCAGGCACAAAAACATCATTTATGTTATACGATGCCGCGTATATCAGAGAGAAGTCAAACTTGGGAGACATATCTATCTCCAACTTGCCTCTTATTGAATAACGCTCCTGCTTATTGCCGATAACGGTAGACTGGCCGTTGTAATATCCTCCCGATACATAGTACTTCAGGTCGTTTTTCCCTCCCATCACAGACAGGAACGCGTTTGTCTGATAACCGTTATCATAATACACCTCAGACCAGTCGGTATTGGTAGTGCTGTAACTATTCAGATCGTTGTCCTGAAAAGGAAAACTATTCAGGTCGCGCCCCGAATTCAGGTACGACTCCCTGGCCAGCGTCAGATAATCACTTCCGTTCAACACTTTAAACCTGGCGCTCTGATTAATTTGTGCTACCCCCGTTTGCAGAGAGAGCCCAACTTTTGTTTTGCCTGCGGAGCCCCCTTTTGTTGTTACAAGTATTACCCCGTTGGCACCGTCAGCACCATATATCGAGGTCTCCGTCGCATCTTTCAAAATGGTTATACTTTCAATATCATCCGCATTCAGGTAAGAGAGGGGACTTATTGAGGTACTCATCCCTGCCACCATATTTGTTCTGTCGCCACTGAAGATACGGGTGCCGTCAACAATCCATAACGGTTCTTTCGATGCACTCATGGATCCTTCTCCGCGCACCCTCAGGTTTAACCGCTGTTTGGTGCTCGATGCATCATCGGAATTGGGCATCACCTGCAGTCCGGGAACGATACCTTCCAGGAGGTTGTCAACACGTCCAACCGGTAAGGTCTCTATTCTGTCAGCGTTTACCTGGAATGCCGAGCCCACCATGTCGGTTCTTTTCTGCACCGTGCCATACGCACCTATCACCACCACATCGTCAAGCATTGCAACATCTTCTTTCAGTGTTACATCTATTCTGCTTTTTCCGTTCCACACCCTCTCCTGTTTTTCAAAACCTATATATGAAAAAACGATTGTCGAGTTAGCCGGTACCTTTAACGTAAAGTTACCGTCAATATCAGTAACAGTACCGTTCGCGGTACCCTTCTGTACAACATTCACACCAATCAGGTATTCACCGTAAGCATCTTTAACAGATCCTTTTGCCTCTCTGTCTTGTGCAGAAGCATAGTTGATTGAAGTAATAAAAAACAAAAGCATACACCAGGTCAGATGTGCTTTACATCTAATCGAACTTTTATTCATGTTCGCAATTTATTATTTAACAATTATTATTCCGTATTTGTGATCATTTCATAAACACAGCTATTCCTTCTCAGTTTCGCCGGGAAGTTTTTTTATGGCATTCAGAGCACATAAAATCAAAACGCGCGTAAAGATAGTGAAAAAATAATAATAGGACAGTATAAATTTATATTAAATGACGTTATGTACTAATTTTGAGTGTTATGATATGACAATATTTTCAGCTTTGAGAGTATCAGTCTGCTTGAAAGAATCTAAAATTAGAAGATTTGTCATTATAATCACTGTGTCTGCTCCGAAAACCTCAAAACCTAATTTTATTGGTTTGCAACATATTGAAAATCAGTGTTTATCTTGTGAAATTTTCAAGAAAAAAACTTATTGGAGGAGACTCATACATTAATATTTGAGTCTGCTTGAAAAAGTCTCAAATTAGAAGATTTGATATCATAATCACTTGAAAATCAAATATCATATTTTCACAAAACGACTTATTAAAGTGGACTCATATTTGAACTATCTGTATTGAATGACAAATATACAATATTGGAATTCAATTTCAGAATTGTGCTCATTCGATTTCGTATTCAGCTCAACCAATATCGATTTTTAAACCGCCAAGTCTACGCCGAAGCCTGCGCACACATATCACAACAGATATACATGTAATTGTAATCAAAATTTCAATGTCATGACAAAAGTATTCAGAGTTACCTCGAATCTTGAATCCAGTTATCAAGAGATAGAGTGATATTCGCCCCGTTCCAACGCTGTTATGTCAACGTTAGTTGTTATAATTATATTGAGTGACACAATGTTGGGGCTTGAAGCAAACACTGTTATGTCGGCATTAGTTGTTATAATTAGCTATAAGGTTGTAAGAATTTTTGCTAAGAAAAATTCTATAGATTATTGCTGAATGCTTTGAATATTAGATAGATTGGTAGAAATCGATTCTCTTTCGCCATTAGAAGCAACATCTAAAATGGAATCTCAGGAACGAACAAATATAGATTAAAACATGTATATTTGTGAAAGTTAAGTAATCAATGCAATAAAAATAATATTCCTATGATTAAAAGGACAATACTAATTTTGTTTTTATCGTTTTTTGTTTTTTCATTAAATGCACAAAAACTCTCCTTCAAAAAAGACGGTACTTTTAAAATAGTACAGTTTACCGATATGCACTACATTCACGGGAATCCGAAATCCGATACAACTTTACTGCTTATATCCCGTGTTTTGGATGCTGAAAAGCCCGATATGGTCGTCTTTACGGGTGATATAGTAACCGGCCGCCCCGTACGGGAAGGATGGGATGCCCTTACAAAATTCGTTATCGATCGTCAAATACCTTTTGCCGTGGCATTAGGTAATCATGATCATGAGCAAGGCTTTACTCGCGAGGAGATTGCCCGCATAATTACAGCCTACCCTTATAATCTCAATACAATTTCAGTACCCGGCGTTACAGGTGTGATGAATGATGTAATCCCCATTTACGGAAGTGACAAACATCTGAAAGTAAACTCACTCATCTACTGTTTTGACTCAGGAGCTTATTCTACTATCGACGGAATAAAGGGGTACGGATGGATTACACCTGAACAAATTGAATGGTACAGGAATAAGAGCTTGCGATACACCATTGATAATAACTTCAAGCCATTGCCGGCATTGGCATACTTCCACATTCCCCTGCCTGAATACCGGCAAGCATTCAATGATGAAAAAAACGTTCGTTTTGGGGTGAGGCTTGAGGATGAATGCCCTCCCGAGCTCAACACGGGGCTCTATTTTGCAATGCGTGAGATGCGGGATGTGATGGGTGTTTTCACCGGGCATGAACATGTAAATGATTACATCGTCAACTATAATGATATTGCGCTTTCTTACGGATGCTTCAGTGGCTGGAGGACAACCTACGTACCACAAATGAATGGTGTTCGTGTAGTGGAGTTAAAAGAAAATAAGCGTGAGTTTGATACCTGGATTCATCTGCTTGATGGACGGATCAAAGACAAAGTCTCTTTTCCGGATGATTTCTCTGGTTCCGTGAAATAAACAAAAATAGAACTCAATGTGTCCCGCTTATCGCTATACTAATAGTGCCCAGAATTGCTGTAATCGCTTTAGAATGTGCTGCCTCTTAATTTGTACCACGATTGTTACGTATGTTTTCCGTTTCAAAATTCTGGATCATATCTTAGTTGATTATTCAATTAGCTCGCCAATTTTTAAGTCGGTTTTTGTAAATATCATCGTATGATTGTAAATACAGTAATCTCTCCGGTTTTGAGAGTTTTTCGATCTTGAATGTGATCTCTTGCCCAAAAGACAGCAGTGGAACTAAAATCAGTGTTATGCCAGTAATCTTGGCTTTAAATTCGCCTTTTTCGGTTTTAACTATGTATCTTTCTTTATGTTCCGAAATTATTCTACCAATTTCAAAGTCTTCAAGGTTATTCTCAATCCTTAATTTTTCAATTTTATCATTATATCCTAGATCATCTAATTTCATATCCGTATCAATCTACTTTATTTGAGAAACCTGCTGAAGAACTTCCACAGCTCATCACCCGTATCCAAATCATCCCAGAACCAGGAATGTCCACCTCCAATCATCTCATACAACCACACTTCACTGTCATTGGTTCCACCGGAAAAACGGTGCTTCACGATTGTGCGGTTATTGGGCGCTTTTCCGATGACCGTATCGGTTTGCATGAGCGTGCAGCGGTTCTTAGCCGCACAGAAGTGTGCGGCAAGGGGCACAGGAATATATTCACCCCATCCCCCCTTATTATCGGGATCGCCTTCCCAGACAGAAATCTTATCATCCGTGCCGTGGATTTCGAAGAGGGAAACAGGGTGGGTAGAATTGTCGCTTTTGTAAAGCCATTCCATCATCAATCCGGATACCGGCGCAACGGCAGCAAACAGATCCGGTTCCCGGGCTGCCAACTGATAACACATCTCCCCTCCGTTCGACATCCCCACGCAAAAGACATTCTGTTTGCTGAAGCCATGCTTCTGTTGCAGATGACGGACCAGCTGCGTCAGAAATTCCACGTCGTCAATCGTCATATCGTGTTGAAAGGGATACCCTACATTCCAGCCTGTCTTCCCCGTGCCGTCTTTCTCGCCCTGCGGGTAACAGACCGCAAAGCGGTGACGGTCGGCCGTTTCGTTTAATATGTCCGGGGTTGGATTACCGTACCCATGCAGTACAATGACCAGCGGTCCATTCTCCGGCATGTTTTCCGGTATATGCAACCGATACACCCGTTCAATGCCTTCACACTGCAGGGTATATTCCGGCGTATTGTCGGCACGTACACTGCCAACGGCAGCAACAAAAAGCATGAGTACTGTCAAGAAGGATCTGGCAGTCAGAACTTCAAATAAATGTTTCAAGTCAGGTAATCGCATAAAAAATAGTTTTTACTAAAAGAATAATTTCAATCGTTTTATCATCAATTTTCAGTATCTGTTCACTATCTCGCTTAATAATCATCAACCTTTTACATTCTAATACGTTGGAAAGTTTCAATAATGCTCCAACCTCTCTATCGAATGTGTCATCGCTGTTATCAAGGTCATAGCACACTTGAATGGCAATGGCTTCACCAGGGATATAAAAATCCACTTCAACTCCTTTTGGTTTCCTTATCAACCAGCTTGCCGGCTATATTTTGTAACGAAGAAATCAGCCAGGTATCTTTGACATATCCTATATAGTTGATTATTGTTGTTTTGCCTACTTCCGCTCTGGTCGATGACACCATGTTGCTTACTCTTGAAAATGACACGGGTTGCTTCATCTTGATTCATTTCGGGGCTTACCCTCCCAAACTCTTCAGAGCTTATCGGCTAATTTTAT